>ENA-ORXT01000006-ORXT01000006.1-marine-metagenome-genome-assembly--contig:-NODE-6-length-352634-cov-7.257893_pt1 | contig 352634 bp, 299 predicted proteins | sample MGYA00237868_ERZ511482 | MGnify/ENA metagenome assembly ERZ511482
TGACTAATACTTATGGACATAATAATACTGCAATTGGTCGTGAAGCTTTAACCTCAAATATAAATGGGTTTTCTAATACAGCCTTGGGTAGTAAAGCTTTAGAATTTAACACCGAAGGATTTGCGAACACGGCAATAGGGAGTAGTGCCTTGTTAAGCAATATTAGCGGAGATCAAAATGTCGCAATCGGCAGTGCGGCACTCCTTTTCAATACATCTGGAAAACTCAACACAGTTATTGGGTATTCAGCAATGATACAAAACACAACTGGTATTATGAATGTTGCACTTGGCTTCAATGCTAATAAAGATAATACAACAGGCCATTATAATATTGCAATCGGTCCAAACAGCTTAATAAATCATAAATCAGGAGATAATGTTATTGCTATAGGACATCGGGCTTCTTACAATGACACTACAGGCGTTAACACTATTGCTATCGGCAGAAATGCTTTATACCATATTGACCATCTCACAGACCTTGTCGCTATTGGTGATTCAGCACTATTTAATAATAAGTCTGGAGGGTTCTTCGAAGGAAAAAATACTGCAATCGGATCGCGCGCTTTAAAGGACAATACAACAGGGGGCAGCAATACTGCCATTGGATACAAGACCTTGTATTCAAATAATTTAGGTATAAACAATAATGCTCTCGGAGCAGAATCCTTATTATCAAATACATGGGGAAGCAATAATAATTCATTTGGAAATAAAGCTTTATATAATAATGTAACTGGTAATTCCAATATTGCAATAGGTTCCAGTGCTTTGTATAATAATGAGTCAGGAAGTTTTAATACCGCTATAGGAAGTAATGCTTTGATTTCTAATGAGTCTGGAGGTAGTAATATTGCAATTGGACAAAGTTCATTAAATTCAAGTACAACTGGATATGAAAATACTGCCATAGGCCGATTTGCACTGTACTCTAACCTTACAGGAAATTCAAATACTGCAATTGGCAGAGGTGCATCATATTCAAATACCTCAGGAAGCAATAACATAGTGCTTGGTAAAAATGCTTCTTTTTCAGACACAACTGCACATCATAATGTTGTTCTCGGAAGTCATGCTTTATTTAATAATGACAATCTCAGTCATCTTGTTGCCATTGGTGATTCAGCCTTGTACAATAACAAGTCTAGCGGTGGATTCTACAATGGAGGAAATACCGCTGTTGGTTCAAGAACATTGAAAGAAAATACCTCAGGTGGAAGAAATACTGCTGTTGGGTATATGTCCATGTATGACAATACAACTGGAGATGAAAATACTGCAGTTGGTTACGAAGCATTAAACTCAAACTCAAGTGTCAAACTCAAGTTCAACTTGTTAGTTGGTCTTGTGTATTTAGTTCTTCAGGATTTTTGTGCAGTCTCCCATTGGAACCTATAAATTACCCTTACTATGATTATTCAACATGTCCAAGAGTTAATTGAGTTTGAGTTTGACGTTTGCACTTGAATTTTTAAAAGGATACGAACCAAAATTTAAACTCAAATCAAGTGTCAAACTCAAGTTCATCTTGTTTGTTGTACAGTCTCCCAACCCAAAGGCCCGCAGAACCAATTATTAAAAGCTACGTAAATATTAATTTATTGAAAATTGTTCTACCACATCACCCTAAAACCGCAACCCAAAGAACATTTAACCCTTTATCTCCGTTTATTTCTCAGATATGTATTAATTTTGTACCAACCCCAACTGAGAAACTAAACATTACATTCACAATTACTAAATAAAGGCAAGCAATGGCTCGCTGTTCATTATAATATGTCGTTTAATAAATTGAAGTTAATTGACCCATTGCTAAAAGCAATAGAGGAAAGAGGATACAAAGAAGCAACATTTATACAGAAAAAGGCGATCCCACAGATCCTCCAAAGGAAAAACGTGATGGGTATTGCAAAAACTGGTGCTGGCAAAACTGCCGCATATTCTATTCCAGTTGTTCAGCTTATACACCGTATTGATAAAAAATCTACCGGCAAACCAACTTTGCGAGCGCTTGTTGTCACACCCAATGATAAATTATCATTGCAAGCTGGCAAAAGCTTTAGTGATTATGCCAAGCATACTATTGTCAAGCACGCCGTATTGACCAATCATAAAGATACAGCACAAATCAATCTGCTAAATGAGGGAGTCAATGTATTGGTGTCCAACTGTAATGAGATTGAGGCCTTAAAGAATCTAAATCAAGGAACTTTTAAGGATATCAAAATTCTGGTTTTGGACGAATTTGATGAAATGCTAAATGGATCATCAAAAGAGTATATCCAAACAATGCTTGGAATTTTCCCAGTTGGAATCCAGACTATTTGTTTTACTGGTAAAGTAGACGATAATATTGATGCACTTCTCAAACAAAGACTTGAAGGGGCAGAAAAATTTGAAGTAAAGCCAAGACCTAAGAAAGGGACCAAGCAGAAAAAGAAATCAGACAAACCAAGATCAGGCAATCCAAATGCTCCTAAGGGAGATGCTAAAAAGAAAAAGAAGAAGAAAAAAGGTGGAGGTGGCAGAAAAAGCACTGAGATGTCTGCTAAGTTGAAAGCTAAGTTTTTGTGGCCATTAGAAAAATAGATTTTTCTAGACACCAGACTGCCAGACGCCAGACTGCCAGACGCTTCCTTGGATTTACTACCTTCGCTATAGGGAGGACTTGAAATCCTTACCCCATCCTTTGTATGGAGCGGGATTTCCTACCGAAATACTTTTTAATTTCAACCAAATTGTTTGCCACGCTATAACAATTAATTCTTGTTAAGTATGAACATTGGTTATTACAGTAAATCTATTATTTATTCTAAAATTAATGTATGAGAATCAGTTAAGCATTTTAGTCTGGCATCTGGCATCTTGAAATCTGACGTCTGATAAAAATACTTAACGTTCCATTGGCTTGCGTAAACAAATTCATAGTACATGTTATGAAAAGAGAGTCTTAACTTATTGGTATTACTTCACCATTAAAATTGTACCTATGGAAATTCCCAAGAATATTATGGATTTTAAATCCTTAGCGATAGGATTTTTATTGACAAGCCTATTGTTTGTTTCTTTTTCCTTTAAGTCTGTTAATGATAACTTTTCTGAAAATCCGAATCAACGGTATCAAACAGATGTTAGCGAAAATAAAATAGTCATACTTGATACTTGGACTGGTGAATTTGTAATGGATAGAGGAATTAGAGTTGATGAGAAAAATGGAAACTTTGTTAAGTTTGAATTTAAGGAAATTCCTATGTACTCGAGAAATAAACCTTTTAAATAAAATATGAGGATTGGATATAAAATTGATGATAAAACTTCAAATTTTGTCAAATTTCAATTCAAGGAAATTCCAATGTACTCTAGGAACTAATTCGAAATTCTGAAATCAGGCGTCTGGAAGTCTGGTGTCTGGCAGTCTGGTGTCTCTATTCAACAATCCTGCCTTCCACAATATCAAAAGTTATATCGCATACCTGTGCGAGATACGCATCGTGCGTAACAATAACAAAAGTCTGATTCAATTCATGTTTGAGTTTTTGAATCAAGTTGTGCACTTCTTCGGATGTTCCTTGGTCAAGGTTTCCTGTTGGCTCGTCTGCAAAGACAACTTTAGGGCTATTGACCAAGGCGCGGGCAAAGGCAACTCTTTGTTGTTCGCCACCTGACATCTCATTTGGTTTATGTTCCAATCGGTGCCCAAGCTCTAAATATTTTAATAGCTTTTTTGCCTTTTCAAAAGCCTCAGTTTTATTACTAGAATGGACCATTGCCGGGATGGCAACGTTCTCTACTGCAGAAAATTCGTTAAGTAAATGATGAAATTGGAATACAAAGCCGATCTTTTCATTTCTGATTTTCGCTAATTCCTTGCTTTTTAGGCCGGCGACCAGTTGGTCTTCGATATATACTTTTCCTTGGTCTGGGTTGTCCAGCGTACCAAGTATATGAAGCAGTGTACTTTTACCAGCCCCAGATTTACCCATAATAGCAACAGTTTTTCCTTCTGGAATCACCAAATCTATGCCTTTTAAGACTTTTACGTCCTCGTATGATTTATGGATGTTTTCTGCTCTTATCATCTCTAACTGACCAATTTATTGTGTTTTTATAGAATTTAATTGGTTCCTAGCGTCTGCGCTTGCAATAGTTTATTTTCTTTCGCTTCACAATGTATAACATTAATGGTATTTAATTATTTTTGGTACAAATATCTTGTTTTATATGCGCCTGCTCCAACTCTGTAGAAAATTCCCTTACCCTCTAAAAGACGGTGAAGCTATTGCTGTTAATAGCCTCAGCAGTGCTTTAGCACGTTACGGTTGTGAGATTACCTTACTCGCAATGAATACGGAAAAACACTATTCAGAGGTTCCAGAGTATTGTTCAGAATTAGCCCATTACACAGATATAGAAACTGTCTATGTTGATAATACCCTAAATGCGGTAGATGCCTTTGTAGATCTTATCTCAGGCAAGTCTTACAACATTAGTAGATTTGATAGTGCAAAGTATAGAGAGAAGTTAGCTAAGATGCTCAAGGCAAATGACTATGACATTGTCCAATTAGAATCAAGTTACCTTTCTATTTATGTCGATACCATCAAAGAAAACTCAAATGCAAAAATTGTATTGAGAAGCCACAATCTTGAATATGAAATCTGGGAACGAATAGCAGAAAACACAAAGCGTGGATTAAAGAGCTGGTATCTCAATAAATGTGCAGAAAGATTATTCCAATTTGAAGTAAATCAACTTGGATCATACGACTTGCTTGTGAGTATTACAGACAAAGATTTACAAAAGTATTATGAATTAGGTTACAATAAGGAGGGTATATCTTCTCCGGCAGGACTAAATCTTGATCAATATAAAATGAAACCTATCAAAAAGGAAATGTCCCTTTCCTTTATTGGCTCACTTGATTGGATTCCAAATCTGAATGGACTGAAATGGTTTATCAATAACGTTTGGCCAATTGTTTCAAAGAAAAACCCAGACTTGAAATTTCATGTAGCAGGACGAAATCTTGATACAGCACTAAACGATATTTCTTCACCAAATCTAATAGTAGAAGGAGAAGTTCCATGTGCAAAGGAATTTATCTCAGACCACAATATCATGATCGTTCCACTTTTCTCTGGAAGTGGCATACGCGTAAAAATATTAGAGGGCTTATCAATGGGTAAGACCGTTATTTCTACTTCCCTAGGCGCAGAAGGAATCATCGCAGAAAATGGCGAACATTTATTGTTGGCTGATGACGTCCAACAGTTTGTAGAGGCAATACAATATTGTATCTCAGAACCAGAGATTCTTGAAGATTTTAAAATAAAAGGAAGAAAGCTAATTGAGACTAAATACAGCAATATCGATAATGCTGAAAAACTAGTAAAGGCTTATAAAAAACTTTTAGGTATAACTACAAAGACTTCGAAAATCAAGCCTCAGGTTTAAAAGTGCCTTCAAATTGAGTAAAATTGAAATCATTTTTCTAAATCAGCCTTACTATACTCCTTGTTTCCTACATTTGAGTACTTTAAACAATCAATAGTTGAGACTCTTAGTAGTAGCCAGCAGGTTTCCATATCCACTTCAAAAAGGTGACAAATTGAGACTTTATCATCAGATAAAAAGTCTTTCAGAATTTGCAGAAATTTACCTTTATACGACCAGCATTGTAGATGTTTCAAAAGACGACAAGGAAGAGCTTTTAGTATACTGTAAGGAAATAAAAGTGCATCAATTGAGCCAAGCCAATATGATTGGAAATGTCGGCAAGTCCTTATTCAGTTCCTTACCTCTCCAAGTAGGTTTATTTACAACTATAAAAATTCAAAACGAAATAAAGACATTTGCGGAAGCGAATAAAATCGACCATATATATTGTCAACTTGCACGAATGGCAGAAAACGTCAAAAGGCTTTCTTATCCAAAGACAATCGACTATATGGATGCCTTTGGTTTTGGGATGACAAGAAGAGCGGAAATGGGAGGCATATTAAAAAGATTGACCTATACTTTTGAAGCCAAACGCATGAAGCGTTATGAACATGAAATATATAGTCAGTTTGAGAATCATACAATCATTACTATACAGGACAAAGATAGAATGGAGTTGCCAAAAAACGATGTGACTGTTGTTCCTAATGGTGTAGACACTGAGTTTTTTAAAAATCATGGAGGCATCCTTGATTACGATATTGTTTTTGTTGGGAACATGGGCTATTTGCCAAATATAGATGCTGCAAAATTACTCATCAAAAAAATTCTTCCTAAGACTAATAAGAAAATTGGACGAGAATTAAATGTTCTGATTGCTGGTGCGCGGCCATCCAAAGAAGTGATTGATCTGGCCAAAGAAAAAGGAGTAACCGTAGGAGGATGGATGGAGGATATTCGTTCTGCTTACAAAAATGGGAAAATATTTGTTGCCCCAATTTTCAAAGGTATTGGACAACAAAATAAAATACTAGAAGCCATGTCCATGGAGATTCCGTGTATTGTAAACGATAACGTCGCCAAAGGTCTAGATCTTGTTGATGGCAAACATTGTCTTGTGGCAAATAGCGAAGATGAATTTGTTGATCAAATTATTAAACTATTAGAAGAACCAATCCTTTATACCAATCTTCTTGTCAATGGTAAAGAACTAGTTATGAATAAGTTTGTTTGGAAAAAACAAACACAAGCTTTGATTGATCTGATAATTTCTTAGAATTCTGGGCAGATTGTTCCAGCATTTTCATTGTAGTATTCTCCATGAAATCGGAATGATACTTCAAATGAATTTAATCCTCTAGTTCCACCAAATGTTTGTCTCAAGTTTACATCATAACTTACGCCTATCAAAAAGTTTTTCAATTGAAAACCGACAAGTGGACTCAACATATTTGTCGTAAAACCATCAACATTATTGATCATAGATAGATAAGTCCCAAAGTGTAACGCATTGATGTATCCTTCCAAGTAGTATTTCATATTTGTTCCTACTCTAAATTCAGTATCATAACCTTGTACTTGGATTAAGACTCTAGGGGAAAGAATAATCCTATCTGCAATTCTTTGATCATAACTTAAGTGTCCAACAAATCGCGCATTTAATTGACTATTTAAGTCTGTTGCTGGATTGGGATTATTCTGATTTTTATAAAATGAGATATTTGGTGTAGTGATGTGATGTATGGCTGCACCCGCAAAGAAAGCAGTGGCTTTTGTAGGCCGTATATGATAGTTAATGCCGACACTCATATCAAAGAATCCTAGATTGTTGGGTGGTAGGATTTCAGAAGTGGTTTCCGAGAATTCATTTAATTGGTTGAATTCATCACCAAAGACCAATTGGTCATAGTTGATGTTTCTTTGGAAAACACTAATCTGTGCGCCTATGCCGATGTACTGCTTGGTATCCTTTGATATTAGCTTATGATAAGCCCCACTAATTGATATTTGTGAAGTATTGAGTGCGATGCCATTTACTTGGTCATTGACAAAAAATAAACCTAAACCAGCCCTGTCTGTCAATTTTTTACCTGTACCTAAGTCAAATTTGACCTCTCCACCCACCGCAGTACTTGTATAGGGATTATCTACACCTCCTCTCCATTGATCCTTGTATGCCATTCCGACCCTGTAAGTGCCATCTATAGAGCCTGTGAGGGCAGGATTGATCTGATATGGTACAACATAAAATTGAGTAAAATTCACATCTTGTGAAACGGCTTGATTTATGCTATAAAAAGAGCAGAACATGGCTATAATAAAACTGGTATAATACTTCTTCATCTTCATACATTCATTTAACTTCTGGAGTAAAATAGTATTGTATTTGGGCATTAAATAGCTGTCTTTCTTGATTTAATGTACAATTGACACAAATTTACAATAGTATAATGTGTTTGACTAATTTTATATAACTAAGCTTTAAAATCACAGAAAACTACAAGTAAGATCAAAGGCGGAGTAGAATATGGTATTTGTCGGGTTTCAATAAGCCCAATGAGGAATTCAGCAGACGATCGGTCTGAAATGATATCCCAACTCCTATTTGGCGAGTTGGTAGAAATCTACAAGAAAAAGAAGAAAAGCTGGCTTAAGGTTATCAGTGCGCATGACGAATATCTGGGATGGATTGATAAAAAACATGTCCACATTATTTCCAAAAAGGAATTTGACAAACTGTTGGGTTGTAACACGCTTGCACTGGATTGGGTAAATCCTGCTGTTTCAAAGGGAAAATCAATCCCTATTGTAGCTGGATCAAATCTTCACCACTTTGACGGGCTTACTTTCAAATCTTCTTTTGGCAGATTTCAGTATAGTGGACAAATCATTGATGCTACCAAACTAGAAATAAGCCGAGATTTAATCTCTAAGCTTTCAAAGCAATACCTCAATGCGCCATATTTGTGGGGTGGTAGATCACCATTTGGAATTGATTGTTCTGGCTACACTCAGATGATATACAAGATGCTGGGCTATGATCTTCCAAGAGATTCAAGCGAACAAGTCGAGCTAGGAGAAACTGTTGACTTTAACGTCGACACACAGATCGGAGATTTGGCCTTTTTTGTCAACAAAGAAAATCGTATCATCCATGTAGGAATTCTACTTGAAGAGAATAAAATTATTCATGCATCGGGATGGGTGAGAATCGATACCCTAGATCATTTTGGCATCTTCAATGAAGAAACCCAAAAGTATACACACGTTCTAAGAATTATAAAAAGAATCCTACCAGTAAGGTTTTAGTAATCTTGTAGAAGGTCTCATGAACTCTCTGCATTTTGGTTTTAATCCATAAACCCAACAGACTTCATCCATTTATCACTATAAACTTTCCCTAGGTACCTACTTCCGTGATCGTGAAATAAAACGACTACAACATCGCTAGGCTTCAGTTCATCCTTCAGCTGTCTTAATCCCGCTAATACAGAACCCGCAGAATATCCTAGAAATAAGCCCTCAGTTACTGCAAGTTCTCTTGCCGCTAATGCTCCATCCTTATCCGTAACTTTCTCAAAGTGATCGATAATAGGGAAGTTGATGCATTCTGGAATAATATCCTCACCTACACCTTCTGTAAAGTATGGATGAATTAGACTTTCATCTATTTCACCTGTAAGGTGATAGTGTTTGAGGATCGAGCCGTAGGTGTCAATGCCCCAGAGTTTTATGTTTGGATTTTGTTCCTTAAGATATTTACCTGTTCCAGAAATCGTTCCTCCTGTACCTACTGCAGTAATAAAGTGGGTAACTTTACCATCTGTCTGTTTCCAGATTTCAGGACCAGTACTTTGATAATGACCAAGGGCGTTAGCCTGATTATCGTATTGGTTCATCCACACAGAATTTGGTGTCTTTTTGTGGATACTTTCAGCCATTGAATAGTAGGACTTTGGATCCTCAGCATCAACATTATTTGGACAGATAACGACCTCTGCTCCAATTGCTCTTAAGATGTCAATTTTGTTTTGAGCTTGCTTATCAGTTGTTGTAAAAATACATTTATAACCTTTGACCGCAGCCACCAGTGCAAGGCCCATTCCGGTATTACCTGATGTACATTCTACAATGGTTCCTCCTGGTTTAAGAGCTCCAGATTTCTCTGCTTCTTCGACCATAGCCAGTGCCATTCTATCCTTAACTGAATGCCCTGGATTGAGGTATTCAACCTTGGCGAGTACCAAAGCTGGTACATCAGCTACCGTCTTGTTAAGCTTGATTAATGGGGTATTGCCTATGGCATCTATTATATTTTCAAAGTATTGCATATTGTCTTTTATATGCCGCAAATATATAGAAACCAAGATTGTATTTAAACTTAAGGTTTATTTATTTGATAGGTCATCGCAATTTGCATTCGAGAGTCGATTGCACCTATTTTTTTGGCTACAGCTGGTGACATGACCACATCAATGTCCTTTTTAAAGGCATTATCAGGTATTCTGCCCACAACACGGGCAAATGTGCTCATCCCATTTACTGGATTTGTAAGTTTAATCAGCGTGTTTACTTCAGCAGATTTGTGCAAAACCATTAGATTTTCGTAATCTTTTCCTTTTTTGTCCCAATAGGCAATTCCTTTAATAGATTTAGAAACAAGATTAGATTCTGGCTTTTTTACCATTGCTATCGAATCTGTTTTTGATTCCCCAATTACATCTTCAAGCTGCTCTTCTGCAGATGGAGTAGTATTTTGAGTCACCGAATGATCCAATCGATCTGATTTGATGATTTTCTTAAATCTCGCTTTACCGTTTGGTCTAAATCTATATCTAGAAACTGTAGGCACATGATTAATCTGTTCGTTTGGTTCAACTTCAGTAATTACTTGTTCAGGTGTAGTAGGCTGTGTTGTTGTAGTTTCGGATTTTGTGGTTTCGGTAACAATGATTTCTGCAGGTGCTTGCTCTGTTATAGCTTTTTCAACCTGCGGTTTTTCAATTGGAGTTTCTTCAACTCTAGCGATTAAAATATCTTTCACCTTTACGGGTTGATCAGTTGATGTAGGCTCAGTTTGTTTGATCACTTCTCTTTGCACCAATACTTTTTCCTCTTGCTTGATGGGTGTAGAGTCTCCATCCAATTTGTAGTAACCAACCAATAACTTTTGATCTATAGACAACGTGAAACCAGACAATTCATTTCTTTCGATCATGTCTTTTACGTCTTGAGAAAAGTACACCTTTGAGATTCTGAATAAGGTCTCTGATTTTTTTATTCTGTAGTAAACCGGAATATATCCCTCAGTATATTTATTGCTTACCTTAAAAAATTCTTTGTTAAGAGGTAGGATCAATTTCTGTCCAATACTTATTTGTTCTGGATTCACAATTTCATTCAACATCATAGCATCTATTGTTGCAACATGATATTTCTTACAAATTGAATATAGGGTAGCACCTTTTTCAAAACTGACAGTGAAATAGGCGTTCGAAGATTCATCAACAATCACTTCCAACGAGTTAGGTTGGAATTCTGTTTGAGAATAGGTGATATTAGTCATGAACAAAAGTCCACTCATGCACAAAATCAATGTGCTCAAAATCTGTATATTACGCATGGTTTCTGGATTAGAGAACAAAGATATTAAACATTTTTATAATATAAAACTCATTGTTAATTAAGTAGTTATCAAAAAAGTTAAGAAAATACTAGCAATTATACCCGCAAGATTCGATTCTAACCGCTTTCATGGTAAGATGCTTGCGCAAATAGGGTCAAAGGCTTTAATTCAGCATGTTTTTGATAGAGTTAAGAACACCGGTTATTTTACTGATGTAGTCGTCGCAACTGATCATGAGGAAATTAAAAATGTAATGGAAGCACAGGGAGCTCGAGTCATAATGACAGAATCCTCTTTGCCCTCTGGTACAGATCGGATTATTTCAGCGCTTACGCAAATGACTGTTAGTTATGATTATGTTGTAAACGTGCAAGGAGATGAAGCATTGATTTCAAAAGAACAACTTGGTCCTTTGGTCACACTACTAAATGGAGAACACGAAATTGATATTGCAACTCTTTGCATAAGAAATGACTCTGAGTCTGATTTCAATAATCCCAATTGTGTAAAATTGGTGAAATCAAAATTTAACAAAGTTCTATACTTTTCAAGATCATCTATTCCGCATACAAGGGATGGGTCATTTAATTCTTTTTATCAACACATTGGGGTGTATGCCTTTTCAAAAAAAACAATCGAGAGGATTCCAGATTTTTTAGTAAGTGAATTAGAAGAAAAAGAAAAGCTAGAACAACTTAGATGGATGGAAGCTGGAATGGACATTTACGTAAGTGAAGTAAATGGAAATCTAATAGGTGTGGATACAAAAGAAGATCTTGAAAAAGTAAAGAAATTACTCACCTAATACCTTCGATGAAAACTGATAAGGTAGAAGTTTGTCATTGCTTTCTAGATAGTATACTTCATCGGACTCTCCTTGGAGAAAGATCTCAATTGGTGCACTTTGCTTTTGTTCAAACTCAGCAATGACTTGTCGGCATGCGCCGCAAGGACTGACTGGTTGGTCTAATTTTTTGCTTGGATTCTTAGCAATGATTGCAAGTGTTTTGATCTTCTTTCCATGCGCATTAACATGAGCATTATAAAGAGCTACTCTTTCCCCGCAAATACAAAGTGGATAGGAAGCATTTTCTTGATTACATCCTTTATGGACAGTTCCATCTTCCATCAATACAGCTGCTCCAACATAAAAATTGGAGTAGGGCGCATAGGCAACATTCAGCATAGCTTTGGCCTCGATTAGTAGAGATTGAGCGTAATCTTCAAGCTCAGAAAATTGTAACTTTTTGATATTCTGTCAATTTGGTTGTTATCAATAACTTAAAAGGTGCAAATAATATTCCTAATAATTATAATATGAGTTTCTTCGTAGGGAAATTGACTTTTTAGAGCCTTAAAGACAATATTTTGGCAATAATTAGGGCAATTTTGCAATTATACACCACGCAATACATTCAAATTAGTCTAACACGCACGATGCATAAACTAACTATCCTTGCTTTTATCCTATTACAAACCTTGTGTTATAGCCAAGAAAGCTATACTATAAGCGGTTACATTGAAGATGAGCAAAGCAGTGAAGCACTCATTTCTGCCAATGTATTTGAATCAAATACCAAGTTGGGCACTGTTTCAAATGTATATGGGTTTTATAGTATCACTTTGCCTAAGGATTCAATCTACTTAAGTTATTCGTACATAGGTTATGAGTCCCAAGTAATAGGAATCTATCTCGACAAGGATATTACATTAAATGTGAAGCTAAATTCTTCGACAACATTAAAACAAGTGGAGATTGTTGCTGCAAATTCTGTCAGCATCGAAGAAGAATCTCAAATGAGCTCTATTGAAGTTCCGATTAAGCAAATAAAAAGAATTCCTGCTTTACTAGGTGAGGTTGATGTTTTAAAAACTTTACAATTGTTACCAGGAGTACAATCTGGTGGAGAAGGACAATCTGGATTGTATGTGAGAGGAGGAAGTCCAGATCAAAATCTAATACTTCTTGATGGTGTTCCGGTGTACAATGCAAACCACTTATTTGGATTCTTCTCTGTATTCAATGCAGATGCGATCAAAGATGTAAAATTGACCAAAGGTGGTTATCCTGCACGATATGGGGGTAGGTTATCTTCTGTCTTGGAGATAAATATGAAAGAAGGAAACAAGCAAGAGTTTCATGGATCTGGTTCTATCGGTATAATTTCTTCAAAATTTTCTTTGGAAGGTCCGATCATCAAGGATAAAGCTTCCTTTATTGTATCGGCAAGAAGAACCTATATTGATATTTTGGCACGACCACTTATAAAGGCTTCACTTAGAGCACAGGATACAGAGAATACATCAACAGATGGTAATGTTGGTTATTTTTTCTATGACCTTAATGCCAAGGTGAATTATAAAATATCCGATAAGGATAGGTTGTACCTAAGTGCATATACTGGTGATGATAAATTTTTTGTAGATATCAAGGAAACTTTTGGTGATAATTCAGATCAAATAAAGACTGAATTAGGTTGGGGTAATTTTACTTCAGCTTTACGTTGGAATCACCTTTGGACCAATAAATTGTTTAGCAATGTTACAGCAACGTACACTCGCTATAATTTTGGAACACTTCTAGGTACAGAATTTGAATCGAATACTCAAGGTGAGAGCGAAAGAGAAGCTTTTGAAATTTCTTATGATTCAGGTATTAGAGATATTGCAGCAAGAGTTGATTTTGATTTTTTACCAACACCAAATCATTTTATACGATTTGGAGGATTAGTCATGCAACATAGATTTAACCCTGGTGAATTTAACTTACTTTCAGAAGTTTCTTCTGGGGGAATCTCCGCCGGAATAGATACGACCTTCGGACAAATCTTGGTTGATGCAGTCGAATACAATACCTTCATTGAGGATGATTTTAAAATCACTCCCACGCTGAAGCTCAATGCCGGGCTTCACTTTTCAGGCTTTAGCTTGGAAGACCAAGCTTATACTTCGTTGCAACCGAGAATATCTATCAGACAATTGTTGCCCGGAAAAGTTGCTTTAAAAGGTTCATTTGCCACCATGAGGCAGTATACCCAATTTTTGACCAATGAAAACATTGGCCTTCCATGGGATCAATGGTTGCCAACCACCAAAGATGTTTTACCACAGGATTCTTGGCAAGTTGCACTGGGTGCTGCGAAAACACTTTCTGGTGGTTTTGAAGTAAGCCTTGAAGCTTACTATAAGGAAATGAAAAACCTCATTTCCTACGAAGAAGGAGCATCATTATTTTCTATAGAACCTTGGGAAGAACTAGTAACACAAGGGGAGGGAAGATCATACGGTGCGGAACTGTTCGTTCAGAAAAAAACTGGACGATTTACAGGATGGCTTGGTTACACATTGTCTTGGTCTGAAAGACGTTTTGATGATAAAAATTTTGGAGAATGGTATCCCTTTAAATTCGATAGACGGCATGACATATCTCTAGTGGGCATTTATGAACTTTCCGAAAATGTAAACTTAGCTGCAACTTGGGTTTATGGAACAGGTAATGCAGTAACATTTGCAGAATCTAGAGTGCCAATACTTGTACAAGGTGGGTTTGGAGAGGGTGTTGGTGATATAGAATTATTCAAATCAAGAAATAATTTTAGACAACAAGCCTATCATAGACTAGATGTAAACGCTGAGTTTATAAAACAAAAAAAGAGATATAAACGGATTTGGTCTGTTGGGGCTTACAATGCTTACAGCAGAAAGAACCCATTTTTCCTAAATTTAGAATCGGATTTTGTTGAAAATCCTGATGGTAGCTTTGAGGAAAAACTTGTTCTAAAACAATATAGTTTGTTTCCAATCATTCCTTCAGTTAGTTATAGATTTGAATTTTAATTATGAAAAAGATAATATTATATAGCATCGCGATAAGCTTCTTTTTTTGTTCTTGTGAAGATATTTTAACAAAAACACTTGAGTTAGAAGACTTTGATTTCGAAAAGCAAATGGCTCTTTCGGGAACCTTAATTTCTTCCGCAGATCAGTTTCGTCTTTTAGTTTCTGAGAATCAAGCCATAACCTCTCCAAGAGGAGACTGGCAGCCATTAGATGATGCAATGGTTTCTCTTTACAAGGATGGTTCGCTAGTTGGCGAATTGGCTTTTAAAGCGGAAGCTGACTCAGTGCTTGAGGTAGATAGTGTTTTTGTTCTTGATTTAGAAAATATTGATGTAACACCAGGTGTTTTTAGCATTGAAGTTTCTCATCCAGATTTTCCGACTGCCTCAGCCGCAAGCGTGTTGCCATCAGAAATACCACTAACTGAAATTGTTTTTGAAGAAGACTTTGGAATAGCTCCTAATTTTCTTGAAAGGACTGATGCCATACACATCACATTTTCTGATCCTCCAGATGAAGAAAATTATTACAGTTTCACAATTGATAGCGATACAATAACAATGGATACCTTCATTTGGCAAAATGACACGACCATTTTTGAACGAGAACTTTACCTTTCATTAGATACAAATGAACCTAATGTTCACTTAAATGGAAACACCATTTTATTCAAAGATGATTTCTTTAATGGGCAAGAGCATACCATTAGCTTCTATGTGCTGGATTCTTCAGGTGACGGAATTTCAGAATTCATAGATGATTTAGAGATTAGTTGGGAAGTCACCTCCATAGAACACTTTGAGTTTACCCAGTCTTTAGATCTGTACTATGATGCTCAAGGTTTTGGGCCATTTAGTGAGGCAGTCACAGTCTTTAATAACGTTGAAGGTGGTGTTGGAATATTTTCTGCCATAAATAGGGCGATCTATAAAATTCCATAAACTAAGGAGTCAAAAACCATTAAGCCCTGCTACTTTTCTATCTTTGGAATTTGAGTAGAGCATTTTATTTTGGACAAATTCATTCTTGGTTTTATTATAGGTGGAAGCCCAAGCACGGGTAGCTCACTTTTAAGGCAAGTTCTAAATCGCCACAGCAGTATTGTTTGTGCACATGAAACTCATATTTGGTCCAAACAGGATATAGTCAAGCATTGGAATAGCCTCAAATTAAAGCTCAATTCTGGTAAAATTCTCAAATTAAAAGACGCTGGACTATTCCCGTTCAAAGGCATTAACAAAGAGGAAATTCCCAACTTCTCGGATCGACAATTCAATGAGTTAATCAATTTTGATCATAGCATATTTTCATTTTTCAATGCCTTTATGAGAGATTTTTATGGTATTGAATCAGGTCAAATCTTTGGTGAGAAAACGCCAGCTAATGTTTTCAACTTTAAGGATATTCTTGAATTGAGTAAGCAGTTTGTTTGTGTTCATACTGTTAGGAATCCATATGACACAATTGCATCCTTGGTTGCAAGAGGAAAGGCAGTCTCTGAGGCAACAGGCTTTTATCTATTGAATTGCTCTACTGCATTAAATACTGGAAAAAGTGAAAGACTTATTACGATTAAATACGAGAATTTAGTACAAGACGCACAGCAAGAAATTCAAGCTTTATTGGCTGCCCTCAAATTGGAGTTTGAAGAAAAAATGTTACTTCCTAGCAAACCCAAAGCTGGTGAGATTACTAAAATAGATAGTTGGAAATATGATGAAACTGGTGAGATCGGAAAACAAAGTGTTGGAAGATTTGAAGAATTACCAACCAGTGAGCAGGAAGAAATTATTTCATTCGTATGGAACATGAAATTGAAAGGCGAACAAAACTTTAAAAGTATACCAGAAATTTGTGAAGCTCTAAACTATCGTGCAATAAAACCAACTGGTAAGTTCACAAAGAATAGAATTGCAAAATTTAATTCCTTCAATAAAAGATTAATGCTAAAAAATATAAACTTCATGCTCAATTCTCCATTTAGCTACTGATGAATCAAGAAGAAATAAATATCTATTTTTCCAAACACTTATCTGTCGAGTTTTCTGAAAGGGAAATTCAACAAATGGCTAGAATTTATTTTGAGGATAAAGGATTTAGCGATATTGCGAGATTGGACGAAGATATACAAGAATTAAAGCACGGAAAACCTATCCAACAGATCACTGGGCAAGAATACTTTTTTGATCGAAAATTTAAAGTAAATAATCATGTTCTGATACCACGTCCAGAAACAGAAGAATTAGTTTATTGGATAATTACAGATTATCAAGGACAAGATTCGGTGATGAGATGTATTGACATAGGAACTGGATCAGGCATCATCCCAATAATTCTGAAATCAAATTTTCCATACTGGCAATTATATGCCAATGATATTAGTGAGGAAGCTTTGATTGTAGCAAATGAAAATGCTATAAGACACGAAGTAGATATCAATTTTATTCATTTAGATTTCTTGAATGCAAATATAGATTTTGAATCAAGGTTTGACATCATTGTTAGCAATCCGCCATATATCACAGAAGATGAATCTGGTATCATGCAAGGAAATGTTCTTAATCACGAGCCACATTTAGCATTGTTTGCTAAAAATGCGCAAGATTTTTATAACCGAATTTGCGAGATTTCAAAGTCAAAATTGACTCAAAGTGGGTCTGTCTATGTCGAGTTGAATGAGCACTATGCCGAACAAACCAAAGAAGTATTTCAACAATACTTTGAGCAAGTGGAGTTGAAACTTGATTTGCAAGGAAAGAAGAGAATGTTGCGGGCTAAGCACCAGCTTTCTTGACATCCTTAATGCCAAGCTTTTGAAGATGTGCCATAATCTTATCTCGCTGATCTCCTTGGATTATAATTTCGCGATTTTTAACAGAACCACCAACGCCACATTTTGCTTTAAGATCTTTTGATAGCGTCTTCATTTTATCCTCAGAGATATTTAATCCTCGAATAATTGAAGCGGTTTTACCTCCTCTGTGTTTCTTCTCTAAATGGATTCTAGCTGAAAGTGTGTTCCAATTCATATCATTTGATTCTGTTTCTTCTGGAAGGTCAGGAGCATTTTCAGGATTGCCCATTTTTTGAAAATCTTCCCAAGATATATTTTTGAGTTTATCTGACATTTCTATTTACTTTTAGCTTTACGGGATCTTACCATATCTAAAATAGTCAAGGGCAAATGTAATATTCCTTTTCCTGAATTTCTCATCATTACGACTGCAGTTTGACTATTCTTATCAAAACAGACAAAATTTGAATGAGCACTGGTTGTTCCTGAAAAGCTATAAGTTTTCTGTGATCGCTTTAGATTTAATATATACCATGGAGCTTGAAAAGCAAGATGCTTGGATATTTTACTGATTTCTGATACATCGTCAGGTCTCAAAAGTTCTGTTCTTATGAAATTAGTGAAGTCTATAATATTAGCACTTAGTCCTTCACTTGCAGCAAAACTAGGAAAGCTCCATGGAAGGATAGGGAGGCCTGCTTTATCAAGTCCCCAGATTAAGTTTTTTGAAAGGTCGCTGCACATTACACTAGGAAAAGCCGAGCCATAGTCTGCCTTTATGATAGAGCAATAATTTTCTTCTGATATAGATTCCATTGCCAAAGCTAAGATTGCGTAGTTAAGGTGACCATATCCAAATTCTTTTTCATTGCCTCCAGGATACAAATTAGAATATTTGTTGAGTTCTGGAACAATCAATGCTTCTGGATATGACTCGTATGGATTATCTGGGTTTATGCTTCTTTTGCCAAAAAAGTAAGGCTCCTTTGGTAATAAGGATTTATGATCACCCAAATCTTTAAAACTAATATTTTGATATGCAGAATTAAGATCGAGATAATCTGTGACTTTGGAATCAATGTCAATCTCATTATTGTCTAAAAGATTTTCTAGACTTCGATAAGTAAAGATTTTTGATAGACTACCCAATTGAAATTCAGATAGACTATCACCTGCAATGTTTCCGATTTTGAAGATGAAAGTAGAATCGCTATCTATCACGCCAATCCAAATCCCTTCACCTTCATCCAAATTAAGATCGTAATCAAATTCTATTATTTTTTCAACTTCATTCTTTAGATTCTCCAAATTTTGCCCATTCAATTTGAATGCACTTAAGAAGGAACATAAGATAATTACTAATTGTAATTTCATACTCAATTTTAGGCATAAAAAAAGTACTTAGCAATAAATTACTAAGTACTTTTTTAATATTAAGCTATACTTAATTTTGTCGGTCGTCTTCGAATTTTTTGCCATTCCATTTTCCTAGCCATTCTACTTTCTTTCCTACTTTTTCGTAATTAGAAAATACATCTAGTGCTTTTTGCTTCTCAGCTCTATGGATTGTTATGGCTTGTATACCATTAGAAACATTGAAATAATATTTCCCTTCAGCAAAATCAAACTTCTTCTTACTTCTCATTTGAATAAGATTTTTATGCCATCAGGCATATATTAAAAAATGTGTGGTATTGTGGGCTTAATGCTTTCGTCTAAATTAATTTATTGCCCTGATACGGAATATAATCTAACACCAATATCATCAATAACGGACTAAACCAAATAATAGTTTCCCAAAGGTCTATTTTTCCTGAAAAAATTGGTTTCAAACCCTAATTCTATTGATTTATGCTCATAATTGCCATTTATCGCTATCGTATTAAGGTTTTTGTTAACACTTAGTCAAGACTTTAGAATCAAATTTTTGCTAAAAATCCAAGTTTAACGGGTAATTACAAATTTTTGGCTGCTGATTTTATTCGCCTTTGCATCCTCTGTGATTAGGAAATATAAACCCGCTGCATATGAAGAAAGATCTATAGAATTTTCCATTTCGGAATTTTTGATCCTATCCAAAAATTTGCCTTGAGCATCATAAAGCTGAAAATTGATATCGTTTTTATCTGACTCAATATACAAGATCTTATCAGCAGGATTTGGATAAATCAGCACATCTATTTGATCGAATTCTTGAGTTGATGTTAGCGTTTCAAAACAATCCAAGTAGTCCTTTGGATTTTCATTTATATCATGATAGCTATCAATTAATGATTCAACTTTCTCCTGCCAAATATCAAATACCTGAAAGCCTGGATAATCTGGTTCAATGATAACATGATTTGCAATCTCAAAATCTACTGACGCACCATTTTGAAGTCTGTTACTTGCGGCACCAAAATCTATTACAGCCAGATTAAAATTCCACCCTGGCTCTTGGTCTAGCATATTCCATCCATTATTTACGGTTGGAAAGTCTGTAAACATAAAATTTACATAGTCCTCTGACAAGGAATCAATTCCTTCACCTCCATATGTAATTCTAGTGCTATCTTTCCAATTTAAACTTAGTAGATTATCAAACTCTTTATCATTTAAAGGGATGGTAAGTTTGGGATTCGGTATTCCGACCGCTGGGTGCCGGAACGAAATAAAGCCCTTGAGATTTCTATTTAAAAAAATGATATTTCTTGTAAAACCCTCAAGGCTAAATGATGTGGGAGCTATATCAATTTCCCTAGAATAATTATAGATGGTTTTTAATTCTTTATTATAACCAGTATATGGTTGTCCACAACTTAATATTGGGTGCTCATAGAAGCCTAACTTAAAATCCTTTAAAACACCACCATGTTTATTGATGACTTTATATCTGGTAAAAATTGTTTGGTCTACTTCGTCAATTGAGGGGCAGTTAAGTAAATAATTTATTTGCTGAATTTCAACTCCGACAATTTCTCCTTTTGAAAGTTGATGTGGACCTACATCATTGTAAACTTGAAAGTTTAGCATAAAGGGACTCCACAAATCTTCCCTATTTTCGAATGCAGTTTCTTCACTATGTATTGGCAGATCTCCATCTAATGGATTATATAATCCATCTTCATTCTCGTCGAAAAATGGAGCTAAATCTTGACTGAGGATTTCTAGATCAGTCAAAGTAAAATATGGATTTCCGATAGCGGGCCATTCTCTTATATCTTTCGGGAGGTCTCCAAGCAAAAGATTGCCATTATTAAATTTCTCTTTTACTGTCTTTAATTCGTGGCCATAAATTTCCCATACTCGATTAAAATACTCTGTCGCACCTTCAAATTTTTCACCTTCAGTTGTTAGCGGGCCAAGGTAAAATTCTTTTTGGTTGGTTCCAACATACATGTCTGCAGCCAACAAAAGTTCATCATCAATATTTTTTGCGCTAATCCATACATGTGAAACGAATGAAGTTGCCATTCTTTCTTTATAAACTGGGTGATAAAATGAGTCTCCATACATTCCAAAGCCAGGAACAATGCGACACATTCTTTTGTAATTGTTCATGTTTGGTTCACCAAACCATTGAGCTTGTGCATTTATAAAGCTACAAACCAAAACGAGACTGAGTAGAAATTTTTTCATAATTGATTTTGATCCTAAACCTACTAGTAAATTAGTAATAGAATCAAAACAATTAGAAAACTAAAGTATTAGTAAAGACTTTAGTGTCTAAACTTGTAAACATGTATGTCGCAAGCATTACTTACCCTTATATACAACTCCTCCTTTCATGACAAAAACCACCGTTTCCATGACGCTGATATCTTCAATTGGATCGGAAGCTACAGCTATTATATCGGCGATTTTACCAGCCTCAAGTGTGCCATAATCATCTGATATTCTTAACAGGTCAGAGGCATTTACTGTCGCTGAAAGCAATGATTCAATTGGACTCATTCCGCCTTCAACCATGTATCCAAATTCTTTTCCGTTATCCCCGTGATAAGAAACTCCACTATCAGTTCCGAAGGCAACTTTTACTCCATACTTGTGTGCTTTTGTAAAGGTCTCTTGAATTTTTGGACCAATGGCCAAAGCTTTAGGAATGATAATAGTCGGGTAGAAGCCTGGAATGGCAGCTTTCTCTGCAACAAACTTTCCAGCAATGATTGTGGGCACATAATAGGTACCTCTTTCGACCATCAGTTGCATAACTTCTTCCGTCATATAAGTGCCATGTTCAATGCTATGTATGCCTCCAAGCACTGCACGCTTCATTCCTTCTGCACCATGTGCATGCGCCGCAGTCACCATTCCGTAATCATCTGCAGCTTGTACAACTGCAGCTATTTCATCGACTGTAAATTGTGGTCCTGATCCATCTTTTGCAACACTTAATACTCCGCCAGTGGCAGTGATTTTAATAACATCTGCACCATTTTTATATCGTTGTCTTACAGCTTTGTATGCGTCTTCTACACTGTTGACGACTCCTTCTGCTGGACCCGGATCACCTCGTAGCTCTGCTTTTACACCATTAGAAGGATCAGCATGACCACCTGTAGTCGCCAATGATTTTTCACTTGTGTAAATGCGTGGCCCATCTATATAACCTTTGTTGATTGCATTTCTAATAGATACATTTACACCAGTGCCGCCTAAATCTCTCACAGTAGTAAATCCCGCCATTAAAGTTTTTTCACAATATTGTGTGGCTCTCAATGCAATGTCTGCATCTTCCATAGAAAACCTTTCCATGTATCTAGTCTTACTTGATTCATGTTCAATATGCACATGCATATCCATCAATCCCGGCATGACTACTTTGTCTTTTAAGTCAATCACAATTACCTCATCGGGAGCATCTACATAGCCAGATTTTATATCTGTGATTCTATCTCCTTCAACAATGATGGTCATATCTTTCTTGGACTTTTTAGAAGTCATATCATACACTGAACCGCAATGTAAATAACTCGTTTGACCGATTAGGTAAAAACAACTAGCTGTAAATAGAACTGTAAACAAAAGGTTTTTCATTTTTAATTTGATATTTTAGATTTTATGTAGGGTTACTTCTGCTCAAAATAATCATTATATACAGAATACCTTTTAATACCCCTTAAAATCTCAAAAAATGAAATCTCGAAGTAACAACACAGAGAAGTCAGTGTTGCCGCCGCTCTCAGTGACCGAACTTGAAGTTCTCTGGTTGTACGATTGTAATTTTACAGACAAACGCATCAGCAAACTTTTATACTTGGAAGAGCATGAGGTATTGGACATCAAATCGAAACTTTATAAGACATTTGGTGCAACAGATACTTTGAGCTTATTGAGTTCTGCCATGGAACATGGATATGTGCACTAGCTTCAATTTAATTTCTCTCTGGCTTATTCAAATCCATAAGAAATCATTACTTTGTTCGTAATCTGTAAGCTATGAACATAAAGTTTTTTATCTATCCTCTAGGACTAATTTTTTTATTGACCTTTTGTGGTTGTTCAACTACTCAAAAACTTAACTCTAACTCTAATCCAGAATTTGAAGATTGGAAAAAAGAAAGGATTGCAGATTTAAAAAGTCCTTTTGGATGGCTTTCATTGACAGGGCTATATTGGCTGAAGATAGATTCTCTCACCTTGGGAACCAAGGAGGGTTTTGATATCAATCTCAATTATCACGCTGCCGCAAATATGGGTACAATCCTCCGCAAGAATGAAGATTGGTTATTCAAGCCATTCCAGCCAAACCGTATAAAGCATGAAGGTGATTTTGTAAATGATGAAATTGAAATCAAGCATGATCAAACAGGGAAGCCAACGATTTTAAATTATGAATCACTTTTTTGGTACGTAATAAAAAGAGAAGATAATTATGGAATTAGATTGAAGGATACCTTGAATCCAGCAAGATTGGAATTTAGTTTCATTCCCACCTTTGACTTTGATCCTAACTTTGTCAAGAATACAAAGGTGAAATGGGCGAGTGTACAAGATTCAATTCTCATAACCAATGCACAAGGAGTTGTCAGTTCATATCCATTGAAGGGTTGGCTTATTTTTGATCACTTAGGAAAAACACAATCTTTGGCCGGTACAGACGGTGGAAACGATAATTGGTTTATTGTGTTTGGAGATGAAACAAATAGTGGCCAGACTTATGGAGCAGGGAGATTCCTATATGTTACAGTTCAAAAAGATGCAAGGAATTCGATTTTGGATTTCAATCGTGCAATAAACCCACCTTGTTATTTTACTGAATTTGCAACTTGTCCACTGCCTCCAAGTCAAAACAGATTAGCAGTCGAAATATTGGCAGGAGAACAAGCTGAGCACTAACTTCTCTAACAATTCCTTAGGATTAATTGTTATAATTGCATTGAACTACTACTAGGTATATATAATGGCGTCAAATAACAACAAAAATCCAAAAAAGGATGAGCCAATAGTGGCGAATTCGATAAAAGTCTCTATCCAAACTTATTTTTCTTCCTTGATTGATGATATTTTTCATCTCGAAAAAGGTGTGAATAAAAAGGCGACTGTTAAGGAGATTAAATCAAAACAGTCTATGAGTGGAGCAAATGCTTGGATGCTATTTTGTTCCATTATGATTGCGTCAATTGGATTGAACCTAGATTCCCAGGCAGTCATCATTGGTGGGATGTTAATATCTCCCTTGATGTCACCAATTTTAGGAATTGGCCTTGGGGTAGCAACAAATGATAAAGATGCACTTAACCATGCTTTGATGCATTTTGGTGCGGCAATTATAATAGCTTTGATTGCTTCGACTTTCTACTTTTGGATAACGCCACTTGATGAGTTTACTCCACAAATTGCTGCGCGGACAGAGCCAACCTTTTTAGATGTTTTGATAGCTGTTTTTGGTGGAGTCGCTGGTATTATTTCTATAGCGCGGAAAGATATTTCTACAACTTTACCTGGGGTGGCCATTGCAACTGCTTTGATGCCTCCATTGTGTGTAGCAGGTTATGGTCTCGCTAATGCAAATTTTGACATTGCATTGAAAGCATTTTATTTGTTCTTTTTGAATTCATTTTTTGTTGCGTTTACGACCTATATGATCCTTAGAGTTATGAATTTCCCTCATAAGGTTTTTGCTACTAAAAAAGAGAGACGAAAGAATTTTGCCTTTATTTCGTTCTTCAGTATTCTAGTGCTTATACCAAGTTTTTTAATTTTCAAATCGGTTTTTCAAGAATACAATGAAAAACAAATGCTGGAAGAATTTCTAACAAGATCTTTTCCAGGTGATGAATATGACTTAATTGATGGATATAAACTGATACCACCTGAGGAGCCAAACAAGCTTCTATTGAAGGTATATGGAAATAGCATCAACGATGAAAGAATAGAAGATTTAAAAGTAGAATTAGCAGATGTTGGATTGGCTTATATTACCGATATTGATATCATACCTACCTCTGAGATTGATCTAGATAATCTTGATCAATTAAAAACTCAAATTAAAGGCATCGATGAAAAATATAAAAATCAAATAAATCAACTGCACGAAGAAAGATTGACAAGAGATTTGATTCTTGAAGAATATAAAAAGAAGGACGACTTCTTTAATCAAGACTCAGCCAAGTTTAGATTAGTATGTGATGATCTCAAGATATTTTTTCCAGATATAAATGAAATTGGATTTGGTATAACTCAAAGCACTGACTTTAATATACAGCAGAAAAACATTCCTACAGTCATTGTGAATTGGAAAAAGTCAAGTAGTTCCGAAGTGGAAAAACTTACGAATTTCATAAAGAAAAACTACAAGCTTGATAGTTTAAAAGTTGTCATTTACGACTAAAGTTTGTTTTCATCAATGATGCTCATGAGTCTATCCCGATAGGACTTTCCAACCGGAATGTGTTTCATCTTTCCATCAACTTCCATTTCGACTACATTGCCCATGACCGCATGGATTTTTTTAATATTGATGATGTAACTTCTGTGGATTCTAAGGAATGTTTCATCAGGAAGTTTCTCTTCTAAGGATTTCATCGTTTGTAGTGAAACCACACGCCCATCAAGTTTTTTGATGATTACATAATCCTTGAGCCCTTCAATATAATGAATTTCATCATGGGCCAGTTTGATTAGTTTCTTGTCAGCCTTGACAAAGAAATAGCCATCATCTTCAGACTTTGGGTTTTTATTTTCTAATAATTCAGATACCTTATTTATAGCTTTCATAAACCGATCCATTGGAATAGGTTTTAAAAGATAATCTACTGCTTCCAACTCAAAGCCTTCTACTGCATAATTTTCAAAGGCAGTGGTGAATATTACCAAGGGGGGATTCTTTAATGATTTCACCAATTCAATTCCTGATAACTGTGGCATCTGTATATCCGTAATCAAAAGATCAATATCTTCTGATTGTAAAACCTTATTTGCCTCAAAGGCATTGTTACAAGAAGCTACCAATTCGATATCGTCTAGTTGCTCAATGTATGTTTGAAGAATTTCTAAAGCTAAAGGCTCATCGTCTACAATAATTGTTTTGATCATGACTTGGTTTTTAAGTTAATTGAATATTCAAATTAACAGTATATGTATTTTCAGTTTGCTTTATATCTAATTTGTGCTTGTCCGGATAGATTAATTTTAACCTTCTTTTGATGTTTATAAGACCTATGCCACCACTATTTTTTTTATGTACATTCTTAAGATTCTCTTGTCCACTATTGTTTTTGATCTGCATTGATAGTTTTCCTTCATCGATATACAAATCAATATGAACAAAGCCATCAGCAATTAAATTATTAACACCGTGCTTAAAACTGTTTTCGATAAAAGGAATAAACATCAATGGAGCAATGTGTAAATCATTTACTTCACCATGTACATTAAAATTTAAATCAAAATCCTGACCCAATCTAATCTTCTCTAATTCTAAATAGTTTTTTAAATAATTAATCTCTTTTGAAAGGGGAACTTTCTCAACATTGCACTCATATAACATGTATCTCATCATTTCAGAAAGCATTAGAACAGTTTCTGGTGCTTGATCAGATTTTTTTAATGAGAGTGCGTATAGATTATTTAATGTATTAAATAGAAAATGTGGATTAATTTGAGACTTCAGAAAGTTTAACTCAGAAGCAAGATTTTGACTTTGTAATTCTTTCTTATCACGTTCGTGACTTAACCAATCTTGTGTGATCTTAAATGCTGTTGACGATGCTCCGACAAATATTAATTGAAACAAAAGTATATTCTGATTATCAAAAAAGTGCGCTTGAAAGGATGGATAATCTTCATACAATAAAAAGAATGCCAATACTAATGGCGGTGTAGCTAACACGGTTAAGAAAACCAAACTTGTGAGATATAGAATCCAATTTCTTTGCTTCAGTAATTTTGGAATGAGAAAATTCCAATTGATGTAAACAATCAATGCAAAGAAGCCTACATTTATCAATGACTTACCAACCTTGATGAAGAATTGGCTTTCAGAACGATCTAAAACTAGGAGAAAAACGGACATTAATATCCAGAACAGGATATGCAAATTCCTATCCTTTTCGAAAATCATTTCGATTTTAGCCTTAAAACCTAACTTGTTGACCAATATTCCATCCATTAATGACTGTAAAGTCCTATTACTTTGATTTCTAATCAAATTACATAGACTAAAGTTGAAATTTTCTTTACAAACGATGTATCAATAAAATCAAATAAATCGTGCTGGGTGAGCTATTTTATATTTTCAATGCATTTCTACTATTAAATAAGCCGTAAATTATGAACTTTGTGGGCACTTATCCATTAATGATATGGAACTAAAAACACTAAGAGAAGAATGGGCTACAGAAAAATTGAAGAATACGACCTAGAAACCACAAATTCACTAAAAGATTCATATACAAACTTACTAAAAGAGGTCGGAGAAAATCCCAAGAGGAATGGTCTCATAAAAACACCTGAAAGAGCTGCCAAAGCTATGCAGTTTCTGACTCAAGGATACGAATTGGATCCAATTGCAATATTAAGAGGTGCTATGTTTGATGAAGATCACCGAGATATGGTGGTAGTGAAGAATATTGAAGTCTACTCACTATGTGAGCATCATATGTTACCGTTTTTCGGTAAAGCGCATGTAGCTTATATTCCAAATGGCAAAATAGTCGGTCTAAGCAAGATTCCTAGAATTGTAGATGTATTTGCTAGAAGGCTCCAAGTTCAAGAAAGATTAAATCAAGATATCATTAGTTGTATCAACGAAGCCCTTAATCCATTGGGTGTAGCGGTCGTTATTGAGGCTTCCCACATGTGCATGATGATGAGAGGTGTTGAAAAACAGAACTCTACAACTACAACTTCTGGATTCACAGGATCCTTTGAACAGCAAGAAACTCGTTCAGAATTTTTAAATTTGATTTCAGCAAACTTAAAGTAACATGAAATCATATGTCTTTCCTGGGCAAGGAGCCCAGTTTGAAGGAATGGGAAAAGAGCTTTATGAATCAAATAGTGAGGCCAAACAGTTATTTACCCAGGCAAATGAAATCTTAGGATTTGAAATAACAAAGGTAATGTTTGATGGGTCCGCTGAGGATTTAAAACAAACCAAAATAACCCAGCCCGCTGTTTTTCTCTATGCTTTAGCAAAATTGAAATCCAGTGGCATCAAACTGGAAGAGAATGCAGTTGTTGGAGGACATTCCTTAGGAGAAATTACAGCTTTGGTCGCTGCAGGTGCATTGGAATTTGCAGATGGATTGAGGTTGGTAAGCGAAAGGGCGCAGGCAATGCAAATTGCTTGTGATAAAAATCCAGGTACCATGGCTGCGATCTTAGGCATGGAGGATGCACAAATCGAAGAAATTACAAACTCTATCGATGCAATAGTGGTTCCAGCTAATTATAACACAATAGGTCAATTGGTTATTTCAGGAAGTCATGAGGGTATTGAAGAAGCGGTTGCTAAATGCACAGAGGCAGGTGCTAGGCGTGCCATTGTACTCCCAGTTGGCGGTGCGTTTCATTCTGAGCTTATGCAGCCAGCACAGGAAAGGCTATCAAATGCCATCAATTCTATAGAATTTATGGTGCCTAAAGTGCCAGTTTTTCAAAATGTTGACGCTCAAGCACACACAAATCCTGAAGAAATTAAGAATCTTCTTAATCTGCAATTGACATCTCCAGTAAAATGGACCCAAACAATGCAAAACATGATTAAATTTGGGGTTGAAGAACAAATAGAAGTAGGAGCAAAAGTATTAACAGGTTTTATTAAGAAAATAGACCGTAAATTTGCAACTGAAATAATCTAAAAAATGAGCAGATTAGCGATAGGCAAAGTGTTGACAGCTCAGCCGTTTATGCTAGATAAAAATTTTAAGAGATCAGTAATCCTTATCACAGACCACAATCCTGATGATGGGAGTATCGGTTTTATATTAAACAAGAAGTTTAATATGAAAATCTCTGAGTTAATTTCTGATTTCCCAGATATCGAAGTTCCTGTATATTTTGGTGGCCCAGTTGCTACTGATACAATACATTACATCCATAATGTTGGCGAATTATTAGATGATAGTAGAAAAATTGTCGAAGGAGTATCTTGGGGAGGAGATTATGAAAAACTTAAATTTCTAATTGAAAGCAAATTGATCCTTCCGGAAAATATAAAGTTCTACATAGGATATTCTGGGTGGTCATCGGGACAGCTAGCTGAAGAAATGAAAACTGGCTCATGGGTGCTCAGTGAAGGTCATGCAAATTATGTGTTCAAATCAAAGCCAGATGTGCTATGGAAAGAAACACTTATCAATAAGGGCGATAACTTTTCTATCATAGGCCAAATGCCAGAGGCCAATAATCTAAATTAATGTATTACATCCGAGATATTGGATTGAGTTTTGGAGGAAGACAAATCTTTGAAAACATTTCCTTCATGATCAACCCAAATGAAAAACTTGGCTTGATAGGCAGGAATGGTGCTGGGAAAACCACACTGTTTAAAGTTATGACTGGTGAATTAACTCCAGATTCAGGTAGTATCGATTTGCCAAAAGGCGTCAGCATCGGAGTACTCGCTCAGTTTCTTCCTGAAAATAAAGACAGCACCATCATCGATGAAACAATGTCTATTCTAACTGAATATGTTTCTGTTGATAAAAAGATATCTGAGTTAGAAGTACAAATAGCTTCGGGAACGCTGGATGATAATCAAATGACCAAAGCCATCGAACAGCTTACAGATCAGATCGATAGGAAAACGATGATGTATGATTTCAATCCAGAAGCTGAAGCTGAAGTTTTATTGAAAGGACTTGGCTTTAAGCCAGACCAGATGAAAGATAAGATTGGAACTCTATCTGGTGGTTGGCAGATGAGAATTGAACTTGCCAAGCTATTGCTTACAAGACCAGATATTCTACTATTAGATGAACCGACAAACCACTTGGATATTGAATCCATCATTTGGTTTGAACAATACATAAAAGATTATCCCAAAGCAGTGATTCTAATTTCTCACGATGAGGAATTTATGAATAATAGTGTAAACAGAATTGTTGAAATCACTACTGGTGGAATCTTTGATTTTAAAGGTACTTACCGTAAATATCTAGTACATAAAGCAAATATGTTGGAAGTAAATGCTTCTGCATTTGAAAACCAACAAAAAGTCATTAAAGAGAAGGAGATGTTGATAGATAGATTTAGAGCCAAAGCGACCAAAGCAAAAATGGCTCAGTCTATGATCAAACAGTTGGGGAAATTAGAAAGGGTAGAATTGATCAATGAAGATAAGTCTGCTATGTCGGTTAGATTTCCTTATGCAGGCAGATCTGTAAAGTCAGTTGCTAGAGTTGAAAATCTATCAAAATCATATGGAGACAATAAAGTTTTGATCGATGTTGATATTGAAATATTGAAAGATGAAAAGGTTAGCTTTGTAGGACAAAATGGAATGGGTAAATCAACTTTGCTAAAAGCTATTCTTAGTAAGATTCCAATTGATAAAGGTAGCGTCAAGTTAGGAGACAATGTAGTCCTTGGATATTATGCACAAGACCAATCAGATACCTTGGAGGGGTCATTGACCATATTGGAAACCATTGAAAGAAATGCCCACCCTGATTATTATACTGCAGCCCGTAAAATCTTAGGATCTTTCTTATTTAGTGGTGAAGAAGTAGAAAAAAAAGTGTCAGTTTTGAGTGGGGGAGAAAGAGCTAGAGTCGCCTTAGCTTGTATGGTCGCTCAACCGGCAAATTTTTTGGTCTTTGATGAGCCTACAAATCACCTCGATGTAACTTCTAAAAGAATATTAAAAGATGCGATTATAGGTTTTGAAGGAACTGTGCTTATTGTAAGTCACGATAGATCATTTCTAGAAAATATGAGTCCTCGTACCATCGAGTTTAGAGATCACAAATTGATTGAACATCTAGGTGATATCAATTATGTTTTGGAAAAAAGAAAAATGGACAATCTTAGAACCTTAACTCTATCGGAAGAAAAGAAACAGACCAAAAAGGAAGTTAAAAAGTCTACGCTTAACTACGATGAACGAAAGAAACTGCAAAGAAAAATAAACTATGCAGAAAGAGATATCACAAAGTTTGAAGAAAAAATTACTGCTATACAAGCAGAAATGGAAGATCCTAATTTTTTCATGCAATCAGATTCTGATGCCAAAGTCAAAGAGCTAGCTAAAATCGAAAAAGATCTTGAATTGAAAATGGAAGAATGGGAAGAACTGACAAATAAAATGGAATCTTAGGCGTCATTGGTACTTATTGCTTTTTTATTCTATTCTATATATTTCAGTCAAGTTGTTTCACTTTAGCCTAAATACTCTATTGACAAGGCAATTCTACCTGGTGGAAAATAATTCTTGAATTTTTACAACCCTTTTAGCTTTTCGTTATCTTATAGGTGAAGTAAAATTTAGAATAACACTAGGTAAATTGCAAATCAATAGCATTATAAAGGAATCAATTGGTGGTGACACTAAAGCCATTAAGCAGTTATATTATGCTTTTGCTGATGAAATGTTTAGTTCTTCTTTTAGAATTACCAATGATAGACAAGCATCTGAAGACATTATTCAGGAGTCTTTTCTTAAGTCTATAGAAAAGCTATCAAGCCTTAAGGAGGAATCTAATTATCAAGGATGGTATCGAAGAATTGTGATTAATGCATCCTTGGCCTATGTTAAAAAACGTTTGAAGTTTGATGATATTAAAGAAAATATTTTAATAACTGAGGAAGAAGAAGATCAGAGCTGGTACACGAATATTTCTTTTGCATCTATTAAGGAAGCAATACAAAAATTGCCTTCTCGAAGTAGAACAATTTTTTCCCTTTTTGCTTTAGAAGATTATAAGCATTCTGAGATTGCTGAGCAGCTCGGAATTTCAAAATCAACATCAAAGACTCAATACCGATATGCCAAAAAGTTACTACAGATTTACTTGGCTAAAACCTATGCACAATGAATCTAAAAGAATATCTGCAAAAAAATAATGAAGAACTAGAGTACAAAGCTCCAGAGATAATATGGAAAAAAATGGAAAACCATTTTCAGCCGCAAAAAGTAAGTAAGGTATCTAATAGTTTGCTTTATAAAAGGATTGGCTTGTCTTTGGTTTTACTTTTAGTAATAGTTATAGTTTGGCAGGTCAAAATAAATCAAAACAATAATGATGAAATTCTTGCCTTAAAATCTACAATGGTTAATCTACTTGATGAACAATCTATTGGGAAGAGAATTAAGGCTGTGACTTTGAGCGAGCAAGTTGATAATAGCAATCAAGAAATTGCTGAAGTTTTGCTAACGACAATGAAATCTGACCCGAGTAAAAATGTAAGATTAGCAGCCATAAATGCTCTTGGTCAATTTGTAGATAATGAAGAGGTAAGAATAAGAATCATTGAATACTTGAGTATAGCAAAAGATCCTTATGTGCAAATCAAGCTCATAAATATACTTCGAAAAGTGAAAGAAAAGAAAGCTGTAGCCACACTTAATTATATTATAAACGATACGAAAAGTGTTCTTGTAAGAGATAAAGCTCAGGAAAGTATGGAATACATAAAACGATCTTAAATCTGATAAACTTCATGGTCTAGAACATGATATTTTTTTTGAAACGTAAAAATAAAAATCATGAATAATTATATCTCATTAATTTTTTGCCTTATCTCTAACTCCTTGTTTGCTTCTCTTTATTCAAATCAAATTCCTTTCACGGGTTCTGATGTTTTGATCATTGGTCAGTTTGCTGAGCTAAATATCAACGAAGGTTTAGGAGGGGAGATTGATATCAAATTTGAAAAAACAAATAATGATGTAGCGTCATATTCGATCAAAACAGAAAAAGGAACTACTATTATCGAATTACTAGAAACAGTAATTTTTAGTATAAGTGTTCCGCCCACAACGAATGTGAGTTGTGCCCCAGATCAAGTTGTTAGTGAGGATTGGTATCAAAATCAAAATAATTTGAAAATATCTCTCAATAATTTAAAAGGAGAAGTAGTTATTGACTCAGATGGATATGATATAAAACTTATTGATGTCATGGGCCCAACCTCCATTGTCACTTATGGCAACATTGAGGCTGTGTATCATTCTGCTCCAGTCTCAGAAATAATTTCCTTAGATACTTATCAAGGTAGTATCAATGTGCAGGTGCCAGGTGGTCATGCATTTTCTGCTGATGATATAGAATATGTAGCGAAGTCAAATATGCTTATTACTAAAAAAGGCGAACTCAAATTTTCAAATAATCTCTGTACCATGAAGTTGCATAGTGAGAGTGGTAAAAAGGTTTCGATAATCACCATTTCTGATCCAACACATCCAGAATACAGAGATAAATTAATAAAGTTATTTATAAGAGATCAAGGAAAAAATGGAATGTCAACAGGCTCCAAAGCTGAATTATTTGAACTAGGATACGGAGATTATATAAATCAACAACCTGATATTAGACCTTTCACCGGAAATACTTTGGCTAAGGAGTTGGTAGCCTTAATCGGAGAAAATGGATTTCCAACACCAGAAATGGTAGGAGAAGGTTATGCAATGAGAGGGGCAGCCATCGTGCTTTTCAATAGTAGCATTGAGTATATGGATAAATACAAATCAGAATTTATTGATCACTTCGGACAGACTCTTTCTGATATATATTATAATAGGTATAGTAAATAATTAAGTATGCATACTCAATTTGGTAGGTGGAATCAATTATTAACCAGAAATAATTAAATACTATTCCACTTACTCAATTGATTCTGAAGAGCTCTCAAGTCTTTAGGGTACTCAGCCTGATAACTTACCTTTTCTTTTGATGATGGATGTTCAAAACCCAATGAAAAGGCATGTAAAGTATGCCTATTGATCAATGGTCTTTCAGTTGTATTTTTCTTGAGATGAAACTTCTTTTTTTGCTTTATTTCCGAAATCATAAATTCTTTTCTGGTGCCATAGGTAGAGTCAACCAATAAAGGTAAGCCAGCATGCTGAAGATGTATACGTATTTGATGGGTCCTTCCTGTTTTCGGCATGCATTCCAAGAGAGAAAAACTCTTCCACTTTAGGATTATTTTGAATTTCGTTAAAGATTCCTTTCCCGTCTTACTGATAAATACCTTTCCGCTCGAATTACTAGAATAAGCAATGGCTGCATCTACTTCAAACTCTTCCTCAAAAGGTGCTGATTCTATAAATGCATGGTATCTTTTGTCTACAAGTCTATTTTCAAATTGTTGAGAAAGGTTTTTATGAGCATCTTCAGTTTTTGCTAAAACCATAACTCCAGATGTTTCTCTATCCAATCTATGAACCATAAAGATCTTTTCTCGGTGTTTAGAAAGGCTTTTGTAGATATTTTGTTTGCTTTCATCAAATCGATCAGGAACGCTTGACCAATCTGCAGGCTTATCGATGATTATTATTTCCTCATCCTCATGTAATATGCTCCAACGGCTCTTTTTCATAAATAGAAATCGCTAAATTTATTTTTACCCAAAATAAAATGTTTCCAAATCAGAGCTCCTTTCATTCTTCCAGCTTTTCTTTCAGGCCCCTTTCTTAGTTGGTCTATATATTCCTGTTCTTTTCTTTTTCTCCTAAAGATTTTAAAAACTCTGGTGTACAAGGATAAATGAGCTTTTATAATTCCCCAAGTATGACTCGGCTTAGCACTTATTAAAAATTTAACACCAGCAAGGCCATCCAAAACAAATCGTATTGGAAGCAACCATAATAATTTGCCGTAAGGCTCATTTTTTATGATGGTCGTAAGATTATTTCTAAAATTAAGGTAAGTCTTATTGGGACTTTCGTAGGCCAAGGATCCACCTCCAAAATGAAAAACGGTAGAACTAGGAACGACTACGCACTTAAGACCGGCCCGTTTCATCCTCCAGCATAAATCAATTTCTTCTTGGTGAGCAAAAAATGAAAAATCAAATCCACCCAAAGCAAGAAAGGTTTCTCTTTTTAATACCATAGCAGCACCAGATGTCCAGAAAACTTCTTGCTCATCATCATATTGTCCAGTATCTTTTTCTAAATGTTGAAAAACACGACCTCTACAAAAAGGGTAGCCCAAGCTATCTAAATATCCTCCCGACGCTCCAGCATATTCAAATTCATCTTGATTTTCTAATGAAAGAATCTTAGGCATAACTGCTCCTATACTTGGGTCAGATTTTAGTTTGTTCAATAATGGCTCAAGCCAGTTTTCCGTAACAAGCACATCCGAGTTAAGTAAAACAATATATTCTTCATTTAAAATCCTGATTCCTCTATTGTATCCTTCTGCAAAGCCATAATTTTTTGTCAATTCAATGAATTCAATTTCAGGAAACCAATCTAAAATAATCTCCTTGGAATCATCCTGACTATAATTGTCAATGACATAGGTCTTAGCATTGCTTGATGTATATTCAGTTAGAACAGGAAGGTAGGATTGCAGAAATTCCGAGTTATTGTAATTGAGTATTGCAATCGCACATTCAGCTTTTTTCTGGTTAGGAGCTTGTAATTCTAAAATTTCTTCCGCTCTTACCTTGTCAAGCTTCAATTGATTTATCATCAAATCTAAAGAATCAAATTTTTCATCTTCTCTTATGAATTCGATGAATTCCAAGGTCATCACCTTGTTGTAAATATTGGAATCAAACTCAAAAATATGAACCTCAATATTTTCTTCCAATCCTTCATCAATCGTAGGGCGCTTTCCAATATAGACCATAGCTCCACCTTCGACACCATCCACACTTACAGTAGCAGCATAGATTCCTGCTTTTGGAATAATTTTATGTTCATTGACCAATGTGAGATTGGCCGTTGGAAAGCCTATTTTTCTACCAATCTTATCTCCATGCACAACTGTTCCACTTAGATGGTAGTTATAACCCAATAATAAGTTGGCATCTTGGATCCTACCTTCATTGATGGCCAATCTAATTTTGGTTGAACTGACAGTAATTTCTTCGAGCTCCTGTTTCTCTATTTTCTCAAGTCTAAACTTGCTCTCCTCTGCATATATTTTCAATAAGTCAAAATCACCTTGACGATTTAGGCCGAATTTGTGATCGTAACCAATAACAATACATGCAGGATTAAATTTTTCGAGAATAAATTTTTCTACATATTCTTTTGGAGATTGTCGAGAAAACTCAAAAGTAAATGGCACCACAACGACATGGTCTAAGCCCAATTTTTCAAATTGAAAAAGTTTCTCTTCTAAACTTGTTAGGAGCTTTAAACTTTTGTCTTTAGGATATATTATGGATCTAGGATGAGGGTGAAAGGTGACCAGAATACTCTCTCCTTTCAATTCTTTAGCCAAAGAAATGATCTTTGAGGCTATCTTCTTATGTCCATGGTGGAACCCGTCAAACGTACCAAACGTAATAACAGAATTCTTGAACTCCGGTAATTTATCAATAGACTTGTGAATCTTCATGGATTATGCTTCAAAAGCTGTACAAAAATAAGGAAACTAATATTACTTAATATTGTTTTACCTTTGAATTATAAGTAAGAATTGAAATGGATAATAATTTAATTGTAGCCATTCTACAAGATATAAAGGACCCATCTACTGGCCAGGACATAGTGAGTATGAGGATGGTGAGTGATCTCAAGATTACTGGCAATCATGTAAGTCTCGCTATAACCACAAAAACAAAGGATTCTACTGTAAGATCGGAGCTTTACGGCCTGATAGTCAATAATATAAAGGCAAAATACGCAGATGCTGAGGTCAATATCCATTTTAAGGATTCTGATGGATCTGTGACTCCTTTACCTCAAGTAAAAAACATAATTGCAGTAGCAAGTGGTAAAGGAGGGGTCGGGAAATCCACTGTGAGTGTCAATTTGGCTCTAAGTTTAAAGAATTTGGGATACAAAGTGGGAATTTTGGATGCTGATCTATATGGTCCTTCAATTCCAACCATGCTGGGATTACAAGGACAAAGACCAAAAGTGACAAAGTTGTATGGCAGAAACGTTATAGTCCCTATAGAAGCTGAAGGTTTAGAAGTGATCTCGATTGGATTTATTGTAGAGCCAGAGCAAGCTGTTGTTCTTAGAGGACCTAGGCTCGGTGGCATTATCAAGCAATTTATCAATGAATGTCTCTGGTCTCAACTTGATTTCTTAATTATTGATTTACCACCTGGTACTGGTGATATACAATTGACTTTGGTCCAAACAATCCCTGTAACGGGAGTGGTCATGGTAACTACTCCTCAAGAAGTTGCAGTTATTGATGCAGTGAAGGCTATGAACATGTTTTTATTGGATAATATCAATGTACCAATATTGGGTGTTATTGAGAATATGTCTTGGTTTACCCCTGCAGAATTACCAGATAATAGATACTTATTATTTGGAGAAGGAGGAGGCAAGAGGCTTGCGAAATTGGCCAAATCAAACCTATTAGGTCAAGTGCCTATCATACTTTCAGCAAGAGAGGGAGCCGATAGTGGCAAACCTGCTGTGCTAGAAGAAGGTCATGCTTTCCAAGAGTTGTTTAAAAGAATGTCTAAAAAGTTAATTCAACAGATTTCAGTAAGGAATGAAGTACTAGGACCAACAACAATCGTAAGAACTAGCTAAGAATCAGTTATTTAAGATATATTTGTAATAAGATGTCAACAGAAGAAAAAACAGAAATTATCGAAAAAATCAATTTAGCACTGGATGAGGTAAGACCTCATCTTAAAGTTGATGGCGGAGATGTAGAAGTTGTTGATGTAACTGACGATCTAGTTGCAAAAGTAAAATGGCTTGGCAATTGTCAACTTTGTTCCATGTCTACTATGACTATGAAAGCTGGAATTGAACAAGCTATAAAACAAAAAATCCCGAGCATAACTGCCGTAGAAGCAGTAAATGGAATTGGAATAGATGCGTAAAGAGAAACTCATTTCATTAATCAAGTCGAGAGCATCCTACCTCTCTATCGGACTTGATACTGACCTTGAAAAAATCCCCTCATTTTTACTCGATAGAGAAGACCCCATTTTTGAATTTAACAAAGCCATCATTGATGCAACTCGGGAGCTTTGTGTTGCCTACAAACCCAATACGGCTTTTTATGAATGTTATGGGGCAAAAGGGTGGGAGTCTCTACAAAAAACAATTGACTACATAGGCAAAGATCACTTCATTATTGCTGATGCTAAAAGAGGTGATATTGGTAATACCAGTGCTCGATATGCAAAAGCATTTTTTGAAGACATGGGAGCTAATGCTGTTACTGTTGCACCTTATATGGGAGAGGATTCGGTAAGTCCGTTTTTAGGGTTTGAAGACAAGTGGGTCATCTTACTTGCACTTACGTCAAATGTGGGTTCACAAGATTTTCAAAATGAATTGTTTGAAGGAGGAACTTCGTTGTATCAAAAAGTAATTGAAAAATCTAGCCAGTGGGCTGATGAAAATCAATTGATGTATGTTGTTGGTGCAACTCACCCAGAACAATTGGGTGAAATAAGAAGAATGGTTCCCAATCACTTTTTTCTTATTCCAGGTGTAGGTGCTCAAGGTGGAGATCTTATTGCTGTATCGAATCAGAGTATCAATAGTGAATGTGGAATTTTAGTAAATTCTTCTAGAGGAATTATCTATGCATCTAACGGGGAAGACTTTGCAGAAGCAGCTGCCGCAAAAGCAAAAGAAATGCAGGAGCTCATGAAAGATATACTTGCTCAGAATAAAATTATCTAACAATGAAATACCTAAGTTTAGTTGCCATATGCTTTGCAATTTTATGTACAGTTTCATCATGCAAAACTGTAGATATAATGGACAAGAATTTTTCTTTTGATGAAGATGCTGTGATGATAGAGGCGGTCATGAGAAAGCAAGAGAAAGCATGGTCTGAGGGCAACATAGAAGAGTTTATGAAAGGCTATTGGAACTCTGAAAAGTTAAGCTTTGGAGGAAAGAGAGGTTTTACTTATGGGTATGACCAAGTCCTTGCAAACTATAAAAAAGGATATCCAACGAAGGAGATAATGGGTAATCTAAGCTTTGATATCATTGACATTGTTCCAGTAGCTGAAAAGGCAGCATATGTGCTCGGACAATACAGTTTGGAAGTAAAGGATGATGCAAATCCTACTGGATTTTTCACCTTAGTTTTTAGAAAAATAAACGGGGAATGGAAAATTGTAACCGACCACACAAGTGGTTAGTCATCAGCAGTTTCAACGTATTCAGAAGCTTCGATTGCTGCTATTCCTGGTAGTTTCTTACCTTCTAGAAATTCTAACATAGCACCTCCACCTGTAGATACAAAACTCACTTCGTCTTCCAATCCTGCTTTGCTGATTGCAGCAACACTATCACCTCCACCTATCATAGTGAATGCACCTAATTTTGTCGCATCAGCTACGGCTTGAGCAATAGCATTAGTACCTTTAGCAAAATTTTCAAACTCAAACACTCCGACTGGACCGTTCCAAAGAATTGTCTTGGCACTCTTTATAACTTTTGAAAATTCCTTTACAGACTCTTCACCAATGTCAAGACCCATCCAATTTTCAGGTATTTGATCACTAGGCACTGTTTTGAATGCGGCGTCCGCTGCAAATGAATCTGCAACAACATTATCCGGAGGAATCAAAATTTCTACACCTTGGTCCTTCGCTTTTTCCAACAACTCAAGAGCTAGTTCTAAGTGAGTATCCTCAACGAGGGAATCTCCAATTTCACCACCTCTAGCTTTTGTGAATGTATAACTCATGCCACCACCGATGATGATCACATTTACAAAGTCAATTAATCTCTCTATCAACTGAATTTTATCAGAAACTTTAGCACCACCAAGAATCGCAACTGCAGGTCTCTTAGGACTGTCTAATAATTTCTTTGCGTTGGCAATTTCTGCTTCCATCAATAAACCTAAAGATCTATTTTTTGGCTTAAAGTATTTTGCCACAGTTGTAGTAGAAGCGTGAGCTCTATGTGCGGTACCAAAGGCATCATTTATATAAATGTCACCTAACTTGGCAAGTTTAGCAGCCATTTCATCATCACCTTTCTTTTCACCTTTATGGAACCTAGTATTTTCTAACAATAAAATTTCTCCTGCTTGCAGTGCATGAGCCTTATCAAACGCATCTGAGCCTATGCAATCATTTGCAAAATGTACTTCTGCACCAGTTAGTTCTGAAAGATGTTCAACAATATGTTTGAGGCTGTACTTTTCTTTATTGATAGAACCATCATCTTTGAGTTTACTCTGAGGTCTACCAAGATGAGACATTAAGATTACTGAGGCTCCATTTTCCAAAAGGGTTTTAATACTTGGTAAGGCTTTGCGAATTCGTGTATCATCTGTTATTTTATGTTCAGAATTCAGTGGCACATTAAAGTCCACTCTTACCAATACTTTTTTGCCTGAAACCTCAGTAATCATATTATTTAACTTTATGTTATTTATTAAACTCTCTTTACTAGTTCTGCTAATCTTGCAGAGAACCCAGCTTCATTATCATACCAAGAAACTATCTTGATCAACTTGCCTAACTTTTGAGTCATCTGTGAATCAAAAATGCTTGAATGAGGATTTCTTACGATATCAGATGAAACCAAAGGTGCTTCTGAATACTCAAGAATACCATTCAATTGTTTCTTTGCGTACTTTTTAAAAGTTGCATTTATTTTCTCAACAGAAACATCTTTTTCAACTTCAATAGTTAATTCTACAAGTGATCCAGTTATGACTGGTACTCTTACAGCCATAGCAAATATTTTTCCTTGTACAGATGGAATTACCTTTCCTACTGCAGTTGCAGCACCTGTTGTTGTTGGAATAATATTGTAAGCTGCAGCTCGTGCTCTTCTAAGATCACTATGTGGAGCATCTTGAATTCGCTGATCTGATGTATACGCATGTGTCGTAGTCATTGTTCCTGTTACAAGACCCCAATTTTCTTGAACTACCTTCATCAATGGTGCTAGGCAATTTGTTGTGCAAGATGCATTACTGACAAACTTATCTGACTTTTTCAATTCGTCATCATTCACTCCCAAGACAATAGTTTTCACACCATCACCTTTTGCTGGAGCAGATAAAACAACCTTCTTAGCTCCAGCCTTTACGTGAAGTCCCATTGTTTCTTTTGTTCTAAACACACCAGTGCATTCAAGAACAACATCAATTTTTAGTTTTTTCCAAGGCAATTTCGATGGATCGCGTTCTGAAAAAGCAAGGATACTCTTTCTGTTTACTTTAATAGTTTCATCGTCAGCTGAAATTTTTTCTTCAAACTGTCCATGTGCACTATCGTACTCTAGAAGGTGCGCTAGTGTTGCGTTGTCAGTAAGGTCATTTACTGCTACGATTTCTACGTTTTTATCATTCAATAAATTTCTGAATGTAAGTCTTCCGATTCTACCGAAACCGTTGATTGCTACTCTTTTTTTTGCCATGTTTAATATTAGTTAGTGTATTATTTACAATTATTACAAATGTAAGTTAAATTATGCTTAGAATGTTGATTTTGTTACGAATTCAGCTTGCATCTTGCTCATAATCCAAGCTGTTGGTTTTAGAAACATACATAATGATTATCCCTCCAAAAAGCATTATCAATCTAATCAATAGCGGGATTGGTGATGCAAAGTTATCAATCCAGGATAAAATCCTTAATTCTATTCCTAATAGACCTAGAAGTATAGATAAAAACCCTAAAACAAACAGTATGTATCCGAATAAAGTGACGTAGCCTTTCATTTTAGTTATTTGTGTACTATAAATAAGCAATTGCTTGTTTGAAAGATTGGCCAATCGTAACTTGCAATTGTGGAAAATTCAGAGCAAACCCTAAAGATTATTGAGTGTCCTAGAGATGCTATGCAGGGGATTCATCAATTTATCCCCACGGAGGACAAAATTAAGTATATAAATCAACTTTTAAGAGTAGGATACCATACGATTGATTGTGGGTCCTTTGTTTCTCCAAAAGCAATCCCTCAAATGTCAGATACTAAGGAAGTCATAAAAGGGCTTGATTTGAGCGATACAGATACAAAACTATCAACCATCGTTGCTAATCTTAGAGGTGCAAATGATGCCAAAGAGTATGAAGAAGTCGATATTCTTGGTTTTCCATTTTCGATCAGTGAAACATTTCAAAGAAGAAATACAAATACAAGCATTGCTGAATCATTTGATATGGTAAAAAGCATTCAAGACATTTGCCTTAAGGCAAATAAAAAATTGCTTATCTACATATCAATGGGTTTTGGGAATCCTTATGGAGATCCATGGAATGTTGAAATCTGTCAGGAATGGGTAGATAATCTTGCGGAAGTAGGCGTGAAGATTATTGCATTGTCAGATACGATTGGAGTGGCCAATCCACAAAGCATAAAATACCTTTATAAAAATTTAATCCCACCATATCCGGATGTTGAATTTGGAGCGCATTTTCATACGAGACCAGATGAATGGAGAGAAAAGATTGAATCTGCTTATTCGGCAGGGTGTATGCGATACGATGGGGCTATAAAAGGGTATGGCGGATGTCCAATGGCCAAAGATGATTTGACTGGCAACATGCCAACTGAAAATTTATATTATTATTTTGAAGAACAAAATGTGGAGACTGGCTTGTCTTCAAAGGCATTTGTAAAGGCTATGGGTATGGCACCTGAGATATTTCCACTATAATTTTAGGAAATATAAAATACCTAAGGATAGATACTGATCAAATTGAACTGGAAAAACGAAGAAGGTTACCGAACACTATTTAATGCATACTATAATGTACTATGCAATTATGCTTATAAGATCCTGCAAAATGACATGGATGCTGAGGATGTCGTCATTGAGGTATTCGTTCACTTTTGGACCAATAAAGATTCGATAAGTATAGAGGAAGGGAAACTTAAATCGTATCTATTCAGTTCTGTAAAAAACAAGGCTTTTGGAATGATCAGATCTGGTAAAATAAGAGAGAAGCATGAGCAGTATTATACCGATATTTTAAAGGCAAATAGCGAGGATACGAGTCTCAATGAAGACTTATTTTTGTTTAGAGAAGCCTTAAAGCGTTCTGTGCGACAGTTGCCGCCTAAATCAAAGGAAGTTTATTTGCTAAGGACACAAAATGGTCTAACTTTCGCAGAAATTGCTGATAAACTGAATATAAATCGCAGGACCGCTGAAAACCATATGGCAACTGCAGTTAAGAAGTTAAGAGAATTAGTTAAAGAAACCCTGAAATTATTTGAAGATTAAATGGATATTCAAGAAGTTATATTAAAAGTTATAAATAAAAAAGAGGCTGTAGCCGAATACCAACAACTCAATGTTTGGAAAAAGGAAACAGCAGATAATCTTAAAATTTATCAAGAAATAAATAAAATTGTGGAAGAAGGATCGAATTTATCAGATTATAAGGAGTACAATGTGGAGTCGGGATACGAAAGATTCAAGAAGCAGATCACTCCAAAATCAAAACCTTGGTTGGCTTATGCCGCTGCTGCAGTCTTATTGTTGTCTGCATGTTTCTACCTTTTTAAAGCTACGAGCACAGACAACAAAACAATCGCTCCTCAAGAATATATAGCAGAAGCATCAGTTACTAATCTGGCATTAAATGATGGTTCTACAGTTTCCTTAAATGTTGGATCTGAGTTAAAAGAACTTAGCGACTTTTCAAAAGTTAGAAATGTTGAGTTACAAGGAGAAGCGTTTTTTGATATTACTCCTGATAAAGACAGACCTTTTAGAATCCATTTGGAAGATGAAGTATTTGTAGAAGTGTTAGGAACTTCTTTTAATATTTTAAATGATGGAACAAAACTTCAAGTAGTTGTCGAAAGTGGTCATGTAGAATTACACACAGATGGTAAAGTTATTTCTTTGACAAAAGGATTTGCTGCAGAAAGAGTGAAGGGTAGTATCGTAAAGTATAAGAAATCCAAGGATAATTATCTAAGTTGGAAAAACAACAGGCTAGTTTACAAAAATACGCCTATTGCTAAGGTGCTGGAAGATATTTTCAATCACTTTAATGCAGACTTAGATTTAAGTGAGGCAATCCAAAACAGTGATTGTAATCTCTCGAGTACTTTCGATACTAGTAGCCTAGATCAAATACTTTCAGAACTTTCTAAGGTTGTCAAGCTTAAATATACTAAGAATAAAGACGGCTCCTATTCTATAAAGGATATACAATGTGAATGAAAATAATCAGAGTAATATGTTTCATTTTACTCTATATCCTTTGCACACAATCAAACTATGTAAAAGCTCAGGGTGTCCTGGGTGAAGAATGGGTTTCAACTCCCTCAGACACAAGTTATCAATCTATAATCGATAGGCTAGAAAAGCAATATCAATTTTCATTTAGCTATTCTCCAAACATACTTGAGGAAGAAAGTTATTTCCGCACTTCCCAAGTCCAAACTATTGCATCATTATTCAAATTAATATTCACAAAAAAAAATATTGGATTTGAAATAGTAAATGATCGGAGAGTTTTACTATTCAAAGTGATGGAGCGTAAGATTGAAATCTCTGGCGTAATCCGAGACATAGAATCAAAAGAATCTATACCGGCCGCATTTATACTAATCAAGGAACTAGGTGACTATGTTGTAGCCAATGATGATGGATATTTTTATTTGCAAGCAGAAAATTTGGATAGCATCACCGTGACCTTCAATTCAGTTGGATATTCAGCAAAATCATATGTAAAGAAAGCGTCGGCAAGTAAGTTGACGGTCGAATTGGACTCAGATATAGATGCATCTATTGCTGTGATTACCCCAAATAAAGAGGGACCCGAAATTCCCTTACCTTTTGACTACGATTATATTAAAAAAACATCACAGCCGGGATTAAGTGCTTTTGGTTTGCCAGATATCACACAGCAAATTAGAAATCAGTTTATGGTCCAAAATGGAAATGAAGGTCAATCGGGTTTTGTAGTTAAAGGTGGATCCATTGATCAAAATCTAATTTTGGTAGACGGTATGCCTGTATATGATATTAGTCATATTGGAGGATTGTCATCCATTTTTATTACCTCAGCTGTCAAGGAGGTCAAGTTATTTACAGAAGGAATTCCGGCAGAATATGGTGGAAAACTTTCATCAGTGATGGATGTAAAAATTAATGAAGGGAATACAGAAGAATTTCAAGGAGACTTTGCCGTCGGACTCATTGGTGCTGAAGGTCATATCGAAGGACCTATTGTAAAAAACAAAACAGCTATATCTCTTTCTGGAAGGTTTAATGATTTAAATTTTCTTTCAGATTCTTTCTTCCGAAATTTTGGAGGATATGAAGATACAGAACTTAATTTCTATGATGTTTATGCCAAATTACATCACAAGTTTAGCCCAACAAATAGAATAAGCCTGACCATGTACAAAGGAGGAGACAGATTGTTTCTGTATTCTCAAAATGAGCAAATAAAAAATGGAAATGTAATTCGGAACTTGGTTGAAAATGAATTACAATGGGGAAACGAATTGGTCAGTTTGCAGTGGAATAAATCACTAGCAAAAAATGTATTTCTTTCTGCAAAGCTTGGGTATAGTAAATATGATTTAAATGGAGATGGGTTGTTGTCAAAGTTAGGTCCACAAGATAAATCAACTATTGTCGGCATAGAAGCAGGATCTCAAATTCAAAATCTTGTTGGTTCGGTAAAGTTTGATGTTTACGAAACTGATTTTGGTAAAATCAATTTTGGGGTAAATACCATCTTACACAACTTTGAGCCAACCTTGAATGAAACAACATGGATTGATGGAGAAGTGGTTATCAATAATGTCAATACTGTCATTCCATCTGAGGCTGTCGAAGTCAATGGATTCATAGAAAACGCAATAAACTTTAATGATAACCTAAGTTTTAGAGGAGGTTTGCATTTGTCCAGTTTCAGTGATATCGATACAAGCTATTTTTTGATTGAACCGAGAGCTAAAGCAGTATATAAAAAAGGTAAGCATCTTATTGATCTTAATATCACAGTCAATCATCAATATGTACATTTTTTACCAAGCCCAAGCGCTGGTTTGCCATCCGATATTTGGATTCCATCAAGTAAGGATTTGGAACCAAGCCGATCTCAGGAATTAGCAATAGGTTATAATTATGCTTATTCAGACAACTTGAGTCTTGAAATGCAAGGCTATTTTAAGCTGGTGCAAGGCCTGAAGGAAAATGTAGCGACATCGGATGCATTTCTTGCGTTGTTCGGAAATTCTTTGAGTGTAACAAACATTGTTACCACTGAAGCAAATTGGCAGGAGAGGATAGAGGAAGGTAGAGGATATTCAACCGGTGTGGGTGGTGCGATTAAGTACGATGATGAAAAATTTCACGCACTTTTCTCTTATACTTTCTCCTTTACCAAGCACATATTTCCCGGCATTCAAGCATTCCTTGATTTAGATCCTGATGCATTATATTTTGCACCACACCATAGGCCGATTGATTTCCTAGGTCAGGTAAGTTATGAATTGACTGATAATCTGACCTTGTCAGGTAAATATGTGTATGGGTCGGGACTTAACTATACTTTTCCTGATACATATTCCAAAGGTCCTCCAGTTGAGATATTTGCAACAGCGAGAAATAATAAATCACTTCCAGATTTTCATCATCTAGATTTGAACATAGATTATACTAAAAATGTCAAGAATTATAAATTAAATTTCAATTTAGGTCTCTATAATGCGACCAATCGAAATAATATTTTTTTTACGATCTTAGATCAAGATGAAAATAACGAACCTCGACTAAATCTATTTGGTTTATTGCCTCGATTGCCAACGTTTACATCTAAAATTTCGTTTTAACTTTAACAAATAACAGATATATATTAGCTCAGAATCATGTATATTTAGTGTTAAGGATAAATGAAGACTTATAACAAAATATTATTTCTATGCTTGATGGGGAGTTTCCTAATATCATCTTGCACCAAAGAGGAGGAATTTGTTCCTTCTTTGCACATAGTCTCATTCATCAATCCTGATGAACCTTTTAAAGTTCAGATTCAAAAAACGGCACCAACTTTAGGTGATCACAGCAATTTAGAAATAGGTAATGCTTTTGTAAATGTTAAGAACAGCATTACATTGGAAATTGTGAAAATGTTTCATCAAGGAAACGGTATTTATACCTCTGATGGAAGAAAGCCATTGGCTGGTTTTGATTATGAAATCCAAGTTGTAGTAGATGGGTTTCCTGAGGCAGCTGCTACAGCTTATGTTCCTGATTTAGGTGATGTTGCCGTTATTCTTCATGATGCAGGTGTAGAACCTGATGCTGTTGAATTTACTTTCTCACCAACTATGATAACTAGTAAATCTTCTAACTTTTTTGCCTATGAGCTGGTTTATGAAAATTCTGTTGCAGTGGAGACAGGTGGAGGAGAAACATCTAATGGAGGTAATGGTGCTGCCAATACAGTAAATGTTGGAGCAGAACAGGTCATAAACACTTTGAGACCTGTAATGGGGTCCGTTAGTGATGGAGGTTTTGTGCCAGTTCAAACAGTAAATACACTTGATGTAGAAATTGAAGAAATCTCGGTAAGGATTGTTGCTATTTCTTCAGATTTTCACGAATATCTTGTGTCTCAAACAGCAGAAATTAATCATGTCCACACTTCTGTTTTGTCAAAAAATTCTAGAGTCTACACAAATTTTGTAGGAGATGCACGCGGTATTTTTGGAGGGTTTAATGAAAAAACAATCAAGCTCGTTCAATAATTGCATTCCTCTAAGGTATTTATACAACTCTAAATCCAAGCTAAAATTTTAAATTTCAATTATCCACAATTTTCTTAATTGGAAATGTTGTCCATCTAGGTAACTTAAATATATACCTTTGCGTTACATTATCGCACCAAATAAGTATTAGTTGAGAAGGAAGAGGAAATTTGATGAAGAGTCAAAGAAAATAACCAAGGATGGTTTAGTTAGAGCTAAAAAGGTCTTAAGATATATTTCTCCTTACAAAGGATACTTTATACTTGGTCTTATACTTATTGTGATAGGGAATTCCATTTTCATGCTCATCCCAGGAGTATGTGGCGAACTAGTAAATGTTGCAACTGACAAAGCCGAATATAATTTCAATTTGAATCAGCTAGGAATACTTCTTGGAATATTGGTTTTGAGTCAAGCGTTAATCTCCTTTGTGAGGACTATTTCTCTTGCCATCGTGAGTGAGAAAGCCATGGCCGATATGCGTAAGGATTTATATAGTAGATTGATGACGCAGCCTATGTATTATTATGAAAGTAATAGAGTCGGGGAGATTAGTTCAAGAATTACTGCAGATGTAGAGCAGTTGCAATCCACCTTTGCGATAACAATTCCAGAGTTTCTTCGTCAGATTGTAACTTTAATTATAGGAATTAGCATTCTTGCATATTTGACTCCACAGCTTTCATTAATAATGTTGATGACCTTCCCTGTCGTGGTTATTGCGGCCATGGTATTTGGTAGATACATTCGAAAATTATCTAGTAAAAGGCAAGCAGCACTTGCGGAAACAAATACAGTAGTAGAGGAAACACTTCAAAATTTTACCATCGTAAAGTCATTTACCAATGAGTGGCTGGAATCAAAAAGATACGGAAAGCACGTCAAAGAAATAGTGCGGATTTCTCTCAACTTTGCTAAAGTGAAAGGGTTGTTTTTTGCTTTTTTAATAAGCTTACTTTTTGGAACCATACTTTTCATTTTATGGAAAGGATCTGTAATGGTTCAAGCAGGTACAATGGAAGCTGGATACCTTTTATCCTTTGTTATTTATACTGCTGTAATAGGTGGAGCTATTGCGGGATTAGGAAATTTGTATACACAGATTGCAAGTGCTATAGGAGCAACTGATCGAGTTTTAGATATCATGGAGAAAGACGGAGAATTAGCTATCAGAAATATTCATAGCGAACAATATCCTAGCATCGAAGGCAAGATTGAATTTGTCGATGTAGAATTTAATTACCCATCAAGAAAGGACGTTGATGTTTTAAAAGGAATTAATATAACTGTCCCAGTTGGAGGGAAGATTGCATTGGTTGGACAAAGCGGTAGTGGCAAATCTACGATTGCGCAATTGTTGATGAGTTTTTATGAAATTGATAGTGGAAAAATATTTATTGATGGGAAAGGCATGCAAGACTTTAATTTAACAGAGTTACGAAGGCAGATCGGGGTTGTTCCACAGGAGGTACTTTTATTTGGAGGAACGATAAGAGAAAATATAAGCTATGGAGATCCAAATGCTAGCGATGATATGATTGTCAATGCAGCAAAGAAATCAAATAGTTGGGAATTCATTAGCTCATTTCCGGATGGCCTTGATACAGTTATTGGAGAAAGAGGAATTAAATTGTCTGGTGGCCAGCGTCAGCGTATTGCCATTGCAAGAGCCATTTTAAAAGATCCCAAAATTTTAATCCTTGATGAGGCAACATCGTCCTTGGATGCAGAGTCCGAAAAAATTGTACAAGAAGCACTTGACATTTTGATGGAGGGAAGGACTTCTGTCATAATTGCGCATCGTTTGGCCACCATCAAATCAGTTGATTGCATCTATGTACTAGATCAAGGAAAGATAGTTGAGTCTGGAAAACATCAAGAATTGATTGAAACGCAAGATGGCATTTACCAGAATTTGGCAAATCTTCAATTCGCTTCTGCAAATTAATCTCATATTAAAAAAATTCCTAATACATTCTTATATTTGAGAAATGAAAAGAATTAAGATGAAATATCTATTGGATACAGCTGCCTTGCTTTTTTTACTTTGTTCGAGTTTATCCGCACAATTTGGGATAGGTGCCGTTGTAACAACCGATCTATATCAGCATTATACAAATCCTACGGACAATATCTCAGACCCCAGTTATGGAAATGCAATTTTAAATTTAGGTGTTGGTCCAAAAATTTGGATGGGTGGACAAAAATTTACATTTGCAATTGATGCAAGAGCGAATGTAGGCTTTACAGGATTTACCCTTGGCGAAAACAAAGGACTTGGAGGTTTGGCAATTCCTATTATGGGAACATTGAATTTCAATGGACTTTCTTCGATGGATAGAACAGGACGAAAAGGATTGTCAATTGGCGGAGGAATACAATACGTCCAAACTGAATTGTATGGATTGAAGCAAGAATTTAAAGATTTAGGAGTGACAAGAGATTTCTTTGATGTTATTGTCATTCAAGCAGGGTACGGTTATGGAGTTTCAGGAGCGTCGGCTCAGTTCATTGTTAGATATGGTTTTAATCCAGACTCTGATGCGCAAACTATCAATATAGGACTCCAGTACGATTTCAATCTTGTCACAATGAAGAAAATTGACGATCCAAATTCAGCACTTTAATCATTTAATCTTTTAGGTGAATTTAGCACCATATTTAAGTTTTGGAAATTCAGTAGAGTGCGAAAACTTTATTGAGTTTAAAGATATTTCAGATCTACACAGATACTTTGTTGATTCAAGTCCAAATGAATACCTAGTATTAGGTGGAGGCAGTAATATGCTTTTTGTCAATTCCAAAACAGAGTTGGATGTTTTGTTGATGTCTATCTTAGGTAAGGAATTAGTTTTAGAAAGGGAAGAATACAATCTTGTCGAAATCTCTGCTGGAGAAAACTGGCACGACTTGGTATTATGGTCCCTTGACAAAGGATATGGAGGGTTAGAAAATTTATCATTGATTCCAGGTACAGTCGGAGCAGCACCCATTCAAAATATAGGAGCATATGGAGTTGAGTTGAAAGATGTACTTCATTCTGTGAATGTTTACGACATTAAAGAAAAAAGAAGTTTCGTTCTTCATAACTCGGAATGTGGATTTGCTTATCGCGATAGTATTTTTAAATCCTTCCACAAGGGCAAGTTTATAATTACTGGAATTACACTTAAGTTAAGAAAGAAAAATTTTAAAATCAACGCAGGCTATGGAGCTATTTCTGCTGAATTAGAGAAGAGAAAAATTTCAAACCCTAGCCCTAAAGATATTTCTAATGTTGTAATCGAAATCAGACAAACTAAGTTACCAGATCCCAAAGTATTAGGGAACAGTGGAAGCTTTTTTAAAAATCCAATAGTTGATAAATCTATACTGCAGAAAATTAAGACAAACTTTGAAAATGTCCCTAATTACCCAGTAGATGAAAATCAGGTCAAACTTCCAGCTGGTTGGTTAATTGAACAAGCGGGATGGAAGGGTAAGCAAATCGGAAATGTGGGTTGCCATAAAAATCAAGCTCTAGTTATAGTAAACTATGGAGCTGCCACAGGTCAAGAAATTTGGAACCATGCTCTGCGAGTCCAGGATTCTGTCAACAAACAATTTGGGATTGAGCTCACTCCAGAGGTTAACTTAATTAAGAAATAAAAAAAGCCAACTGAATCAATTGGCTTTTTTTATTTATCATGATCATTGAAATTATTTCAATACAGCTTGAATTTCAACTCTTCTATTTTTTTTCATTTCTGATTCAGTAGCATTTGATCCTGTTGGCTGGCTTTCTCCTTTGTATTCGATGCTAAGCTTGGATCGTTCTAGGCCATTTTTTACCAATGCGTCATAAACCCTCTTGGCTCTCTTTTCTGATAGATTCAGATTGTATTCATTTGAATTTTTGTTATCAGTGTGACCAGTGATGATAAAAGAAGCCTCTGGAAATTGTTTCGCAAACGCAACCACTTCCTCAATTCTATATCTTGACTGGGGTATTATTACTGATTGATTAGAGTCAAAATAAATATCATTGATGTAGAATTCTTTGATAATATCAGCTCTCGACTTTCCTGTTTTAGGACATCCTTTGTTTGAAATAGGTCCAGCTGTATTAGGGCATTTGTCATTATTGTTCGCCAGACCGTCACCATCAGTATCAGGGCAACCATCCATTGTTCCAGGAATAGAAGGACAAGCATCATCTTTATCTGCAAAGCCATCATTATCGCTGTCAGGGCAACCTTCTATGGTTCCTACCACATCTGGGCAATCATCTACAACATCGTTAAACCCATCACCATCTCTATCTAGATTAACGATAGGACAACCTCCATTTTCTGCAGAACCTGCCACCATAGGACATTCGTCTAAATCATCGGGAATGCTGTCACCATCAGTATCAGGACATCCTGCAAACTTCACTAACCCTGCGACTAATGGGCAACTATCTTTTGAATCCTCAATACCATCCATATCTGTGTCTGGACAACCTGAGAATTCTAATAACCCTGCAACTAATGGGCAACTATCTTTTGAGTCATCAATTCCATCCTTATCAGTGTCAGGACAGCCAGAGAATTCTAATGGTCCTGCTACGGTAGGGCAGTTGTCTTTTAAATCTTCAATCCCATCTGAATCAGTGTCAGGACAACCTTGGAAACTTGCGATTCCAGGTATATCTGGACAGTTATCTTGTGAGTCAATAATCCCATCATTATCTCTATCGTCTCGAGAACCGATTCTAAATCCTACATTTAGTCCGATAAATTGGTAACTATCATTTTTCTCTGGATTTGCTGCTGATGAAATTCCTTCCAAGTAATCATTGATTGGAATTCTTGAGCTAACTTCAGCACTTACATAAGCATTCTCTGTCAAATCAAATCTAATCCCTCCGCCTACTGGTATTTGAAAATTGGTTGTATTGGTATTGTCGATATCTTCACTTTCATTTACGGAAAGTGGGAGATCACCAAAATCAACTTCAGGATTTGTAAATGACAATCCTGCACCTCCAAATATGTAGGGAGAAATAGATCTTTTAAAGGATCCACCAGTTCTTTTTAAACTTTCGCCTTCTTTGTTTTGCCATCTCTTTTTTCCAATCAAATCATATTCAAGCACCAACGACAATTCCTTGATAGGAGAAGTGAAAGAGTAATCTCTGAGATCATGTCCAGGTAAATCAACTAAAGCTGCATCTTGTCCACTTATTTCTGAACCCCAATAATTGAGCCTCAAGCCTAGATTATCCTTGAAGTTTAATTTAAGATTTGCTCCATAAGCAAATGCAGCATTCTCAGTTAACATTGCACCATGTCTTCCCCAACTATGGACATCACTACCATGTTCACCATATCCAAGGAATATTCCAAAGTCAACTTTATTTTGAGCCGTGCTAAAAATAGGAAGGCTCATGATTAATCCAACTAATATTATTTCTAACTTCTTCATTTCAAAGTTTTATCATTCTCATTTTCGACCGCTGCGGTCAATAAAATTACTACTAGCTTGCTGAGTTCCCATCATTAAAACATCTTGTATGTTTACATGTTTTGGCTGTTTAGCAATATAGTAAACTGTACGCGCAACATCTTTACTGCTTAGTGGTTTGAAATCAGAATATATTTTCGATTTCTCATCATCACCATCAAATCTTACTAATGCAAATTCTGTTTCTTCTACATGTCCTGGAGAAATTTGACTAACTCTGAGACCATGCTTGTAAAAATCTAGTCTCATTGATTTTGTAATAGCATCCACAGCATGCTTACTTGCACAATAGACATTTCCATTAGGATAGACTTCATGGCCAGCTGTTGAGCAGATATTAATAATGTGACCAGATTTATTTTTGATCATTAACTTGCTCACTATTCTGCTTACATAAAGTAAACCTAGGACATTGGTGTTGATCATGGTTTCCCAATCATCAATATTCCCTTCGTCAATGCTTGAAAAACCTTTTGCTAAACCTGCATTGTTTAAAAGGATATCGATTTTCTTCCATTTGTCTGGAATAGATTCCAATGCCTTTTTGACTTCTTTTCTCTTTTGAACATCAAATTCTAATGAAAGTACTTTTACTCCATACTTCAATTCTAGCCTTTTTTTAGATTCTTCTAATCTGCTAGCTCTTCTGCCTGTGATGATTAAATCGTAACCATTTTTAGCAAAAATTTTTGCGCTTGCTTTTCCTATACCAGACGTTGCGCCTGTGATTAAAACGATCTTGTTCATGATTGGCTTCCCTATTTTTTATTGAATTGTGTTAATGATTTCAAAAAATTCCTTTTTGAAATCTAAATATTCTCCCGTGGCAGGTCCATTGAATCCTGTGTGTATCTTTATAATCTTGTTGTCCTTATTAACAAAAAACAAAGTAGGATATGAAATGACTTTGTCTACAAAGTTTAAAATTTCTGAAGCTTCAGTTTTATTATAATTTCCTGCATAGAGCATTGTCCATGGAATCTCCATGTTATTCTCATAGCGCTTTATGGCTTCTAATGATTTCTCTTCATCTCTATATCTTTCAAATGCCAAACTGATTACTTCGATCCCTTGATCTTGCAGTTGCTTGTAATTCTCTTTTAAAAAATTTGCCTCATCTCTGCAGTTAGGACACCAAGTTCCCATAATATTAATGAGTTTTGCCTTTCCTTGATATTTTTGATCATTCAAAGAAATTGTTTGACCACTTGAATTTTTAAAAGAAAAATTGATGGCCTCTTCAGTTGTGGATTTGGATAAATTATATGGACTCGTCAAACCAGAACCTCCTGTTTTAATTCTTTTTGCAATCCAGTTACTTTCATAATGTTTTCCGCTATAGAATTTTCCTGTGAGTTCATCAGTTGCAGTTTCCTTTGCTTCAAATAAAAATGCATGGGCTCCATCAAATACACTTAGATATGATTTTTTGCCAGAAACCAATCCTTCGAGAAAACGATAATCTCCAGTTTCAGTTTTAAAAGTTCCTGTAAGCTTCTTTCCATCTTGTTTGAAAACTCCCACTGCAGGATATGCATCTTCACCCTTATCATAGTCGAAGGTAACTGCCCATTCTCCAGTCATATCGATTTCGGCATCTATTGGGTTGACTTTAAATCTTTGATTTTTCCCTTGATAAGCTATGAACGGAATGCTATAGTTTTCTTTGTAATTAACATACCAGGCTCCTTCTATAAAGTTTTCTTCATAGATTGCTTTGATGTAGGTGTCGTACGCAGGAAAGTTGAAAGTCAAAGTATCCTTTGCAGTTGATCTATCCAACGCATAGATAATATCACTGACGATGATCGTTTCATCTCCATTTATGATTTCAACAATAAAGCTATCCTTAGTGATGTAGACTACATTGAAAATAAAAGGAAGCTCCCTATAGTTTTTTTCAATACTATATTCTTTCTGTTGCTCCTCCTTTATCCTGATTGATTCAGGGCCTTCATTTAACGGAAGTTTTAGCACTCCTCTCCAAGGTCCAGGAGGTAGTGCATTAAATTTATTATCAATTTCGATACATGAAATTATTCCAATTGATAAGAGGAATAAAAGGGTAGTGATCTTATACATATTTATTAAGAGCTTTTCTCGCCTACAAAATGATCTTTCTTATACTTAAAGAGAACATTGAAGGTAGTTAAGCTACCGTAGATTCTTGTAATATACTGCTGCAAGTTTACCTTATCCTCATCCGAAAGAACTTTACTAGCATTTATTCTTTGTTCCATTACACGCAATCTATCTCTAACCATTACAATTTTATGGAAGAATGTTTCAATAGGAATTTCTTTTGGCTTCATACTATCATCTGAAGGCTTCAATATCATCGTCCCCTTGTTCCATTTATCTCCAAGTTCTATTACTTGTGATACGTCCGACCAATTTTCTAATATTTTCTTTAAAGACTCTTCAGCTTGAGTAAAGGTTACTTGGTCTGTGTATTCAACGGCATCAACTACTTCCCAGCTGGCATAGGATTTTCCGACATCCTTGATACCATATTGAATAAAGCAAACAGAGTAAGCTGCTACATCGATTTCGATAACAACTCCATCACCATAGGCGGGATGTTTTACTCTAGAACCAACTCCTAAAATTGTACTTTCTGAACTCATATTTTGACAAATTTTTTGAAAATATAACCATCTTTATGCCTTAACCGCAAGAAATAGGCGCCTTGCGCCAATTGTGCTACCGGAATGCTTATATCTTGAGGTGTAGTGATTTCTCCACCAAAGATAAAGTTTCCCGCTAAAGTTAAAACTTCATAATGAGATATATTTCCAAAAAACTCTGTCTGGATTCGGAGGGACTCCGCGGTAGGATTTGGATATATTGTTACTTGCTCACTAATATTAGCAAGATTCTTGTTTGCTGTAAATGAATTTATTTCAAACTGCCAAACTCCACGACCGTATGTGCCATATCTTGCAGTTTCTATTTCATCCATATAATCAACACTCCAATATGCTTGGGTAGGTGCCTTATTGCCGTCCATAGGGTACCATTTCCCGGTTGCTTTTAAATATACATATGGACCCATCTCAGTTGCAGCGAAAATTAAACTTTCTTTTTCATTTTGATCTAGCTCAAAGACTGTTGTACCCTTAAGTCCATTATCAAACGGAGTAAATGTAAAACCTCCATCCGTTGACCTAAAGACAGGCGCGTTTGAATATCCACTTCCTGAAACATACAATGTGCCTGGAGTCTTTTTTGATACTAGTATATCTGTACCATAAAGTTCATTTGCTCCCCCAATTCCAGGAACTGTTGGACTAGTTTTAATCCAACTAGCTCCAGCGTCATTTGTAAAATAAAATTGTCCAGATGTAGTTGCTATGTACCATTTGTTGAAATCATTGGGATCGTATTCCATAGCGCTGATTTCGCCATCTAAGAATGAAAAATCTTGGTCATATTGAAATTCCTCCACTGCATCATCAGATATTTTCTTGATTCTAATCAGGTAGGACCCTTCTTGATTTTCATTAATACCTCCACCAGCAACAAGTAAAGTATTATCAAAAGCAGGATCGGGATGAATCATGATAGGTGAAATCCATACTTGCTCTTGAGATCTTGGAACTTTATAATTTATATCTGCAAACCACTGATTGCTATCTGATTCAATAAAATTGAAAGGTGACAATACGTATGGATAATGCCTAACTTCTCCATCTGGATAAGACATCCAAATTCCCAAATCTTCATCTAATGTCAGGTGGCCATAATCACCAGCTAACATTTGCTCAAATACTATGGGAGGTTCTTCTGATTCAATACGTCCTCTCTGCCAACCTTGATCTTGAGAGCCTGCTATTATCCAGTTCAAGTTAGTGGCTATTCCATCCGATGGAATGGTAATCACATCGTAAAATTGGGCATTGTTCATCCCGTCTAAGGTGATATTCTTTACTCCTTGTGTTATGTCTTCTGTATAGTATATTCCTCCATGAGTACAGATTAAAGTAAATGGCTGATTATCTTTTTTAAATTCTCTAATCTGCATAATGTCGATATGCAGCTTGTTTTCTGGCTCTATATAATATTCACGCCAAGGATTTACTATTTGCCATTCAGATCCTGCTATCGAATAGTAGCATTCTTCTCGACCCATAATATGGGTTTCTTGATCATCTAAAATTGTATAAGCATCAAACCATGGCGATTCTAGCATTACCTCATCTGCCGCGACCCAACTTTCACCAAAATTTTTATCATTAAATTTTGATTCAGAAATGTACGTTTCATTAAATCTTCCAATCCTAGTTAACTTTATATAAGTTTCTTCTGCAAATTCTCTGGTAGAAACATAAAATCTTGCTTCATCTGAGGGGTAGTTAAAAATAAGGTTGGTTTCGTATGCTGATGTTTCGATCAAGGTATCTAAATCCGTATCATAGAAATAGGTGTAAATTATTTTATTTGCATTATCATATTTTAGTGCATATAAATTTTCTTGTTTTGTGTCAGTTGCTATGGCAATATCATCCATATCCAAAATGAAAAATTTAAATTTTTCGATATAGTTTTTAGGATCTAATTGGCCATTAGTTATTGTTGACTTATATAAGTTTACAAATGAATTTTGGCTTGGTTTTGAAAGGATAAATACTTCCCCGTTTTCCATTACCTTCATGTGTTTTACTTCTGAAAGACTACCAAAGCCGCCTACCTCTGACCAAAGATTACCATCTGCAGAATAAAATAGGTGCTCGTCCATTGAGGCAAAAATAAGATCAGAACCATCTTCTAGGGTTACTATTTCTAATATGTGATGATCAAATAATAAATCATCTACGACCACCTCCCATTCAGAACCGTCTAGCTTTCCTCGCCATAATGTTTTTCCAGCACTTATCGCATATATTCTATCTTCACTTTCTCTATAAACAGCTCGTTTAACATCACCTGCAAGATTGGTAGGACCCAGCTCCTGCCATGTACCAATAAGTTTTCCATCAGCAAGTTCCACGGTGCCCATTTCTCTTGAATCACCAGCATCAAAGGACTCTTTTTTCCTTTCTATTTTATCCATTGCATTTTGGTATTCAATGCTCCTCCAGTCTACACCTTCTTTAGCTCTATGGATTAGTTCAAACCATTCTTTTTTTATCGCTTTGGACTGTGGAGAGAGTTGTCTTTTTGGAATAAGCTTTTGAGAAGCTTCTTTATACTGATTTTGGCTAGGCTGATTGAGACTAGGCTGATGGCAGCTATTAAGTATTAGACAAGCTAATACGATGAGGGCAATTGCAGTATTTAGTGCAGTTCTGTGCATTTTTGGTTATTATCACCTCACTTTATCGAGATGATCGTCCCAGTTTTTAGGATTCGGCTCTTTTATTTTGTTAACTGACTTTCCTACAACCATAGCCACCGTAGCATCGCCAGTTACATTTATGACGGTTCTACACATATCAAGGGGTCTATCTATGGCAAATATTAATGCTAATCCTACTGTTAAAGTTTCCTGAGGCACATTTAATGCTTCCAAAACGATAACAAGCATCACCATTCCCGCCCCTGGAACTGCTGCAGATCCAATGGAGGCTAGGGTTGCTGTTAGGATTATAGTTAATTGATCAGAAAAGTCTAGCTGAAAACTTAACGCTTGAGTAATGAAAATCGCTGCCACAGCTTGGTATAAACTTGTACCATCCATGTTAATTGTCGCCCCCACGGGTAAAACAAAGCTAGAAACCTCTTTTTCAACACCTAAATGCTCTTCAACTCGCTCCATAGTAACGGGTAGTGTAGCCGCACTTGAACTAGTAGAAAATGCAAGTAATTGAGCAGGCGATATATTTTTTAAGAACCATATTGGAGATTTCTTAACATAGAATTTGATGACCAATAGGTAAAAGCAGACCATTAAAATTAGACCTAATACAACTGATGCGCCATACCAAAGAAGTGCATACAATAGATCTGGACTTTTGGTTTCTACAATCAAGGAGGCTAGAAGGGCAAAAACAGCAATCGGTGCCATAAGCATAATTAAATCAACCATCTTCAAAATGACATCATTCAACCCATCAAAGAACTTTTTGACCGGTTCTGCCTTTATGGGATTAATAAGCAACAGTGAAATAGAGAAAAGTATGATAAAGAATATGACCTGAAGCATATTTCGATTGCTCGATGCTGCTCCAAAAATATTATCTGGAACCATATCGACTATGAAAGAAAGTGGACCTTTTTCTTGTTGATTGTTTGCCGCCTCAATTTTTGCCGTGGCATCACTTGCAAATTTACTAGAAAGCATCTCCAAGGTTTCAGGAGCAATTTTTTCTCCGGGATCCATTACATTTACGATAACCAAACCTATCGATACTGCAATCAAGGTAGTGGCAATATATATCATAATTGTACGACCACCTATTTTAGAAAATTTTGAAAAATCTTGGAGGTCAGAAATACCTTTAATTAGACTTGCAATAATTAATGGAATTGCAATCAATTTCAAAAGATTTATAAATATAGTTCCTATGGGTTTAACCCAATCGATTATATATTTAGGATCTAATTTAAAGGATACCCAAGCAATGCCAAAGATTACTCCAGCAAGCATTCCTATAAGTATTTTCCAATGTAAGGCTAATTTCATTTTCTCTCAGATTTCGGTCTTCAGTCGTAAACTACAAAATACCGATATTTCTGAGCTATTCGATGATAAAAGCACATAATAATGCTTTCTATAACGCGATTTTAGGTTTTAATAGCCCTTGTCATTTCGTGCTTTCGACCTGGTCCGGGGAGTTTGTCCAAAGAATAGCCCAATCCTTTCAGCATGCGTTTAAATTTGCCTTGAGCGCAGTATGTTACCAATGCCCCTTTTTGCGTAAGCGAATTGTATAATTTGTTATGAATATTTTCCTCCCATAATTCAGCTTGAGAACTAGGCGCAAAAGCATCATAAAAAATCAAATCAAAGTTATAATCAAGTATAGTATCATTAAGGTCAGCATGAATTTTCTTAATGGAAAAGTTAGGATTCACCTCTATTAATTTATTCCATTCTATTTCATGAATTTTTAAGAAATCCTCCTGCTTAGAATTAGGAATAAGTGTATGAAAATTAAGTTGTTCGTAAATCTCTTTTTGAACAAGGTGCAATTCGATAGAGTGGTATTCTACTTTGACATTATGTTTCTTGCAAGCTAGTGAAGTTAGATAAGCATTTAGGCCTGTTCCAAAACCCATTTCAAAAATTTTTACGGAAGTATGACCTTGCCTAACCTTGTAATACAAACCAGCTGAAATAAAAACATGCATTGATTCCTCTATAGCACCATGAATAGAATGATAAGTAGCATTATATTTTATACTTGAAAGAGAGTTTGAGCCGTCACTAGTATTTAGAATACTGAGCTGATCGTCCATTTAGGCTTCAAGTTGAGATTGAAGAATTTCTGAATTGATCGATAGGTGAGATTCACTATAAATACACTTGCCATCTTTAATGATGAGCACTTGTGGCGATTCGTGTCGAATTCCGAATAAATCTGAAATAAAATTAGATACAGACCTATTAGCAATGAGATCCAAGTAATAAAATTTGAAACCATTGGTTTTTGAATCTGTATAATCTTTAACTCTATGCTTGGCAATAGCGCTAATACTACAAGTAGTACTATGCTTAAAGATAATGCATATAGTTTGATGAGATATATTCTCTGAGATGTCCTGAACTTCTTGTTCGGATTTTAGGGGTAACCAGTCCAAAGTAATTTACTTAAGCAGGCTGATTTTAGGTGCTTTAAGATCAGTTGGACAGCCAATTGATTTTTTTGCACAAGAAGCTAAAGTTGTTACAATCATTAATACTGCACAGAACTTTGCTAATCCTTTAATTAGTGTTTGTTTCATTTTAAATATTTACCCTTTAACGATTTAAGAATGTAAATTTAGTATATAAAATCAATCCAAAGTTCGATTCGAACCAAAAATAATGGATTTTTGTAATGTATATCTTAGCTAAGTGCCAATCACACGCTAAATTTAACCCATAACACCTATCAAAAGTTCATGAAAATTCACTTCATTTCTATCGGTGGTTCCATAATGCACAATTTAGCTCTTGCTTTGCAAGATAATGGACATCAAGTTTCTGGTTCTGATGATTTAATCTATGATCCAGCCAGGTCTCGGCTCGAGGCAAAAGGCTTGCTTCCTTCGGAATTTGGTTGGTTTCCAGACCAAATTAGTTCAGATCTTGATCTAATCATATTAGGGATGCACGCCAAAGCAGATAATCCTGAATTAATGAGAGCCCAAGGATTGGCTCTACCGATCCATAGTTTCCCAAGCTTCGTTGCTGAATATGCCAAGGATAAAAAGAAAGTAGTAGTTGCTGGAAGCCATGGAAAAACTACAACAACTTCTATGATTATGCATTGCTTAAATGTCAACCAGATTGACCATGATTATTTGGTTGGTGCTCAACTTGAAGGTTATGAGAATATGGTGAGATTGAGTGACGCAGCGATAATGATCATTGAGGGAGATGAATATCTTTCGAGCGCTATTGATCGATCTCCTAAATTCCTTCATTATAAAGCTGATCTCTGGATCATCACAGGCATTGCTTGGGATCACATCAATGTTTTTAAGACATTTGAGGATTATAAAAAGCAATTTGATTTGTTATTAAAGTCCATTCCTAAAACTAAAAAAGTGTTTATTGATGGTAAAGATGAAGGGCTTGTAAAATTGACAGAAGATTGCGATAATCGAATTGAAAAATATTATCCGTTTAAGCATGAGGAAGGGGCGATTATATTCAATGGCAATAAATATCCAATCAGTGTTTTTGGAGAACATAATATGTCCAATTTAAATGCCGCCTATCAGGTTTGTAGAGAATTGGGTGTAAGTGAAAAGCAATTCTTTGATGCCATGATAAGCTTTAAAGGTGCTGCAAAAAGACAGCAACTTGTAGTGGTTAATAAAACTCAAAAAGTATTTTGGGATTTTGCACATGCACCATCTAAGGTGAAAGCTACAGTAAAAGCTTTTGTAGAAAAATTTGCAAACGAAAAAATTGCTGTTGTAGTGGAGTTGCACACATACAGCAGCTTAAATAAAAAGTTTCTTCCTCACTACAAGAATAGTTTAGAAGGTGTTGAAGAGGCGGCAGTATTTTTCAATCCCAAAAATTTAGAAATTAAAAAAATGGAGCCGCTCGAAAGTGAGTTTATTAAAGATAGCTTTAATTATTCTGAATTGAATATACTTCAAAAACCTACCGAAATGAAGGCATTTTTGGCCAATCTGAGCTCAAATTTTGAAGGAATTGTATTGATCATGTCCTCTGGTCAGCTTGGAGCTGTACAATTGACAGAAATCTTTGGTAATTAATGCCTTTCAACTTGAATTTGCAGCAAGACTGTTTATCTTTACGACCTATAAAAATGATAAAATATGTCTAGAATTATTACACTTAGAGATGCATTAAGAGAGGCAATGTCTGAAGAAATGCGAAGAGATGAAAACGTCTTTTTGATGGGTGAGGAAGTAGCTCAATACAATGGTGCCTACAAAGTCAGTAAAGGCATGCTGGATGAATTTGGAGAAAAAAGGGTAATCGATACTCCCATTGCAGAATTGGGTTTTGCTGGAATTGGCGTAGGAGCTGCAATGAATGGCCTAAAGCCAATTGTAGAATTTATGACATGGAACTTTGCAGTTTTGGCTTTCGACCAGATAGTCAATAATGCAGCAAAGACACTAACACAAAGTGGTGGTCAATTTGGTTGCCCAATAGTCTTTAGAGGTCCTTCTGGATCTGCAGGGCAATTAGCACAACAGCATTCTCAAATGTTTGAATCTTGGATGGCAAACTGTCCAGGTCTTAAGGTGATTTCTATTGTAGATCCATATGATGCTAAGGGACTTTTAAAGTCAGCCATCAGAGATGAAGATCCAATTTGTTTTATGGAATCAGAAATGTTATATGGATTGAAAGGCGATGTTCCCGAAGAGGAATACCTAGTGCCGATAGGAAAAGCTGCCATAAGAAGAGAAGGAACGGATGTAACAATAGTATCTTTCAATAAGATGATGGAGGTATGTAAATTGGCTGTTGATGAATTGGCGAAAGAAGGAATTTCTGCAGAGTTAATCGATCTTAGGACTATTCGACCTTTGGATTACGATACATTAATAACTTCATTGAAGAAAACAAACCGAATGGTTGTAGTTGATGAATCATGGCCATTTGCAGGTATATCTGCCGAAGTCGCGTATGCGATGCAAAAGCATGCATTTGATTATATGGATGCTCCAATTGTAAGGCTAAATTCTGCTGACACTTCGCTATCGTACTCATCAGTATACGTAGACGAGTATTTACCCAATCCAACAAAAGTAATTAAGGCGGTCAAAGAAGTGATGTATATCAACGCCTAGTAACCATCGACTTTTCTGCGGCCATCTGGAAAGCTATATTATCAAGTCCAACAATTGGTTGTTGATTGTATTGACTCTTATTATGTGTATTTCCGATTTAGGCAATCTCACTTTTTAATATATCCCAATAGTACAAGGTATTTTTATTTCTAGTAAAGTAAATGATATCATTTGTAGCTACTATATCACGACTAGAATAGTATCGATCAACTCCTGAATATGTTGCTACCAATTTTCTACTATCCTTTGAAACGTTGATAATGTAAAACTTACTTTTTGATGGTGGAGCACCATCATGCAAATAAATCTGATCGTTAATAATACAGATATTATCTCCGTCAGCTTGAATAGTCATGCCTCTTGATATCTCTGAAATTTTTGTTGCTTCTCCTGTTTTCATATTTAGTTCGACCAATGTTTCTGAATAGTAGTCATTTGATAATTTATTTCCATACAATCTTACAAAGCAAATAGTTTATTTTTTTCAATATTGTAAAACATTCCCTCACACATAGAAACAGGTTTTCCATTACAGATCATTCTGCCTATCATCTCGAAGTGCCCTTCTAGATCTATCTTAGCTAAACTTGGTTAGGTGGACCCATTAATCACCGTATAATAACTTACTCTTCCGATGAAAAAGCTAATATTCTGAAATGAGTTCCAGATGGAATATTTGTTTCTGAAAACAGAGATGATTTTGCAGTAGCTGGGTCAATTTGGACTAGCGTATGATCAACCAATTCAATTAATTTTGTTATTTGACCGTGTAGATGACAAGTAGTAAACAGAAGAATAATTAAAATGGAATAAATTCTATGTATAATAATCGTTAACTAACTAAACTTAAATTTTCTGAGACATATTTTTGAAGATGTTTTTTATTTAAGAGCCTCTATATCACCTGCGCTCATACCATCAATTGTGATGCCTTCAATCTGTGCTCTTACAAGTCTCAATACAGGAAAATTCACTTTGGCAAACATCCGTCTTACCTGTCTATTTTTTCCTTCGCTGATTTCGATGGCACACCAAGAAGTTGGAATGTTTGCTCGATAGCGTATTGGAGGATTTCGCTCAGGCAAATGTGGCTCAGTTGGAATTTTATCAAGTTTTTTTGCTTTGACAAAATGATCATTTCCCTTAACGCGAATTTCGATGCCAATCAGTAATTCGGCAATTGCTTCTTCAGAAATTTCTCCTTCAAGTTGCACCCAGTAAATTTTTGATTTGTTGCTGTTTGGGTTTAATAGCCAATTATTTAATTCTGGATCATTGCTTAAAATTAGTAAGCCCTCAGAATCCTTATCCAATCTTCCAACAGGATAAATATCTTTGGCAACATCTATAATATCATTAAGACAAACTTGCCCAGGAATGTCAGGTGTAAACTGACTCAATACATTGAAGGGTTTGTATAACTTATAATATTGATATTCTTTTTTGAAAGGGTAGTTCATTATACATTGAACCTGAAGTGCATGACATCTCCATCTCCAACTACATATTCTTTTCCTTCTGATGAAAGCTTACCATTGTCTCTTGCTTTACTTTCAGATCCAAAAGTTACAAAGTCATTGTATTTAATAACTTCAGCACGAATAAACCCTTTTTCAAAATCAGTATGTATAACACCAGCTGCTTGAGGGGCTTTTGACCCTTCAAGAACAGTCCATGCTCTTACTTCTTTTTCTCCTGCAGTAAAGTAGGTGATCAAATTCAACAACTTATAGCATGCCTGAATAACTCTATTTACTCCAGGTTTTTCTAAGCCCATTTCCTTGACAAATTCCATTCTTTCTTCCATCGTTTCAAGTTCGGCAATGTCCGATTCTATGGATGCGCTTATTAGGATTACCTCAGCTTGCTCATCCGCAACTTTGGCTTTAAATAACTCGGTATATTTATTTCCGTTTACAACACTTTCTTCATCAACATTACAGACATAGAGAATCGGCTTGTGAGTAAGTAGATACATTTCTTCGATAAATCTACCTTTGTCATCTTCCCAAGTCAATGTTCTTGCTGGGTTTTCTCCTTCTAGGTGAGCAAGCAATTCAGTTGCCCATTCCAATTTTGTTTTTTCAGCTTTGTCACCACCCTTGGAGGTCTTCTTTAGTTTTTCAACCCGCTTCTCCACTGTTTCAATATCTTTTAAAATCAGCTCCATATCGATAATTTCTTTATCTCTCACTGGATCAACGCTCCCATCTACATGGACAATGTTGTCATTGTCAAAGCATCTAACAACATGAGCAATGGCATCAACTTCTCTAATATTGGCCAAAAACTGATTGCCTAACCCTTCACCCTTACTTGCTCCTTTAATTAAGCCGGCAATATCTACGATTTCTATAGTAGTTGGGAGTACTTTTTGAGGATTTACTAGCTCTGCAAGCTTGTCAAGCCTCTCATCTGGTACTGTGATGATGCCTACATTCGGGTCTTTTGTCGCGAATGGATAGTTTGCCGCCAATGCTTTCGCAGAGGTCAAAGCATTGAATAAAGTTGATTTACCAACGTTGGGAAGACCAACGATTCCACATTGAAGTGCCATATTATTGCTTGTTTATTGCGCCGCAAAGATAAACTTCTGAATCGATTTGGAAATTAATTAGGCTACATTTGCAATATGAATTATTTGGCTCATAGTTTTTTGTCGTGTGGAGATGAAGATTTGTTGCTTGGAAACTTGGTTACAGATTTGATTCGCAAGAAGGATGAGACAGCTTATAGCCAATCTATTCGGAAGGGTATAGACCTACATCGTAAGATAGATACTTATACAGATCAGCATCCGATTGTTCATGATACCTTGCCTCTCATTTATCCCACTCAAGGTAAATATGCCTCGGTTGTTTTGGACATACTTTGGGACTATTATCTTTCGATAAATTGGAAAAATTTTAGTGGAGAGGAATTGGGTGAATTTACTAACAATGTTTATTCGATTTTGGAAAAAAATTATCACCAAATTCAAGATAAAATAGTGGTAAGATTTGAAAGTATGATCGCTCATAATTTTCTGCTTTCCTGTTCAACCGAAGCTGCACTTCAATCAACTTTCACCCATTTGCAGAAGCGTGCAAAATTTAAAGCCAACTTTGATAAAGTAGGTGAAATATTAGAAGCGCATCACGATGAATTAAATGATGCTTTCATGAAAATGCTTCCAGAAATGATCAGTTATGTAGAGTTAAACTGTCAATGTTAACCTTCGAAATTAAAGCTGATTGATATCATTCTTGATAACACATTATCGAGGATATTAGACTCGATTAATTCGTCCTTATAAATGTGAACATTTCCAATTCCTTGAGAAAATTTTATCTCGGGAGAAAAGATGAAATATGGAAAGAAAAATTGAACGCCAGCACCCACTTCCACACTAAAATCATGAGGAGACACCTGCACCAGGAATTGGGCCTTATCCTTTGCAGCACGGGAGTTTGAGGCCACATCGTAATCGTATTTTACACCAGCTAATAGAAACAATCTTTTGTCGTTATAGGGTTCAGATTTGAATCGCAATAAAAATGGAAGTTCTACAAATACCGACTCTATGGATTTGGTAGACAAGTCATCTCCAGTTCCAATTTTATATTCGAAAATTCTTTCTGTAAATGAAAATCCTGGTATAAATCTAAAGTCAAAATATTCTCCAATTTTGAGGTTGGTTATTATGTGAAGATTAAAGCCAGGGCGATAAATACCATTGACAATATTGATGCTGTCATTGGAAATAAAGTTACTAGATTTACTGACCTGATAGCTTGAAGAATTTAATCCTAAGCTGATACCAAAGTAGTAAGCTTTCTTTTGGAAATCTAAATAATTGTAGTTGTCTTTTGCTTTGATTTGGGAGAAGCCTTGTGCGCACAAAAAGCACATAAGTATCATTGCTAATCCTATTTTTCTCCCGTGTATATTGTACATATTCCTAAGGTTAATGGGGTATATTTTACGTTGGTAAATCCCGACTTTCTAATGATATCTGCCATGTCTTCGTAATCAGGAAAAGCTTGGACAGATTCGTAAAGGTATTTGTAGGCTTTTGGATCCTTCGAAGTCAATTTACCAACTGCTGGTAAAATGAATTTGAAGTACATGTTAAACAACTGTTTGAAGGGAAATATTGTGGGCTTTGAGAACTCTAATATCATTAATTTACCTCGATTGTCCAAAACGCGATAAATTTCATTGAGACCTTGCTGCAAATCTGAGAAGTTTCTCACACCAAATGAGGCAGTAGCAGCTTGAAATTGATTATCCTCAAATCTTAATCTCTCCGAATCTCCAACTTCTAGACTTACAGTATCAGAAAGACCTTTTTCACTTATTTTCTTTTTAGCTAATTCGATCATTTTTGGAGAAATGTCTAATCCTACAATTTCGTCCACATTTAGACGCTTTTTCATCATAACAGGAAGGTCGGCAGTTCCAGTAGCAATATCCAAGATTTTGCTGTAATGCTGGTTGCCAAGGGTGGCAATTGCCTTCTTTCTCCATCTCTGATCAATACCTACAGTCAGCAGTCTATTTAGGAAATCATAATAAGGTGCGATTTTGTCAAACATTGAGGTCACTTGGGACTTTTTGTCCTGTTCAGCATCGCTGTATGGTACTACTTCATTGTGCTTCAATTGGGCCGAATTTTGATAAAATATTGAATCCATAACAAAGAAACAGAATATATAGCTCAGCTGTTTAAAAATAGGCTCACATTTATTAAAAAATATGTCGTTTTTCCCTTCATTTTTTTTAAATTTGAGCTGCATTTTAGATAAAATATTAAATATATAAATGGCAGATAATCAAAGAATTATACCAATCAACATTGAAAATGAGATGAAGTCTGCTTACATCGATTATTCGATGTCGGTAATTGTGTCGAGAGCCTTGCCAGATGTGAGAGATGGATTAAAACCTGTTCACAGAAGAGTGCTCTATGGAATGAACGATTTGGGGCTAAAATTTAACAAGGCTCACAAGAAATCTGCAAGAATTGTAGGAGAGGTTCTGGGTAAGTATCACCCGCATGGTGATACATCCGTTTATGATTCAATGGTAAGGATGGCTCAATACTGGTCATTAAGGTATCCATTGGTTGATGGTCAGGGTAACTTTGGATCAATGGATGGTGATAGTCCAGCAGCCATGAGGTACACCGAAGCAAGGCTGAGAAAGATATCTGATTTGATTTTGGCAGATATAGGGAAGGAAACAGTTGATTTTCGACTTAATTTTGATGACAGTCTCGAAGAACCAACTGTACTTCCAACAAAACTTCCAAACCTTCTAATCAACGGAGCTTCCGGCATCGCAGTTGGAATGGCAACCAATATGTTGCCTCACAACCTTACCGAGGTGATTGATGGGACAATCGCAACGATCGATAACCCTGAGATAGAGTTGGAGGAATTAATGACTCACATCAAAGCTCCTGATTTTCCAACCGGAGGTATCTTGTATGGAACTGAAGGGGTGAAGGAAGCATTTGCTACTGGTAGGGGTAAGGTGGTTGTAAGAGGTAAAGCAGAGATTCAAACAAACAATTCTGGAAAGGAAACAATCATTATATCAGAAATACCTTACCAAGTCAACAAGGCTAATCTAGTAATGAAAATTGCTGAGTTAGTAAACAATGAAAGAATTGTTGGAATCAGTGATATAAGAGATGAATCTGATAGAAACGGGCTGAGAGTAGTTGTTGAAGTCAAGAAGGATGCTATGGCCAATGTGGTCTTGAGTAAGCTTTACAAATATACGCCGCTTCAATCTTCTTATGGAGTCAACAACATCGCACTTGTAAATGGAAGACCTAGGCAATTAAATCTTAAGCAAATAATTGAGGAGTTTGTAAAATTCCGATTAGAAGTTATTGTTAGGAGAACGCAGTATGATTTGCGTAAAGCAGAGGAAAGAGCACATATTCTTGAAGGTCTAATTATAGCAATTGATAATCTTGATGAAGTTATCAGAATTATAAGAGCTTCGAAAACAGTTGATGAGGCAAAAGCTGGTTTGATTGCTTCATTGGGCTTGACTGACATACAAGCAAAGGCAGTTCTTGAAATGCGATTGCAAAAGTTAGTCAGCTTGGAAATGCTCAAACTGAGAGAGGAATTTGAAGAACTGCAAAAAACAATTGCTGATCTAAAAGATATTCTTTCTAACGAAGGAAGAAGAAGAGAAATAATAAAAGAAGAACTCAGAGAAATCAAGGAAGAGTTTGGTGATGAAAGAAGAACTGAAATCACTTATGCTGATGGTGAGATTAGCATTGAGGATATGATACCCAATGACGAGGTCGTTGTAAGTATTTCAAACTTAGGTTACATAAAGAGAACGAAGACTGAAGAATATAGAGAGCAAAGTAGAGGAGGGAGAGGTTCTAGAGGAAGTAAAACAAGAGGAGAAGATTTTATTGAACATTTGTTCATAGCGCATAATCACAACTACCTTTTGTTATTTACTGAGCAGGGAAGATGTTTCTGGATTAGAACTTATGAAATTCCTGAAGCGACTAAAACCGCTGCAGGTAGAGTTATGCAAAATCTAATTGCCATTCCTAAAGAAGATAAGGTGAAAGCTTATATCATGATTCAGGATTTGACAGATGAAGAGTTTTTGAATAACAATCATTTGGTTTTCTGTACTAAGAAAGGTTTAATCAAAAAAACATTGGTAGAAGCATTCTCAAGACCACGTGTCAACGGAATAAATGCCATCACTATTAATGAAGGTGATGCCTTGATGGAAGTTTTACTTACCAATGGGAATACTGAAATTATGGTTGCTAACAAATTGGGTAAAGCAATCAGATTTGAAGAATCGAAGGTGAGGTCAATGGGACGGTCAGCTGCAGGAGTTAGAGCTATGAAAATTGATGAAGCTAATGGAGATGAAATTGTAGGAATGTTGGTTGCTGATGATTCTGATGAGGTAAGTTCAATTTTGACAGTTTCTGAAAATGGAATGGGAAAACGAACTTTTATTTCAGAATATAGATTGACTAATAGAGGAGGTAAAGGAGTTACAAATCTTCAAGTAACAGACAAAACAGGCTCTGTATTTGCAGTCAAGAAAGTGACTGAATTGGATCATATGATGATTACCACTAAAAATGGTATCATGATAAGAATGAAAATTTCTGATATTAGAAATATGGGACGATCAACTCAAGGTGTTAAGTTGATAAATGTAGGGAAAGGAGATAGTATTGCAGATGTAGCGGTTATATCTAGAGATGAAAATTCCGAAGAAGAAGATATAAATTCTGAAGAAGAAGGTATAAATTCGGAAGTGAAGGATGAAAATTCGGAGGTGAAGGATGAAAATTCGGAAGTGAAAGATGAAAATTCGGAGGTGAAGGATGAAAATTCTGAAAAAGAGAATGAAAATTCCGAAGATAAGGATGAGAATTTAGAAGATGAATAGTAATATTTAATCTGACGTTTACGAAATTAGACGTCTTAACACTATTAAACATTAATTTAACAGGCTATAACACTTATTTTTAGGTGGTTTTCTGTTAACACAGTATACTTTAAACACAAAATCTAACAATGAAGAAATCAGTATTTATTCTTATGGTCGCATTTTTTTCAGCTACCTCAATATTTGCGCAAGCTGAAAAAGACCTAAAAGGTGCTTCGAAAGCATTGAGTAAATATTTCCTTGATCCAACAGGCAATGAAGCTTTACTTCAAGAATCTTTGGGTCTTTTAAACAAAGCCTTCGAGTCAGACGAAACCAAGTCAATGGCTAGTTCATGGATTACTAGAGGAAAAATTTACAACGAGATAGCAAACAGTGAATTCAAAAATAAAACATTGAATGCTGAAACGTATAAAATCCAAGTTGCAGATGCCGCAACTCAAGCGTACGAAGCATATGCTAAAGCATATGAAATGACAGACAAGAAAGGAGAGAAGAAAACAATTCTCATGGGTCTAAAGGAGACTGAAAACCACCTAAACAACTTTGCGATTTTCGCCTACCAAGAGCAAGATTACTCAACTGCCTTTAAAAATTTCGATACCACTCTTAAGGCAGCTGATATGCTAAAATCAGTTGGAGAAACAAGTAGATTAGATAGTGAGGAAAGCTCATACAATGACCAATTATTCTTTGCAGCTATCAGTGGTTACTACGGTGAGGATAAAGCCAAATCAAAACCTCTTTTTGAGAAGCTATACGATATGGAATCAAAAGAAGCGGTTGTTTATGAAGCACTTTATACTCTAAATAAAGAAGAAGGTAATGATGATGCAATCAAGTACTTAGAAAAAGGTAGAGAATTGTTTCCTGATGATACCTCAATTTTATTTGCTGAGATCAACCATTACCTAACTGAAGGTAAATTGGAGCAATTGATTGAAAAGTTGAAGGTTGCTATTGAAAAGGAGCCTGATAATGTATCGGTTTATACTACATTAGGTAGTGTATATGATCAACTTCAAGTAGCTTCTATAGAGGCTGGTGATTCGGAAAAAGCAACAGAATATTTTAACTCCGCTTTTGATTACTATAACCAAGCTATTGCTAAAGATGAAAACAACTTCGAAGCAATCTATAGCATGGGAGCATTGTACTACAACAAAGCAGCAACTTATGTTGATAAATTAAATGAGTATTCTGCAGACCTTACACCTGCAGGAATGAAAAAGTACGATTCTACGAAATTGGAAATGGATGAGTTATTTGAAAAAGCACTTCCGTTTTTCAAGCAAGCTGAAGGGATCAATGATAAAGATCCGAATACAATAATAGCACTAAAAGAAATATACGCTAGACTTAATGATCTCGAAATGTCAGAGGCTTATAAAGCAAAGTATGAGGCATTGAGTGGAGGTGAATAAGATGTAACATTTGATCTTCAAAACCAGAGAGGCATCTTTTCTTGTAATAAGAAAGATGCCTTTTTTTATTGGATAACTTTCAATACCAAACCTCCCATCTATTTTCTATTGTCCGGAAATTAATTTCAAATAAGCTTGGTTCAGTTAGTATTTAAACCTGTTTATTCATTACACTTGTTTCTAGTTCTCAGAATTTCTATAATTTAAATTAGCCTAGCATGATTGTGTAGGGCTATTTTTTAGCGACATTTATACAAACTCAACAGTTTGCTATGAAAACATGCCTCCAAATACTTATTATTTCAATGAGCTTTCTTGTAGAAGGTATTTCTCAATCCAAAATGCCAGAAATTTTAAGAGAAAAGGAAAGAGCGCAAATTATCGATGAGGTTTTAGAGCAACGGTTTGAAGTGCTTTTGCCAAAATTGATGCAAAGAGAAAACATTGATATGTGGATTGTGATTTCGCGGGAATACAATGAGGATCCAGTGCTCAAAACGATGCTTCCTAGCACATGGTTATCTGCAAGAAGAAGAACTATTTTGGTTTTTAACCAATCACAAGACTCTGAGGAACTAGAAAAAATTGCCATCGCGAGGTATGATGTTGGCAAACTTTTAAAAGGAGAATGGGATTTAGATGTATACTCTGATCAATGGGCTGCATTGATTGAAATAATCAACACCAGAAACCCTGAAACAATTGGTCTCAACATTTCTGGTGATTTTGGATTGGCAGATGGATTGGTATATACTGAATACGAATCATTTATGGAGTATTTGCCAACAGCGTTTCACGACAGAGTTGTGTCTGCGGAAAGATTGGCTATTGCCTGGTTAGAAACTCGCTCTCAAAAAGAATTAGAATACTATCCTGTTGTGTGTCAGATTGGTCATAAAATAATAGATGAAGCATTTTCATCCAATGTGATTACACCGGGAAAAACGGCAACAGAAGATGTCATTTGGTGGCTTAGAGATCGCGTACGCTCGTTGGGCCTTGACACTTGGTTTCATCCGACAGTTTCGATCCAAAGAGCTGATCCGGAAAACTTTGATCATTTGCGTACATTTTCAAAGCGTCCTTCCAGGCAAGTAATTGAAAAAGGAGATTTACTACATGTAGATTTTGGGATAACTTATCTAAGGCTTAATTCTGATCAACAGCAACATTTTTATGTTTTGAAAGACGGAGAAACGGAAGTTCCGGAATCGCTAAAAATTGCCTTTGAGAATTCTAATCGATTGCAAGACATTTTGACTTCCAACTTTAAAAATGGATCAACAGGAAATGAAATTCTGCTTAAGTCTTTGGCAACGGCAAAAGAAGAGGGTTTGCATCCAAGTATTTATACGCACCCAATTGGAACCCATGGACATGCAGCTGGTCCAACTATTGGTATGTGGGATGCACAAGGGGGAGTAAAAGGTAGAGGTGATTATCCTCTTTATAAAAATACTGCTTATTCTATTGAATTGAATACTTCTACAGAAATTCCAGAGTGGAATAAAATTATTAGAATAATGCTGGAAGAAGATGCAGTCTATGGAGAAGATGGCATATATTATATAGATGGTCGACAAGATGAAATACAAACTATTCCAAGACAATAAAACACTTAATATTTAAATTAGATGACTGAAGAAGAGATGCACAAACTAAAATTTCCGATAGGAAAATTCCACTATCCAAAGGAAATTACGGATGAACTGAAAGCAAGTTGGATTGGTATTATTAAAGATCTGCCAATAAAACTAGAGGAAAAACTTAAGGATGTTACACATGAACAATTGGACTTTGCTTATAGACCAGATGGGTGGCATGTAAAGCAAGTTGTGCATCATCTTGCCGATAGTCACATGAATGCTTTTATAAGAACAAAAATGGCTTTGACAGAAGAGTCGCCCATCATTAAACCGTATTATGAAAGAAAATTTGCAGATTTACCCGATGCAAATAATTATAACATCGAGTCTAGTCTAGCAATCCTTAATGGTGTCCACCATAGATTTACATGGCTTTTAGAATCACTTGATGAAGAAGGATTTTCTAAAACCTATGTACATCCAGAAAGCAAAAGAACCTATAGAATTGATTCTGTGTTGGCTTTATATGCTTGGCATTCGATGCATCATTTGGGACATATAAATCAAGCTTTAAGTTCAAATGGTGCTTATAATTCAGAAAATTAGGAACTAAATTGAAAAATATTGGGTTTTAGTAGCATAGGTATAGGTGCATTTCAAATTATTAATTTGTATCTTTAGCTAGAGTAGATTAGAATTTTTATAATAAAGTATGATTTTCTTTTTTACTGAATCAATTTATTTTTTACCTATTGGGAACTCTTGAGTCGTTTTTTTAAGCTTAAGCTATTAACCTCGAAATTCTCATTATTAACTTTTTTTACATGAATATTTTTGTTGCAAAGCTGTCGTACAATACTCAAGAAGACACGCTAAGACAGTCATTTGAAGCTTTCGGGGAAGTTGAAAGTGTTAAAATCATTTTCGATAAATACGAAGGCCGTTCTAAAGGTTTTGGATTTGTTGAAATGGCAAATGATGCAGAAGCATTGGTTGCCATTGATGAATTAAACGATTCAGAACTAGATGGAAGAACCATTGTTGTCAAACAGGCTAGACCTAAATCTGACAATGACCGAGGCGGAGGCGGAGGAAGAGGAAGATACTAGACACGATAAATATAGATATCGATCTGTACATAAAGGCCCATCTTAATAAGGTGGGCCTTTTTTATTTGGCATTACTTCTTGCAATCATTACTTCAGTTTGTATCTTCGATTCTTAACATAGAAATATGAAAGGAAAAGTATTACAAGAAAAGGCTTCCCCTCGCGGATCCTATTCTCATATACGCAAAGCTGGAGATTTTTACTACGTTTCTGGAACAAGCTCAAGAAGGAAAGACAATACTTTTGCCGGTGTTCATCAAGTTGATGAAATGGGTAGCATGCGTCTTGATATTAAAGACCAAACTCGAGCCGTAATAGAAAATATTGGAGACATCCTAGCTTCTGAAAATCTTGATTTAAACCATATTGTATCTGTAACAACTTATCTGGTAAACATGAATGACTTTGCTGGATACAATGAAGTGTTTAAAGAATTTTTTGAAGAAATAAAACCAACTAGAACAACCGTTGCCGTCCATCAATTACCACACCCAAATCTAGTGGTCGAAATTCAGGTAGTAGCTTATAAAGAACAATAATGAGTGATATAATGACAAAACTGGTGGAGGAACACGGAGCTCCACTTTATGTTTATGATGCAGACAAAATCGAACAAAAGTTTAATGAATTTAAATCTGCATTTGATGTTCCTAAATTAGATATACACTATGCTTGTAAGGCATTGACTAATCTCAGTGTTTTGTCTTTTCTAAATTCTCTTGGGTCTAAATTAGACTGTGTTTCTGCTCAAGAAATTGAGATAGGACTCAAGGCGGGTTTCAAAGCAGAGGACATCATGTACACGCCAAATGGAGTAGGAGAAAAAGAATATGATAAGGTAATAGCTTTAGGCGTTAATATCAATGTCGATAATTTACAGATGCTTGAATATTTGGGAAGGACTTATCCTGATTTAAAACTCTGTGTTAGAATAAATCCACACTTAATGGGTGGAGGAAATAGCAAAATCTCTGTTGGACATATTGACTCTAAGTTTGGGATCTCAATTCATCAATTGCCATTGGTGCATCGATTGGCAAATAAATATGGGATAATAATCAATGGGATTCATGTACATACCGGTTCGGATATCCACGATGGCGATATTTTTATTCGTGCAGCAGAACTTATTTTAGGAGCTGGTGAGTCATTTGAAAATTTGGAGTATATAGATTTTGGTAGTGGTTTTAAAGTAGCTTATAAACCGAATGATTTTTTTACTGATATTGCAAAATTTGGTTCCAAGTTTAGTAAAGTTTTTAATGATTTTTGCGAGAGGATGGGGAAGCAATTTACATTGAAGTTTGAGCCAGGGAAATATCTTGTTAGTGAGGCAGGAAATTTTCTCACTTCCGTAAATGTTATCAAGCAGACAACAGCATGTACATTTGTTCATGTAGACTCAGGTTTCAATCATTTGATTAGACCAATGTTCTATGATAGCTATCATCATATTGAGAACCTAAGCAATCCCAATGGTGAAGACAAATTGTACAGCGTAGTGGGATATATATGTGAGTCCGATACCTTCGCAAATGATAGAATCATTCCTGAAGTTAGAAAAGGAGATATCCTTTGTTTTAGAAATGCAGGTGCTTATTGCCATACCATGTCTTCTAATTATAATTCTCGCTATCGACCACCTGAAGTGTTGTTGAGAAAAGGGGAGTCATTTTTAATAAGAGAAAGAGAAACAATCGAAGATTTATTAAAGGGACAAAAACTTATTCAATTTTAATATATGTTTAAATGGTTAGCGAGTTGTTGGAAATATACTTGTCCACGATGTAGAAAGGGAGATATGTTTAAAGCTCCATTGGATGTAAAGAAGCCCTTAGATATGAACCCTAGATGTTCTCATTGTAATTTAAACTTTACGCCTGAGCCTGGCTTTTATTTTGGTGCTATGTTCATTTCATACATAATTACTGCCTTCTTATTTTTGGCTATCGCCTTATTTTTGGTTTTCTATTTCAAATGGTCTGTAAATGCCGCAATGGCAATCGTAATTGTAGTTGGACTTCTAATATTCCTTAAAATACTGAGGATTTCTCGATCGATATATATTCATATGCTGGTGAAATTTGATGCCGAAAAAGCTAGATAATTAGTGTTTTTTAAGAACCTTCAGCGGTACATAGTTGTTTATAGCTTTGAAAGTGCCCAAAAATGAAGGCCAATATCATTGATTTATTAATTTGGCCTTATCTTGTGAGCTGAAGCCCTGAAAATAGTAAATGAAAGAAGTCGAACAAATATATACTAACTGCCTAGCTCAAGGTGCTTATTTTATTGAGTCTGATGGTGAAGCTGCAGTTATAGACCCCTTGAGGGAGACCGAGCCTTATTTGCAAAGAGCAGAAAGATTAGGGGTTAAAATCAAATACATCTTTGAAACCCACTTTCATGCTGACTTCGTATCAGGACACGTAGATCTGGCAAAAAAGACAGGTGCTACAATAATTTATGGACCAACAGCAGATACCAAATTTGATATCCACAATGCTACGGATGGAGAAGAATTCAAGATTGGAAAAATAAAAATCAAAGCTATCCATACTCCAGGCCATACTCCAGAAAGTACTACTTATTTACTAATAGACGAGAACCAAAAAGAAAAGGCAATATTTACAGGTGATACCTTATTTATTGGAGATGTGGGCAGACCAGATTTGGCTCAAAAGTCTGGCGCTCTGACAGTAGAAGATTTAGCGGGGTGGCTCTATGATTCTCTTCGCAACAAAATTATGGTTTTACCTGATGATGTGATAGTTTATCCAGCACATGGTCAAGGTTCGGCATGTGGAAAAAATATGAGTAGTGACACTTGGAGCACACTTGGTGAACAAAAGAAAACTAATTATGCATTGAGGGCATCTATGACCAAAGAAGAATTTATTGTCGAGGTCACTGATGGTTTACAAGCACCCCCACAATACTTTCCTAAGAATGCCAAGCTCAATAAATTAGGCTATGACAGTTTTGATGAAGTTTTAGAACGAGGTAATAAAGCCTTATCTGTTAGAGACTTCAAATTGATATCAGATCAAGAGGACGTTCTAATACTTGATGTCAGATCAAAAGAAGATTTTGTCGAAGGGTTCATTCCTGGTTCATGGTTTATTGGTCTTGATGGTAGCTTTGCTCCTTGGGTAGGGACGATGATAAAAGATATCATGCAAAAAATTGTTATCGTCGCACCCGTTGGAAAGGAGTTGGAAACGATAAAAAGACTAGCTAGAGTGGGGTACGATAATGCGATAGGTTATCTAGATGGAGGTTTTAAATCTTGGGCTGATAACCAAGAAACAATAAATACGATTGAAACAATCGACGCGAATACATTCCTAAATCTTTACGAGCAAGATTCATCCTTAAGTATTCTAGATGTTAGAAAACCCGGTGAATTTTCAACAAAACACATCAATCAAGCTGATAATTTTCCTTTAGATTTCATTCATGAAAACATTGCAGAATTCAATGGTAATAGAAAATACTATATGCATTGTCGTAGTGGCTATAGGTCAACAGTTGCAGCTAGTATTTTGATGGAAAAGGGATTTTCTAATTTTGTAAATGTTCAATGTATGTTCGCAGATTTTGAAAATACCCCTTTAGAATTGGCAGGAAACTGCCCAAGCTTAGTAAAGTAGTTTAAATTAATACTGAATTTTAATGGATATTATAAACCAAGGTTGGCATTGGTCAGTGTCGGGATTAGGAATTGTTTTTGTCATGTACTTGCTCATCTATGCTGGTGAGCGTTTTGGTATTTCAAGTTCTTTCAGAGTTATGTGCTCTGCCATCAGTGGTAGAAAAGCAGGTTCGTATTTTGATTACGATTGGAAAGAACAAGCTTGGATGTTTTTATTTATTATGGGAGCAATAATTGGGGGATACATCGGTGTAAGTTTGTTGGCTGACCCGAACCCAGTTGCTATTTCTACTCAGACGATCATTGACCTTAATGCAATTGGAGTTGAAGCACCTTCAACTGGTCTGATGCCTAATAGCATTTTCAATTTTGATTTCTTGTTCACTCTCAAAGGCTTTATCCTTTTAGTCGGTGGTGGATTTATGATAGGCTTTGGAACAAGGTGGGCTGGTGGCTGTACTTCCGGTCATGCGATTACTGGATTGTCTAATCTTCAACTACCATCTTTGGTTGCTGTAGTTGGTTTCTTCATTGGTGGATTATTGACCACATTTTTCTTACTGCCTTTAATCCTATCAATCTAATGAAAAGAAAAATATTAATATTCATAGCTGGAATCATATTTGGAATTGTAATGACCAAATCAGAGGCTGTATCTTGGTATAGGATACAAGAGATGTTTAGGTTTCAAAGTTTTCATATGTACGGAATCATTGGAGTAGCCGCTGTGCTAGGAGCCATCATGATTTTCTGTATGAAAAAATTCAAATTCAAAAACATGGATGGAGAGGTCGTCCATTTTGCAGAAAAACCAAAAACTTATTATGCAAGTATAGGTGGAGGTATATTGTTTGGTTTAGGCTGGGCTATGACTGGAGCTTGCCCTGGTCCATTGTATGTGCTTATAGGTAATGGTTACTTCGTCATTCTAGTTGTCATCCTTTCTGCTCTTCTAGGAACATTGACTTATGGGAGATTAAAAAGTAAATTGCCACATTAAGGACATCCTACAATCTCAGCTAGAAAAGTAGCATTTGCATTTATTTCAAAACCAGCTTCAATAGAAATTAAGCTTCCTGCACGAAAGGTGACATCACCACCATTTAGTATTGTTCCATTCGAATGAATTTCATTTTTAGCCTGATAAATACTTGGATCAATTTCATGATCGTCTAAGGTGATAAGTTCAACACAATCAATTTCTGAAATATCACCTTCGCAAAATTCACGGAAACGGATATGATCTACATAAACAGTTTTATCATCCCCACCTACCATTAAGGTTAACCTAAGGTCATCATCACTTACAGGAGGTTTGAAAAGATATGCATATTCATGGGCTGTGGAGTGTAATTCTATATCTCTTTCGAGGTAGCTTGTACCATCTGTTTTATTTCTTAGTTTGATGGTTGCCGGTCTTTCATCATCAGCCCGCAGATCTAGTAGGATCAGGTAGAGCTTATCTTCATCCATTGTTAAATCATCCTGCCACAATTGAAGGTCATAATTATTGGCGCCAGGGATACTAATATCAAGCACTGCCTTTGTCCAATTATTGATGGTGCCACTCATTGTTGCATTATTGATTTCGCTTACTGTCCATGAGGGAATTGAGTTACTGTTGATATCATCAAATTCTCCATCAGTTGTTATTTCTGTATTATCACAGAAGTCATTTTCTTCGCTATCTCCAAATATGACTCCTTGCCCACTGACAGAAGCATACAATCTTCCTGCTATATTTCTATCTCCCGCGATTATTTTTGGATCACCCCAATTTTCTTGTTCGTTTATATCATTGATTTTTGTCCAGCTTAAACCTGCATCGTCGGAACGATAAAAGAAATTACCAGCTACACCATCAATGCTTCCGAAAATATAGAGCGCTTCGTAGTTGGTGTTTAGGCCTTTCCCAAAAGATAGAGCTAGTACCTCATCAACACTATGCGAAGAAGTATAGTTAACCCAATTTTTTCCCGAATTAGTAGAATGCCATAATTCCTTGTTGATGTTAATCCATAAGTGCCCAGCGTTAGCTATTCCAGGTATCGAGATTAATCGCGCTTTATCCCAAATCGATGAAGAAGAGGGTAAGCTAGTATTGTTTATGATACACCAATTGGCTCCACCGTCAGTTGTGATACTGAAGTTACCATCCCAATCATAATAGTAGAATACACAATCATAATTTCTATCAGCAGTAATATTTCTAAAACCAGCAAATACATTATCATTAATATTAGTTCCAGAAAAATCGGTTGGAGCTAGGCAATTTATTGAGTAGGGTATTGTGCAGCTTGGATTGTTATTTGTCGTACCTGTAGCATCGAAGAAATCATTGCCATTTAGAGTGTAAATCATATGGTCGTTATTCAATGCAATGATGTTGTTAGGGTTGTCAGAGGACATTGCAACAATACTCTTATTATAACTGTCAGTTCCAAAGCCTGTAACCAAATCCCAAGTAATACCACCATCATCAGAGCTAACCAAGCCAGCATTGCTTGTTCCCCATTCTTCAGTAATACATGCAATCAAATGATCTGTTTGCTTTTCGCAAAAATCTAAACTTGCATTTTTCTTAAGGGGATTAATATCGGTCGTCACTCTATCACTAATCGTAAATGTAGCAAAGCTATCCTGATTTGTAATGTCTGCATCAAACAGGAAACCACTATGGTCACCACTTCCAGCCATTAAAAATTCTCCTTCACTGTTAGTTGGAAATGCAACTAGATCCGTTGTTACAATTTCTTCATGCCCTTTAGAGTAATCATTGTGCCAGCTATTTGGCCCTGACAGACTAAAGTTATCACAGCTAAAAGTACTGAACCAACTCGTGTAATGCATTTTAGAACTTTGGGTTGGATCAAATGCAATTTGCGATACATGCGAAGCAAAGGAATCAGATCTCCATTTAAAATGATTATCTTCTTCAGCTACTGAACCATCTATTTGATTCCAAGATGAGCCAGCATCTGTAGTTACTTGAAACTCATTAATGTGATTCCAAGCTGCAACAACAGTAACTGCCACATTATTTTGGTGTGGGCTGCAATCCACTGTTAAGTAACCTTCAGAGTCTGCAGAGTTGTATCCAGAAAGCAAATCCCAATTCAATGCACCAGTCAGATTTGTTGCTTTCATGATTCCTTGCGTTTTACAAGCGACCAACATATAGTTTGCATCTTTCGAAATTGAAATATCTATCGCATCTTGTAACTCGGTATTGCTATTTTCTCCATAATTTGTATATACCTGAGTAAGGGTATTACCGACATAAACACCATGACCAATGTAGGCTATGTAAACCAAGTTTTGAGTTGGATGAAAAACCACAGAACGAATACTTTGGAAGTTATTATTTTCTGGTATGCTTGAGTTTGGAACATCAGTCAATTGAAGACTTGTGAGATTTAGAATATACAATCCCTTTGATCTTGTTCCTATGTATAATTCATTTGTATTATGTGGATTGATAGCTAAAGGCGTTCCTTGTCTGTCCTTATCTGAATTCCCACCACAGTCGCGTCCGCCATTGGCAGCAAACCAAAAAGGGACGCCACCAACAATATCAACAATATCAAAATTCTCACCTGCATCAGTTGAAACTAGAATTTCATTTTGTTCTGGATCACAATTTCTTCCTACAGATAAATACACTATGTTCTCATCTGTTGGATGTAATGCAATTCCAGCAACACTATATAAGTTCTTATTTTCAAGGAATATCATCTGCTCCATCCTGTTTGAATTCGGATCCCATCGATATGCACCACCAACATCAGTTCGGTAGTAACGACGGTCTCCATTAAGTGGATGGATCTTCATTCCTGTAATGTAACCTCCACCACCAATAGGTACATGATTCCAGCTATAAGCTTCTGTGTTCTGTCCTTGGATATTGGGCAGAAAACTTAGCGTTAAGCTGATGATAAGTATTGACTTAATAATATTCATGTTCAAAGTATTTGAGTAAGGTAAGATTATATTCCCTTTGACTAATAGGGGAAAACCCTTGATAATCTTATATAGAAGCAAACATCTTACCGCTTTAGGTGCCAAATGCATGTATAAATACAGAAATGCCTAATATTTTGCTGGCAATTGAATCTTAAATTGAAAAATCGAGTCTCAAGACCTTTTTCAGCTTTCAACCAATTCTATTTTGTCATTTAGTAAAGATTTTTGATTTTTCGCTTACGCAAATGTATTTTGTTAATTTAATGGACTAAACTACGATCATGATGAAATTTAGTTTTTGCTTATTGTTTGTATCTCTATTTCTTTTTTCTTGTCAGGAATCTAATCGACCTTCAAAAAATGATGCAGAAGCTTTTACTGTAGAATCCATGGGGAAGCATATGAGCATATTGGCTAGTGATGAATTTGAAGGCAGAATGCCTTGTTCTCCTGGTGAAGACAAAACGGTTTCTTACCTGATTGATGAATTGAAAGACATGGGATTAAAAGCTGGGATGGGTTCAAGTTATACCCAAGATGTTCCATTGATAGAAATCGAAGGCTTCCCAGATGACAAAATGGTTTTGGATTATGGAAACGAGAAAGTCAATCTTAATATTCTAGACGATTATGTAATACACTCCCAAAGAAAAGCGGATGAGGTAAGTATAAAGGATTCAGAATTGGTTTTTTGCGGATATGGAATTGTTGCACCAGAAAGAGATTGGAATGATTTTAAAGGCATGGACCTCAAGGGTAAAACGGCGGTTGTGTTAATAAATGATCCTGGTTTTGGAGGACAAGATTCAACATTCTTCAAAGGGAATACGATGACTTATTATGGAAGATGGACTTATAAATATGAAGAGGCAGACCGACAAGGAGCTGATGGTTTATTGATCATACATGAAACTAGTTCTGCTGGATATCCGTGGACAGTCGTGAAGAGTTCCTGGACAGGAGGACAGCAAGGTTTGTCTGGTATGGATCGTTCAAATGATTGTGGAATGAAGGGTTGGGTATCCTTAGATACCGCCAAGGAATTATTTGACAAAGCGGGTTTGGATATGGCTAAAGAAATTAGAGCTGCAAGGAAGCAAGATTTTCAGCCTAAGTCCTTGAAGGCCAAGGCGAGTATCAATATTAGAAATAAATATACTGAGTGTACAAGCCAAAATGTAATGGCTGTCTATCCGGGTAGCAAGAGAGCAGATGAGTATATTGTATATACCGCACATTGGGATCATATTGGGATTGGTCGAAAAGTAAAAGAAGATAGTATTTATAATGGTGCGCTGGATAACGCCACAGGAGTAACGGCTCTTTTAGAGATCGCAAAGGCATTTACCTTGAGTGATAAAAAACCGGAGAGATCCATTGCCTTCTTATTTGTAACTGCAGAAGAACAAGGATTGCTAGGTTCTGAGTACTATGTCACAAACTCGAGTATTCCTCTCAATAAGATGGTTTGTAATCTAAATATGGATGGTGTCAATCCTGCTGGTAAAATGAAAGATTTTACGATTGTTGGGATGGGGCATTCTGAAATGGACGAATATGCAGAAAATGCTGCGTATGAAGACGGACGTTATGTCATGAATGAGGTTGAGCCGGAAAAGGGATATTTTTATCGTTCCGATCATTTCAATTTTGCGAAAGCAGGTATACCAGCACTATATGCAGAGGGTGGTTATGATCATTGGGATAAAGGGAAAGATTATGCAATAAAATTTAAGGATGGCTATGTCAAAGATAGGTATCATGCTCCTTCTGATGAATTTGATGCCGAAGAATGGAACTTTGATGGCTTCATTCAAGATGCAAAAATTTACTATAGAATAGGAAATAACATGGCCAACTCACAAGATTGGCCAAAATGGTACGAGGATAGTGAATTCAGAAGAGCTATTGTGAAATAGCTATTTCATGACGAAGTGCTTTATCACCTCCATTCGATTCTCAGTTTCAATTTGAATAAAAAGTAATCCTGAAAATTTAGTATCAAGTTGAATTTCATTTCCTTGTTGCAAATAATTAATTACTTTTCCTTGTGTATCAAAACATGTCACTTTGGAATTGGCAGCTTCATCACTCAAGGTAAATGTTGAATGGGATGGATTTGGGATGGCCTTAAAATTATATTTTTCATCTATTTTTTCTGTGCTACTTGTTGCGCATGCATTATCTCTAACATAAGCAAAGGCAGTTGATAAAATTTCATTTCTGTCTGGAAAGTCTATCGTGTGTCCAACGCCTTCTAAAAGATTGGATTCTAGACAAGCCCCAGCTTCTGTGAGCAAGTTTACTGCGGGTGTATATCTTGTATTAGGACTATCATTTGTTCCATGAACAATATACCAATTTTCATCTTGAGCATTTGGCGTCAATCCTTGAATTTCAGATGCTCCTGAAATGGCGGCTCCAATAGGAATGAAACCAGCAAATTCATCGACTCTTCTAAGTCCGTATGAATAAACAGTTTTGCCTCCCCAAGAAAAGCCCATAAGATATTTTTGATTCTCGTTTATATTAAACCACACCGACATTGAATCAATTAGTAAGGAGGTGAAGGCTGTATCAATTGGATCATCAATCGCTCCATCACTTCCACCATCGGGCACTGCTAAGATTAAACTATTGCTTTCTGCAAACACGATAAGTGTATCTCTCCATGACTCTGCATCCCATCTATTTGTATTCAATGGGTGTAATCCGACCATCAACGCATTCGATACATTTACATCGTAGTCCGATGGTATATATATAGAATATTTCTTAGCTGGATCAGTTTGGAAATCGATGGTTCCATCTATACTTTCTTGACCGACTAGGAGGCCTAGGCTAGAAAAGAAACAGATTATTAAAATAGTGATTCTAAATGTGTTCATTTGTCAAAATTACAAAAGTATACTGAGTTTAATAAAGTAAAGAATTATATCTAAAGCAAGCGGACAGTTTGGCTCCATTTTTACGCAAATCCTTAGGAAATATTTCTCAATGAAAGCTTAACTTCGCTATATATCAATTTTTGAACCATGAAGAATTATTACTTGTATTTAATCCTCGTTATATTTTTTTCCTCCTGCAAATCTGAGGAAGATCCATTTTCCCCTGATTTTGCCAATGAGGCGATTGCTGAGAGAGATGAAAAGGTTGAGCTTGTCAGCAGTGTTGTAACGAAAATAACTTCAGCTGAGCCATCTGCAAATTTTTCAGAACTGGAGGTACTTGATGAATTGGCTGGTACTAGAATTATTGGAATGGGAGAGGCTAGTCATGGCACAAGAGAATTCTTTGATATGAAGCATAAAATGCTAAGATTCTTTGTAGAAGAACATGGATATCGTGGTATAATCATGGAGGCAGATTTTGGAGAGTGCCTTAAGGCAAATGAGTTTGTACTTCATGATATAGGAACCATTGATGAGGTCATGTCGGATATGCACTTTTGGACATGGCGTACAGAGGAAGTAAAGAACATGATAAAATGGATGCACGATTACAATCTTGACAAATCTATAGAAGATAAAATATATTATTTAGGAAGTGATTGCCAGTTCACAGATTCTAATCTTGAATTATTTGAAGATCGAATTTCTGAATTACCAGATGACATTGAAAATTCATTAAGAACATATTCGGATAGATTGACTAAGAATATTTTTGAAGTTACGGAACTTGACATGGTAGAATACAATCTTTCCCAAGCAGATAGTTTGATTCAAAAAATTGATTTCTATCAATCCGAAATCGAAACATCAACATCGATTGAGGAATATGAAATCCTGTTGCGTTTAGTTGAGGTGACTTTTCAAGTTCTCACTTCTGTAGAGAATCGGATTTTAGGTGAGTCATATAATTACCGAGATTTATATATGGCGGAAAATACTTTATGGTGGGCAGATCATTTTCAATCAGATGAAAAATTTTTAGTGTGGGCACATAATTTCCATGTATCCACAATTGATCTAAATGACAGTTTTGGTGGTTCTCAAGGTGCTCATTTACGTTCTTTTTTAAATGATGATTATAAAGTAATTGGCTTTAGTATGGCGGTGGGGTCCTATAATGCAGTAAGTAATCAACAAGGTCTAAGTGCGGGCATGCTTCCTTCTAAAGTAGAATTCTCTTCCTTAAATGACATTTTTTATTTAGAGGAAAATAATAATTTTATTTGGGTGTTAAATGAAGATATTAAAAGCAATCCAGTATTTGAATGGTTTAACAATGAAAGGGAATTTATGAGTGTAGGCGCTGTTCACCCTACAAGTAGCTTTTATACAAACATTAATATCTTTAGTGAATATGATGTGATGATACATTTTGATATTTCAACTCCGACGGAGTTAATTCAATGAATCTTTTTTAAAATTCACTAATTCCTTTTAATTTAGGTTTATAATTTTAGTTTATGAAACCTGCAAAATCCTTAGAGCAATTTTTTGAAGATTGCGAGTGGCCAAAAGAATTAGCTACCATAAGAGAAATACTTCTAGAAACAGAATTGGAAGAAGGCTTAAAGTGGGGAATGCCAGCCTATATGATTAATGGGAAAAATGTACTTGCTCTTGGAAGTTTCAAAAAACATTTTGGTATTTGGTTTCACCATGGAGTGTTTCTAACTGATCCTAAGGAGGTGTTAAGAAATGTACAGGAGGGAAAGACTGTAGCCATGAGGCAATGGAGATTTGAAAATGCGAAAGAAATTAAAAAGTCTTGGATAAAACAGTATGCATTAGAAGCCATTCAGAATCAGAAAGAAGGGCTAGAGGTAAAACCGAAAAGGAGAAGGAATGTAAAAATTGTTATTCCAGACGAATTGGCAGCAGCATTCAAAGAGAAGAAAAGCTCTAAAGCTCATTTTGAAAAACTAACGCCTGGGAAGCAAAGAGATATTGTGGATTATATTAATCAAGCCAAAAGGCAAAGCACAAAAGATAATAGGGTAGTAAAATGTATCGAGTTGATGAAAGAAGGGAAAAGTCCAATGGATATGTACAGATAATTATTCCTCTTCCTCGTTCATTCTCTGCTTAACTTCTTCGTTAAACTCCGAAGCTTTTTCTTGAAGATCCTCCGTTATATTTTCAACTGAGTGTTTTGTGTTTTCATACAATTCGCCACCTTTCTCAACAATTTTACCTGTAGCTTGTTTGACATCATCGATTGCATTGACGATGTATTCTTTTTCCAATACATCATCCATAAATTTAAGGCTACCTTTCACCGAGTTTTGAACGGTCTTGCCTGTCTTAGTTATCGCCGAAAGAATGTTCTTTATTTTCATATCAATTATATCCAGTGTAATTAGAAGGTGTAATTTGTTTCAATTCAGATTTTATTTCATCTGAAATATCAAGTCCATCGACAAAATGATCAATGACCTCTTTAGTAATACGTGAATTCCCTCTAGTAAGTTCCTTCAAAGCCTCATAAGGTTTTGGATATCCTTCTCTTCTTAATACTGTCTGGATGGCTTCAGCCAATACAGCCATGTTGTTTTCAAGATCTTCGTTTAACTTAGCCCTATTCAAATCAAGCTTTGACAAGCCTTTCATTAATGATTTAAATGCAATTAAAGTATGAGAAAAGGGTACACCTACATTCCTTAGTACCGTGCTATCAGTTAAATCTCTCTGCAATCTTGAAATTGGTAATTTTGATGATAGAAATTCAAATATTGCATTGGCCATTCCTAAGTTTCCTTCCGCATTTTCAAAATCAATGGGATTTACTTTATGTGGCATTGCGCTTGATCCTACTTCTCCCTTAACAACTTTTTGCTTAAAATAATCCATTGCAATGTAAGTCCAAATGTCTCGACACATATCAATCAAAATGACGTTAACACGCTTCATTAAATCGAAGAGTCCTGAAAGATCATCGTAATGAGCAATTTGTGTTGTTGTCTTGTATCTGTTTAATCCAAGATCCTTTTCTACAAAATTATTGGCAAAACCAATCCAATCAATATCTCCAAGGGCAACTTTATGCGCATTGAAATTACCGGTAGCGCCACCAAACTTAGCGTAAAGTTTAAGAGATGACAATTGAGTGATTTGATTTTCTACTCGCTCTCTAAATACTCTAAATTCCTTGCCTAAGGTAGTAGGACTTGCAGGCTGACCATGTGTTCTTGCCAGCATTGGAATCCCATCATATTCTTTTTCTAAATCTTTTAGTCTACTAACAACTTCATTTAATTTTGGAACCATCACAGTTTCTAGCGAATCTCTAATCATCATTGGAAACGATGTATTGTTGATATCCTGAGATGTCAATCCAAAATGAATCCATTCTTTTGCTTCATCGATTCCAAAGGTACCGATATTATCCTTGATAAAGTATTCTACGGCTTTGACATCATGGTTGGTTACAGCTTCATGCTTTTTTACTCCCTTGCAATCTTCTAAACTTACGTTTTCTGCCCAAGAGATAAGCTTACTTGCAAGATCATCATTGAGAGGTTCAAAATTCTTGATACCCGATTTACTAAGAGCTATAAAGTATTTGATTTCAACCAAAATTCGATACTTAATCAAAGCTGCCTCTGAGTAAAAAGGCTTTAATTCTTCAGTCTTTTTTGAATATCTACCGTCTATCGGTCCTATTGATGAGAGCATGTTATTTGTTTGTTAATGTAAAGATGCTGAATTTTTGGTAATGCTAATAACTGATTTGTGCTTTCCATCTCTTGTGAGTCCACAGCCAATCGGAGGGGGTCTCTTTTATCTGCTCTTCTAGTATATTAAAATACCGTTGAGTCAATTCTTGTTCGCTTAAATTGGGCTCATTTGCATCAGCAAATTTTATGGGAGTAACGGCATATCGTCCTCTATCTTTTCTTTCAATTTTATAAAACCATGCAGGTTTTTCAGGAAACTTCCGAGCGTAATTCGCTGCACCATGAAGAGCCAATGTTTCTTGGCCAAAGAATTTTACTTTGAGAGCTTTTTCTCTATTGGAAGGATTTTGGTCAGCTATATATACAACAGAGCTTGGTTGATCATACTGTTTATAAAGAGCATCCTTAGGCCCATAGATATCGACAAGCATAGTTCCGTTTTCTGATCTATTTTTGGCGATGAAGTTATTTATATATTTATTTTTAAGCGGTTTGATAAGACCTATGACTTGAAATTGTGTTTGATGTTGCAAGGTCATTGTGGCCCATTCCCAATTTGCACAGTGTGCTGCAAAAACAACAATACCATTTTTGCTGTTTTCTTCAGAATCAAATTCTGGGCTAGAAACAAACTTATATCTGTTAAATATGGTTTCAGGAGAAATGAAAGAACTTTTGAATGACTCAAGTACAATGTCTGAAAAGTTGCGATAAATTGGGCGCAACAGTTCTGCATGTTGTTTGTCTGAAAGTTCTGGAAGTGCGAATTTTAAGTTTTTTAAAATGACATCTTTGCGGTAAGCAAAAACCTTATGTAATAGAAATGCAGCAAAGTCAGAAAAGGTATAAATCAATGGAAAAGGCAATATGCTTATCAATCTGTTGAAGAAAATAAAAGTAAGATATCCAGTGTACTGCATGCTTAAATAATTTCGTCGAATTCAGGAAGTTGATCATCTAAAATATCCTCTTCCAATTGAGCACGTATGGCAACATGACTATCAATTGATGATTCTATTTTACTTAGTACTTCTGGACTTAGTGAAGTTTTAAGTTTATCAATATCGTTCAAAGGGCTGCTGTCTCTCAATTTGACTATGTGCTCAACTAAGTTTTTTTCAAACTTTACACTAAGCTTGTCATTCATTTTGAAGAAGGTTACCTTCATTCTTGGATGTGGTATTTCTGCAATTATTCTCAACTGTATTTCTTTTGGATGCTTTCGGAGAAAACGCTGTACAAATTCTGTAGTTGTGGATGCTTATCCAGATTTCTTAGATGTGTTTCTATAACTTCATTGTCTTTTCTTTTTGCTGGGCCAGTTTGGATTTTACAAGCATTTTTTTCTGATGCGTTGCTTATTGTTTTTTGTATCAGAGGAATCAATAAGCTAAAGTCGGACTTATTTTGTGTAAGCCAAGCTTCATTGAGGCAAAATAGATGATTGATAAAATTGTTGAGTATAACGGCAGAAAGATGAATGGATTTTCTTTGCTTGTCAGATTTTAGAGAAGATTTCATTTCTAGACTTGAAGCTAAAGACTTGAGAAGTTTTTTGTTAGGGCTTGTATTGGCTGTATATAAGATGGGGATATCATTCCAATCTGAAGCTTTAAAATTTTTGAACGTCTGTAGCAGATAAAAAACTCCGTAATTTTTAAACGCAGATAACTCCTTACTGCTTATACTTCCTGAGCTATGAACTAGGAGGCAAGAGGATTTAGAAAATCTTTTGGATAATTTTTGTGCAACTTCAGAAATAGCATTGTCGCTTACCATGATCAAAAGTAAATCTATTTTGGTGTCCAATTTTGTTAGATCATCCATAGCCTCAGCATTTACTTTTTTGGCAATTGATTTGGCTTTTTTTATACTTCGGTTGCAAACCTGATGAATGGTATGTCCATGTTTGTATAGTTTTGGAGTAACAAGTTTAGAAACATTTCCCGCACCTAGGATGGAGATTTTCACAGTTTAGATTTTAATCTAGAGATAAATGAAAATGCAAATCCTGACATCATCAAGATGCTACCCAACCAAAACAAGTTTATTCCAGGGAAGATGACTGCTTGAAAAGCTATCCAATCAGACCTAGGTGCCTTTTCGGCTATATAAACTGGTATAGATACAAAGTCTCTTTTGTCTGAAGCAACAGCAAAATAAAACTTTGGAATGCTTGGTTCGATGCTTAAGAACTTGATGTGCAGACCATCGATTGCATGATAGTCTTTAACAATCATTGGTTTGTTGCCTCGGATGATATAGACTGGATTCAGTTCGTAAGTTTCACCTGTCGTATTATTCTTTACTATTAAGTTTGCTGCAACGGCAATATCATTTTCTTCAGCGATATAATTGGCATGTTGAGGAGCCGTATTCATACCTAACAATTGGACCGTCCAATCTTTATAATTAAAACTTTCATTTTGCCCAATGTCAATATTGGTGTAGTCCAGTTTTGATTCTTCAGTGAAGTACGAAGAAAAGAATTCATCAGATATTTTCGCTTTGACATTTAAGCTATTGATTCTTTCTGGATAGGTAAAAATCAAGTTTTTATCCAAGCCAAGGGCAGGGTTGACATAATAGCTCGTGTCAAGCTTCATGTCGTTAAACTTCAAGTTGACCTGTACTCCCAATTCATTTTCTTCTTTTAGAAAGTTTTCATTGTCTGGAGCGGCAGATAGGCTTTCAACTATCCCGTAGCTATTGCTTAGGAAAAAAGTATCTCCAACCATGAGGTTGTACAATTCATAGTTCAAGGAGTCCTCTTCTTGCTGTGCTAATTCTATATCTTGTTGCGCTGCAGGCAGTGCAGGTATTTGAGTAAATATATCTTTAAACAAATAGTGTTTGGTATCTGGATTAGGTGCTGCGACCTTTTTCATATCATTGGTAAATATCACATTTGGTGTTACCTTAAACTGATCCAAAGTGTTTCCATCATCATCGACTTTTCTCATGTCGACTTCAAAAAATCTTGTCTTGCCTATAATTGTATCACTTTCATAGGTCATCCAATAATTATTAGCATAAAATGGTTCTCCTTTAATCAGCTGTACAATTTTTGCTAATGACTCATCTTCAACCAAGCCTTTTAATGCAAATGGATTAGATGATATGGTTGTTTCGTTTAGGCTCGAGACAATTGAACCAACTATCATCAATGCAAAACCTAAGTGAGATGTCGCTGCAGCTAATGACTTTAATGACTTCCATTTAGTGGGCAGCAATAAGTAAGTGTTGACTAAGATAGCAAATACGCATAGTACATTAAGTATTACATACCTAGGCTCAAAAAACTCAACCAATAATGTCATGAGATAGGTTATTACTCCAGCTAAAAGCAACATTGCAAAATTGTGAGTAATGAATTTCTTTTTTATGTTCTCCCAACCAAAACCTTTGTACCTCATCCATAAAGCTGCACTGCTTAGTATAGTCACAAAACAAGCTATCCAAATTTGATATTTGTTATAGTGTGGAATTGGTTCGTCAATTACCTTTCCTATATATTCTGGGTCAAAGAATGTTTGAATTTTATTGTAAACAGGAAGTGAAGTCGATGCTGAAATTATAACACCCGAAAACAGCAATACGATGGCTCCAATGTACATCCAAAATTCTCTTGAATAAATAGTTTCTTCTTTTTTAGGAGAAGGTATTTGCTTAAAGCGATAAAAGAAAAAAGCTAAGGACATGACAAAGAATGATCCTACCAATGCTACCAATTGCCATTCTAATCCCATGTTCGTAAATGCATGTACTGAAGTTTCTCCAAGCACTCCGCTTCTTGTAAGAAAAGTAGAGTAAAGAATAAGTACAAAGGAGAACATATATAACAAGTAACTGGTTTTGATCGAATAACCAGTAGATTTTGATATCAAGTTAGCATGTATCCCTGCGACCATAATCAACCATGGTACTAGAGACATGTTTTCAACAGGATCCCAAGCCCAGTAACCTCCAAAGGTCAAAGCTTCGTATGCCCATGCGCCTCCCATCAAAATTCCTGTTCCCAAAATACAGCCACAGAATAGTGCCCATTTTAAAGCAGGGCCTAGCCATTCTTTATGCCTGCCAGACCAAAGTCCTGCGATGGCAAATGCAAAGGGAATTGTAACTGAAGCAAAACCTAGAAACAAGGTAGGAGGGTGGATGGTCATCCAATAATTCTGAAGCAATGGATTTAATCCAGTACCTTCAATCATTGATACATAATCTGGATTGCTAAATATAGGAGCATCCATTGTTTGTCTCAAAAGTAGTAGCGGATTTGATCCAATTTTAATTGCACCTTCACCACTTCCAATATAGACGCCCAATAACATAGAGGACAAAAAAGTTTGCACCATCAAAAGGGCAGCCATCACGTGCGATTCTAAACTATACCGATTTCTAAGAATAAACATACCAAGAATGGCATGCCAGAACATCCATAACAAAAAGCTACCTTCTTGACCCTCCCAAAATGCAGAGAAAATATATCTCATCGGTAATTCGTCAGAGACATGTTCGTAGACATATGAATACTCATACATGTTGCTGATCATCGCATAAAAGATAACTCCAATGATAGCAAAAACTGAAAGGCTTTGTACCCAGAAACCAAATCTGCCAAGTTTATTCCAAGAAGCTTCGCCAGTATTGGCAGCTTTGGAAAATGTAAAACAGGCAAATAAGCCCGCTACGAAGGAAAGTAGAATAAAAACATGACCAAATTGGCCTGGGAGAAGGTTTTCTCCGTTATATAACGCTCCAAGAATCAATTATCGGCTCTTATGTATATTTCTTCATCTTTATATTTGGATGGACACTTTGTCAGAATTTCTGTTGCAACAAATGTCTCACCCTGTCTTGTACCTGTGACAACCACCTGCTCAGATCGTTCAAAATCTTGAGGCATCGAAGAAGCCATAATAACTTCTAATGATTGACCTTCTGTATCTAACATGTGGAAACTAAACTTGTTTAAATTTACTGCAGGATCATAAACAATTTCATGATTTGGATCCAAAGTTCCATTCACTTTGACAACACCGGCTTGTTCCGTTGCTGTTGTAAAATTATAATAGGTTGCAATGTCATTACTTGCATTTACAAAGATCAGAATGGCGGCAACGAGCATAATCCCTGCTAGTATATGGTTTCTTTTCATGATTGTTGCATTTTAGTAATTGTTAGACCCTTCAAAGATAAGCTATTATCGTCTAATTTGTGGTCTATCTCTCAATCAATTTAAGTGCTTTTGACACTTCTGTAACGGGTAATTTGCAGGTCTTATTTTGACATACATATATCATTGTTTCTCCTTCCATGTATTTGTCTTTAAGAAGCGGCAGGTCACTTTCTTTGGTGCCGCCAAGAAGTATGCTATTTCCTAAATAATGTGAGCTTAATTCTGCTCTAATGGCCTCTGCATTATTTCCTACAACTGCAATTTCATAAGGTGGCTGCACCATATTCATATACAATTGTATCCAATTACTATAAAATGACCCCGCTCTGTCCTGGATAATTTGATCGTGCATTGTTGCGAGCATTTTCTCTGCTTTGTCCAGCCATTCCTTTTTATAATATAGACTACCAAGTTTACTCAGATTGTTGGCCATGGTCGAATTTGATGCAGGAATTACATTGTCTGTAAATTCTGTTTTTCTTACGATCAAAGGAGAATCTTTTACGGAAGTGTAATAGAATAATTCTTGATCATCATTGCTGAAGTTATCAATAACATATTCAGTAAGTGATTTGGCCTCCGCAAGCCATCTACTTTCAAAGTCGTTTTCATACAACTTTATGAGCGCTTGAATCAGCAAAGCATAGTCATCCAAAAAACCATTTATTGTTGCCTTACCATTTTTATAATTTCTGTACAAACCACCATGGTCTGTCTTCATTTTTTCAAGAATAAAATTGCTGTTTTTGACAGCTCTTTTATAATAATCTTTATTTCCTGTCGCTTCGTAACTTCTTAGCAAACCGTCAATCATCAGGCCATTCCATGAGCAAAGAATTTTATCATCTGTGCCAGGTCTGATTCTTTTTGACCTTTCGGCAAATAACTTTTTGTTGGAGGCTGAAATAGTTTGCCCTAATTTTTCTTGAGTTACATTGAATTGTTTCGCAATTTTTTCTGGTGTCTTGGTTATGTGCAAAATATTAGTGTGTTCCCAATTTCCTCGCGGCGTCACACTATAAAACGATTTGTACATTTCTGCATCAGCTCCTAATAAGGAATCAATTTCTTGGGTGCTCCAAACATAAAACTTCCCTTCTTCTCCTTCAGAATCTGCGTCCAAAGAAGAGTAGTAGCCTCCTGTAGGGTCAGATAATTCTCTATTGCAAAACCCAATAGTCTGTTCTATCACTCTTTTGTAGTGTGGGTTCTGGTCCAGCTTATATGCATCTGCATAGAGTCCTAAAAGTTGTCCGTTGTCATATAGCATTTTCTCAAAATGTGGAACTTTCCATACTCCATCTACTGAATAACGAGCAAATCCTCCACCTAGTTGGTCATAGATGCCACCAAAAGCCATTTGCGTAAGCGTAACGTCAATAGCCTCCTTAGATGTTTCATTTCCAGTTAGCCAATGGTATTTCATGGCCATTTCAAAATTATTGGGCATCGGAAATCGAGGTGTCCTGTCGTTACCACCATTCTTATAATCCACTCTGGATAAAAAGTCGGTGACCATATCATCCAAGATGTTTTTATCATAAGCAACATTGGTTGGAGCTTTGATGATTTCTGAGTCTTTGATACCTGCCGTGATACTTGTTGCTGCCTCTTCTAATTTCTGGGGATTTTCCTCCTTCAATTTGACCATCTGATTTAAGATGTTCATCCATTGGTCTTTGGGATAATATGTACCTGCAAAAACAGGTCTTGTATCTGGCATGGCTATCGCATTTAGTGGCCAACCTCCGCGGCCAGAAATGATTTCGCAGGCTGTCATGTAGATGTCATCGATATCCGGTCTTTCTTCTCTATCAATTTTTACGGGAATAAAATGAGTGTTCATCAGGTTAGCGACTTCCTCATCTTCAAATGACTCATGTTCCATGACATGACACCAGTGACATGCTGCATAACCAATGCTGATAATCAGCATCTTGTTTTCCTTTTTTGCTAACTCTAAAGTTTCGTCATTCCAAGCTCTCCAGTTCACTGGATTGTGAGCATGTTGCAGAAGGTAAGGACTAGTCTCGTTGACTAATTCGTTGGTGTATTTATGATTTTGATCCACGGGTTTGTGATTTTGCTGATTGCAAGCCACTCCTACGAAGCAGGTAAATACTAGAAGTAAATAAAATTTCATCGAATATATCTTATACAGCTAAGGTCGGTATAAAAATCAATAAAAACGAGGGCATTAATTGATTTCACCACCGCAGCTAGAGCCAGCACCAGCCGTACATCCGTAGCAATGTTGATTGACCAAGACCTTCCTTTTGGATAATGCCTCCAAATCAAACTCATCGATATGCTTTGAGTTGGCAGCCACTTTTAAATCCAACATTTGGTTGAAATCACAATCGTAGATATATCCATCCCAACTTATGGAAAGTGTATTGCGGCACATTAGGCCTGGTACAGTCATTGGATTAAATGCGTTGATTAATTTTTCCATGTATTCTTCGTAATTACCAGTATCGACTAAGTAATCAAGAAAACGACTTACTGGCAAATTGGTGATTGCGTACAAGGCATTAAATTCAATATTGTATTTTCGTCTTAATTGTCTTTTAAATTCATCCTCAAGCTGTTCTTGTGATGAAGGTAAAAATGCACCCGAAGGATTATATACAAGGTCTAAGATTAAACCGGTTCCTTCCATCCCATATCCTACCTCATTCAACATCCTCAATGCTTTAATTGAGTCTTCAAAAACGCCATCACCTCGCTGGCTATCTGTTCGCGATTTTGAAAAGTAAGGAAGAGAAGAAACAACTTGTACGTTATGCTTCTTGAAAAACTGAGGAAGATCGTGGTATTTTTTATTGGCCATGATGATGGTCAGATTACACCTGTCAATCACCTTTTTGCCTAGAGCGGAAACCTCTTCAACAAACCACTTGAAATGAGCATTCATTTCTGGAGCTCCTCCAGTTATATCTATTGTGTGGATTGAAGGTGTTGCTTTGATAATCTCAAGGCATTTTTCTAAAGTTGCCTTGTCCATGTTTTCTTCTTTCCTATCAGGACCTGCATCAACATGACAATGTGCACAAGTCTGATTGCAAAGTTTTCCAATATTAATCTGAAATATTTGAACCTCACCCGGTCTAATTTCTTCAAAATTATGCTCTTTCAATTTTGCCTTAAATCCAACTTGTCCTTTGGATAATAAATCTTGATTACCAAGAACTTCAAGTTGCATAAAAGTAGAAGACAAACCTTTACCAAGAGCTTTGAGTGATTTTGTTTTTTGCTTAATCGCCATTTACATACTAAGTTTATTCGCGTGGTTCATCATCTGTACTCCATATACTAGAGAGGATCCACTTTTAATTGCTGCAGCTACATGCACAGCTTCCATCATTTGTTCTTCATCTGCACCTTTTTCAAGGCATGAAGAGGTATAAGCATCGATACAATATGGGCATTGAACAGTATGCGAAACAGCCAATGCAATAAGACACTTTTCTCTTTCAGTGAGGGCTGTATCGCCTTTGAATACAGTTTTGTACCAGTCGAAGAATTTACCTCCCATTTCTTCCTGTAATTCAGTGATTTTTCCGAATTTCTTTAAATCATCTGGATTGAAATATGAATCTGACATAAATTAATAAAGCCTTAATGTGAATAATTGTTTCGCAAGCAACAAAATTAGTTGTTTAAAATGAGATATACGTGAAAAGGATAAATATAAGATTTCTAACTGAGAAGATTTTATCATAAAACCTTAAGTTATCTCTTAAGCCTTTGTCATTCACAGATTATGAGTGGCATTTCCCTTATATTAAGCTAATAAAAATAGATCCATGGATATCAGTCATATCAAATGGAGGAGATTAAATGGAGAGAGAATTGAGAAGCCTATCAAGCAAAAAGTAGAAGAAATCATCCTTCACGAACAGAAAATTGGGAATAAGTTGAAAATTTGTATTGGTACAGATTCTCAGCGGAGAGGTGATAAAACAGAGTTTGCTACCGTAATTGTCTTCCTTAGAGAGAAAAAAGGTGGATTTATGCTCATTTCCAATTTTAGTAGGCCTAATATAGAATCACTGAAAGAACGCATGATCCTGGAAGTATCAAAAAGTGTTGAGGTCGCATACCATCTATGTGATTTATTTGATGCATATAACTTAGAGTTGGAAGTTCATGCAGATATCAATACAGATCCTCATTTCAAATCTCATTTGGCATTGAAAGAGGCAATGGGATATATACTTTCGATGGGTTTTGGATTCAAAGCCAAACCTGATGCTTTTGCAAGCAGTAGTTGTGCAGATAAGGTTATTTAACCACAAAGCGTGTGTAAATTTAAAATTTAGTACATTTTCATAGCTTTTATAGCCATGATTATAGAAATTATCTATGCTGTTTGCCCATTTTACTTACTTTTGGCTCAACTTTAAAATCAACATCATGAGAATAATACTATGCCTATTATTTCTAGGCAGTGCATTTATTTCATCCGCGCAAATGAATGCCATTAAATTTGAAGAATATGATCTTGACAATGGATTACATGTCATTCTTCATGAAGACCATACAACACCCATTGTCGCAGTTTCAATCATGTATCACGTAGGTTCCAAAAATGAGCAGCCAGATAAGACTGGTTTTGCACACTTTTTTGAACATTTACTTTTTGAGGGATCAGAAAATATAGAAAGAGGTGAATATGATAGCTATGTAGAAAAAGCAGGTGGAACGCTAAATGCCAATACAACCTACGATAGAACATTCTATTTTGAAATTCTACCATCTAATCAACTTGAACTTGGTCTTTGGCTCGAGTCAGAAAGATTGCTTCATGCAAAAGTTGAAGATGTAGGAATCGAAACCCAAAGAGAAGTTGTGAAAGAGGAAAGAAGAATGAGGGTGGATAACCAACCTTATGGTTCGCTTCTAGAAGAGACAATGAAAAGAGCATATACCGTACATCCTTACAAATCGTCCGTTATCGGCTCTATGGATCACCTAGATGCCGCGGTAGAATCAGATTATGTAAATTTTTACAAGGACTTCTACGTACCAAACAATGCAGTGCTTTCAATTGCGGGTGATATAGATCCCGCTCAGGCAAAAATTTGGATTGAAAAATACTTTGGTGCTATTCCAAAAGGAACTGGCAAAATATATAGGCCAACTATTGTTGAGCCACCTTTGGGAGGTGAAGTTAGAGATACTGTTTTTGACAATATCCAATTGCCAGCTGTTATTCAGGCTTATAGAAGTCCAGCGCAAGGGACCGATGATGCCTATGCAATGGAAATGTTGTCAACACTTTTATCCTCAGGAGCAAGTTCTAGATTAAATAAGAAACTAGTAGACGAAGAGCAGAAATCTTTATTTGTTGGAAACTTCATGTTGAATCTTGAAGATCCAGGAGTCTCACTTGCATTTAGCATCTGTAATAATGGAGTTGATCCCGCAGAGGTTGAAAAAAGTATGGATGCTGTCATTGCAGAAGTCCAGAACGAAATGATAGGAGATAGAGAATTCCAAAAATTGAGAAATCAAATTGAAAATGATTTTATTAGCTCTAACAGTAGGGTTGCAGGAATCGCGGAGAGTCTAGCAAATTATCATATGTATTATGGGGATACGAATCTGATCAATACTGAAATTGATAAGTATCTAGCTGTAACGAAAGAAGACATCATGAGAGTTGCTAAAGAATATTTTAGCAAGGACAATAGAGTAGTGCTTTACTACCTACCTAAACCTCAAGAACAAAAACCATAAACAAAACAAAGAAATAATTTAAGATGAAAACATATAAAATTATCATACTAGCTCTTTTCGCTGCATTTGCACTTTCTCAGTGTACGCCAAAGACTACAGAGGGATTGTCTGAAGTAGGTGAAGCAGCTGGAGAGATTACTGAAGCAGTTGCTGAAGTGATTAAAGAAATAGATCCAGCTTTGGCTTGGAGGTCTAAAGCGCCAGGAGCTGGTCCAGCTAGAAAAATTCAACTTGGTGAATACAATAGCTTTACCATGCCAAACGGACTAGAAGTAATCGTTGTTGAAAACAATAAATTACCAAGAGTATCCTATTCAATGTCTTTGAAGAACAACCCTCTTATAGAAGGTAAGCAGGCTGGATATGTTAGTATCGCTGGAGATTTATTGGCAACAGGAACAAGTACTAAGACAAAAGCAGAAATAGATTCTGAGGTTGATTTTATTGGTGCATCACTCAGTTCTTATTCAGGAGGAATTTTTGCTTCGTCACTTACAAAACATAAGGCTGCATTGCTTGAGTTAACTTCGGATGTATTGTATAATCCAGTATTCAATAAAGATGAATTTGAGAAGTTAAAGACACAATATATTTCAGGAATCCAAACTGAAAAAACGGATCCGAACAGTATGGCTTCAAATGTTGCCAATGTATTAAACTATGGAAGAAATCATCCATATGGTGAAGTTCAGACAGAAGAAACTATTCAGAATGTAAAGCTGGAAACTTGTAAAAAGTATTATAAAGATTTCTTTAAGCCGAACAATGCATACCTGATTATAGTAGGAGATGTAACATTAGCGGAAGCTAAAAAAGATGCTGAAGAATATTTCGGCTCATGGAAAAAAGGAGATGTACCAACTAATAATTATGGTCTTCCTCCATCACCAACTGAACGTAAAGTTTCATTTGTTAATAAAGAGGCAGCAGTGCAATCTGTCATCAACATTACTTATCCAATTGATTTAAAACCGGGTAGTGAAGATGCCATCGCAGCTTCACTGATGAACTCAATTCTTGGAGGTGGAATATTCTCAGGTAGATTAATGCAAAACCTGAGGGAGGACAAAGCATATACTTATGGTGCAAGATCTAGATTAAGTACCGATCCTTTAGTCGGAGAGTTTAATGCCTTTGCAAGTGTGAGAAACGAAGTTACAGATAGCTCGATTACAGAGTTCATCTATGAATTGAATAGAATGATTACAGAGCCTGTTGCTGAAGATGATTTGCAATTAGCTAAAAACTCCAATGCCGGTGCATTTGCAAGGTCATTGGAAAGTCCTCAGACCTTAGCAAGATATGCTTTGAATATTGTAAAGTATGATCTTCCAGCTGATTACTATGAAACATACCTTGAAAAATTGGAAGCTGTATCTGTAAGTGATATTACGATCATGGCCAAGAAATATATAAGGCCTGACAATGCTAATATTGTCGTTGTTGGAAACAAAGATGAAGTAGCAGATAAGTTGAAGAAGTTTGATGCCGATGGTGTGATTGATCTCTATGATGCTTTTGGAAAAAAGGTAGAAAATGTAGCTGTCTTACCAACTGATATAAATGCAAAAGGTGTTATTGATAAATACATCAATGCAATATCCAAAGGGAAAGGGCTTGATGCTTTGAATTCACTGCACCAGACATATACCATGTCGATGATGGGTCAAAATGTAGATATAGATTTATATATCAAGGATCGTAAAAAGATGGCCATGAAAATGCAGATGAATGGCAATATTATGATGGAGCAGAAGTTTGATGGAAAGAAAGTTTCTATGTCAGGAATGGGTCAGAATAATGTCGAAGAGGAAGGTCCGATGTTTGATCAAATGAAAGGACAAGTTCAAATAATTGAACAACGTTTCTATGAGGAAAATAGATTTACGACTGAACTAAAAGGAATTGAGCAGATAGATGGAGCGCAAGTTTATAAGATTGCTGTCGTTTCTCCTAGTGATGTGAAACACACTGAGTTTTACGAAGTAGAAACTGGCTATTTGATAAGAACGGTAAAAGTAGATGCAGAGACTGGAGTAACTGCTATGACTACTTTGTCAGACTATAAAGAAATAGATGGGTACATTTTTCCAATGAAAATCGTAACAACAGGTGGTGGGTCTCCAGCGCCTATAGAAATGATAGGGAAAGCTGTAATAATTAACCCTGAGTTATCAGATGATATGTTTAAAATCGAATAAGAAAGAAATTATTAAAATTAAGAAAGGAGTTGCTCATTGAGTTACTCCTTTTTTTATGTCAATAATTTAATCTATAGATGCAAGTCTGCTCATAGGGTCTATCTTCAGAAACTATTGTTGAAGGAAATTTAGATTGATTAGGTGAGTCCGGAAAATGCTGTGTTTCAAATGCAAAAAACTTTTTATTTCCTGTATAGAATTGTAACCCAGGCTGGTCAGTGTAGACTTCCAAAGTGATATCAGTGTTGGGACAATAGGCAGCTCCAACCATTTCAATTGAATTTTGATTTGCCAAAATGAAATTATGGTCAAAGTCTCGATCTTCTAAACGCTGAAATGAGGCCAAATTAAATTTACCTAAAGGAGGAATTACAGTACCTAATGGTATTCCATGTTCATCTAATGTAAGGGCACCTTTTGAATCAATCATAAAGAAGTGATTGTCTAAATGAGCTTCATTGTCTAAGTTAAAATAACTATGATTTGTCATGTTGACCACTGTATCCAAATCTGATTCTGCATAAAAATTTATAATTAAAGCATCTTCTTCCAAAGTATATCGACAACGAAAAATGCGGTTGCCCGGAAAGCCATCTTCTAAATGATTTCTTTTAGCCTCAAACAATACCTCATTGTCAAGATGTTCAACCACATTCCATTCAAGTAGATGCAGTCCTTTAGAGCCGGAGTGAAGGCAGTTATCGCCGTCATTCATTTCTAGCTTATAGACATTTCCCTTGAGAGAAAATTGAGCAGCCTTAATTCTATTGGCAAATGGCCCAACGGTAGCGCCGGAAAATTTTCTTATTGTTTGATACTTTTCGAGATCTGGATGATATTCAACAATTTCTTTAGGTCCTGATTCAATTGGGACGATAAATGAAATAATTCTTGCACCAAGTGGATGCAAAGTGAGTTTCAATCCAGAGATGGAGGAAATTTGAATTTCTGATGTCATTTAGAACGACAATAGTCGGCTACTTCTTCAAACAATAAGTTGATTTGTTCGGCATATAAATCAGAACCAGCAATATCGATTTCATTTGTTTTGAGAACACGTGTGACTTCATTTTCTTGAATGACATTTACTTCAACACTTTCTTCGTAATCAAATTCCAAGCGAATAAGATTACCGTTTTTTCTCTTTGTAGTCTCAATACCATAAAATTCGGCGAGGTTAAAAGAATATAGAATGTCTCGGCTATCAAAATCTGATCGTTTGACTGCACTTTCTCCTATAAGCATTGCGCATTCGCACTTATCTTCTTCAGAGAATTCGATTTCTTTGTTTACTACGTTAAAAGGGTATGTGTTTGACTCTGCATTGGTAAGAATATCTATAATATCGGAAATCATTGCATCAAAGTCAGCAACATCAACGTCAGTGGTGCTTTCCCTTTGCTTTTTTAGCTTCCAAAGGATTTTATCCTTAGCTGTTTGCTGTCCAAAAGAAGCAACGGCTGGCAATAAGAAAATTAATATTAAGTATAAATGTTTCACGTTAGTGTCTAGAAATATAAATTTAATCTCTTATTTTTGATTATAAATCAAATTACAAATTTTTAACATATATTATAATCTAAATTTATTATGAAAAAATACCTTTTAGCTACTGTTTTTCTATGTTTTTGTGTGTTAATGGCGCAAGCACAGGTAAAGACTCCTTCGGCAAGTCCATTTTGTAAAGTAGAGCAGAGTGTTGGGATGACTGATGTCTCAATAGAATATTCAAGACCAAGTGTCAAGGATAGGACTATTTTTGGAGACTTGGTACCATATGATAAAAAATGGCGTACTGGTGCAAATCGCGCGACAAAAATTAAATTCAGCACGGCTGTAAACGTAGGTGGTGTAGATATAGAGGCAGGCCAATATGCACTTTATACAATGCCTGGTGCTTCTTCTTGGACTATCTACTTTTATACTGATACAAGTGGTGGTGGAGTTCCAGCAGAATGGGATGATGCAAAAGTTGCTGCTAATATTAAAGTGAAGCCAATGAAATCTGGTAGAACACAAGAATCAATGCTTATCAATCTTAATAACTTGAGAAATGATAGCGCAACAATTGATCTTTGTTGGGCAAATACAGTTGTTGCAATTCCATTGACTGTGCCATCAGATGAAATTGTTATGAAGTCAATTGATCAAACAATGGCAGGACCCTCAGCTAATGATTACTACAATGCAGCGAGATATTACAGAGAATCAGGCAAAGATCTTAATAAGGCTTTGGTATGGATGGACAAATCTCTAGAGATGAACGGAGATAGATTCTGGACATTGAGACAAAAGGCTTTACTTCTTGCCGATATGGGCCAGATGGATAAGGCTATTGAAGTTGCAAAAAAATCAATGGAAATGGCTAAAGAAGCTGGGAACGATGATTATGTAAAAAACAATACAAAGTCAATTGAGAAGTGGATGAAGAAGTAATTTATCATACTTAATTGAAAAGAGGCTGGATATCCGTATTCAGCCTCTTTTTTTTACCATTATCAAAGTATAATTAATCAGTTAATTACATCTTTGCACTATGCTTTTATACCCAGAGGATATATTTGAGAAACTTGAGTTTGATAAGATTATCACGCTTACGCAAAAGTATTGTAAAGGGGAGAGAGCAAAAAAGATCTTGGAAAAGCCAGCTCTTTATAATCAGAAGGATCGAATTGAAAGAATGCTTTCAGAAGTTGCTGAGCTAAAGCAAATGACAGAAGACGGAAAACCAATTCCTCTTCGTGCCTATCAAAATATAGATGAAGCACTCTTTTGGTTGAGAAAAATAGATTCAGTATTAGAGATTGAGAATATACTACATGTCTATGATCATATATTGTCCGTTTTTGAATTGGATAAAACATTTAAAGATCCAGCCAATAAAAAAAGATATCCCCAAACTACCGAGATCATGAATCAGGTAGTCTTTGATCCAAAATTAATTAAAGAGTACAACAGAATATTCAATGAAGAAGGAGAAATAAAATCTTCTGCTTCTCCCGAATTGAAATCAATTATGAAATTGATTGAATCAAAGCAAAGGGAATTAAATAAAACCTTTGATAAGCTAGCTTCTGAATATGCATCTCAAGGCTTATTGAAAGATAATAAAGAAACGATGCGAGGGGGGAGAAGGGTGATGAGTGTACCCGCAGAATACAAGCGACGAATCAAAGGAATCATTCACGACGAATCTTCAACAGGTAGAACCGTATTTATCGAGCCGGAAGCCGTGTTGTATATTAACAACCAACTCTTTGAGTTAGAAGCTCAACGAAGACATGAGGTTCGGAAAATTTTAAAAGACTTATGTACAACCTTGAGACCGTTTTGTGATGATTTTGAATTGTGGCAGCGCATTATAGTGAGATTAGATTTGATAAATGCCAAGGCAAAACTTGCAATAGAATACGATGGTCAGAAGCCACAGATTGTCGACGATCATAGCCTCAACTTTAGAAAGGCTTATCACCCACTACTTTTTCTACTACATGCAAAATTGAATAAAAAAGTTGTTCCATTTAACATGGAACTAAATCGTGAAGAAAGAATCTTAGTCATTAGTGGTCCTAATGCTGGGGGGAAATCTGTCACCATGAAAGCGGTAGGCCTTATGTGTATGATGGTGCAAAGTGGAATGTTGATTCCGGCATTACCTGATTCTAAAATTGGGTTGTTCAGTCATATCTTAGCCGATATTGGAGATCAGCAATCTATCGAGGATGACCTGAGTACCTACAGTTCTAGATTGAAGAATATGGAAGTTTTTTTAAAGAGAGCTAGTCCTAAATCTTTGTTTCTTATTGATGAGTTTGGAAGTGGAACAGATCCCAAACTTGGCGGCGCTATAGCTGAAGCAATCCTTGATGAGTTGAATAAGAAAAAATCTATTGGCATAGTCACGACACACTACTCCAATATAAAGATGTATGCATACAATGAAACGAGCTTGGTAAATGGAGCGATGGAATTCAACAAAACTGAACTTCAACCAACTTATAAATTAATCATTGGCAAACCAGGAAGTTCTTTTGCTTATGAGATTGCTCGAGGTGTTGGGTTGCCTGACAAAGTACTAAACAAGGCAAAGAAAAATGCTGGAGAGGGAGCCAAAGAACTGGATGAGCTATTAAATGACTTGCAGGAAGAAAAGAGATTGTATGAAAAAAGGTTGAGAGAAAATGAGAAGGAGAAACAGAATCTTCAAAGGTTGATCAAGTCTTATGAAAATGCCTATGGAGACCTGGAGATGAAGAAAAAGAAGTTAAAAATGGAAAAGAAGGAGGTTAAGTTGAATGAACTTAATCTTTCAGAAATTGAATTAAATAAATTAATTAAACAATTAAAAGAGGAAAAGAAATTAGAGGAGGCAGAAAAACTTCAGCAAAAATTGAAGGTGCAGAAAAAGGAAGTTGTCGAGAAAATTGATGACCTAAAAGAAGAAATTTATTACAATGATGATTTCGATTTTAATACTTTGAAAGTAGGTGACTTTGTAAAAATGAGAACTGGTGGAGATCCGGCTGAGATATTGTCGATATCAAAAAATATCGCATCATTGTCAATGGGCTTTATGAAAATGAATGTGCCACTCAGAGATTTAGTCCCGGCAAAAACTCCAATGAATATCAATGCAAGAAGGTCTGTTCAAACGGAAACAGTTCAAAATCCTATGACCTTAGAAAGTAAACTTGATGTACGGGGTTATACAATGAAAGATGCAGTAGATCATGTTCAAGAATATGTAGATAATGCTTTGATGAGCAACTTGACTAGTTTAAAAATCATCCACGGGAAAGGGAGTGGAGTTTTGAGAAAGGCAATTCATGCCAAACTAAGAGAGTACAAGGATATTAAAGAGTTTTGGCACCCGACTCCAGAAACTGGAGGTGATGGTGTTACGATCGTTGATTTCTAACGGAAGGTCATTGTAATTCCAATTCCATGTTGAGCTGGTCCAAGCTGAAAAGAAATATCTTCATCCACATCAAACTCTATTAAGTGTCGATCGACAAATGCATCGGCAATGTTTAATACATGACTAACGGCCAAACCAATAATTGCGTAGTCTCTATACTTTTTAACTTTATCTCTTTCAACTTTTATTGCATTAGCATCCGTAAATCCTTTGGATTCAGAGATTTCTCCCCTTAAAATTCCTTTGTATCCTAAATCAAAACATCTATAGCGCCTTCCGTAATAGCCTATCATTACAATTGCAGTTCCTTCTAAGCCCCAAACGACAGGAGCCTTCAACCATTTTTTATTATAAATCTGACCAGCCCCAGGAATGATGGCAGAGTATAGTGCAGCTCTTCCTGGATTACCTTCAAACATTGAAAAGAAACCCTCTTTATTTTTTTTCCCTGATTCAGCAAAGAAAATATCCTCTTCTAGTAGAGTAGAGTCTTGAGTTAAACCATCGATTTCAGCCTGTCCATGGCTGGCATAAAATGAGCACAGAAGTGATAAAATGAAAATATACTTGATGATAAAATACTTCATATGTTGATAACGAAGATATCTAAAGTGAATTCTGTTTTTCAATAATTCTTGCTAAATAATAATAAGTTTCCATTTGAGATCTCACTGGAATATCGGAATCTGTTTGTCTGTAATTATTATTTTTCTTATAATGAATACGTCTAGCTTTGACGTTATCCATTATTTGAATATTTAAAATATCCATAATTTGTTTCCTAATCTTCTTATCGAAAATAGGAATCATGGTTTCAATTCTATGATGCAAATTTCTTACCATCCAATCAGCTGAGGATATATATATTAACTGATCACCTCCGTTGTTGAAAACGAAAACACGAGCATGTTCCAAAAACCGATCAATATGTCCAAAGGCTGTTATGTTATCACTGATTCCATCTAAGCCTGGCACGAGACAGCATATTCCACGAATTATTAAGGTGATTTTTACACCAGCACGATTTGCATCGTATAGCAGATTTATCATTTCACTATCCTCAAGACTATTCATCTTTAAAATGATGCTAGCTTCTTTACCCTTTTCGGCATATTTTATTTCTTGCCTTACTAGATTTATCAATTTTGCCTTTAAGGCAAATGTGCCTACTGCTATATGGTCAAATTCTTTTTTCGGTCTCTTTTTTGTTTCTAGATAATCGAAAACAGATTTTGCTTCTTCTATTAATTTTTTGTTTGCAGTAAATAATCCTAGGTCTGAATAAATTTTTGCTGTTCCTTCGTGGAAGTTACCTGTTGAGAAGTAAGCAAAGTTTTCCTCGATGCCTTTTACATTTCTAGTTATAAGAGACATTTTCGAATGGACTTTAAGGCCAGGCATACTGTAATATACTTTTACTCCTGCTTGTTCGAGCTTTTCTCCCCATTCAAGATTTGCAGCTTCATCAAAACGTGCTTTGATTTCAATAAAAGCTGTTACTTGCTTTCCGTTCCTAACTGCACGTATCAGAGCTTGCATTATTTTTGACTTCTGAGCAACTCTATATTGAATGATTTTTATGTGCGTAACATATGGGTCAATTGCTGCTTGCTCAAAAAAATTAACCACTGGTTGGTAGGAATGATAGGGTACATGCAAAAGATAATCCCTCTCATCTATATTTGTAAAAATTCTTCCATTAATTAAGTCTTGAATGACCAATGGCTCTAAAGGAGCTTCAGACAAACTTTCAATTCCAAGATTAGGAAATTTAAACAAGTCCGAATTGTTGTGGTATCTGCCTTCAGGTAATAAGTCAAAATTATTGAGTTCAAAAACATCTTTCAATACTTCCAAAATATCTTGAGGCATCTCTCGGTCATACACCAATCTAGAAGCAGGTCCGATTTTTCTTTTTGATAGATTCTTTTTAATCTTAGAAACTAAATCTCCTTCAAATTCATCATCAATATATAACTCTGCATCTCTTGATAGTTTTATGCTAAAGCTATCAATTATAGTAAATCCAGGAAAAATGATTCTTTGGCAATGTCTTATGATATCATCTAAAAATATAAGGTAGGTTTTTCCTTTTTTATCACTAGGGAAAACAACAAATCTTTCTTGAAATTCTGAAGGCACTTTTACGATTCCATATCTTTCTTCTCCTTTCGGAGCATCTTCATCTATTAGTCTTAATACGAGATATAGTTCCCCATTATTTAAGAACGGTCTAATCTTCTTTTCCATTAAAACCAGAGGTTGGACATATGGAATTAAGTGTTCATTAAAATAATCTTCGACAAAAGCTTTTTGGCTGTCCTTTAAATCTTTCATCCTCAACATTCTAATCCCATGACTTTTCAAATCAGGTATGATTTGATTTTCCATGATGTTTGAGAATTCTTCTTGCTGAGCATTTACGGTTGCAAGCACATTTTCAAGAAGTTCCTTTGGTTCAAAGTCTAGGCTTTTTTGCGTCTTTTTTCCAACCTTTATCAGATTTTTTAAGTTGGCAACACGTACACGAAAGAATTCATCCAAATTTGAAGAATAAATAGCTAGAAACTTGATTCGCTCGTATAGAGGGACTGTTTTATCAGATGCTTCTTGAAGCAGTCTAAAGTTGAAGGAGAGCCAGCTAAGGTCTCGGTGTATATAGGGATATTCCTTACTCAAATCGGTTTTTGTATATCTAGCTCATTTTATGTTTCGAATATGCTGCTTTTAATATTATAATCCCATATTTTCGCCAGCCAAAATGAGCAAAACATCAAATTTATTATAGCATTATGAGGAAAAAAATAGCAGCAGGCAATTGGAAAATGAATACCAACCCTGAATTTGGAGTAAACTTTGTTGAAAATCTTGAAAAACAGGCCATTCCTGCTGATGTTGAGGTGATATTAGGCGTTCCTTTTATATCCCTTGGCCAATTGACACAAAAAGCAAAAAAGGTCAATATTGCCGCTCAAAATTGCCATCAAGAAGAAAATGGAGCATTTACCGGAGAAACTTCAGCTGCTATGCTTCAAAGTGTCGGTTGTGAATATGTCATATTAGGACATTCTGAACGCAGACAGTATTTCAATGAATCAGATGAGCTTATTCTTAAGAAAATTGAAAAAGCACTCGAAAAGGGACTTGACGTAATCTATTGTTGCGGAGAACCTCTTGAAATTAGAGAAAAAGAAGGACATGAGGCTTATGTAGGAAATCAACTAAAAGAAAGTATCTGCAAATTGGATAAAGAAAAAATGTCGAGAGTTGTTGTTGCATATGAACCTATCTGGGCAATTGGTACAGGTAAAACAGCAAGTCCAGAGCAAGCGCAAGATATGCATGCTCATATTAGAAATGTTTTGAAGGAGAATTTTGACAACGACACAGCAGAATCTACATCAATTCTATATGGCGGGTCTGTGAAACCAGCTAATGCAAAAGAGATCTTTTCACAAGCGGATGTAGATGGTGGACTTGTTGGTGGAGCTTCTCTAAAAGAAGATTCCTTTTTTGAAATTATACAGTCTTTTTAATTTGCTTTGAGGAAGACTTTGTGTTAAAGAGCTCTTCAATCCTTTGATACCTAAAATCAAATATTTTATTGAGCTGTGATCGGACAAACAATGCGTCCGCAATCCTGCCTAATTTAAAGGGAGAAATGCTGTAGTAAACAATGTCTGTCATCAAAGTACCTTCTGGCACCGCCTTAAAATGATGTTGATGATGCCACAAGCTATATGGTCCAATAAGTTGGTTGTCAACAAATTTATATGGAGGCTCTACATTCGTAATCTCTGTCATCCACTTTATCGGAATCTTTAACATAGGACTAACTGTATAGGTGATAATTTGACCAGCGTAAACCTTTTCTGAAGGTTCTGAGGTTACATTAAAATTTAGTTCATTGGGAGTAATGATAGCAAGATTCTGTGGGTTGGAAAAGAAATCCCATGCTTCCTCAATACCAACTTTAAGTATTTGTTTCTTTTTTAAAATGTTATAGTGCATATTGGAAACAACATGGGTTTTTAGGAAATGTTTAAAAAAAAATAGGATCTAAAAACAAATTTAGACCCTATTATATAAATGCGTGTTTGTTTTCTTTATAAAAAGATGAACTTTCCTCTTGCTCCACAACTAGCTTTTCCATAGTATCCAATTCCCCAATTCATTTCGAATACTAAGCCTGCGAAAAATGGAACAGTGGTATTATAGCCATCTGCATATAAGGCATCTTGTCTGATTGGAAGTCCCAGTGATTCTCCCATTTCTTGATTCAAGAGATCTGTGAATCCATATTCGAATCTCAATCCAAAAATTCCACTAAATCTTCCATCTGTACCTATCAAGTAAGTACCAAAACCAAGTACTCCTGAATAAGAATTGTCTTCATAGAATCCTGTTACATCTTCAACTGTACCATCAAGTGCTCTATTTTCAACATTTCTGACCATGTTTATTTTTGGACCTAATTCTAAGTAACCTCTATATCTACTTAATCTATATAAAAGGTAAATATCTGTTGTAGCATATTCAGTGACAAAGTTTTGATTTCCATCAAACTCAAATTGAGACTCTCCTTTATTAAACATCACGTCAACTGTGATGCCATGGTCTTCAAAATTGAACCCAACTTTACCTCCAAATGCGAAACCAGTTCCGATATCATAATTCCAAGATGGATGATCGTTTACAGACTTATTTATTAAAGCAGTTGCACCAGCTTGAGCTTTCAGCCCTGTGTCAATATAAAAGCTTTGTGCAGACACAGTGCCAGCAAAAAATAAGCTTAATAGAATAGTAATGTACTTCATAAATTTTTATTTGATTACAATATATTATAAAAATATTAAATATTTAGTTTTTAGTGTTATTTACTAGCTTTATCAAATGCGTCAAAACCATCTTTCATGTTGTATGCTTTCGAAAAACCCAAGGCCTTCATCATAGAGACAGCATTTTTGCTTCGTCCCCCCGACCTACAATAAACAATATATATATCGTTCTTGTCAAGTTTGTTTATTTCTGTTCTGAACTGCTCAGAATTATAATCAATTTTGAGGCAATTCGGATAACTTCCTTCGCTGGTCTCAGCAAGAGTTCTCACATCTAAAACTTTGATGTTTTTATCGTTTGCCATCATGGCCAGAGCTGTATTTGCATCAATATTTGTGTTTTCTGTGTTTGCACCAACAGTTACTTTTTGTGTTATAGTATTGCCTGTTCGAGTTGGAGTTTCCGATTTATTTGTTTGCTTCTGAACTGCCGGGATAGAGCGTGCGGGTTTGTTGTCTTTGCAAGCCAAAAAGGAAAATGTGAATAGGAAAATTAGTAAGTAGTTCTTCATTGTATATTTATTTATATTCTTTGAATCAATTATTTGTTGCATGACTTAGATACCGATAACATCTTTCATGCTGAAAATTCCATTTTTTTGGTAAATATATTTAGCAGCAGCGAGTGCACCTTCTGCAAAAACTGCTCTGTCATTTGCTGAATGATTAAGGCTCAAAGTTTCAAATTTAGATTTGTAAATAACTGAGTGATCACCTTTTACTTCTTCTTTTCTTTCAGCATTTATTTCCAGCTCAGAATCTAATTTTTTATCTTCTGATAATTTCCATGATTCATATTGGTCATGATTGGCTAACAGACCTTTTGCAATTGTAAGAGAAGTACCACTAGGTGAATCTAATTTATGAACATGATGCACCTCATCAATGGAAGCTTCAAAATTCTTACCATTCATTAATTTTGCCAATCGCTTATTGATTTCAAAGAAGATATTCATACCTAAACTAAAATTACTTGCATAGAGAAAGCTAGTATCTTGTTCTCTAAATTTTGATTCAATATCTTTTAATTTTTCTGTCCATCCAGTTGAACCACAAACAGTTGGAATTTTGAATTCCGACAACTTAGACAAATTTGCGTAAGCATAATTAGGTCCTGACAACTCAATTGCAACATCAACTTTGTCCAATTCTATAGAGTTAAATTCATCTAAGTTTTTGGAATTAATCTTCAAGATTAAATTTAATGAGGGGTCCCGATCTATCAGATCAGAAATTTTCTGTCCTAATTTACCATAACCGATAATTGCAACATTCATTATTAGGTCTTAAATTTTAATATTCGATGGGTGAAATTAGTAATATATCTTAATATTTTTTGGACTTATCTCATTGATTATTAATGGTCTGTATATAGTATATCTATCTTATGTATAAATAACTTCATCTTAATTAAGTAATTTGTTAAGAATCGTCTAATTTTATTATCAAACTAACAAGTATGTCTGAGAACAGTACTGGAAAGAATGATGATAAAGGCTGGTTTAAAAGGTTTAAAGATGGAATTCAGACGGCGACTAAATTTAAAAAAGATACGCCGGATGGACTTTGGCATAAATGCAAAGGCTGCGGCGAAACTGTTACCATAAAGGAGTTAAAAGAGAACCTTTATCTGTGTCCAAAATGTGATCATCATACTCGAATTGGAAGTTTTGATTATTTCGATATTATTTTTGATGGTAAATTTACAACCTACTTTGACGAAATTGTTTCAAAAGATTTTCTCAACTTTGTAGATCTGAAACCTTACTCACAGCGTTTGGAAAAGGCTCACAAAAATACTGAGTTGAATGATGCCATCACTGTTGCCAAAGGTAAAGTGAATAAGAAGGAAGTAATCATAGCAGCTATGGATTTTAGTTTCATTGGTGGCTCAATGGGTTCAGTAGTGGGCGAAAAAATTGCTAAAGCCATTGATTTAGCAATTGAGGAGAGGGTGCCTTTTATGATTATCTCAAAATCAGGAGGTGCACGAATGATGGAGTCAGCATTTTCGCTTATGCAAATGGCAAAAACATCTGCAAAATTGGCTTTACTTTCAAGACACAAAATTCCTTTTTTTAGTTTCCTTTCAGATCCTACAACAGGAGGAGTAACTGCATCATTTGCAATGCTTGGAGATATTAATTTTTCTGAACCAGGCGCATTAATTGGTTTTGCAGGACCTAGAGTAATAAAGGAAACGATTAAACGAGATTTGCCGGAAGGATTCCAAAGTTCAGAATTTCTATTAGAACATGGATTCTTGGATTTTATAGTTCACAGAAAAGAACTTAAAGAAAAGATATCAGACCTTCTTTTTATTTTTTCTGTTCCTGACTCTGAAGATCTTGAGTTTGCATAAAGAATACAGTAAAGCTCCTATCCAAAGGATTTAATTCTTCAATAAGTTTGACAAGTAACTCTATTCCGTAAACATTTATGAATTGGAAGATGTTTTCTTTTCGTTCTTGCAAGCCATTATCAGGAAAGAGTTTTTCTTGAATTTTAGAAAGTCTATTAAGTTCTACTTCCTCTGTTCTCTTGATCGCTTTATTTATTTTCTTTTCAATAGTTTCAATACTCTTCTGCATTTTCGTAACCTCTGCTCGAGCAAAATTTTCTAATGTTGGATCAGCAGTCTTAGCTTTTTTTATGGCTTCCTCCATCAATTCATCTAAGCCTGACTTTTGCGTATTTAATGTGTAAGCATCCTCTCCAATAGATGCTAGGTAGGACTTTACAAGACTATCGGGATGAGAAAAGAAATGTTCAAAACCTAGATTGGTTTTATTTAATTTCTTTTCAAGATTGTGAGGAACAATTAAGGCAGAATTCCTTCTTATAAGCATGGGGAAAGGAACATTAAAGTGTTCAAATTGTGATTTTCTTTCTAGCCAATATGCAATTTCACCACCTCCACCAATATAGGCAAGGTTAGGTAGAATTGATTCTTGAAAAAGAGGCCTCATAACAACATTCGGTGAAAAAGAACCCGGGTAATCGGTGATTTCTTTTTCTAATTCTTCTTCAGTCCAACTAGTTGAATAGTCTGCAGTTTGATACTTTTCGTCTTCGAAAACAATTCTTGATCTGCTGTTTTCTGTTCTGTAAAAGAAATTTATATTTCGTGCATGCGCCTGCGCCTTCCATCCTAATTTAGATAAACGATCCTGTGTATCTTGAATCAGTTTTTCACTGGGTCTTTCAAAGATTTCTTTTTTTATAATGGGACTAAATTTCGATTTTAGTTGTGCATCATCCATCGAAATAACCAAGAGTCCTTGCATGCCAAATAAAACATGGGTAAGCATTCGTGCAAATTCGCTGTAGTTTTTTGCTTTAGTTAACAGAGGATAAACTCTGTTTTTTATCCAAGTAGAACCATATGATTTAACCCCTAATTTCCCACACAATTGATCCAACAATGTATCGAGACCATCTAAATTAATTTGCCCAACAGAACCTCCATTCCAAGAATGATTTTCCCACGTCAATTCATTTCCAAAAACAGACAAGTGGTCAATTTCTTCAAAGTCATGATCTTCTCCGCCAGTAACGAAGCAAGGTATAAATTTGTAATCAGGAAATTTTTGCTTCAACTGCTTTGAAAGATTAATGACAGAGGCAATTTTAAATACATAATATAAGGGGCCAGTTAATGCAGAAGGCTGATGAGCAGTTGTGACGGTAAAGCAATTTTCATCCTTTAATTGCTCTATTAACTCTAACTGAAGTGTGTTGTCTGGAAAGGAACTATATTGTTCTTTTAGAACCTTAGTTAAGGTAATTCGGTCTAATTTATGCTTTGCTTTGGTCTCAATTAGCTCTTTAAAACTAGCTAGCTCCATATCCCATTGAAAAAAATCTTTCAGCTTTTCTGGAGACAAAATATACATTGAATCCTTATTGGATAATTGAGTTAATTGATCGTATGAGAATTTTTTAATTTCCATTAAGGGGAAAACTGCGATTATTTCCGCAAATTTAATTTTTATTTCATGAGATTTCTCAAATGGTACAATTCATTAGTCAAAGATTTGTTTCAGGATTATTGTCATTAATCTTCATTGTGACCATAATAAGTTCAATTATATATATGGCTCCTGTGGATCCTGCAACCTTGAGTTTTGGCCAACAAATGAGTGAGAAGGCATTAGAACTCAAGCAAAAGGAACTATCCTTGGACAAATCAGTAGGAAAGCAAATTGCCCTCTATCTAAATGACTTATCCCCATTATCTATTTATAAAAATAATTCAACAACCCTTCAAAAAATTAAGTCAAGGACAATCTTTCATGGGACGGTGCAGTCTTTGGTTATTAAAGTGCCATATTTCAGAGAGTCTTATCAGACTGGAGAAAATGTTTGGACTACAATGATTAGTGTTCTCCCAAACACGATTATTCTTGCCCTTAGTTCAATTTTAATTGCTAGCATTATAGGCATATTTCTAGGAATTGTTGCTGCGTTGAAAAAAGATACTTGGCTAGATGGATTCATAATCTCTTTATCGACCTTAGGTTATTCTGTTCCTAGTTATGTGAGTGCTATTTTGCTAAGTCTCATTTTCGGATTCTATCTAAAAGATTGGACAGGACTTAATATGCAGGGTTCTTTGCTCACACTAAATGATCTTGGAGATGAGCTTACTCAATGGAAGAACCTAATATTGCCTTCTATAGCTTTGGGTGTCAGGCCAGTTGCTGTCATAACTCAGATTAGTAGAAATGCAATGTTGGGTGTCATGAGCAAACCATTTGTTTTAACTGCAAGGTCTAAGGGATTGACCACTAAGCAACTTGTCGGTAGACATGTATTCAAAAATATGATGAATCCTGTAGTTACAACCATAAGTGGATGGTTTGCAGCATTGCTTGCGGGCGCTTTTTTTGTGGAAAGTATCTTTAATTATAACGGGATGGGATTATTGACTGTAAACTCGTTACTTAATTATGACACGCCACTTCTTCTTGGATGTATAATTTTGGTTGCTAGCATCTTTATCGTGCTTAACCTGCTTATAGATCTAGTATATCTATACTTGGATCCCAAAATCAGAATATCTCAGTGATGGGCAAAAAAAAAGAGTAGAATCGTTATTCTACTCTTTTGACTTGTAATTTAGGCAATTAAAAAACGTCGGAAATTAGAACGATGTTCCAATTGTAAGTTTAATCTCGCTAGGTCTGTTTTTAAAGCTGTTCTCATGATCTCCTCCAAATGTCATATTGTCTCCAATAGCTTCAAAATCATGAATGTATCTCACATCCATAGAAAAGATACCTAGATCAACCCCAAACGCTGCTTGACTGCCTAAATTTATTTTAGAATCTTTAGTTTCATAACCTACAAGGTCAGTAAATTCGGTTATTGTAGCCAAATTGTACTTTACGATAGGTCCGAAACCAAGTCTAAATTTTCCGAATTTTCCACCAGCTAATACTGGCAATTCAATGTTTCTGTAAGATTCGTTGAAAATTCTGGCAGTTTTTTCCTTCTCACCATAGCCAGTAACATCAAAATTTGATGATAAACTAGTGTGAAGCAGGCCAAATTGAATAAAAGCGTATTCAAAAGTCTTCTCAAATGTTAAGCCGATTGATTTGCTGCTCGAACTGTTCAAGAAAGCAATATCATAAGCAATTCCGTCTTCAGCCAAGTAAATAAGCACTGATTCAGGTTGAGTAAGATTCACTCCGATTCCTATTCTTGGACCGATCTTCCACTTAGACTCTTGAAATTCAATAGTTTCCTCAGCGATTTCATTTAAATGAAGATCCTGAGAAGATAATGTAAAGGTTAAAAGGGTGGTGAAAATTGCAATTAAAATTTGTCTCATAATTCGTCAATTTTTGCAATTTTTTAAAAGTGTTACTGCTGCTTTGAGCAGATTTTTATTTGTTTATCTTAGATTTTGACGAAACATTACAAAGTTTTATTCAGAATCCTGCACTGTTAGGAAATAAAATTCTGAAAAGTCAATTTTCCAGTCGTTTCTCTAAGACAGCACAAAGATTAGATAAATAAAAGTTTAAATGCTTTAATTCCCACTTCAAAAGATAGAATTGCAAAGCTTTGTACATTTGTGGCTTAATAAATAGGAATGAGCGAGGATAGATACCAACAAAGAGGCGTTTCTGCGGGCAAAGAGGATGTTCATGAAGCCATTAAAAACATGTCAAAGGGCTTGTACAAATATGCCTTTTGTAAGATTTTGCCAGACATCGCAGGCGGAGATGATCAATATTGTAATGTAATGCATGCTGATACAGCAGGCACAAAAACCAGTCTTGCCTATTTATATTGGAGAGAAACAGGTGATTTATCTGTATGGAAAGGGGTAGTTCAAGATGCCCTCGTCATGAATCTAGATGATCTTGGTGCAGTAGGTGCACTACAAAACATTATTATAAGCTCAACAATAGGAAGAAACAGCAAGTATATTCCTGGGGAGGTCCTTTCCGTTGTTATTCAAGCTGCACAAGAATTTATTGAGAAAATGGATTCACTTGGAATTAAGATGCACCATTCAGGCGGTGAAACAGCAGATGTAGGAGATATCGTAAGAACAATTGATATTGGATTTACAACTTTTGGAAGATTGAAAAAATCTGATTTAATTATCAATGATATAAAAGATGGTGATGTAATAGTCGGATTATCCTCATCAGGAACTGCTAGCTATGAAACTTCTTACAACGGAGGAATAGGTTCTAATGGACTAACCTCTGCAAGGCACGATGTGCTAAATAAATACTACGCAGAAAAATATCCTGAATCTTATGAAAATTCAATTCCTGAATCTGTAGTCTATTCCGGATCAAAGAAATTAACAGATACCATCAATATCAATGGAGAAGAGATTACAGTTGGTAAATTGTTACTTTCACCTACCAGGACATATCTACCTGTATTGAAGGTAATCTTAGAAAAACTCAAACAAAACATTTCTGGAATCATTCACTGTACTGGAGGAGCACAAACAAAGGTTGAAAAGTTTATTGAATATAAACACGTTATAAAGGATAGCCTGATGGAAATTCCACCTTTATTTAAACTGATCAAAGAAGAAAGTGGAACAGACTATAAGGAAATGTATAAGGTCTTTAATATGGGACACAGGCTTGAAGTATATCTGCCAGAGCAATATGCCCAAGAGCTTATAGATATTTCAACTAGCTTCAATATCGATGCTAAAATTATAGGCAGAGTAGAGGACTCAGAAATGAACAAGGTATCAATAACAACTCCTGAAGGAATCGTTAGTTATTGATTACTAGCTATTTTTATCTCGTTTGTTCTTCCATTTTGCTTTGGCAAATTCTTGTAGATTTTCAACTTCATCTGTTTCGTCAATGATTTCTTGACCGAGTAGTGTTTCAAATAAATCTTCCATACTCACCAAACCAACAATGTTTCCAAACTCGTCATTCACGACACTCAAGTGTTGCTTTTGCTTGGTCATTTTATTGAATAATACAGGGAGTGGTGTAGCTTCATTTATGAAGTTAACTGGATTTTTTATGTCCATCATTTTTGTAGCCATCTTATCCTCTGCCAATAATTCTAGTATCTGATCTTTTAAAACAATGCCAGTTATATTATCTGATTGCTCAGCATAAACGGGAATCCTCGAGTAAGGGATACTCATTCCTTTTTGATAGAAATCTCCAAGGGTTGTGTTTTCATCAACCATAAAAGCAACTGTTTTAGGAGACATGATATCTCTCACAGTTTGCATTTCAAAACTTAGTAAATTATTGATAATTGTACTTTCATTTGCCTTCAAGGCTCCACTTGCACCGCCAGCAGCTGTGATAGCTAAAATGTCTGATCTCGAAAGAACACTTTTATGCTTGTCTGACTTTAATCTTTTTGTTATTAGCTGTGACACCCACACAAATGGAGCAAGTAGAAACAACAATATTTTTAATGATGTAATTGTAAATGGCGCAAGCGACTTCCAGTTATTAGCTCCAATTGTTTTCGGGATAATTTCTGATAATATCAAAATAGCTAAAGTCATGATACCTGCAACCAAGGATTCATAGCTAAGACTCATGAAGCCCAGTGAAATATCCTTATCTGCAAAGATTTTTCCGGCTACAGAACCTACTCCAATGGCTCCAACAGTATGTGCAATGGTATTTAAAGTTAAAATTGCAGATAATGGTTTATCGATATCTCGCTTGTATTCCTGCAAGGTAGTACCGATAGATGTTCCCTTAGATACCTCAGAATTGATGTATGAAGGAGTTATACTCAACAAAACTGCCTCAAGAATGGAGCATAGAAATGAAAAGCCAATGGAAAGCAGAAAGAATATTATTAGTGTAGTATACATTATCTGTTGATTTGTGTGGTACAAAGATAACATTGCATTTTATTAAATAAAATTATAATATGTGCCAATAATCGAATAGAATTTGGTTATTTTTAGCAAAGTCGTATATAATCCTTGCCTGAAGGTAGTAGACTAGATTTTAATTATGAACGTTATATAGTATAACAAATATTTGTTTGCTAATTGGCAGACATTGCATTGATTAATGGGTAGTATTAACATCATCGTAATTTGTAATATCATAACTTTCTACTAAAGAAACTACACGACATGGAAAAAAGGGTGATGAACTCAGGGTTGTACCTCCTGAAGTTTGGAATGATGCTACTATTAAGTTTCATTCCTGTTGAAAACGAGTTAAAGTCTGACACACGGGATGTTATCCTGAAAGTACCGGTTCTTAAAATCAATACATATCTGATGGGTATGGACGAAATGGACCAAGATGTGTACAGCAATCTACAGAATAACATAGACTACTTAAATCAAGAATTTGAAGGTAAGATTGGATTTGAATTAGGCAATCTGCACATAGATGTCAATGGAGCCTATCTGCCAGACCTTTATCAGAATTTTTATAAAGGTGAAGGGAAGCTAGTGAATGATTTGGTAGCGCCAATAGAGCATGAAGGTGCTGTGAATGTATTTGTCTTTCATACTTATTGCAATGAAGGTACAGATCAAGCATTGATGGGTTTTACTCCAGTACTAAGATCTGCCTATCATAAATACGAGTCTGCTTCGCCAAGTTTTGATAGGATCTACATGGCTTATGAAGGTCTTGAGAATCAAACTACGTTGGTTCATGAGATGGGACATTTCTTAGGACTAAAACATCCATGGGAGATAACAGAATATGAAAAGAAATCAATTGGAATAGAGCACGATAATGAAGAGCATAATCATATGACATATGGTAATGATGTGAATCACTTTACTTTCCAACAGTTAGAGATTATGAGAAAAAACGCGATGAAATATCGCCAGTATTTGGCTGACCGAATTGTATCGGTTTCAATGCAGCCTTAAAAATAGAAATTTTAGTTATAGACAAAAAAAATCCCAAACTGTCATAACTTCTTTAAGTTGCGGCTGTTTGGGACAAGTAATCTTAAACTCCTATTCCAAATATATATCTTCTTTTGTGTAAAAGGAAGTCATATATAGAATAAATACAGATATTATTCTGTCATATATGTATAAGTCTATAAATCAGCACTTAAGAAACTGTTGGATTATGTTAATTATTATTGATTTAGAGCATTTCAAATATGAGACTATGAAAAGTGGTGGATTGAGTCTATTACTTAAATTTTGCATAATGCAATAATAGTCGATAAACCTCTCTTAAAATATATTGATACTGTATCAACTTCTTACCTTGCGAGGCAATAGAAATTAATGAGTATCAAGTCCATTATAAAGAATTTATTGAAACTTAGTCCAGTTGCTTTAAGCAAGAATCATGGCTATGATATCAAAACAAAAAAGATTCTTCGAAAAGTTCTAAAAAAATCAAGTAATTGCATTGATGTTGGTTGTCATAAGGGAGAAATTCTTGATTTAATTTTAAGCATATCACCACAAGGAACACATTATGGATTTGAGCCAATACCAGATCTGCATCATGATTTAGTCAACAAGTATATAGCCAACCCAAATTGTAACATCAGTCCATTTGCAGCGAGTAATAAAAAAGGCGAATCCAGCTTTAATTATGTGGTTTCAAACCCATCTTATTCCGGATTAAAAAAACGGAGTTACGATAAGAAAAACGAACAGGACAAAATTATCAAAGTGCAGACTGATAAGCTAGATGACTTGATTCCAGCGAACTTGAAAATTGATTTGATCAAAATCGATGTAGAAGGAGGTGAGCTGTTGGTTTTGGAAGGATCTCGCAAAATTTTAGCAGAGTATAATCCAGTTATAATTTTCGAACATGGACTTGGTGCCTCAGATTATTACGACGTTGGTCCCAATCAAATTTTCACCTATTTTGATGGCCTAGGTTATAGTATTTATACTTTAGATCAATTCTTAAATAATGCAGCACCATTGACACAAAAGGAACTCCATGAGCAGTTCTATAGCCGAAAAAATTATTATTTTATTGCAAGTGCTTAGGACCTCTGACCTTTAGTAATGACGAAAAAAAAGGAGCAAATCTGAATCAGATTGCTCCCTATTGAATATTTTCTCTTTTCTTAGTTGTTGTGGTACTCTTGATTGTGTGCTAAGGCACCTCCACACCCAGTACAAGTTCCTGCGCCTGCCGCTCCACCTGCACATCCTGCTGCACATGTATAATGATATACTCCATTTGCATTTTGAGCTGGAGACGGTGGTGGTGGTGCAGAAGTTGGTGTAAGAGGAGTATTGATAGTTGTTGCTCCATCACCTCCTAGCAATGGAGGGCTGCTGATGGTTGTCGGATTCGCTGTTGGTGTTTGATTGTGAAAAGCTGCATTGTGGACATAAGCTTCCCCACATGTTGGGCAATTCCCTTGCGCATCTCCGCCACTACCTTCACAATTGTTTGCACAATAGTAATGAGGAAGGCCAGCAACTCCAGCAGGAGCAGCTTGAATACCGCCTGCTACTGCCGCATCTGCTGCTGCATCTGCAGCTTGCTTTTGTGAGTCTGTCAATAGTGAATCTGGACGTGCAGGTTTATCTGCACATGAGGATAATAAGAACAGCGCAAAAAATATCGTTAGTAATCCTGCATTTTTCATATTTCTAATTCTTTTTATTTTAATTATAATTCTATCTAGCTGTTTATTATTGCTATTTGAGCCCAAATATAATAATATTATATATGATTACGTCCTTATTATAACCCCAGTGTCTTAAATAAGTTCTATTTTACATATTAGTAAAAAACGTAATATATTTACATCAAATTAGATTTTATGTGTTTTTTTAGACTTTCTCGTATACTTTTAGTCTTAATCCTTTGTACGCTTTCTTGTACTGGCACCACAGATGCTAATACTCAAAGCGGTATTAATAATTTAAATAATGTAGAAACAGAACTTCCGAATTTGGTCGTTGGCGCAGAAAATACCTTTGCTTACTTCTCTTTACTCAAGGGCAAAAGGGTGGCTTTGGTTGCAAATCACACGAGTAGAATAAATGAGATTCACCTAGTAGATAGTCTTATCTCTGCTGATATAAATGTCGTGAAAGTTTTTGCACCTGAGCACGGTTTTAGAGGCAAAGCAAGTGCTGGCGAAAAAGTGAACGATGAAATTGATGCAAAAACTGGAATTGCAATACAGTCTCTTTACGGTAAAAATAAAAAACCGACCAAAGAAAGTTTGACCGATATTGACATAATGGTTTTTGATATTCAAGATGTTGGTGTGAGATTCTATACCTACATTTCCACCTTGCATTATATAATGGAGGCGTGCGCAGAATCAAACATTCCATTGGTCGTTTTAGATCGTCCTAATCCACATGCTCACTACATTGACGGTCCACTAATGGAAGATGAATTCAAATCTTTTGTAGGTATGCATAATGTGCCAGTAGTTTATGGACTTACTATTGCAGAATATGCGCACATGATCAATGGTGAAGCATGGCTTGCCAATGAGCTACAGTGTGATTTGACAACCGTACTATGCATGAACTACGACAGGAATCAACATTATGAAATCCCGATAAAGCCTTCTCCTAATTTACCCAATGCATTGTCTATACAATTGTATCCTTCTCTTTGCTTTTTTGAAGGAACTACAATTAGTGCAGGTCGAGGAACTGATCATCCTTTTCAATGTTTTGGTCATCCAGATATGAAAGGTGATTTTTCTTTTACCCCAAAATCAAATGAAGGAGCCAAGAACCCAAAGTTTAAGGGAGAACCAATCACAGGCAAAGATCTTACAAAGCTTGATCTCAATGAAATTTATGCGCATGGTACAATAGATCTTTCTTGGATTTTATACGCTTACGCAAATGTCGATAATGCAAAAGAAATGTTCTTTCTTGAAAATAACTTTTTTGAAAAATTAGCAGGGACTAAAAATTTGCGGAAGCAAATAAAAACTGGAATATCAGAAAAAGAAATTAAAAAAACTTGGGAAGATGATTTGGTAGACTATCAAAAGATAAGATCAAAGTATTTAAAATACTAAAATTTGAAAACCAATTGCGCCTTCACTTCTGTCTGTGTATCTCCTATGATTTGGTTGTTACCACTGCTTATTACATCTAGATTTTCGTACTGAGTTCTTGCATAACGTAATTCTGCAGTCATCCATCGTGTTAAATCATATCTCATGTTGATATAAAACCTCGAGCCTCTATTGGCGAAAGAAGGAATAAAAAATTCATAGAGAATATCATTTTCATAAGTGTATATCCGTGTATTAAAATCATCGGTATCAAATAAAGCATAACGGGCAGTAATCTTAATAGGCGAGGCTAGTGGCTTATAAATGATGTCCTGATACATAAGCATACCCTTGCTCTTATTTTCACCATGTTCATAATAGCTCAATTCAACTCTTGATCTTAATTCTAAAGATTTATTGACCTTATATGAAAGGTGCATTCTAACACGATGTCTATCAACATTTTGGAGTCCAATCAATGAGGCTGTATCATCTCGGAAATTACGTTCTTTTACTTCATAGGCATATTGTGCATAGATGTTGAGTTTCCTTTTTATTATGTAATCCAACCGCGCCAAGTACTCTTTGCCTACAGATGGTCTGTCAATTTGAAATCGTAGCCAAGGATTCTTCCAAATATCTCCATACACACTAAACTTCCATGCATAGACAGGCCTGATTTCAATCCCCATATAAAAACCTTCCTCGTTTTGGATAGTAGCGGATTCGCCAAAAGCATTTGGAGAAAGTGCGATGTATCCTGGACTATATTTCCTGTATAACATTGCTGCACTAATAGTCTGATCCAATCCTAAAAGAAGTCCATGTAATTGAGCCCAATTTTTTCCATTATTTGTAGCTGCTTCACCATAGAAATGCCAATTCTTTATTCGCAATGAATAGTCACCGCTGATATTATTTATGCTAGAAGGAATCTGTTGATACTTTCTATACAACCTAGTATTGGGTTGAAAAGCTGCACCCAATTCTGTTCTCAAATAGTTAAGTGCAACATGGTAGTTTTTCCTTTTATACTTTAGAATGCCACCAGCTTGCATGCTGTTGATGGCCCTTTTGTTTCTAATCTCAGATTCTGTTCTGTGATAGCCATCAATTCTTATTGAACTTATTTCTAGATCCAGATTGTCCGGTTCAAAAATAATTTGACCATCCTCAGGTTGGATGACAGTTGCATCTACCTTTTTGTAACTACCCATTAGAGAAAGTTCTAGATCTTTTATAGGCCGTATGGTTGCACCTATTCCTCTGAAGTAATCATTTTCATTTACCGAATTATAGGGCCTAAACGCACGACCTCCTTTCTTTATACTAGTAACCCATGATGATTTTCCTGCACCAAAATTATTGTGATCAATAAGCCCTTGCCCCAAGCTAAAACTATAATCCCCAACAACGATATCTTTTAAAAAGTAGGAATAATCTTTCATATAAATATGAGCCGTCGTGTAGTCAAAACCTGATTTATTTGACCCTCTAAAAAACTCTTCACCTGGATCTTTCTCCATGGTTATACCATATCGAAGTCTGTTTTCATAATTGTGTCTATATCTAAGGAAATAGCGATAATTATTTCCGGCATATGGTGTGATCCCTTCGTCGTTTTCTAAATAACCTTTCTGTTCTTCTAGGATTGTCCTAGTTTTCATAAAAATCTCATTCTTTCCTTCTGTCATCATTCTAAATATAGAATTCTGAAATTTCTCAGGATCTTTTACAGTTACAAATGGACGGATTCGACGTATGGTTTCTGAGTCAAAGCCAGGTACGACTTGTAATTCTTCAAGTCGAATTAGATCGCCGAACTCATTTTGGTGGGCTATTAAATTATTAATTTGGATATCTGTCAAAAGCATTAAATCCAGCAGATCGTCATAGTCGACCTTATTGATATTCATTGGATGCTGAATAAGGCTTTGAAGTCGAATCATGATATCTGAGACATCAAATTCTTCTATCTCTTGCTCTTCTAGAAATTGTTCTAGTATAAATTGAAGTTCTTGGGGAATATCCTGAGTACTTGCCTGATACCAGGCAAGAAGACTAAAAAAGAATACTGTAATCAGTTTGCAATTCATACTTCTGGATATATCTCAGACATTTTGCTACCCTCGGATAAACTCTGAGCCCAAAGAAAGAAGTCAAAATAATTAAATATTCTTTTATCAAAGCCATAGGACTTTATTTTCTCTAGTTTCTTGAGCAATTTATCAGCAAAAGCGTTAAAACTGTCATCAGATTGCTTTTTATTTAGCATTGTTAGAATCATTGACAATGCCCCAGATTGCTCTCCTTGCTTCTCGATGGTCCTTTTTACTGCTGGAATAAGATTTTGAACTAGGACATAATTTTTTAAGTGAAAGTTGGCGATCAAATTTAAAATCTTTGCATAGCAAATGAGGTCTTTTCTCAGATGACCTTTCTTGGGTTGAAGTATGTAATTGAGATGATCTATCGCAGATTGGAAGTCACCTATTGCGATTTTCAACCAAGCAAATTTGTAGTGAAACATTTTTACTCTATGCGAATCAATTTGCAAACTGAATTCTTTCATTTCTTCAAATATTTCCTTTTCCAATTTATTGGTTTCTTGAAATTTTCTTTTCAGAATCAGTTCATTGATTTTTATATTATTTCCATAAATGAAATTTAACAACTTTGTCGTTTCATTGAATGTCTCCTCATTGTTCTTTATAAACTTAAAATACCTCTTCTTCCAAGCGGAAAAATCTTCTTTGTTGTTTAAGTAAAAGTTGTTAGTCAATACATAATGCATACCTCTGAGATACAAATCGGGATCCTTTTTTTGCATTATTGGATTGTTGTCAAACACATCGACCCATTGTATTGCTCGTTCTAGACTCAGTTCATATTCAAGTGTCATATAATGAAACCAAACATAGCTTTGGTGTAGCAGAATTTCTTCATAGAACCCTGGATTTTTACTTAGAACAGATGGGATATTGCTCTTAAAGTACGATTCTACCAAAAAACGTTCTTTATCATTTTTTACAAAACCCATTTTTATATACAATCCCTGAATCATAAGACTGAGATTGGAGATTTCGGATGTTCTAGATATCGTAACATTAGATCTGGTGGATAAGGTGATGAGGCCTTCAACCTTATCTTTTATATTCCTACTCCGTGTAATATGTCGAGATTCAATAAGTTTCTCAAATTCAAGGATTTCTAACAATAAAATCTCTTGATTGCTATCTTTCGCAAGAGGAATGATTCTATCTAATAATTTCAAAGATTGAAGATAAAGGCTTTTCCCATACAGGATTTTTGCATAATCGATTTGTTCTCTGATCTGAATATCGATATCATGCCTACTATGAAGCAAACGTAGGCTTTTGAGTATTTGACTATAGAGGTGTCGTTTGAGATTGGTGAAATCACTGGACTTTATCTTTGGGAAGCTCTTTTTTATTTTCTGCTCATCAAGGGATTTTGATTTCTCCAAAATATCAAATAGCTTAATAAACATAACGTTCTTATTGCTGTCGAGCCTGTTTACATATAACTTAAAGTGTCGTTTTTCCGCCTTTTCTAAACTTTGAATTAATTTAAATAATTGTTCATTTTGTGCGATAGGCATAGCAATTATTTGTATGTTAATATACTGATTATCAGTTACTTGAGATAAAAAATAGTTGTTTGGATACTGCAAATTACAAATTAATTTATAATATAATTTATTGTAAGGATTATACCTTTGAATTATCATACAAAATTATAATCCATAATAAAACGCGTTCAACTAATGGGAAAATTGAAACTTGAATACATCTGGCTTGACGGAACTCCTGGTACACAGGGCATGAGAAGCAAGACCAAGATTATAGATGACTCAAAATTTAAGGGAAAAATTAAAGAATTACCAATTTGGAACTTCGATGGTTCATCAACAAATCAAGCAAATGGTGGAACTTCTGATTTATTATTGAAGCCTGTTGCTTTATACGATGACCCGGATAGACGACATGCAAAATTAGTTATGTGTGAAGTTTTAAATGCAGATGGCACTCCACATGAAACCAACGCTAGAGCAACAATCAATGATGATGATAGTGATTTCTGGTTTGGATTTGAGCAAGAATACACGATTTGGGATCCTGAAACTGATAAGCCAATTGGCTTCCCTGAAAATGGATATCCAGCTCCACAAGGCCCTTACTATTGTTCTGTGGGTACAGGCAATGCAGTTGGAAGAGAATTGGTAGAAGAGCATTTGGATCAACTGATTGATGCAGGTATCAACGTTGAAGGAATCAATGCAGAGGTGATGTGTGGGCAATGGGAATATCAAATTTTCGCTAAAGGAGCTAAAAAGGCTGGCGATGAAATTTGGGTTTCAAGATACCTTTTGGAAAGAGCTGCTGAAAAGTATGGTCTGAAAATCAATTGGCATTGTAAGCCTGTAAAAGGAGATTGGAATGGCTCAGGTATGCACGCCAATTTCTCAAACTCAGAATTAAGAAAGGCTGGAAAGAAAAAAGTATACGAAGAAATCTGTGAGAAATTCAGACCAAAAGATAAAATCAAAGCAGCTATAGAGGCTTATGGTGAGGATAATGATCAGAGATTGACCGGATTACACGAAACTCAATCAATCAAGAAGTTTTCTTATGGTATCTCAGATAGAGGTGCATCTATAAGAATTCCAATTGCAACTGTCGAGAGCGGTTGGAAAGGTTGGTTAGAAGACAGAAGACCAGCAAGTAATGCAGATCCTTACAAAGTGGCATCCGTTATAATTTCAACGGTAAAAAACTAATTCTATTTAAACTCCGTCTTTCGACGGAGTTTTTTTTTGCCCAATAGTTTTATTTACCTTCGAAAGCGTAAAAGAAAAGTTTACAAATGGCGAGTATTATATTAAAGAATGCAAGGATTGTTAATGAATCCAGCATCATTGAAGGTGATCTGTTGATCAAAAATGGACGTATCGAGCAATTTGGTTCAATAATCGATGCCAATGCCAAGCAAGAAATTGACTTAAATGGCAAACATTTAATTCCTGGAATTATAGACGATCAAGTTCATTTTAGAGAACCTGGTCTTACTCATAAGGCAAATATTGCTACAGAATCAAGAGCTGCAGTAGCTGGTGGGGTAACCTCATTTATGGAAATGCCCAATACCAAACCTCAATCTACAACTCAAGATAAATTAGAAGATAAGTATAGAATTGCAGCAGATGTTTCTCCTGCAAACTATTCCTTCTTCATGGGAGCTACAAATGATAATATAGAAGAGGTATTAAAAACCAATCGCAATGAAGTTTGCGGAGTTAAAATATTTATGGGATCAAGTACCGGCAATATGTTGGTCGACAATGCACAGACACTTGATAAAATATTTAGTAAAGTGCCCATGCTAATTGCTACGCACTGTGAAGATGAGGCCACAGTAAGAGCCAATCTGGCAATAGCGAAAGAGAAATATGGTGAGGATATACCATTTGAACAACACCCAATTATAAGGTCAGTTGAAGCTTGCTATCTGTCATCAAGTATGGCTGTAGAGCTTGCTAAAAAGTATGGGACACGATTGCATATTTTACATATTTCTACAAAAAAGGAATTGGAATTATTTACCAACTCTGTGCCCTTAAAAGATAAAAATATCACGTCTGAAGCTTGTGTTCATCACATGTACTTCAACGACAGCTTTTATCCAACTCATGGGAGTAAAGTGAAATGTAATCCTGCTATCAAAACTGAAGAAGATAGAAAGGCTATTTTTACAGCTGTTTTTGATGGAACTATTGACATCATCGCTACAGATCATGCTCCTCATACAGTTGAAGAAAAATCTGGCAAGTATGGCTCTGCTCCTTCGGGTCTTCCATTGGTGCAACATGCCTTAAACTTGATGCTTGATTTTTACCATAAAGGAGAAGTAAGTCTTGAGAAAATTGTAGAGAAAATGTGCCATGCTCCTGCTGATTGCTTCAGACTCAAAGAGCGGGGATTTATACGAGAAGGATACTTTGCAGATTTGGCAATTGTAGATTTAGATCACGAATGGGAAGTCTCAAAAGAAAATATCGAATACAAATGTGGCTGGTCTCCATTGGAAGGAATGAAGATGAAAGGTAAGGTGGACAGCACTTACGTAAATGGCCAAATAGTGTATAAAAATGGAGTAGTACTTCCTTTTTCTGCAGGGAAGCGTTTGCAATTTCATTAGTCTGAAACACAAGTTGAAACAACTATGAGAGTAACTAATACACATTGGAATGTACTTTTTTTATTGACCTTTATTTTTGTGAATACCATATCAGCACAAGACACTTTATTATTACATTATGCTAATGCAACGATTTCAGAGATAATTCTAGATGATTCTACAAATGGGTCAATCACTGGAAAAGGTGACGATATATCTAAAGGTAAGTACATGTTCTTTAATTCTGATCTTCACAAATCACCTGTAGCAGAATTAGTTTCTGTTTTAATGGATTTAGAAGTAAGCAATTTTACTGAATTAGATTCTTTTAGCGTTTTTGTTCAGCAGTTTTTCAATGGAAATTGGGAGGATAGATGGGAGAAAAAGTTTTCATTTTCTGAAATCGAACAAGAATCAATTCCAATTTCAAACAATGGTATTGTTGCTTATAATTTTGAAATTGATTTAGCAGAAAATGGAATTTTTGATATTGGAACTTTAGACTTCAATATTGGTATTAAATATAGCTATGATTCAAGTGCAAAAATAGCATTGCGTGCAACTGGAGAAGGAGAATTTTCGGAAGCTGATAGCCGATGTTTTACCATTAACGAAGACGGAACTATTTCAGATTTTGTAAGCCAATATGATGCTCATGTAGGACTAGCTATTTTTCCTGTTACAGTAATAACTGGTAACATTGACGATATTTCAGAACTAGGTTTAGAGTTTCAAAACATTGGCAATAATATTCTGAATGTCAAATCAAACAATACAATTGAATATTTTGATTTATCCCTGATTAGTCTAGATGGACGCCTAATAGATAAATTGAGATTGAATGCAAGAGGCATAGTCGAATTTAATACCAGCGCTTTACCTCCTGGAATCTATATTCTCAATGTTTCAAATGAGAATCGGTATGGCAGTATTCAACTATTCTTGCATTAAAATTTGATTACGCAATTTCTTAAATAAACCGCTTTTTTGACAGCGTGTAAGATGTCTCTAAACCAACATAACTCAGACATAGCATCATACTACATTATTAAATTACATAGCTAGAATTTTAGCCATCTCAACCAATTCCTTATTGATCTCATTTTCTCTGCCGATGGCATCCTCGAGACTAGTTAAAATAACTTTACTGTTGCTAACGCCCACTGCTTTTGAAACTTCATTATTTAGAAGCGCTGTTACTGCGGAATGACCAAGCCTACTTGCCAATACTCGATCATTGCAAGTAGGAGAGCCACCTCTCTGTAAATGACCAATGATAGTAACTTTAATATCAAAGTCGTCAAGTTCTTCTCTTACTTTATCTGCGATTTCCATAGCTCCACCGTTCTGATTTCCTTCCGCTACTATAACTAAATTGAATAACTTCTTTCTTCTTCCTTCTTTTTTCAATTGAGAAATAAGTTCGTCAAGATTTCCTTCTGTTTCTGGTAAGAATATATTTCCAGCCCCCGAACCAATACCTGTAAATAAGGCGATGTAACCAGAATGTCTACCCATCACCTCAATAAAGAACAATCGGTTGTGTGAGTCTGCTGTGTCTCTAATCTTATCTACAGCTTCGATGGCAGTATTAATGGCAGTATCAAAACCTATAGAAAATTCAGTTCCATAGATGTCATTGTCAATAGTTCCAGGAACACCAATAATCGGAATATTGAATTCCTCTGAAAATATTTTAGCCCCAGTATAAGTACCATTCCCTCCAATGGCAACCAAACCTTGGATGCCAAAGGCCTGTAATGAATCATAGGCTTTTTGTCTTCCCTCTTTCGTCATAAACTCCATGGAGCGAGCTGTTTTTAATATGGTTCCTCCACGCTGAATAATGTTACCTACATCCTTTCTCTCAAGTCTTTTTATCTCGCCATTAATCATTCCATGATAACCTTGGAAGATTCCAAATACATGTAAATCATGATAGGTTGCAGTCCTAACAACTGAACGGATGGCGGCGTTCATTCCCGGAGCATCTCCTCCTGATGTAAACACAGCAATTTTTTTTATTTCACTCATCTGTTTTGATGATATTTTAGTAGATCCTCTAATGGTGTTTTCAATACTTTCCCTAGCTTGTAGCCATTCCTTTTACATGATTTATCTAGCTCAGATTTAAAATGAAAGGCTATAGAGCCGATAAAATTTATGGCAATACTTTTATCACTTGCGATGGGGTCAATTTTATTTCTAAAAAATCTATCGAAAGTATGTGTACAAATCTCAGTTCGTAGTTTTTGACTTGACTGGGATAACATTTTCGTATAAGAAGCTATTTTCGAATTTGGATTACTTGTTTCGTACAAAGGATTGATTATGTGATCACGTTTACTTCCAAATGTTTCCTCAAATAGTTTTATATCATTCGGGTCCATTTTTCCATAGAAATAACTTTTGATTATCTCTCTTCCGATGTGATAGCCTGAGCCATAATCATCAAAGAGGTAGCCTAAGCTCGGTATTTTCTTGCCAATTTTTATGCCGTCAAAATAGCAAGAATTTGTTCCTGTTCCCAATATAACCACATAGCTTTCCTGTCGATCAGAAATTGCTCTACAAGCAGCTAATAAATCATTTTCTATTTCAAGTGTATCTAATTTGGGAAGGTGTTTGTGTAAGGTAGTCTCCATGGTTTTGATAGATTCAGGTGTACTGACACCGGATCCATAAAAATACGCCTCTTTGATTCCTTGTTTAAATGGGTCGGGAATTTCCTCTATGTATTGGACGCTTGTTGGATTAGAAGTAGGATTTATGCCTGGTAGATTAAAGGAATCTACCTCTTTGTAATCCTCACCACAGATTATCCATTTGCTGATTGAGGAACCACTATCAATTATTGCTATCAATTTGTTCAAATATTATATTCACCAAATATAAAGCTAAAGTCACAACGCTCAGCCTTACGTGCAAAAATCTTCCAATAGCCCGAGTACCGAACTTTCTTTGGAAAATACAATTCATTCCATTTGGTCAAATTGACATCAATATCGATGTCGAAAGAGTAAATGCCGGTTTTGTATCTGAGTTCGTATTCTCTTGCGATAATATTAAAATTATCCGCATCGAAATATGTACTCATTTTTCGAATTACTGTTTTAGTGTTGTTGTTACTAAATTCAGGCTTTAACTCTACCTCAAAAATATAATTTAAATTATCATTATACGGTATCTTGGACACACTATAGTTATAATATTTTCGCATCTCCTTTGAGAAAATTGATAGTTTTCGGCCAACTAATGGCACTTTGACGTCTCTTCCTGGCTTAAAAATCACAGTTTTAAGCTCTTCAATGTTGGCCTCAAACTTATTTTTAGGCTCTACAACTAGGTTTGAGCTAGTATCTGCACATACGGTTCCGTTGGTATAAAAGACTCTATCAATTATTTTTGAGGTAAGATATTCATACTCGCCATTGCGATTCAGATAGCCAGGACTTCTATCATAGCTATCAACATGCATGGTTCTACATAAGCCCTCCATCGATTGAGAATGAACCCCGATATAGTGGTCTTTCTCCTTATTTTTCCTATCTCTAAATCTTATATCTTGATCAAATTGGTGCTCATAGAGCCTAAGATTTATGAAAGCCCTATAGAATGATTCATCATTTAGAACCATTTTTATAAACGAATCTACATCTAAGTTTGTATCATCTGGTTGGATAGTAATGGAATCGAGATAGACCAAAGCGGATATTTCTTTCCAAAGAAGACTGTCTATATCGGTTGGGCGATCTTGAGATCTGCCTTGAGCTGATAATAAAATAAGGCAAAAGAAGACCATGAGATTCTTCGAGAATAAATTACTTTTGCTGAAGATTAAAGGGTAATTTTTGTGCACTTAATTTGATTAAAAGCTTAAACAAATTTAATGAAAAATATAACAGTAATTGGAGCAGGTACAATGGGTAATGGTATTGCGCATGTTTTTGCAATGAATGGCTTTGATGTGACATTAGCAGATATCTCTGAAGATGCTTTGGAGAATGCGATAAAAACGATCGATAAGAATTTGTGGAGAATGGTGGCTAAAGAAAAAATATCAAATGAAGCCAAGGATAAGACAATTGAAAATATCACTACAACAACCGATCTTAAAAGTGGGGTAGAGAATGCTGATTTAGTTGTCGAAGCTGCAACAGAAAACGAAGAAATAAAATTAAAAATTTTCAAACAGCTTGATGAATTTACTCCAAGTCATTGCATCTTAGCAAGCAATACTTCTTCTATTTCCATTACAAAAATTGGAAGTGTAACAACAAGGCCTGATAAAGTAATCGGGATGCATTTTATGAATCCAGTTCCTGTTATGAAACTTATTGAAGTAATTAGGGGGTACAATACTAGCGATGAGGTGACCAATAAAATTATGGAGCTCTCAAAAATATTAGCTAAGGTTCCAGTTGAGGTAAATGATTATCCGGGTTTTGTAGCTAATAGGATTTTGATGCCAATGATTAATGAGGCAATTTATAGTTTGCATGAGGGGGTAGCAGGCGTAGAAGAAATTGACACAGTCATGAAGCTGGGTATGGCTCATCCAATGGGACCTTTGCAGCTTGCGGATTTTATTGGTTTGGATGTTTGTCATTCGATTATGCACGTGCTTTATAGTGGCTTCAATAATCCTAAATATGCACCTTGTCCTTTGCTTACACAAATGGTTACTGCTGGAAAACTAGGAAGAAAGTCTGGTGAAGGATTTTATGAATATAGTCGTGAAACCAAAGAAAAAAAGGTGTCTAATAGCTTTAGCTAGTCTTCTAGCAAATCTAAAATATCGTTAAACTGATCGTCGGAATCAAAATAGATAACATATTTTCCTTTTCCTTTGTTACTTCTTTTGATTTCAACTTTGGCTTCGAAATGATCGCTCAATCTATTTTTTATTTTCTTTAATTCGATATCAAGAGCAGTTTCTCTTCCTGCCTTTTTACTTGGCTTACTTGGACCTGATTTGTAAGACTTTATGAGGTCTTCGGTTGCTCTTACAGATAATCCACTTTTTATCACTCTATGGTAAATGTCAATCTGTACTTCCTTTGGAGTTACGCCAATTAACGCGCGCGCATGCCCCATGGAAATCTTATCATCTTTTAATGACTTCTGAATTTGTGGTGGCAGCTTTAACAATCTGAGGTAGTTGGTTACTGTACTCCTACTTTTGTTAACTCTGGAAGCCATTTCTTCATGGCTAATGCTACATTCATCAATTAATCTTTGGAAAGAAATGGCGATTTCCATAGAATTAAGATCAGCCCTTTGAATATTCTCAACGATGGCCATTTCCAATAAGCCTTGGTCATCTGTAACTCTTACATAAGCAGGGATAGATTTGATACCTGCCTTTTTGGAGGCCCTCCATCGTCTTTCTCCCGAAATTATTTGATACTTGTCACCACCAATAGCTCTAACAGTAATGGGTTGAATGACTCCATGTGTTTTTATAGAATCAGAAAGCTCTTTTAGTTCAGACTCATTAAATTCAGTTCTAGGCTGAAATGGATTGGCCTCAATATTTGAGACATAAATCTCAGCAATTGACTTGGACAGCTCTTTTTCTGCTTTGTTTTTGGTTTCAACCGTTACACCTTTATCATCAATATTAGAGATGAGTGCACGTAGGCCTTTACCCATTTTTTCTTTCTTCTTTCCCATTATGCTATAACTTCTTTCTGATTGTATTTTAAAAACTCATGCGCAAGATTGAGGAAATTTCTTGATCCTTTACATGCCACATCATATAATATAACTGGTTGACCTACACTTGGTGCTTCACCTATTTTTGAATTTCTATGAATGACAGTTTCATATATTCTGTCAGGTAATGAAGATCTCATTTCTTCGATGACCATATTGGCCAATCTCAATCTCCTATCAAACATAGAGAAAACAATTCCTTCGACATACAAATCAGGATTTAATCCTTCAGCAACCATGCTTATGGTGTTCTTTAGCTTGCTCAATCCTTCAATTGAAAATATTTCACATTGGATTGGTATCATGACGGAATCTGCAACAGTGAGTGCATTGACTGTTATTATTCCTAATGAAGGTTGGCAATCTATAAATATGAAATCGTAATCCCCCTTGATAGATTCAAGAATTTCTTTTAGGATAAATTCTCTTTTGGGCTTATTAATTAACTCAATTTCAGCACCAACCAGATCTATTGAAGAAGGTAGAATATCTAAGTTGTCTAGTTCTGTTTTGCGAATAACTTCATTTGCGGAAGCTTCTCCCATCAAACAGTCATAAATACTATAATCGTCATCATGGAGTTTGATTCCGACTCCTGAACCTGCATTAGCTTGAGGATCAGCATCAACAATTAAAACCTTGTAACCTAAGATGGCAATACAAGCCGCTAGATTTATTACTGTTGTTGTTTTGCCAACTCCTCCTTTTTGATTTGCTACTGCTATAATTTTACCCATTAAAATTCTTTACTTGCTCCAATATCTAAAAAATGAATTTCCTTTCCTTTTTCATCGAACGACTTAGAAATATGTTCTTTGTCAACTTTTATAAGTTCCATTGAGTCATAGTGACATGCAATAACATTGTTGCATGCTACGAAATCCGACGCTAATATCGCCTCTTCATAACCCATAGTGAAATTATCACCAATAGGAAATATAGCTACATCTAGTTTGGGGCATAACATCGGAATTAACCTCATATCCATGGTCAAGCCGGTATCACCTGCTATATAAATTGAATGCTTGTCATCCCATATCACAAAACCCCCTGGGTTTCCGGCATAAGAACCATCAGGCATACTGCTTGAGTGAGTAGCATAGACATACTTGATAGTTCCAAAATCAAACTTATGCTTACCGCCATGGTTGAGTGCATGTCCTTTTATATCAAAATTATTGTACCATGTTACAATTTCAAAATTGCTGACTATAATGGCACCTGTTCTTTTTGCTATGGCTTCTGCATCAGCTACATGATCGCCATGACCATGAGTTAATAGAATAAAATCGGCTGGAATATCATTGATATCAATGATATCCTTGCCTGGACCACCACTTATAAATGGGTCAATCAGAAGATTGGTTCCGTTTAAAGTGATCAAAAATGAGGCATGACCTAAAAATTGTACTTTCATGGAGTAAATTTGATGCTAAAATAGTGGATTAAACGATTTTGGACTAAATGTGTTATTTTATTTATAAATACAATTTATGATAACAATTATCGCTGGCACAAATAGACCAGCAAGTAGAACTTTCTTAATTGCTGAGAATTACTCTAAAAATTTAACAGCAAAGAATATTTCTCACAAAATATTAAATTTAGAAGATCTCCCTCCAAATTTTCTCCATTCTGAAATGTATAATGATGACGGACTAAGTGATGAGATGATTTCAATTCAAGAAGAATATATTTTGCCATCAACTAAGATAGTGGTCATTGTGCCAGAATATAATGGTGGAATGCCTGGTATTTTTAAATTATTTATCGATGCGATGTGTGCTAGAAAATACAAGGAAAATTTCTCTGGGAAGAAGATTTCATTGGTTGGAGTATCCGCAGGACGAGCTGGAAATTTGAGAGGACTTGAATCTCTCACTGGTATATTGAATTATCTAGGTGCCATTGTTCTTCCAAACAAACTTCCCTTATCTAGCATAAATAATTTTATCGGAGAAGATGACAGCATCAATAACGATCTAGCAGTTGTGATAGATGAGCATATAGATCAATTTCTAGAATTCTAATATAGGCCAAAAAAATAAGCCGTTCCAACCTATGTTGGAACGACTTAAGATTAAATAAGGGATAGGTTTTATTATCGCTGGATAATGAATCTAGATGTATTGATATTTCCATCAACATATCTTGTACTAATAATGTACACTCCATTTTCCAATCCTTGCAAATTAATTCTGTGCTCCTCAACACCAATTCCACTCTTTACAACTTGACCAACTGAATTATAAATTTCAACTGACTCAACTTGATCTGTATCTTCATGTTCGATATTAATGAAGTCAGTTGCCGGGTTAGGGAAGACATTAAGTCCATATTCGATAGACTCTCTTGCTTCTGTCAATCCGATTGCTTCAAAAATATTTATACTTCTTGTTCCTATTTCTCCATCATCTTGGAAATCAGCTCCAGAGATATTGATGCAGTAATCTTCAGTTTCTCCTATTGGGAACTGTTCGCATGGTCCAGTAGGATAACTATTGGCTTTACAAGCAACTCTCATGGTTGTAGTTCCATTCCAGATGTTTGCCCAAGGAATTGTAATAGTTCCAGAAATGGTATTGCTTCCTAATCCGTAAGCGATGTATTCGCCATCATCAAAGTAATCACCATCCATATTGAAATCAATCCAAACCTTCCAGAAACATTTCTGCTTACCTCCTCCAAATCCTGGAGTTAATGTGATAGGGTAGCTTGCGCCTGCAAGCACATCTGCACAATGGTTTGTGTAATCTTTATATCCACCGTCATTTCCTGAAGTGTTGTGTAAGTTTCCAAATCCAACTCCTGCGATGTGCAATGGATAAGAAGAATTTCCTCCAGAGTTACATTCGTTATTCGGAACATTTACTTCAAATGAACAGTATTCAATATTTCCACAAGCATCTGCTGCTTGGTATGTAATCGTTGTAGAACTTCCGGCTGCAAAATATGAACCTGATGCAGGTCCTCCAGTTTGTGTTACATTAACACATCCAGGAATCTCCATGATATATTCTAAAATTGCATCGTTGTACTGATCATTCCATTGACCATTGTTTAACATCTCACAGTAATCCTGGTAGTTGTTATGGTTGTTAGGTTGCTGAGGATACCAGTTGGTGTAACCAAGTGGATCACCATTTGTCCAACTGAAGTTTCCTTCATTGTTTACATCATTAAGTCCTATCCATGCAGATTGAAGTGTAAGGATGTTTGCTAAGAATGCATTCTCACCAGCACTTCCAACAGACGCTAAATATCCTCCATAAGTGGAGCATGAAGCGCTAGCATTTGGCCACGTTGATGGTTGCACTGAACAGTAATAATAATGTCCATTGTATGACCCCATGTAGATAAAGCCAGGAATATATCCTCCAGCTGTACAGTTTGAACAACACGTTGATGCAGATGGAGATGGCCAGTTAATATGCACACCTGATTGACCTTCTGGGCAAACTACTGTGATGTTATCTGGGCATTCAAGCGTCAATGATGGTTCTACTGTTACAGTAAATGAACAAGTAGCTCCTCCACATGATGCATCCAATGCATAAGATATTGTATGTGTACCTACTGAGAAGTAACTTCCTGGAGCTTGTCCGCCAGTTTGAGTAACTGGGCTACAAGGAATCTCCATGATGTATTCTAATACTTTGTAGTTGTATTGATCATTCCATTGACCATCAGATAACATTTCAACATAATCCTGATTGTTATTGTAGTCATTAGGTTGATCTGCATACCAGTTTGTATATGTAACCGGATCTCCATTAGTCCAAGTAAATGTTCCTTCATTAAATTCATCATTCAATCCAATCCATGCTGTTTGGTTGACTAGGATGTTAGCTAAGAAGTTATTTTCTGAAGCGTTATTTACTGATGCAAGATGACCTCCATTTGCAAGGCAACCAGCTTGTGCTTGTGGCCATGTAGCAGGATTCACTGAGCAGTAATATTGGCTTCCGCCAAATGTTCCCATGTAAATAAATCCTGGGATATATCCACTTGAGTTACATGATGAGGTACAAGTTCCTGTATAAGTAGGCTCTGGCCAGTTTACATGCGCGCCACCGTTTGCACCACAACTTACCACAATGTCAGATGGACAAGTGAGGTTACCGGTTGCACCTCCAACAGTTACAGTAAATGTACAGTGTGAGGTATTTCCACATTGGTCAACTGCAGTATAAGTTACTGTAGTTGTTCCAGTAGGGAATACTGATCCATTATTATGAGAAGATGTGAATGAAAGTAACTCACAGTTGTCATCCGCAGTTGGAGCTATCCAATATGCAGGTGATCCACTCGCAACAGTAATGTCTGCTGGGCAATCCCAAATTCCTGGTGCATTATTATCACTTAGTATAATTATCTGAGTACAACTTGAAGTCAATGAAGTATTCATTGGCTCGGTAGCTGTCCATGTTCTATGTATTATTTTGTCTCCGCAATTACCTTGAGAAACTAATACGTCGTTGTATGTAATTGTTGGTGTTCCACAGTTTGCTGCCGGAGTTGCTGTTGCATATCCAGTAATGTCTGGAGTCATTGGACTCCAAGGACATAATGAAGCATTTGGTGGGCAGTTTATTACTGGTGGTTGATTACAAACATTGTTACATGTAACAAATACATTAAATGAACAATGAGCAACGTTTCCACAAGCGTCTGTTGCAGTATATGTTACGGTTGTGAGTCCTTCTGGTAATAACTGTCCAATCTGATGAGAAGAAGTTAATGTAGGGGCTCCACAATTATCTGTAGCTGTTACTGTTGGCCAAGCTGCAATTGCATCACACCATGCACCGCCATCTAAAGTGATGTCAGTAGGGCAATATACAAAGCTAGGAGCCTGCGAATCACCAACTGATACAGTTTGCACACAACTTGCACTTATTGTTGCATCGTTTGGATCTGTTGCAGTCCATGTTCTATTAATCACCTGAGCTCCTGCACAAGGACCATTACTAATAATATGATCAGAAAAAGTAACAATCGGTGCATCACAAGATGCAAGACCAGCACTTGCTGTAGCATATCCTGTTGTACTTGGGTGAGTAGAACCTCCTGCACAAGCAGTGTAATTTGCTGGGCAGTTAATAACTGGTGGTATAGAGCAACCTTGGTTGCCACAAGTAATTGAAACGGTAAATGAACATTGAGCAACATTTCCACAGTTATCTGTAACTGTATATATCACAGTTGTAGTCCCTGTACTAAAAACAGTTCCTGGACTGAAGTTAGATGTAATACTTGCTATGCCACAATTATCTGTAGCTGTAGGTGCTACCCAATTTACTGCAGCAGTACAACTTGGTCCAGCCAATACAGAAATATTATCAGGGCAAGAGGTTACTGTTGGTAAAGTGCTATCTTCTAGTGTTATCGCTTGTACGCAGCTAACTGAAAGAGTAGCGTCATTAGGATCTTTAGCAGTCCAAGTTCTGTATATTATTGTAGCTCCTGCACATGGTCCAGTGCTTACAACTTGATCAGAGAATGTTACGATTGGTGTATTACAATCTGCACTTCCTGGAGTAGCTGTTGCATATCCTGTTGTACTTGGGTGTGATGGTGTTCCAGCACAAGCATTCCAATTTGCAGGACAGCTAATGATCGGTAATGATGTACAAGAAGGTCCTGCACAAATTACTGTTACATTAAAGGTTGCTGTGCTTGAATTTCCACATGCATCTGTAAATGTATAGCTTACTACACTTGTTCCTGGTCCAAACACATCACCTGGGTGATTACTTGAAGTAGTGTTTGGTGGTCCACAGAAGTCAGTTGCTACTGGTGGTGTATAATTAACAACCGCCTCGCAATTTGAATTTCCAGTTACAGTAATATCAGCTGGTACATTTGAAATGTTTGGATTAACACTATCAGTAATATTAATAGCTTGAACACATGAACTTGTCAATGTTGGATCAGTCGGATCCGTCGCAGTCCATGTTCTGAATATATAATCCGATCCTGCACAAGGACCTGAACTTATCAATTGATCTGAATAACTTACCGTAGGATTAGCACATCCAGCAGTTCCTGCTACAGCTGTTGCAAAACCAGTAATTGATGGATCTGTGCTCGTTCCCGGACATCCAGTGTAGTAGCTAGGACAACTAATAATTGGAACAGCACAACCTGGTGCACATGTCACTGTTACTGAAAATGAACAGTTGGCAACATTTCCACAATTATCTGTAATTGTATAAGTTACTACAGTAGTACCATTTGAAAATACTGAACCAGGAGTGTGTGTTGAACTAATATTAGCAACACCACAATTGTCAGTTGCAATTGGTGCAGTCCATGTTACAGTTGCTTGGCAATTTGCATCACCAGAAACTGAAATGTTTGATGGGCAAGCATTAACAACTGGAGCAATATTATCTCCTAGAGAAATAACTTGAACACATGATGAACTTACAGTTGAATCATTAGGATCAAAAGCAGTCCATGTTCTATGTATTGTTGTAGCACCTGCACAAGGTCCAGTGCTTATAACTTGATCTGAGAAACTTGTAACTGGCATATCACAAGAAGCTAATCCCGGTGAAGCCGATCCAAACCCTGTTGTTGAAGGGTGGGTTGGTGTACCCGGACATGCATACCAGTCAGCTGGGCAATTAATGATTGGTGGAACTGAGCAACCAACATTACTTATAACTACTATCACATTAAAAGTACAAGTAGTTACGTTTCCACATGCATCTACAAAAGTATATGTTACTGGTGTTGTTCCACAACTAAATGTTGAACCAGATGTATGAGTGCTACTCACATTTACCGCACTACAATTATCTGTTGCAGTTGGGTTACTCCAAGTAGCAACAGCAAAACAATTTGAGTCACCTGTTAATACGATATCTGATGGGCAGCTCACGATTGTCGGAGCTTTAATGTCAGTTAAAGTAATAACCTGAAGGCAGGTAGCAAATACTGACGCATCATGAGGGTCAGTCGCTGTCCATGTTCTGTGCAATACTTTAGCACCTGCACAAGGACCATTTGAAACAACATGATCTGAATAGCTTACAATTGGGTCATCACATGATCCTAATCCAGGAGCTGCAGTTGCAAAACCTGTGAATGAAGGACTTGTCGGTGCTCCTGGGCAAGCTGTATAATTTGCTGGGCAAGAGATAATTGGTACAGCACTGCAAGCCATATTTGCACAAGATACTGTGACTGTAAATGAGCATGTACTTGAATTACCGCAATTATCAAATGCTGTATATGTTACTGTAGTTGTTCCTTCATTGAAAAAGCTACCAGGAGCATTTGTAGAAAAAACATTTTCAATTCCACAATTATCTGTTGCTACTGGTGGTGTCCATGAAACGATTGCTTCGCATCCACTACCACCTGAAATCACAGCAATATTATCTGGGCATCCAGATAATACCGGATCTAGGTGATCTTGAGTTGTTATCAATTGATCACATGATGCTGATAAACCTGAATTGTTTGGATCTTCAGCAGTCCATGTTCTAGTAATAACTTGTGCTCCATCGCACTTAGCTGTTGGCTGTATATAATCAGACCACGATAATACTGGTGTATCACAATTTACTCCACTACCTGAAATTGCTGTTGCATAGCCAATTGCATTTGGATGCGTATCAGCATCAACACATAATGTTATGTCATCAGGACAAGTAATGATTGGATCTGAATCACATACTGCTGGAGCAAGTGTAATCATGAATGAACATGTCACTGGGTTACCACAATAGTTTGTTGCTGTATAAGTTACTGTTGTCGTTCCAACAGGAAATAAATCTCCACTGTTATGTGAACTAGCAACTCCATCAATTCCACAATTCGCATCGGCAAAACTTGGAGTAGTATAAGTTACATTTGCTCCGCCATTATTATCAGCTTGCATATTTATATCACTTGAACACGCTACAACAACTGGTGCTGAAGCATCTCCAACTTCAATAAATTGTATACACGTACTAAACAATGCAGTTTCAGGATCTGTTGCCTTCCATGTTCTTTTAACGGTCATGCCGTTTGGACAACCTGGTAAATCTAACATTATGTCAGACCAAGTTACAACTGGTGTTCCACAAAAAGCTCCACTTGGTACTGCCGTAGCATATCCCATTCTATCTGGGTGGTAAGCATTTGGGCCGTCACCTGGACAAAGATTTCTGTTTGCAGGACATGTTATAATAGGTGCAGTTTCGCAAACATCTAAAACTACAAAAACTGTAAATGTGCAATTTGTGAAATTACCACAGTGGTCAATTCCAGAAATAGAAACATTTGTTGCTCCAACAGGAAATACATTTCCACTAATATGTGATGGGTTAACTGTAGCAATACCACAGTTATCACTGAATGTTGGGGCAACCCAATTGACCACCGCACCTGCAGGATCTTCAGTATGTACTTCAAAATTTGTAGGGCAGTTTATGACTGATGGGTTGACGGTGTCTCCCAACCATATATTTTGTACGCAAGTACTTACAAGCGTAGGATCGTTAGGATCCTCTGCAGTCCAAGTTCTTGAAATTTCAATTCCATTAGCACAACCTGGAATAGTTGATGTTTCATCCGACCAAGTTATGATTGGTGTAGAACAATTAACTCCAGATACTGCAGTTGCATATCCAGTAACATTTGGGTGATCGCTACCTGCACCACCTCCGGCACACGAAGTTATGTTGCTTGGGCAGCTAATGACTGGTGGATCAACACAACAATTTCCAACCACTGTAACATCAAAGCTACATGTGTTGGTGTTTCCGCAATTATCATATGCCGTATAAGTAACTGTTGTTACTCCTTCTGGAAATGAACTTCCGCTACTATGCGTCGAGTTTGCAGTACTAATACCACAGTTATCCGTATAAACAGGCTGAGACCAAGTAGCAACACCTACACAGTCTGAGTTCATTGTCACTGTAATGTCAGCTGGACAATTTTTTATTAAAGGATTTGAGTTATCGGTTAACATTATGATTTGGGTACAATCAGCGAATAGCCAAGGATTAATACCCCCTGGATAGTCAGCTGTCCAAGTTCTGTGAACTTCATATTGACAACTCTGATTGACGACAATTTCGTCCGTATATGAAATAGTTGGGTTCGGACAATCTGCATCACCTGGCATTGCAGTTGCATATCCTGTAAATGAAGGCTCGATTGACCAACCCGGACAACCGAAAAACATTGAAGGACATGTAATGACTGGCGCAGTTACGCACTCAACCATACCGGCCAATTGGATTTCACTAAGGTTAGCATCAAGGCATAGATAGGAATCATCAGACGCTTTTAGGCTATCTGATTGACTTAGGCATAAAATAGCTGCTATCAATGAGATTCGCCAAAACCTTCGGATTAAAAAATTCATGTTTTTAAATTTGGTTAGAAAAATTAATCTCTGTTAATTAAATCTGGTATACATCACTGGTATACATCACTAATACGAAGGGTTATAAACATGTGCTTCCTAGAATATTGCAATAAAAGCTCTAAATGGCCGTTTTTAACCTAACTCGTTGATTATCAATTGTTTAGGATATGTTAAAATTTTAGTAAAATAATGATAGTAAGCAAGCACACCTTGACGTTAATAAGCTCTTTTGTGTTGTTAGTCACTTTAGCGGTGTCTTGCCATCCAGAACAATCAAAATTTAAGGTCTTTAAATACAACTTGGTCAATCATCCAAACTCTTTAGATCCCGCTTTCGCAAAAAGCATGAGTAGCACATGGATAGCCAGTCATATTTTCAACACTTTGGTTACAACCAATGCAAAATCTGAAATTATTCCTTCAGTAGCCAAGAGTTATGAAATATCTGCTGATGGGCTAGAATACGTATTTTACTTGCGAAAAGATATCCAGTTTCATAATCATGAAGTCTTTGGAGTAGATAGCACCAGGATGCTCAACGCCAATGATGTAAAATATAGTTTTGAAAGAATCATTTCAGATTCTATAAATTCTCCAGGTTCCTGGATATTTGAGAATAAACTAGATTCCATTTTGCCATTCGAAGCCCCAAATGATTCGAGATTTATCCTTAGGCTCCAAAATCCTTTTAGGCCAATGCTCAGTATTCTTACCATGCAATATTGTTCCATTATCCCCAAAGAGGCTGTTGAATTTTATGGAGAAGAATGGAAAAATAATCCTATTGGTTCTGGTCCTTATAAGTTTAAAAAATGGGTTAAAAACCAAAACTTGTTTTTGCTGAAAAATGAAAATTATTGGAGCGATTTAGGGAACTTGGACGGTATTAAAGTTGACTTTATGGTCGATCGAAAAATTGCCTTTTTAGAATTGTTGAATGGAAATTTAGATCTAGTATCTGGTCTCGAGTCTTCTTTTATTAATGAAATGCTTACCCCAGAAGGCAAATTGCAAAACAAACATCACGATGAAATAAATTTTCTAAAATCGAGCTATCTCAATACAGAATATATTGGGATCAATCTGGAATTATTAGAAGATGATCATCCTTTAAAGAATAAAAATTTTCGCAAGGCTCTGAATTTTGCTATTGACAAAGAATTGATGATGACTTCTTTAAGAAATGGAGTAGGCTTTCCAGCTAATTCAGGCTTTACCCCAAGAGGGCTCAATAGTTTTTCAGATAAGATTCAAGGCTATGAATATGACCAAGGAAAAGCTTTGGAGTATTTGAAGTTAAGTGGAGTTGATGTTCAGAAAATTGAACCATTGACCATATACACCAATCAACCTTATTCGGATATAATGCTGTTTGTAGCAAAGCAGTGGGAGCAGATCGGAGTGCCTTGTAAGATTGAAGTGATGGAAAGCTCAATATTAAGAGAGGGAATGAGAAAAGGAAACATCGCTTTGTTTAGAGCTTCTTGGATAGGAGATTACCTAGATACTGAAAACTTTATGTCCGTTTTTAACGGAAGGAATGGAGCTCCTCCAAATTATACTAGATTTAAAAATAGAGAGTTTGATGCTCTTTATTCAAAAAGTAATCTTGAATTGGATAATGAAAAACGGAAGGAAATATTTCACTCTATGGATAGCATCTTGATTGATGAATCACCTGTAATATTCTTATTTTACGATCAATCAGCCAACTTCTATAGAAAGTCTATTTCAGGAATACGCCACAGTTTAAATAATCTGCCATTTGTAGAAGACCTGTCCAAAAACTAGCCTTTTGCGTTTCCTCGTTTTATCATATTTACAGTAATGTTGATGGTGTTTCCAGGATTTATATCAATAGGAATATCATTGTTTTTAAATATCCAATTAGAAGCGCCATTAGGAAAATCATCCCTTATCCCAAGAATCAATTTTTGAATGATTATCAAATCTGGTCCTGAAATGGATCCATTGTTGTTGCTATCACTTGCAAGTAGCAGATCTGGATTTGTAATTTTTGTGATATCAAGTATATGTCTTTGAATTGTTATTAAGTCAATACCATTCAAATCCTCATTGGGTTTATTGTCTCTAGTAAATATAAATTTTGGTGTAGTTATACCTGGGTATTCCGATTCTAAGTCTGTAATTTCATATTCACTGATGCCATTTACGCTAAGTAAATATTGAGTGGTATTGTCTACATCCTGATCGGCAATGAAAATTAATACATCATCTACATCTTCTCCAAAAGCATCCTTAAATTCAAAATTATAATTTGTAGGTTCTGCCATTTCTTCTTCCTTTTCCTCCTCTTCGTCCTCCTCCTCTGGTTCTACTGGTTCAGCTCCTGTATCGAGAATTGCATTATGTACTTGAGTTAAGTTGGAGGTGCTTTTAAAAAAAACAACATTTCTATCAGGAGCGATAACTGCAAACGAAGGAGTTCCAAAATATGAACCAAATTCGGCCATTCTATATGGCTCGCTTGCATCATATCCTCCTCCTTGACCAGAGGCTGGTATCGTGACATTAAGATTGTTTAAGTAAGTATTGATTCCAATATCTGTATCAAAACTTTGAGTACTAAACTCAAAAAATTGAACATCTGCTTCTCCTTCTCCCCAATCAACATACATCTGTTGGACGTCTGGTGCTATTGCTGTGCAGGGTGGACAACCGACAAAAAATAGTTTTATCACTACAGTCTGTCCCTGATCTAGATAATCAGCATATAGATTATGCTCCTCTCCATTGGTATCTGTTATGGTAAAATCTGGTGCAAATTGAGCACTAACAGAATATGAGAAAAGGATAAAAATGAAATATAAAATCTGTTTCTTCATGGCTTAAACTACATTTGTATTCAACATTTAAAATTTTGCTAACAAAATGGGAAATTCTCCTTTGGTACAATTTCATTCTATAAAAGAACTTAAATATCGAGAGGTTTGGGATTTTCAGATGACTCTGCAAAAAAACTTACTACAAAATAAAAGGAAAAATTCAGGAAAAGAGGTTTTTGTGCAAAATATTGAACCTTGTGGACATTTAATTTTTTGCGAACATACTCCAGTTTATACCTTAGGAAAGTCAGGTACTATGGATAATTTGCTTGTCACCAATGATGAACTTAAGAAATATGATATTGAATTTTTTAAGATAAATAGAGGGGGTGATATTACTTTTCATGGTCCTGGTCAAATAACTGGTTACTTAATTCTGGATTTGGATGATTACTATCACGATTTGCATAAGTATGTTCGTGATATCGAAGAAGCTATTATTCTATTTCTTAAAGACTTTGGAATTCAGGGAAAAAGACTAAATGATTTTACGGGGGTTTGGATTGAGGATTCAAAGGGACAAAGAAAAATTTGCGCAATTGGAGTTCATATGAGTCGTTGGGTAAGTCTACACGGATTTGCCCTAAACATATCAACAGACTTACAATACTTTAAAAACATTATCCCTTGTGGAATAGATGAGTCAAATAAAGATGTAACAAATCTATCTTTAGAACTTGGCAAAGAAATTTTGATAGAAGAAGTTGTTCCAAATTTAAAATCAGCATTCAAAGAAGTATTTGGCTTTGACCTGCTTAAAATTATATGATGTTAAAAGAGAAAAGAGTTTCTGAATCAAGAACAATCATGACAGAAATGATCATGCCTAATGATACCAACCCTCTCGGAAATTTGATGGGTGGTAACTTAATGCGATGGATGGATATTGCTGCTGGAGTATGTGCAGCAAAACAAGCGGAAGCTCACGTTGTCACTGCTGCGGTGGATCATGTTTCATTTGATCTTCCAATAAAGCTTGGAAATGTAATCACAATTACTGCACAAGTAACCAGAGCTTTCAATAGTTCGATGGAAGTTTATGTCGAGGTGCAAGTAGCAGAAATTACAGGTGCCAATCTTACAAAATCAAACCATGCATTTTTCTCATTTGTAGCTTTAGATGCAGAAAGTTTAAAACCAATTAAGGTTCATAAAATCAGCCCAGAATCTAAACTTGAAAAAGAGCGATACAATGCTGCAACTCGCAGAAGAGAACTTAGGCTTGTTCTTAGTGGAAGAATGAAACCTACAGATGCAAAAGAATTGAAAGATATATTTCTGGTAAAACCTAGTTAAATATATCTCCCGAAAAATCTGTTAAATCATTTAGATTATCTGATAATATGTCTCTAAATTCTGAAGTCTGATTACTCAAGTCAAAATTGATGACCTCTTTTGCCGCAAGGCCATTTAAAAGAAGTTCCATCATGAAATATTGATCATCCTTATTTTCTGAATATTCCTTTGCAAGGTTTTTTAAGCCGGGTACACTATTGAGTTTTTTCTGGTATTCCTTGTCGCTATCATCAGCCCCTAATGTAATAGAGTGATTTGAGCTAAACCATAGTCTTAATACTTCATAAGCATCTGATTTCTCGTTTTGTTTATCTGGATTTGGGAAATACAGATCAAAAGTTTCTTCAAGGGCATCTTGAATCAAATACATAGCTACATTATGCGGTCCTTCTTGCTCACCCTCATACACCAACTCGGCCTTCCCAGTTATAGCAGGAATGACACCCCAGAAATCTGTAATTCGTATGCCTGTATTTTTATCTCCATTAATCAGCGCTCTTCTTTCAGCGGAGCTTACTAGATTTTCAAGAGCGGAAATACTCATCCTTGCAGAGACACCACTTTTCTCATCAATGTACTCACTTGTCCTTGCATTGAAAACAACTTTTTCCAAAATATCTCTGGTCATTTCACTTACTTTGACATTGGCAGTTTGATTTTCTGATAACTTGGCTTCTTGCCTCGTTATTTCTTTTGCAATATCGGTAGTGACAGGGTAGTGTGTAAGAATCTGACTTTCAATTCTATCCTTCAACGGAGTAATAATGCTTCCTCTATTGGTATAGTCTTCTGGATTCGCTGTAAAGATGAATACCATATCCAAAGGCATTCTCAGCTTAAATCCACGAATCTGGATATCACCTTCTTGTAGTATATTAAACAGCGAAACTTGTATTCTTGGCTGAAGATCCGGTAACTCATTAATTACAAAAATAGATTTATTTGCCCTCGGCACCAATCCAAAGTGAATAACTCTTTCATCTGAATATGGCAGCTTTAGTGTCGCTGCTTTTATAGGATCTACGTCGCCTATTAGATCGGCAACACTAACATCTGGTGTCGCTAGTTTTTCAACATATCTCTCGTCCCTGTGTATCCATTTGATTGGAGTTTTATCTCCGTGTTCTTTTAATATATCCTTTGCATTTCTAGACAATGGATTAAATGGATTGTCATTTAATTCTGATCCTTGTATGATAGGAATATATTCATCTAGCAGCTGAGTCAACAACCTTGCGATTCTCGTTTTTGCTTGACCTCTTAATCCTAATAAGAGGATATTATGTGAAGACAAAATTGCCCTTTGAATATCTGGTATTACTGTGTGGTCAAATCCAATGATTCCCTCAAACACCTTCTCGCCTTTTTTTAACTTTTCAACAAGATTATCTCTCAACTCTTGTTTGACAGATCGGTCGCTGTATTTCGATTTTTTAAGATCTCCTAAGGTGTTTATTTTTTTATAATCCATGTCCGCTTTTATCTTCTTTTTCTTTTGTTTGACTTGTAATCCATAAATATAAATTCGCCTAATCCTTTAAGCGAACTATAAAATGCTTTGCCATTATTTGCTTTGGTAAACTGATCCACAAAATTTACTAAGTATGGATCTCTAGCAATCATAAATGTTGTTATTGGTATATTAAGTTTTCTGCACTTGCTTGCTAATCCAAGTGTTCTACTAAGAATTTTTTTGTCGAGACCGTAAGCGTTTTTATAATACTTTTTCCCCTTTTTGATACAGGTCGGCTTGCCATCAGTAATCATCATTATTTGCTTGTTAGGATTTTTTCGCTTTCGCAAAAGATCCATAGCAAGTTCAAGACCAGCCACCGTATTTGTGTGATAAGGACCTACTTGCAAGTAAGGCAGGTCTTTTATCTGTATCTGCCAAGCATCATTACCAAAAACAATAATATCAAGTGTATCTTTTTTGTACTGTGTAGTTATCAATTCAGCTAAAGCCATAGCAACCTTCTTGGCTGGTGTGATACGATCTTCTCCATACAATATCATCGAGTGGGAGATATCGATCATCAGAACAGTACTAGTTTGTGTTTGGAAGAAAGTTTCATGAACTTCCAAATCTTGTTGTGTTAATTTAAAATCATCAATTCCATGATTGATCTGGGCATTGCGTAGAGACTCTGTCATTGAAAGTTTATCAAGTCTATCTCCATATTCATACGACCTTGACTCCTCAGTGATTTCATCACCTTGTCCGATTATTTTTGTGTTGTGTTTTCCTGGTTTTGATTTTTGAAGGTCTTCAAAAATATCAGCCAATGCAGTTTGTCTCAAGCTAATTTCCAACTTGGATGTTGGAGTCATGCCGGCCTCTCTTTTTTTCTCGTTTAGATAGCCTTTATCTTTTAAGTCTTGAATGAAGTCTGGCAAACCATATTTATCATCTGTGAGATCATATTGCTTGTCGAGCTGCGTCATCCAGCTTAGCGCTTCTTCTACATTGCCAGAAGTATGAATCAAAAGCTCTTTGAAGAGTTTAAAGAGCCTATCGAAGGGATTGTCTTCGGGATTATTGAATTTTTGACTAAAGGTCCAATTAAGCATTCAGAATAGTTAAAGACTAAAAGTAACTAACTATTCTGAATGCAATAATGTTTTATTATTTTAGAATAAATGAGCCTTTACCTACAAGATAATCCTTATTGTAAGTTTCGATTTGATATAAACCTGGACTTAGGGCATAATTTGGAGTAAAGTCGATACATATTTGAGTATCCTTTTGTCCATAAGCCACAGTTCCACTAGTTGTATATCTTACTTCATCATTCGTAAGTTTATTAGTGATTATACCGCTTCCTGAATCCTCTATTGCCATTGTTTCCCCTTGAGGATTGATGATTCTTATATAGAATGTTTCATCACCTGCTGGCGTAACCATATTTGTTTCAGTAAGCAAGCAAGACCTAAGAACTTGGATGTTTTTTGCCTTTCTGTTGGACTTCAATTCCCCTCCGTCTTTTTTCTTAAATCCTTCCACTACAATTGAATTAATCTTGATAGCTTCTGCCATTCCCACTTTGTCGGCAAGTGCGCTATTTTCTTCAGACAATTCTTCTTTCATGGTAACTAGTAAGGTCTTTGTAGAATCCAATCTATCAATATCTTTCATTGATTGATTTAGATTGTTGGTAAGAAGTTCATTGTCACTGAACAATTTTTTGTTGTTTTCAGTAAGACCTAGATTCGCATCTTTTAGATTTCTAATTTCAACAAGATATCCTGCTACATTAGAATTCATTAGGTCGATTTCTTCTTTGGCTTTTTTCAACTCTCTTTGAGTCCAGATTAAGCCATTGATTTTTTCTTTTTGCTTACCCAATTCAGCTTTTTGAGTTTCTATCAACTCATTTAGTTCTTCATTGTCTCCTCTCATATCTTCAAGATTTGCCATTGCTTCCTCATAATCAGTATTGAGAGCAGTTTGGACTTTCTCTAATTCCGAAAGATTGGTTGCTTGTGTAGCATTCTTGGTTGATAATTGATTGTTAGAGTACCATTGGAAAATATTCAATGCTAGTAGAGCTATTGCAACTAACCATGGTAACAGCGAACGATTGCTTTTTGATGTCATAACTATCCGGTTTATTTAACGATTTAGACAAATATCTAATAATAATTGTCAAGAAACTACCTCAACTAGTAAAATTTGTGGTTTACACCCACTTAAAAAGACTCACTATCTAAGGGTAAACCCTAGCTAAACAAACTTTTTGAACAACATACGACATGAATGCAAGGACAAAAAAGAACCAAAAACTTTTTTTGGACATCGAAACAGTAGCCCAATCTCCAGCTTATAGGCTACTTCCTGATGATATTAAGAAATTATGGGATCATAAGGCTAGCCATATTCGCACTTCGGCAAATGGGGGTAATGTTGATAATGACACACTTTATGAACGTAAAGCTGGTATTTATGCAGAATTTGCAAAAATTATCTGTATTTCAACCACGCATGTCTACAACCATGAAGGTAAAGAGTATGTCGACAAGCGCTCTTTTGCCTCAAAAGATGAAGAAAGCATCCTCACTAATTTTGCTGATTTTCTCAATAATGACTTTAAGACTCTAACTTCTGCAAAGATAATAGGCCATAATATTCGAGAATTTGATATTCCATTTATTGCAAGGAGAATGATTGTAAAAGGAGTAAACCTACCTAAAGCATTAAGCATATCAGGTAAAAAGCCTTGGCAAGTGGAATTTTTAGAGGATACAATGAATTTGTGGAAATTCGGAGATTTTAAGAATTATACTTCACTCAATTTGTTAGCAAAAATACTAAACGTACCTTCACCGAAAGAAGCATTGGAAGGTTGTAAGATTCACAATGCCTTTTGGTTATATAATGATTTAGATGCCATAAAGGAGTATTGCGAACTTGATGTCTTAACCACTGCAATGATCTACTACAAATTGAAACAAAAAATCCCACCCAAGGACCTGATTGAATGATTAATTTATCAAACAACTAAATAAATAATGCATTTAATTGCCCCTAGTGTTCTCGCTGCAAATTTTCTTAATCTGGAAGCTGACCTAAACATGATTAATGACAGTGAAGCAGATTTTCTTCATGTTGATGTAATGGACGGTGTTTTTGTCCCCAATATTTCTTTCGGACAGAATATTGTCAAGTTTATAAGCTCGCAGTGCAATAAAACAATTGATGTACACCTTATGATTGTAAATCCTGAGAAGTATATCGACTCATTTAGAGAATCAGGTGCAGAAATCATATCTATCCATGTGGAAGCAACCAATCATGTACACAGGGCCATTAGCCAAATCAAAGAAACTGGGGCTCAAGCTGGTTTAGCTCTGAATCCACACACGCCAGTGAATGTTTTAGAAAACGTTCTTGAAGAACTTGATCAAGTTGTACTTATGTCTGTAAATCCAGGATTCGGTGGGCAAAAATTTATATATAATACCTTAAGCAAAATTGAAGCGCTTAATAATGAAAGAATCAAAAGAAATTTAAATTTCAAAATTGAAATTGATGGTGGAGTTGGATTGCAAAATGCAGAAAAGATTCTACAAAATGGAGCAGATATTTTAGTAGCGGGTAGTAGTGTATTTAAAAGTGAAAATCCCATCGAGACGATTAAAAAATTAAAAGCAATAGGAGTTGAACAAGACTCAAAATTTTAAGAGAAGATGAATTGGAAAATTGTTGTTTTATTGCTGATGTCTTTACCAGTATTTTCTCAGGAAAAGGCAGTAGTTTTTGGTGTCATCACAGATTTAGAAACCGAGGAGTTTGTTGATTTTGCGACCGTCTATGTTAAGAACTCAAGCAATGCAACCGAATCTGATCCAGGAGGAAATTTTCGATTAGAAGTAGATGCAGATAAAATTTGTACTGTTGTTATTTCAAGAATAGGATACATAGAAACCGAAATACAAATACCGAAATTGGAGGCTGGCAAAAAAAGATATTACAAGGTCAAGCTTGCAACCAAAGAAAGTGATCTTGGGATTGTAATCAAAGGCTCTAAAATAGAAGATGTCGGTATGGTACGTGAAGAAGTCTCAGATTTTTTAAGGTTGCCAACAACCTCAGGTAACTTTGAAAGTGTATTGCCAAACATCGCACTAGGAGCAAGCTCCGGGACTGGTGGAGAACTTAGCTCACAATACAACGTAAGGGGTGGTAACTATGATGAAAATCTTGTTTATGTAAATGATTTTGAAATATTTAGACCACAACTTATTAGAAGTTCGCAACAAGAAGGTTTGAGTTTTCCAAACATCGACATGATTAGAGATCTATCTTTTTCTTCTGGTGGATTTCAAGCCAAGTATGGTGATAAATTATCTTCCGTATTGGATATTCGATACAAAAGACCTGAAGAATTTAAAAGCTCAATAAGTGCAAGCTTATTAGGGGCATCGACTCACCTAGAAGGTAGTAAACGAATAGGTGCAAATGCCTATAACAAACTTAGATATTTGCTTGGAGCGAGATACAAAACAACCAATTACTTGTTGACAGCTACTGATATAGAAGGAGAGTACATACCAAGTTTCACCGATATCCAAGCTTATGTCACCTATGATTTCTCTCCAGAATTACAAATCGGCTTGCTTGGTAATTTCAATAGGAATTTATTCAATTATATTCCTGCATCAAGAACAACTACCTCAGGGTTGATTAATCAGACAATCCAATTTAGTGTGTTGTATGAAGGTCAAGAAATTGATGGATTTACAAATGCAATGGGTGGCTTGTCTTTGACATATATTCCAACACGAGATAAAAATCCTTCCTATTTTAAATTCTTAAGTTCTATTTATGGAAATAGAGAAATAGAAACTTTTGATATCACTGGATTTTATAGATTGTCAGAAATTGAAACGGATATTTCTGAACAAAACAACGGAGAAGAAATTGCTGTGCTTGGTGTTGGAACCACTCAGGATTATGGAAGAAATTCATTGTACAGCAGAATTCAAAATTTTCAACATAAGGGTGGAATCGAATTACAAAAACCCGATGGTACACCCACTCACTTTATTCAGTGGAGTGCCAAAGTTCAGCAAGAACTTATCGATGACCGGATCAATGAATTTGAAAGATTAGATTCCGCAGGTTATTCAATCCCGTACAACGAATTTGAAGTTGAATTGAATAATGTCATCAAATCTGAAAATGATCTGCTGACTTATCGCTACTCAGCATATGTACAAGATACTTACAATAAAATATTTGGTGATGACATTTATGAGCTTTCGCTTAATGGAGGAGTAAGAGCAACTTATTGGAATTTAAATGAAGAGTTGGACATTAGCCCACGAGCTCAAATACTTTTTAAGCCGATCCAAAACAATACCAATATCACCTATAAATTGGCCGGTGGCTTATACTATCAACCACCTTTCTATAGAGAAATGAGACGGCCAGATGGGACAGTAAATACAGATTTGAAATCTCAGAAATCTGTGCAAATTGTTGCGGGGATTCAGAAAGATCTAAACCTTCCTAAAATTGGAAAAAAACCCTTCAAGTTGATTTCTGAAATCTACTATAAGAAGCTCACCAATTTAGTATCATATGAGGTAGACAATGTACAAATTAGATATTCGGGCGAAAATGATGCAGAAGGATATGTCTGGGGTTGGGATTTAAGAGTCAATGGAGAATTTGTGCCAGGGACCGAATCATGGTTCAATTTTTCACTCTTACAAGCCAAGGAATCTCTAATAGGAATCCAACATATGGAAAGAGAAAGAGGAAAAACAGAAGGAACCGAAGTTGATTGGGTCAGCCGTCCTACGGATCAGTTGATGAACATCTCCATATATTTCCAAGATTATCTGCCAAGGAATAAAAATTTTAAGTTTAACGGTACTATGAGTTACGCTAGTGGTCTTCCTTTTGGACTACAAGGGAATAACATTGTTTTTAGGAATACGTATAAATTTAAGCCTTATGTTCGGGCAGATCTTGGATTCCTGTACTTGTTGTGGGATGAATCAAGTAAAAGTCAGAAACCAAAGCATTTATTGCGCTTTTCAAAGCAAACATGGATCAGTCTCGAAGTGTTTAATCTCATGAATGTTCAAAATGTTTCTTCCAACACATGGATCAAATCCATTGGACTTTCACAATACGCAGTTCCAAATTTTTTAACTTCTCGAAGAGTCAACCTAAGATTTAGAATAGACTTTTAGAAATTTTGATAACTTTGAATCCCGTAATGAAATCTTTCTAAACTAACCTTAGAATCTTAAGATGACCAAATATATTTTCGTTACGGGCGGAGTTACCTCCTCGCTTGGAAAAGGAATTATTTCAGCTTCACTTGCAAAATTACTGCAAGAAAGGGGCTTCAAAGTAACTATACAAAAGTTTGATCCATACATCAATGTCGATCCAGGCACCTTGAATCCCTATGAACATGGAGAATGCTTTGTAACTGACGATGGGGCAGAAACCGACCTAGATCTTGGTCACTATGAAAGATTTCTCAATAAACCTACTTCTCAAGCCAACAATGTAACCACTGGGAGAATCTATCAAACTGTAATAAGTAGAGAAAGAGCCGGTGATTATCTTGGCAAAACAGTACAGGTAATCCCACACATCACTGATGAAATAAAGAGAAGAGTAGTATTGCTTGAGGAACAAGCGGATTATGATATCATAATCACTGAAATTGGTGGAACAGTTGGTGATATTGAATCACTACCATACTTGGAAGCCTTACGGCAAATAAGACAAGAGTTTGGAAAAAAGAACTCACTGGTTATACATCTTACCTTGATCCCATATTTAGCAGCAGCCGGAGAATTAAAAACCAAGCCTACTCAACATTCTGTAAAGGAATTACTAAAGACGGGTATTCAACCTGATATCCTTGTCTGCAGAACAGAATACAAACTTACCAAGGAATTACGTAACAAGCTGTCCTTATTCTGTAACGTGGAAAAGAACGCAGTTATCGAAGCCTTGGATGCTAAGACCATCTACGACGTGCCTATGTTTATGCTTAAAGAAAAGCTTGATGTCCTTGTTCTGAAGAAGCTAAAAATGAAAAAGGGCAATGAGCCAGAATTGGTTGCCTGGAAGGAATTTTTAGGTAGATTGAAAAATCCAACGAGTGAAGTTAAAATAGGCCTTGTTGGAAAATACAATGAGTTGCCCGATGCTTATAAGTCTATTCATGAGTCATTTGTCCATTCTGGAGCAGCCAATGAATGTAAAGTATCCGTTATTCCTATTCATTCTGAAGAATTAGAATCTTCTGTATTAAAAGAAAAACTACAAACACTGCATGGCATTCTAGTTGCACCAGGTTTTGGAGTAAGAGGAATAGCGGGAAAAATAAAAGCGATAAAATTTGCTCGTACCAACAACATTCCATTTTTTGGAATCTGCTTAGGAATGCAATGCGCTGTCGTCGAAGTATTTAAAAATGTATTAAAAGTTCCAGGAGCAATGTCCGCTGAAATAAATCCTAAGGCCAAAAATCTTGTCATTGATCTAATGCCTGATCAAATTAAAGTAGAGCAAAAAGGTGGAACGATGAGATTAGGATCATACAAATGTAAACTCACCAAAGGGTCAGTTGCTGCCAAAGCATATGGAAAATTAGAGATCAATGAAAGGCATAGACATAGATATGAGTTTAATAATAAATACCTAAAAAGATTAGCTAAAACAGGTATGGTCGCTACTGGAATCAATCCGGAGACCAATTTGGTAGAGATTGTAGAAATCCCAGATCATAACTTTTTTGTCGGTGTCCAGTATCATCCCGAACTAAAATCAACGGTAGAAAACCCGCATCCATTATTCATTGCATTCATCAAAGCAGCAATGAAATACAGAGCTAGTAATGAGATACAGAGCTAGTCATGAAAAAATTAAAGCTCGAAGAATTACAAAGAGATTCTCTGGAAGAATTTAAGTCAAAGCAGAAAATTGAACTTGTTGTTGTTCTTGATAATATACGTTCTGGAATGAATGTAGGTTCAGTATTTAGGACAATAGACTGTATTGGTGCAAAGAAAATATATCTAACTGGAATAAGCCCTAAACCACCACACAAGGAAATATTTAAAACTGCTATCGGCGCACAGGAATCGGTTGAATGGGATTACGAAGAGGACATCAAAGATTGCGTGGCTCAGCTAAAGTCTGAAGGGTATACAATTTTAGGTATTGAGCAAACTGATCAATCTATAGCGCTTACAAGTTTTAAGCTTGTAGGAAAGGATAAAATTGCGATAGTGATGGGAAACGAGGTAGATGGCTTATCAGAAAATATTCTTCCTCTTTTAGATCAAGCTATTGAGATTAAACAATTTGGAACAAAGCATAGCCTGAATGTTTCAGTTTGTGCAGGAATAGTTCTTTGGGAGATTTCGAGAAAAATGCGTTTGGGTGCGGGGTAAAAAAAAAGAGAACCTATTGGTCCTCTTTTTCTGTTGTTTCTGTTGCTTCTTCAGATTTAATCAAATGCTCTGTGCTTTTAAAAGCTTTTATTACATCTTGATTAGCCTTAAACTCAACATCAAATTTTTCTTGATACTCTTTGATGATTTCTTTGAGTTCTTGTTCTTTATCCGTTACCAAAACTCTTGGTAGCTTTCTGATACTTGATGTCATTTCTCTGTTGAATTCCATCATCACATTTTTCTTTGCTTTAAGAAGATTCATCGATAAGGAATTTACAGAAGTGGCAACTCTTCTCTTTTCTACTACAACATCCATCTCGATGCCTTTTGCTAGTACCTTATTGAATTTTTCAATGACCTCACCTACATCTCCTTTGAATTTGTCACCGTGTTTTGAAAGTAACTCTTCTACCTTAGCTTTTTGCTCTTCTAAAGTTGCTTCATATTCAGTGTCAGCTTCAACTGTTGTTTCATCCAATTCTTGTGTAACTGGAGCAACATTCATGATGTCAGCTATTAATGATCCTGTTGATGCTTCCTCATCCTGAGCAAACATAAAGCCTGCAGTAAATAGAGAAAGAGCTAAAAGGAATGTTTTTTTCATTTGAACGACGTTTAATTTCTTGCGAAAAATACCAAAAATATAGGTTATTTAATCAAATTACGATTTAGAATCTTGGAATAAAGGTATGCTTAATACTAATATGCCACATGTTTTGCCAAAATCACTGTAAAGAAAATAATTAATTGTCTCGGTTTCAAGAGTTTGGACTAATAATTAAATATTAAAAAGCTAAATATTTCCTTAAAAATAGACCTTTTTGGGCATTTTTGTCAAATTACAAACTTCTTTAATACAACAATTATTTATCTTGACTTATTATCTTGATTCTATTTAGATTAAATTATCTAAACATTCCTCTCTGTTCCTTCAGATAATCAGGTCGAAACATCAGTCTTATACCTGGCTGTACAGCCCAGATTTTAGTTTTATCCTCTGCCTGAGGAATGGCTCCACCGCTTGCAATATTTTCGAGATTATCCCATCCTAATCCAGGAGTGTAATTTAATGCGGCAAAAGGTGTCAACGTAATCCATTTAGCTATACCAATATCTAGGCCTGTTGATACTCCCAATCTCAAGTTTATTTTATTTGAAGACTGACTGCCTGCTGCAATCTCATTATCTACGATATCTAACTTATGGTATCCAATAGAAGGGTTGATACCAACAAAGAAGCCTTTTTGTATGAAATTACCATCTTTGCCCCAAGTTGGACAGTTGCAATCTCCCTCAATGTCTAAAGTGTATATCTGAGTAGTGAGGTTTAGATAGTATGATGTCTTTTCAAAACCATGAGTCTGAAAAGCCTCATTTTCAGATTTTAAACTCTGAAAAGATATTTCCGGAAGGAATTCAACTCTATAATTTTTCAATCTAAACCAGTAAGAAAATCCATACTCGGCACCATCGCCAATAAAACCAGTGTTTGGAATCGTTGATCCATCAATAATCTCCTCCCATTCTGGGAAAGAATTGAGACTATACTTTGCCGAAACAGAAAATTGAGCTGTAGAACTTAAATAAAGGAAAACAAATAGACTAATAGCTACCAATTTTTTCATAATTCCAATTGTTATAATGGTCTTTAATACTATTAATAAAACGTACTTTTGCAGTAATAATTGGGATGAAAACAAAAAAGTTAGATAAAGATAAGGTTTCTGTGATTACTTTGGGTTGCTCCAAGAATTTGGTGGACTCTGAGAATCTAATTACACAGCTCAAGGCAAATGACATGGAGGTTGAGCATGACCAAACTTCAGATGCTAACATAGTCGTCATAAATACTTGTGGATTTATTGATTTGGCAAAAGAAGAATCAATCGATACCATCATCCAATATGCAGATGCCAAATCAAAAGGAGAGATAGAAAAACTTTACGTTACTGGTTGTCTTTCTGAAAGATATAAAGAAAATCTCGAAGTAGAAATACCTGAAGTTGACGCCTATTTTGGTACCATGGAATTGCCAAGTCTACTAGGTAGGTTGAATGCTGATTATCAGCACGACCTTCTCGGCGAAAGAAGCATTACAACACCAATGCATTATGCCTATCTGAAAATATCTGAAGGTTGCAATCGTACATGTAGCTTTTGCGCGATTCCTTTAATGAGAGGGAAGCATATTTCTAGATCAATCGAGGACTTAAAAAAGGAGGCAAAACACTTGGCTTCTATTGGAGTAAAAGAACTACTATTAATTGCTCAAGAGTTGACCTACTATGGCCTTGATATATACAAAGAAAGAACATTGCCTAAGTTGTTGGATGAACTTTGTAGTGTAGATGGAATAGAGTGGATTAGACTTCATTATGCCTATCCTTCAAAGTTTCCGCTAGATATCATTTCGACAATGGCAAAGCAAGATAAGGTTTGCAATTATCTAGATATGCCTCTGCAGCATGCAAGCGATCCTGTCTTGAAAAGTATGAAAAGACAGATAACAAATGCTGAACAAATTGAGCTAATCAATAAGATAAAAGAACTGAATCCTGAAATTAGAATGAGAACAACGATGCTCGTAGGTTTTCCAGGTGAAACAGAACAAGATTTCCAAGACCTATGTGATTTTATAAAATTTGCTCGTTTTGATAGATTGGGTGTATTTAAGTATTCGCATGAAGAAAATACTTCTGCACATCTTATGGAAGACGATGTCCCAGAAGAGGTCAAGCAAGAAAGAGCGAATACGATCATGGAAATACAACGGGAGATTTCTCTTGAAAACAATGAATCTCTAGTAGGTCAAGAACTGAAGGTTTTGATAGATAGAAAAGAAGGTGAATATTTTGTGGGAAGAACGGAGTTTGATTCACCAGAAGTTGATAACGAAGTACTGATTGATGCCAAAAAGAATTATTGTCGAATTGGCGATTTTGCCAATGTAAAGATTGATTCTAGTGAAGAATATGATCTTTATGCTACTGTGATTTGAACATAATCTTCAAATTCACATTTAATTAGAATGAATTCAACCTCTATACTTGAAAAAAAGATACACCCCTTAAAGCAAGCTCTTGCTATTTGCATTCTAGTATTTATCTTTCTTTCTTTAGCAAAAGTCATGCAAACAGAGGAATCTAGTACAACTGTATTTTGGGAAATTGGAGCTTCGGGTTTACTCTTTTATGCGATGATGAATTCAGTTTTAAGTATTGCATACGAAAATCAAAATCAATATTGGTTGTTTTCAATCATTGGATTTGCTTCATTGCTTGCCGTTTGCGGCGGACTTTCTTTCCTTTATTCTGGAACAAATATCGATGAAGCGGGTTCGTTTAGATGGATATTCTTAGTATTTACTATGGGTTATATCATATTATTGTCCATTGTAAGAACGATGAAAAAAATTATCACCATTGCTCAAAGAGAAGATAAACGTCTCCGAGGCGAAGAATAAGATTTTATGAAAAAGATAATACTATTTAGTTTTAGTTTGTTCATGCTCTCCGCATGCAGTTCAAAATCTCAATCTCCAAACTCGGAGAAAAAGGAAGGTGCATATATAAATAATTTTGATGGCGATAAGGTTGAGAAATCTGCAGAGGATTGGAAGGCACAATTAAGTGAAAAAGAATATTATGTCATTAGAGAGAAGGGCACTGAGCGCGCTTTTACAGGTGATCTTTTAGATGAAAAAAGAGCTGGAACATATACATGCAAGGCGTGCCAATTATCATTGTTTGAATCTGATACCAAATTTAAATCAGGGACTGGATGGCCAAGTTTTTATGCCCCAATAGAAGAAGAGAATATTGCATCAGAAACCGATTATTTAATTGGCTATGCACGTACAGAAGTTTTGTGCGCTAGATGTGATGGCCATTTAGGTCATGTCTTTAAAGATGGACCAGCACCTACCGGTTTACGTTATTGCATCAATTCTGTTTCTATTGATTTTGTTCCTACAACAAAGGAGCCTTAGACAAACTTGAGAAGAAACTTATTCTTCTTACCATTTTCAATCATTACATATTCACCTTGAAGTAGGTGTTCAGCATTTACTTCAAAAGACTCGTCGGTCACCTTTTCTTTGTTGATCGATACTGAGTTATTTTTAATTGCTCTACGTGCTTCACTTTTAGAAGAGACCAAATCACTATGTTCGGCCATCAAGTCTATTAGATTTATCCTATTCTGGATAAGCTCTTTCTTTATTTCATAACTTTGGATTTCCTGACCAACAGTAGCCAAAGTTTCCGAATCCATTGCTAGTAAGGAATCCTTAGTTGCTTTTTTATTGAATAAGATTTCTGATACTTGCATAACGGCTAGATAGGCTTCCTCGGAGTGTACTCTTTTTGTAAGTTCCTCTGCAAGAATCTTTTTTAAAGCTCTTGGGTCTTCAGCATATTCTTTTTCTAAAGCCTCTACCTCTTCTTTTGATTTAAGAGTAAAGTATCTTGTAAATTGAGGAATATCGGCATCGGCAGCATTGATCCAGAATTGGTAAAACTTGTATGGACTTGTCATATTGGGGTCTAGCCAAATATTTCCTTCTTCAGATTTTCCAAACTTCTTGCCATCAGATTTTGTAAGCAATGGAGTAGTTACCGCATAGGCTTTTGCATCTGTTAGATTTCTTCTTATAAATTCTGTCCCTGAGGTAATATTGCCCCATTGATCAGAGCCTCCCATTTGGAATCTTACACCGTGGTTTTCATATAAGTACTGAAAGTCATAAGCTTGTAGCAATTGGTAGCTAAACTCCGTAAATGATAGACCAGTCTCCAATCTATTTTTTACTGAATCTTTAGACATCATGTAGCTTACTGTCAAAGTCTTTCCTACATCTCGTAAGAATGTAAGGATGTTCATGTCTTTATAAAAATCAAAATTATTTAACTTAATTGCCTTATTGGGTCCATCCTCAAAATTGAGAATCTTCTCAGCTTGTTTTGCCTGATAAGCGAGATTGTAGTCCAGCTCTTCATAGCTTTTAAGTTGTCTTTCTGCATCTTTACCAGAAGGATCTCCAATTCTACCAGTAGCACCGCCCATCAGCACAATAGGTGTATTTCCACTCTTTTGCCAAAGCGTCAAAAGTTGTAGTTGAACAAAATTACCAATGGTCATTGAAGGTGCTGTAGGGTCAAATCCTATGTAGCCTATATTGCCACCTTTGGCTATTTGATCTTCCGCTCCAGGCGTCATTTCAAACAACATGTTACGCCACTTTAATTCTTCAATAAAATTCATCAATAATAAGTTTATGCAAATGTATGATATTTGTGCATATTTGAGTTATCGCATGGATTCTTCACTATTTATTGCCAAAAGACTAATAAAGAAATCCTCTTCAGGGTTTACTAGCATTATCATTCGGATTGCTACTGCTACAGTAGCTTTAGGATTGGTCGTCATGTTATGTGCTAATTCAGTTATTAATGGCTTTCAGAATGAAATTTCTAACAAAATATTTGGATTCTGGGGGCATATCCACATCAATGACTCAAAGATTACTAGGAGCTTTGAATCGATTCCAATAAGTAAAGATCAAGCCTTGGTAGATTCTATTTCCAACATTGGACAATTGGAGCTCTTTGATGACAGGACGGGAAAATCTATATCTACCGCGGGTGGGGTAAAGCACGTGCAATCCTACGCATTCTGCCCAGGTGTTCTCAATAGTAAAAGAGTTTTTGAAGGAATCATATTAAAGGGAATTGCTAATGACAGTGATGATAGCCGGTTGCAACAATTTCTAAAAAGTGGAGAACTTATCAGTTTAAATGATTCTACAGAATCTCGACAGCTTATCATTTCAGAGCAGACAGCAAGAAGGATGGAAGTTGAGTTAAACGACAAACTAATTATCAATTTTGCGAAAGATCGAAAGGTATTGAAAAAGCAATTTACGATTGCTGGAATTTATAAAACGGGCTTAGAGGAATATGATAAGAAGTTTGCCTTCTGTGATATGAAAGTTGTTCAAGATGTTTTGGGGTGGGATCAAGATCAAATTACTGGCTACGAGGTATTTTTGGATGATATTAATGATGCGCCCATTATGTCTGATGTGATTTATAATGAATATTTGCCGACAGGTTTATATTCTGAAACCATTCAACAAAAGCGTCCAAATATTTTCGAATGGTTAGATTTACTAAATATTAATGAGCGAATTATCATCATGCTTATGATTCTTGTTTCTATCATTAATATGGCGACAGTAATACTCATATTTATTCTGGATAGATCTCATATGATAGGAGTTCTTAAATCAGTGGGTTATAAAAATTGGCCAGTAAGAAAAGTGTTCTTATATCAGGCTATAAATATTCTTTTAAGAGGAATAATTTATGGAAATATTATTGCTTTCATTTTGTTGATCGTTCAACGATATGGAGAAGTTATAAAATTGGATGAGGCAAGTTACTATCTGTCTGTAGCTCCAGTAAGTTTTTCATTATGGCAGGTGATATTGATCAATATTATTGTCATTACAGTAACTTCAGTTTCAATGATTTTACCTACCTATATTATTACTAAAATCAAGCCTATCAAGGTTTTAGAATTCGTATAGGCGATGCTTCTTTCCAAAATAAGAAGTATCGTCTTGCGTATGTTTTTTCCATTTGCATATTTTCCTATTCGTCTGTTGCGTTTGGTTTTTCACATATTATATCCATTCCTTTTTTGGGTAAAGGGATTGGCTCAATATCAAATTATAAAAACATGGTATGATTGGTTCTGCATGGTGCCATTTTATATCGTAGACTTGTTAGGAATTTCTGATTTGTATGAGATAATAAATGAATTTATTAATTGGAACATCAGAGATATTAATTCGCATGAAAAGCATATGATCGCTGAAATGTTTACTCGTGACATCCCACTTGATCTATTGAGGGTTAACCCCAAAAATTTAATTGCAAAGCGATTGAGAATTGCTTATGTAAGTTTTCGGCAAATCAATTTTAATTCAAGTATTCCCAATGATATTTTCATTCATGAAATTGTTCATATATGGCAGTATCAAATATTTGGTGCGGTATATATTTATTTCGCTTGGAAAGCACAAATGTCTCAGGAAGGTTATAAATATGGAGATGCTCCAGCTTTGATAAAAGCCATTAGGAATGGAAAGTTATTTCACGAGTTTAACTTTGAGCAACAGGCTGAGATAATTCAAGATATGTATAGTCATTCATACTTCACACCTCCCACTTCCGTAAATGAAGATGAGTTACTAGCCTATAAGCAGTATCGCACAGAAATGAATATGCTTAGTTAATGAAATATTGACTTATTCTTTCGTGTCCATTCTTTGATGGCTTGATCTTTCGGATCTATCTCTAGTTTCTTACTTATGCTAGATGTAATCTGACTGATAGACTTTGAACTTAAAACCAACTTGTCAGAAATTTCTTCAAAATTTTTGCCTTCATTTATTTCGTTCAAGAAAAGTTTTTCAGTTGGAGATAAACTAGCTAGCTGTTTGGTAAGTTCTCCAAATTTATAAATCAACTTTTGCATCGACTTACTGATGAAGCAGTTACCATTATAAACAGAAGTTAAGCATTCCTTAATTTCATTTTCTAAATTAGCTGTGGTTAGATAACCTAAAAAGTGGAGTCTTTTAGCTTTTTGAAAATGTTCAATTTGTCTGGATTCACTAAACAGAATGAATTTTTCATTTCCTGTTTGAGATTCTTTGTACTTTTCAGCAACTTCAATTCCGTTCAAAATAGGTAATTCGTCTTGTAGAATTACAAGATCGAGTGATTCTTGGTTTAAAGCAAGAAGTGCAGACGCACCATTATCCTTTTCGTAAATGATAACATTGGGGTGGTGCATTCGGGTAATATCTACTATTTCAGCTCGTAACACGGGGTTATGAACTGCTAATAGCAGTTGGAATTTATCAAGCAATTTATTAGGGTTGTATTATTCTATAAGCAATAAATTGTCAAAATATAAATTAACAGCATCACAAATATAGACATTCGGTTGTAAGCCTCAAAAAAAAAGGGATAAAATACATTATCCCTTTTCTTTATATGATTTTTAATTAAAGTCCATTAGTCATCTGCATCCATTCTAGTGTATGTAGCTTTGAATGCAAGTGCTGCTAGTGCACCACCAACTAGATCTGCAACAATTGCAAGTCCTGCGGTTCCCCAACCAGCAAGTCCGTTAAACGCAGCTCCAATTGCAACAGCAGGATTAAAGCATCCTCCAGTTCCAAAACCACCCAATGCATATGCCATAGCAGTTACTGTAAAACCTATTGCTAAACCATAATGTGAATTACCTGCATTACTCTTAGTTGTTGCCGTTTGAAGTACAACCCATACAAGTGCAAAGGTTCCTAAAAGTTCTGCAACAAATGCTGCAGCAGTGTCAGCCGGCATTGCTCCTCCACCCATGAAGTTTCCTTTACCAAGAATCATAGCTCCAACAATTGCTGCTACAATACCTCCTAAAATTTGAGAAATCATGTACATTGGTGCATCACCCGCACTAACTTTCCCTCTCATTAATACACCTAAAGTAACTGCTGGGTTAAAATGACCACCAGATATATGGCCTCCAGAGAAGATCATGACCATCAATGCTGAGCCAATTGCTATAGGTGCTACAAGGCCCAATTGATTCACATCTGTTGCGCTATTGACGACAGTAACGATAGTTAAGACCAGAAAGAATGTCCCGATAAACTCTACTAAATACTTTTTCATTTTGCAAATTGATTAATTATAGAATGCTCCAATATATGGATTTATACATATAATAAAGCCATATATGAGAATTGCATATATGTTAAATCAATCTAAGTGCAGTATTTAGAGGCTAAATACTTATTCGTTGATTTGTAGAATTTTGATTTCAACCCTCTGATTTCTGTTTCTTCCGGAGACGGATTCATTGGACGCAATGGGCTTTCTTTTACCGTATCCTTTGTGTTGAATCCTATTCTGCTCGATTCCTCCTGAGACGAGAAAGTCGGCGACATTTTCAGCTCTAGATGTAGAAAGTTTGTCGCAATATTCTTCTATTGGGATATTATTGGTGTGACCTCCGATTTCTATGCTAACGGAAGGATTTTGTCTCATAAAATCTAAAACCTCCAAAAGCACATCTTCAGATTTTTGATCAAATTGTGTGCTATCTGCCTTAAAGAAAAGGTTGTTGATTCTCAAGGTTTGTCCAACTTTAATATTAGCTATATCCAAATCTGGAATAAATTTCTCTTTTTCGATTTCTACCGTTGAAGAAGTTTTACAGCCATTTACATCAGTGACGTTGATGATATGAATTCCATAATTTAATTTAGTAACATTCACACCTTTTTTCCTTTGATTGTTGTCCCAGATAACATTGTAAGGTGCAGTTCCTCCAGTAACTTCAATTTGGCAAGAACCATCTTTTTTACCAGGTCCAGAGATTCTAGATTTCGAAAGCACATTCACCTTGAGTGGGGAAGGCTCCTCTATCGTTATACTTCTTACCAATTCATTTTTAAAAGCATCAACAATGGTTACTGAATAAGATCCTTTTTTAAGATTGGTTGGATTGGTTCCTTGCACATAGGCAGGTTCCCAAAAGTATTCTAATGGTTCTTGACCGCCAGTAACTTCTAAGACGATTGATCCATCCATACCCTCTGGACAAGTAATAGGGTTTTCAAGAATTGCTACTGCAGTAAGCCTATCAACTTGAATTTCTTCAGTTGAAATTTTAAACAAACCTGCATTTTCAGTTCCAATGTAAACACTGTTTTCAGAGTCAACCTCAAGGGCTAAGCATTTTTTTGATAATAGTCCTAATGACTTGCCATACTCTTCTATCAAGTTACTTTGAGGATTAAATCGGATCAAAACATCAGAGGCTATAAAAAGATGTCCATCATTGTCTATTACAATATCATTAATTTCTCCTTTATAAAGTCCATTTTTTAAAGCTGCTGGATACCATCTATTACCTGCTGATTCAATTTCCCACATTTCTTTATCACTAATGAGCCAGACAATATCATAATATTCAGTAATAGCCAACATTCTTTTATCCTGTTCGAAGCACTTGCTCCATCTATCTTTATTTACTCTGATAACACCTTTGCCTGTTCCTATCCACAAAATTCCTGATGAGTCGCTATATACAAAGCTTACGTCATCACTGAGTAGTTTTGAATTTCTTGTTGTGAAGTGATTCTCCAATTTCTTTGTGTCTTGGCTAAAAACAAAAATTCCATCATTGCTGGATACCCAGATTTTTCTGTCATAAACTTCAATGTCAGTTATTTGTACAGAACTCTCTTGGATCTTAAAGATCATATCGTTGTTAGCGTAGATAGAATTGTTTTGAAAGCCCGCATAGATATCACCATTGGTATCGGTTTTTACTGCTAGCGCATTTTTGACCGCTATTTCATTATTCCTAGATTTACTGGATGGTGTATAAGAGTAAACACCTGCTTTGCTAGCAATCCATAGTTTACCGTTATCCTCAAACATTAAGTCGGCAATCCTATCAGAGGAGCTAAAGCCTTCAACTCGGTTAAGAGTTAACTCAGTTTGTGAGTATAGCTGATTAGAAAAGAAAAAAGATAGGAAAAGGAATACCGAAATAAAATTTGCTGACTTCACGTAAACGATTTTTAGGTTGAACACATGTTAAGTACGAATATAATGGTAGAAAGGTTGCCCATAATTCCTGAACAGCACAAATTTAAAACTTATTTAAGAATTAACTAAGGAGAAATTGTCAGTTCGTTAAGACTTTCTCAACCAACCTGCAATGTCTGGATCTGCAATATTGTAATAAGAGCCATAGACCTGCAACTTATAAGTTGCACGGGTGCTTTTAGCTACATTTTGCTGTATTATCTCAACAAAATCAGTACCAACCTTACTTATAATACCTACATGACCAAAAGGATTTGATGAATTTCCATTAAAAACCAACAAATCACCTTTTTGAGGTTTCATTACCCCACCATTAGGGTGCTGAATTAATCCTCTAGATCTATTATATCCATGACCTTTCAAAGAATGATCAAAAAATTCATTTGCATGACCGTATGTGTTGGGCATTTTATGTCCGTAATACTCGTAATAATATCTTTTGACAAACTCAACACATTGATACTTTAGTCCAAGGTTATATCCATCTGCTGTGGTATTTCTTCCATTCACATTTGAAATTGGGCCGTTAAAATAAATAGCAACACCATCTAGCTCATCTAATACTGTTCCTACCTTGGTGTTATCATAAAAGTCAACAGACTTTCTGCCTTTCTTGGCTTTTGAGGAAACTGTTGAGGCTTTTGTATTGTTGCTTTTTAAATTTGGCAGATAACCATCGAGATTACAATGGAAAATGGAACAAAAAATTGTTAAGAACAGAAACCTCATTTAATTTCGTTATTTGAAATGCTAAATTACGGATATATAGTCACTAATAGTAATATGTGTAAGCATTCTACTAAATTAATATTAATAACGCTAGAATGTAATTTGTATCTTGCGTTACGTAAAATATTTAACAAATGTTTGATAGTTTAAGCGATAGATTAGAGCAAGCCTTTAAAGGCTTAACAGGTGATGGCAAATTAACAGAGATTAACGTTGCCCAATCCATTAAGGAAATAAGACGTGCCTTAGTTGGCGCCGATGTCAATTATAAAATAGCAAAGGAATTTACCGATAAGGTAAAAGAGGAAGCTATGGGGAAAAGAAATCTCCTCTCGGCAGTGAAACCTGGTGAAATGATGGTGAAAATCGTCATGGATGAGATGATAGAATTAATGGGTGGCCAATCAGTAGGAATCAATGCCAAAGGAAATCCTGCTGTAATTTTAATTGCAGGTCTTCAAGGATCTGGTAAAACTACCTTTACGGGCAAGCTTTCTAAATATCTAAAGGATAAGAAGAATATGAAAGTGATGGTTGTTGCCTGTGATGTCTATAGACCTGCAGCTATCAATCAATTGTCAGTAGTTGCAGAGCAAGTGGGGGCCACTGTATTTAAAGATATAGAAAGTAAAGACCCAGTTGACATTGCATTAAGAGGAATCGCTGAAGCAAAGAGGAACAGTTGCAATGTTGTGATTGTCGATACTGCTGGTAGACTTGCAGTCGATGAACAAATGATGGATGAGATTTCTAACATCAAAGAAGCAATCACTCCAAACGAAACATTGTTTGTTGTGGATTCAATGACAGGACAAGATGCAGTCAACACCGCTGCAGCCTTCAATGAAAAAATCAATTATGATGGAGTTGTCTTGACCAAGTTAGATGGTGATACAAGAGGTGGGGCAGCATTGTCCGTAAAGTATACTGTTGGAAAACCGATCAAGTTTATCAGCAATGGTGAGAAAATGGAAGATATGGAAGTTTTCCACCCAGAGAGAATGGCTCAAAGGATTTTGGGCATGGGAGATATTGTAACCTTTGTAGAAAAAGCACAAGAACAATTTGATGAGGTTGAGGCAAAGAGAATTGAAAAGAAAATCAAGAAAAATAAATTTGACTTTAATGACTTCCTCGGTCAACTTAATCAGATTAAAAAGATGGGTGATTTAAAATCTTTAATGGGAATGATTCCAGGAATGAGTAAAATCACCAAGAATCTTGACGTAGATGACAAGGCCTTTGGTAAAGTAGAAGCTATCATCAAATCTATGACACCAGACGAAAGAGCTCAACCAACTTTATTGAACATGAGTCGAAAAAGAAGGATTGCAAAAGGATGCGGCCATAACATCCATGAAATCAATATGTTCATCAAGCAATTTGATCAGATGCGTAAAATGATGCATCAAATGAGTAAGAATCCAGCAGCAATGCAGAATATGATGAACAATATGCAGAACCTAAACTAGACTAGCCTTCTATGAATGATCTTAGGTATTCAAAGTGAGTTCCTAAGTTTCTATTTTGAGCTACCGTTGCTCGTTCAATCATATCTCCTTCAACTTGTCCAGATAACTGTGGAAGTACATGCTTCTTAAACATATCTCCGAAAGCCGTAGACGCATCCCGAGGAAGTTCGTTTGGCAGATTATCTATAGTCATCATATCTATTCCACTTTCCGTAAATGCGGGTATTTCCTTTCCAGTTTGCGGATCAAATCCAAATACTGGATCAGCTATAGTACTAGCTTTGATAGTAGAAGGAATTGAACTGGTAGGAGCAATGTCACAAGTAACATCTCCAATAACCTTTATCGAAAAGTCATCTTCTTTCATTTCATCAAGACTAAAAAATGCAGGGGCTTGGTTGTCCCAATATATACCGTTGATCATGATATCTGTGACTGAAGCAAAGTGTTGAAAGTCAGATTCATAATCTTGAGGATTGTCATAGAAAACCTGAACATTATCAAATTCTTTACCGTCTTTTCTTTTTGCGTAGTAGAAGCTGTTCAACTGAGTGAATACAGGTTTGTCAAATTTTTTGATCAGATATTCTATTGGTCGAACCTTCGTAAAACCCATGTCAAGCAAGACTAATTCTGCTCCACCTGCAACTCTCCCTGTGCCTGTTAAGACTATTTTGCAATTCGGAAATTTCGTTTCCTTATAGACCTGTTTGGCTGCCTCATAATCATACAAGCTATTCATTCTAGGCAATTCAAAAGATTTAGTGCGTTGACCATAAGTCCAAAGTGCATTGTGTGCTCCTACCATACCAGCAAATTTGCCGAAAGCAATCACTCTCTGACCATTAGGATTGGTCAATACCTCATAGTCGATTAGTCTGATATTTTTATCCACAATTGCTTGTAGTAACTTCTGATTATACGCTTGCTCTTTGATTGTATGTGAGAAAAAGAAGTAGGTTTTATTTTCTATCAGAGAATTAATTGGGACCTCTTTTACGCCTAGTAAAATATCTTGTCCAGAGACATCATCTGACATAGGAATATTAAAGGCAAGATAGTCTTCATCTGTAAAGCATCTCGACTTTGATTTTTGAACTATGATGTCAAAGCCTTCGTCTATAAGTTCCTTGCATTGTTTGGGATTTAAAGGTACTCTGCTATCAGGTGGGCTCTTTTCTTCTTTTATTATTCCGATATTCAACATAGATGTTTATTTAAAAAGTAATGAGCCAACACGAATCATATTGGATCCATTTTCAACGGCCAATTGAAAATCTCCTGACATCCCCATGGATTTTAATTTAAACGAATCCATTTTACTAAATTCATTTTGCTTTAAGCGATTAAAAATAGATACTAATTTTGCAAATTCTTTTCTATTAATATCTTCATCATTTGTAAAAGTACCCATTGCCATTAAACCGCAGACCTCAATATTATTTAATTGTAAACACTGTTCTATGATTTCTTTATCAAGCTCAGGGTCGATGCCGAATTTAGTTTCTTCTTGGGCAACTTTATACTGAAGTAAGACTTTTGTAATATGATTTTCTTGTTGACTAATCTGATCTACTTTACTCAAAAGTTTAATAGAATCGATAGAATGAATGAGCGCTATTTCTGGGATGATATATTTGACCTTATTGGTTTGAAGATGACCAATGATATGCCACTCAATATCCTTAGGTAATTTTTCTTTTTTATCAAGCCATTCTTGAACTCTGTTTTCGCCAAATACTCTTTGACCTTGATCATAGAGTTCCATAATCTCTTTGACACTTCTGGTTTTAGAGACAGCGACTAAGGCAACATCGTTTTCTTCGCAAAAATTTATTAATGCTTTGTATTCCATACTAGTATTACAAGGGGAAGGGAGAATAGTTTTAGAAGAGGCCGTGAAGTTCAGCATCAACGGCTTCTATGATAGATCCAAAATCTGCTGGATTGTTCTTAAAGTCAATATCATCTACTGGAATGACTAGAAGCTTACCAAGATCATATGAATCAATCCATTTTTCATATTTTTTGTTTAGCCTCTTTAGGTATTCTAAGCTTATACTTCCTTCATAATCTCTACCTCTTTTATCAATGTGATTTACAAGGGTGGGGATTCCAGCTTTGAGATAAATTAATAAGTCAGGAGGATTGACCTGGGAGGACATTAATCTGAATAGCTCAGAATAATTCTCAAAATCCCTTTTTTCCATAAGACCCAACTCATGTAAGTTTGGAGCAAAAATATTAGCATCCTCATAAATAGTTCGATCTTGGATAACGGTTTTGTCTCCTTTTTGAATATGTAGAATTTGCTGGTACCTAGAATTAAGGAAATAAATTTGAAGATTAAAAGACCATCTTGTCATGTCATTGTAGAAATCGCTCAAATATGGATTCTGGGAAGTATCCTCGTAATGAACATTCCAACCATAGTGCTCTGAAAGCATTGTGGATAAGGTGGTTTTTCCTGCACCAATATTACCAGATACAGCTATGTGTCTTAACTTTCCTTCCCCGTTTGGATTATTTGACATTGAGTTCGATTTCGATTCCGAAAATACAATTTCATATCAATTCGGAATTACTATTCGCTTAGAGATTGCAAAACTTTTTTGTTGAGATATAATTTTTTATCATATGATGTGATTATTCCTTTATTTTAGCGTCATAAAACAAGAAATGACAAAATTTAGAAAATCTCATAGTAAAAGTGACAGAGGTGATTCTTGGTTTGCTAGGGTGGTTATATTCACTACTTTGCTCATTGTAGCAGCAATTGCAGCCGCTTTTTATCTTCCAAGTTTCTTCAATGGCAAGGCAAATAAGCAAGCCAGTGCATACTCTCAAGAGTCAAATGAAGTAGATAGGTCTGGTTTGACACCTGCATTTCACAGAGAGTTTCTTCCAGTTTCTGAAAACAAAGCAATTATTCATCATGATTATTATTCATTGGCATATAATGAGGAGTATGAACAGGCAGACTGGGTAGCTTATGAATTAACAAGAAAAGCACTCGAATCAAAGAGGGTTCCACGTGCCAAGCGGTTTAATTCTGATCCAAAGGTGAAAACAAAGTCTGCTGTTCATAAGGATTATAGTCATTCAGGTTATACGAGAGGGCATATGGCTCCTGCTGGTGACATGGGATTTTCTAGTGATGCTATGAAGCAGTGCTTTTATATGAGCAATATGAGTCCACAACTACGAGCATGTAATAACGGAATTTGGAAAGAGCTTGAGGAAACTGTTAGAGATTGGGCTCGTAAAAAAGGTTCTGTTTATATTGTAACAGGTCCATTGTTTTATGATAACGGCACACCTACAATAGGTAAAAATGATGTTGCAGTACCAGATGCTTTTTATAAAATCATTTTGGAGGAAGGAACAGAAAAATCGGTGAGCTTCATCATTCCAAATGAGCTGAGTAATAAACATCTTAAGGAATATCAAGTGAGTATTAATGATGTTGAAGATCAAACAGGAATCAATTTCTTTCCTAGCTTGTTGGATGAAGAAGCTGAATCAGAAAAAGAAATAAAGTACTGGCCTATCAGTGATAAGAAATATCAACAAAGGGTTAACAATTGGAATAAACAAAAATAATACATTAACATTCAAGTATAATATTATGTCAAAAGAGAAATTTTTAAGCGAAATCGGTGAAGGTTATAAATTTGACGGAAAGTCAATCCAACTCGGAGCCGCCATGTATGACGGAGAAGTACAAACAAATAATTTTGTCAACTTACCCCTGAAGATGTTCAACAGACACGGTTTGATAGCAGGTGCTACTGGAACTGGTAAAACTAAAACGATGCAGGTGATTGCTGAGCAATTGTCAGCTAATGGAGTTCCAACTATGTTGATAGATATCAAAGGTGATTTGAGTGGTCTTGCAAAAGCAGGAGAAGAACAAGATTTTATAAAGGACCGTCATGCCAAGATTGGCTTTGATTGGAAGGCAGATTCTTCACCTGTTGAGCTAATGAGTATATCAAACGAGAAGGGTGTTAGGATGAGAGCAACTGTTCATGAATTTGGACCAACTTTGTTTGCAAAAATTCTTGGTCTTAATGATACACAAACTGGAGTTTTTTCAGTCCTGTTTAAGTATTGTGATGATAATAACATGAAGCTGGTAGACCTAACTGATGTAAAAGAAACCCTGAAGTTTGCCATGTCAGATGAAGGCAATGCAGCTTTAGAAGAAGAATATGGTAAGATTTCATCTGCTTCATTGGGAGTCATGCTAAGAGAGATTGCTGCCCTTGAGGAGCAAGGAGCGAGTAAGTTTTTTGGAGAAACATCATTTGAAGTGAGTGATCTTTTGAAATCTGATAGATATGGAAAAGGTATGATCCATATCCTCAGAGTTATGGACATCCAAAACAAGCCAAAGTTTTTCGCAACTTTTATGATGCAACTACTTGCTGAAATATATGAGACACTTCCAGAGGAGGGTGATCTTGACAAACCAAAATTTGTGATGTTTATTGATGAGGCTCACTTGATCTTTGATGGCGATGCTCCAAAGGTTTTGGTAGAGCAATTGGAGGTGATGGTTAGATTGATAAGATCAAAAGGTGTAGGAATCTTTTTTGTTACACAAAGCCCTGATGATATTGATGATGATGTACTTGGACAATTAGGATTAAAGGTACAGCATGCATTGAGAGCTTTTACAGCAAAGGATAGAAAAGCGATAAAAGCAGCAGCTCAGAATTATCCTATCACAGAGCATTATAAAGTTGAAGAATTAATAACGAGCCTAGGAATAGGAGAGGCTTTGGTAACAACCTTAAGTGAAAAAGGTATACCAACACCTTTGGTGCATACATATTTAAGAGCGCCACAATCTAGAATGGATGTATTGAAGACAGCTGAGGTAGAAGAGATTTTGTCATTTTCTAATCTTTATTCCAAATACGAAAAAGACATCGACCCAGAAAGTGCAGGTGAAATTCTAAAAGCAAAAAGAGATGCTTATGCTGCAAAAGCAGACGAGGCCGAAGAATTGAAAGAAAGAGAAAAGATTGCAAAAGAAGAGGCAAAGCTTGCTGCGGCCAAAGAAAAAGAAGATGCAAAGGCTGATAAGGAGAAAAGCAAGGTAGCCGGTACAGTTGGTAAAGAAGTTGGAAACATGTTATTGGGAGCCGGTCTAAGGGCATTAGGGATAAAAACAAGAAGAAGGAAATTCTTTTAGATTAAAAGCTAGCATAAATAAAAAAAGGACCAAGATTTATCTTAGTCCTTTTTTTATTTCCTTAATTTTTGACTGGAGTTGGATTCCTAGGTGTATGTTTAAATTCTCTTTGATATTTTGGCCATGGTATTTTCTTGAAATTGTCTTCAGCAAAATACTTCATAATCATTTCAAAAGTCTTAGAATCTATATAGCCTGGAATAGGCTGAATAAGCTGAGAGTTTTCGTCAAGGAAGGCAACAGTAGGAAAGCTCAATTTTTCTTTCATTAACTCTGCCGCTAATTCATGATAGCCATTTTTACCTCTTTTGATAAATTTGTACTCCTTATCGTTATATATTATTGTTTCCGTTCTTTCGGCATCAAATTTTACTGGATAGAAATTTTCGTTCAAATATTCTGCGATAATATCTGCCTCAAAGGTGTATTGATCCATTTTTTTACACCAACTGCACCAATCAGTGTAGAAGTCAATTACGATTTTCCTCTTTTCAACCTTGTTTTTCTCCATAGCTTGCTCCCAAGTAAGCCAGTTGACTTTCTTTTGAGAAAATGACGGAAATGCAATAAAGCATAAAAAGGAAAAAACTATTAGTAATCTTTGCATGTGTTTACCGGAAATTATTTCTGCTTTCGTAAACAAAATAACAATAAGTAAACCAGTTTTGCAAAGGCTAGTAGTCATGGGACCTACCTTTTAAAACTTCTTTAACTCTTTTAACTACCATCATTAAGGATTGTAACGATTAAGTCGTCAGAAAGTCTTATTTTATGAAGCAATTCTCCAATCAATATAGGCGCTTTTATTCCGCCATTAAGTTCTTTTTGACTAGTAATAATCCGTGCCTCATCCCATAAGCCAGATTCAATAATCTCCTTCAATAGCTTTTGACCGCCTTCAACTATGATGCTAGTAATCCCTAATTCAAACAAAGAGCTCCAATATTCTTTGATAGATTTGTTCTTTACTTGCAAGAATTTTACTTTTTCTACATCAGATAACTTCTGATCCGTTAAGATAATGGTATCATGTCCATCTACCAATAAAGCTGAATCTTGCGGAATCCTTTGATTAAAGTCTGGGACTATGCGGATTGGGTTTTCGCCTTCCCACTCTCTAGTAGTCAAAGCAGGGTTGTCTTGGATGACAGTTTGTGTCCCAACCATGATTCCATCCACCTCTGATCTCCATTTGTGAACCAAAGTCTTTGAGTAGTCATTTGATATCCAAACTTGCTCATCCTTCTTGCCCATATATCCATCTTCAGATTGTGCCCACTTTAAGATGATATGAGGTCTATCTGCCAGATTTGCCCTAAACTTTGTTAATAGATATTCGCATTGCTTTTGCAAAACATTTTCAATGACATCAACTGAATTTTCTTTCAATAACTGTATTGACTTAGATGCCACCAATGGAAAAGGGTCAGCACAGCCAATTACAACAGTAGGAATCTTAAGCTCCAAGACATAATTTACACATGGAGGAGTCTTTCCCTGATGAAAGCATGGCTCTAATGTTACATACAAAGTAGATTTGGAAATGAGATCTTTATAATTTTTCAGTGCATCATTAATCGCAATTCTTTCTGCATGTTCCTGGCCATAAACTTCATGAAAGCCTTCTCCAATGATTTGATCTTTATAAACTAAGATTGATCCAACTTGTGGGTTGGTTTTGGTATTTTTTCCAGCCCTTTTGGCTAGATTAATACAGTACGCCATGTAGTCTTCATGGTTTGCCATTAAGAACAGATAGATTTCAGCTGATCAACAAGGTAGTCGATATCTTCTTTTGTTGTTTCGTGTGAAAAGGAAAAACGAATGGTTTTTCTATCTGGATCATGGCCAATTGCTTGAAGGACATGTGAATCATGCTCAACTCCAGAACTACATGCGCTACCAGAGGAGGCACATATACCTGCAATATCAAGATTAAACATGATTAGTTCAGACTTCTCTGATGGCGGAAATGAAACACTCAAGATGTGATTCATTGAATATTCTGTACAGCCATTAAAGTTTAAACCGTTAATTTCTGATAATTTTTCTTTGCAATAATTCTTTATAGCTCTTAAGGCCTCTGTCCTTGATACTCTTTCTTTTAGTGCCAATTCAGTTGCTTTTGCAAAGCCTGCAATTCCATGAACATTTTCAGTCCCAGATCGCATGTTTCGCTCTTGACTTCCACCTAAGAATAGGGGTTTAATAATATTATTACTGTTGATATATAACAAACCTGTACCTTTTGGTCCAAAGAGTTTATGAGCTGAAGCTGTCAAGAATGAAATATGACACTCGTTGACATCAATAGGATATTTTCCAAATGTTTGCGCAGCATCAACCATAAAGTATGCCTTATGCTCAAGGCAAATTTTTCCAATTTTTTCTAAATCATGCATGGTCCCAATTTCGTTATTTCCATGCATGAGACTTACCAATGTCTTTTTGTATGAACCACTGAGAGTTTCTATAATTGATTTATTGCTGATCCTTCCACAATTGTCTGTAGGCAACATAACGATTTCAATCTCAGGAAATTTAATTTGAATTGCTTCTAAAGTATGAGTGGTGCAGTGATGCTCTGCAACAGAAGAAATAATTCTTTTCACCCCTAGATCATTGATGCAAGAATAAAAAATAGTGTGGCAAGATTCTGTAGCTCCTGAGGTAAAAAATACTTCTCCAATTGAAGCTTTGATATAGTTGGCGATAATTTTTCTAGAATTCTCTATAATCATTTTGGATTTTCGTCCAAAATGATGAATAGAAGAAGGGTTGCCAAAATCACTTTTAAGGATTTCGTACATATACTCTGCTACATCCGGATGGATTGGTGTGGTCGCAGCATAATCTAAGTAGATTTTTCGATTCATAGATTTCAAACCAATGCTTGTTCAAACCAATCATTAATGAAAAGCATTTCATTATGTTTTAGGTCTTTATAAATGAATTCATTCGTCTTATTATTGTATTTGTAGTCTTTCGCCCATTCAGCATGATTCTCAGCAAGATCCTCAATAGCCTTCATTATGAAATTGGCTTCTTCATTTGTCATGCATGGATGAATTGACATTCTAATCCATCCCGGTTTATCGTCTAAGATCCCATCATTAATTTTACAAGTAATAGAATTTGAAAACTCCTTACTCACATGAAGAAGATAATGACCGTAAGTCCCTGCGCAAGAACAACCTCCTCTAACTTGGATACCAAATCTATCATTTAGCATTTTTACTCCAAGATTATAATGAAGTTCATCAATATAAAATGAAAACACTCCTAATCTGTCTTTTTGAGTATCTGCTAGTATGTTTAAATTTGGGATGGCTTTTAGTCTAGGCCAAATGATTTCTAGCAGCTCCTCTTCTCTTTCTAGAATCTTGTCCACACCCATTTCTTCCTTGAGCTTGACGCATAAAGCAACACGTATAGTTTGAAGAAAGGCTGGGGTGCCTCCATCTTCTCTAGCCTCAATCGCATCGTAATATTTATGTTCGCCCCATGGATTTGTCCAATCGACAGTACCTCCTCCAGGATTATCTGGAATCTTATTTTTATAAAGTTTCTGGTTGAATATTAATATACCAGTGCTGGAAGGACCTCCAAGAAACTTATGCGGGGAAAAATATATGGCATCCAAATCAGCACCTTCTTCTTCGTGCATATCAATATTAATATATGGTGCCGAACAAGCAAAATCAACAAAGCACAAGCCATCGTAAGCATGCATTTTTTTAGCTATTTCCTTGTAAGGAGTTTTAATTCCTGTCACATTCGAGCAAGATGTTACTGCTGCAATTTTTTTAGTCCTGTGGGCGTATTTTTCAAGAAGTTCATCTAGATGAGTTAAGTCAACAAGGCCATCAATTGTTGGCTTGATGATTTCTACATCAACCAATGTTTCAAGCCAAGAGGTCTGATTTGAGTGATGCTCCATGTGTGTTACAAAGACAATAGGTCTGTCTTTTTCTTCTTGTTTTATACAATCAATGAAATTTTCATGGACACGCAAACCTAAAATTCGTTGAAACTTATTGACGACTCCTGTCATCCCTGAATTTGAAGAAATTAGAATATCATGCTCATCAGCGTTGACGTGGTTTTTGATGATTTCTTTTGACTTTTTATAAGCAAGTGTCATACTACAACCTGTCACTGTAGTCTCAGTGTGAGTATTGCCAACAAAAGGTGCGATGCTCGAAGATAAGAGCCTTTCAATCGGAGCATACATTCTACCACTAGCTGTCCAATCAGCATAAACTATTTTTTTCAAGCCATAGGGTGTTTGAAAGACCTGATCTGAACCGATTATGTTCTTTTTAAATTTAGAAAAATATTGTTCAAGTTGGCTCATGGCTTAGGTTATTTGGTTCATGACTTTTTCCACTAAAATTTGGGCAGTCCCCTCGTGTTCTGCCTCAGCGTATATTCTGATAATGGGTTCCGTGTTGCTCATTCTCATATGTACCCATCCTTCTTTAAAATCTATTTTCAAACCATCACTTTCATTTAACCTTTCGTCAGCAAAAATTGTTTTTAGTTTCTGGAAGATTCCCTCTAGTTCTTCTGGTGAGGTTAAATCCATTTTATTTTTAATGATTGTGTAGTCAGTATAACTTTCTCTAATTTCAGATAAATTTTTACCTCGCTGAGCCATCAAGTTAAGAATAAAAGCAATGCCAACTAAGGCATCTCTACCATAATGTAGCTCAGGATAGATAATGCCTCCATTTCCTTCGCCTCCTATGACTGCATTATTTTCTTTCATCGCATTTACAACGTTGACTTCTCCTACTTTAGAAGCAAAATATTCTCCACCGTATTTTTTAGTAATGTCAGACAAAGCTCTACTGGAAGATAAATTAGATACAGTGTTGCCTACTTTTTTAGATAGAATGAAGTCTGCCGCAGCAACCAATGTGTATTCTTCACCAAAGTAAGAACCATTCTCGCTAACCAAGGCTAATCTGTCTACGTCTGGATCAACCGCAATGCCTAGATCAGCCTTAGAAGATTTTGTTTTTTCTATTAAGTCTGTCAAATTTTGTGGCAAGGGCTCTGGATTGTGAGCAAACTCGCCATTGACTTCTCCGTTTATTATTTCATAAGTACAATTTAGCGCATCCAGTAGAGCTGGAATGGCTAATGCACCAGTGGAATTAATTGCATCGATCAACACATGAAATTTCTTTTCTTTGATCTGCTCAGTATCAATAACTTCAAGCTTAAGGATGGCTTCAATATGAGTATTGAAGTAATTTTTATGCAGGCTATAGCTTCCAAGAGCATCAATATCTGCAAAGATCATAGCCTTGTCATCTATGAAATTTAATATTTCTTCTCCTGCTTCAGCAGAAATAAACTCTCCTTTCTTATTCAAAAACTTTAATGCGTTCCATTGTTTTGGATTATGACTTGCGGTAAATATTATCCCACCATCAGCTTCAAACTCTGAGACTGCAAGCTCAACTGTTGGTGTTGTGGAATAGTCCAAATCGATAACATCAATGCCTAAAAAACGCAAACAATTACTTGCCATCGAGGAGACCATTTCTCCCGAGCTTCGCCCATCTCTTCCAATTACAACTCTTGGTCTTTCAGATTTCTTTTTAAGCCACCATCCATAAGCTGAGACACACTCGACTATGTCTATAGGAGTGAAGTTTGTCCCTATTGGACCACCAATGGTCCCTCTAATTCCGGATATAGATTTCTTTAGCGTCAATTCTCAGATAATTTCATCCAAAGGTGATAATTAGTGTAAAGGATACGAAATATTCTAAGCTTTTTAATCCTGTTTTTTAAATTTAATTAGGCCATAAATTAAGCTGATTCTTATTATGGCTTAAATTGCCAATAATTGATACCTTTGGAAGCAATTCAGTGCTTCAGAACTTAGACATATCGCTATTCAACTATATCAACCAAGGCTTGAGTTCTAACTTCATGGATTTTGTATTGGTGCCTATCAGATATCAGGAATTCTGGATTCCGCTTTATGTTTTCATACTTGTATTTCTAATTTTTAATATTAGGAAATATCGTTGGTTCTCCATCGTATTCATTTTAGCGACCATAGGTACAGCAGATGTTGTGAGTAGCCGTATTATTAAGCCCTTGATTGAAAGACCGAGACCTTGCCACAAAAATTCAGGAATGGATAATGTGATATTGAGAGTTAGGTGTGGTGTAGGTTATAGTTTTACGTCTTCTCACGCTACGAATCATTTTGCTACAGCTACAATTTTGTTTTTAGTCCTTGGGGGAGGCAAGAAGAAGAAATGGTTGTATCTGCTTTTTATTTGGGCAGGAGCAATATCCCTTGCTCAAGTTTATGTTGGGGTTCATTATCCGGTAGATATTTTTTGCGGTTCTATACTTGGTTTATCCATCGGTTGTTTAGGCTTCTTTTTATATGAAAAATATAGAACCAATTATTTAGATAAAAAATACCAGTTATGATATTGTTAGATGGAAGAGCTTTGTCAAAACAAATAAAGCAAGAACTCAAAATAGAGGTTGATGCAATAAGGGATAAAGGAGGTAATATACCACATCTTGCTGCCGTAATCGTAGGAGATAACCCAGCAAGTGAATCCTACGTAAAAAATAAAGTCAAGTCTTCTGACGAGGTCGGATTCGAATCTACAGTCATCAAAAAGGATGCAAATATTTCTGAAGAAGAATTATTGGAAATTGTTGAAGGTCTCAATAACAATGAAGATGTTGATGGCTTCATTGTGCAACTGCCATTGCCTAGACATATTGATCCTGACAAAATAACCCTTGCTATTGATCCCCAAAAAGATGTTGATGGATTCCACCCATACAATTTTGGCAGTATGGCTCAAGGCCTGGATGCATATCTTCCTGCTACGCCTTATGGAATTCTTTTGATGTTAGAAAGAAACGAAATAGAAACAGAGGGAAAAGAAGTAGTGGTTTTGGGCCGGAGCAAAATTGTAGGATCTCCAATAAGTATTTTATTGGCAAGGAAGGGTTACCCAGGAAATGCTACGGTAACAATAACACATAGTAGAACCAAAGACCTAGACTCTATCCTCAAAAAAGCAGATATTATTATTGCAGCTATTGGCAGAGATCGATTTGTAAAATCTCATCAGGTCAAAGAAGGAGCTGTTATAATAGATGTAGGCATCAATAGAATTATCGATAAGACCAAAAAGAAAGGAACGAGATTGGTAGGAGATGTAGATTTTGACGATTTGCAATCAAAAGTTTCTCACATGACTCCAGTGCCAGGTGGAGTAGGACCAATGACTGTTACAGCACTTTTGTTGAATACATTAAAAGCATCCAAAAAGAAATAAATGGCTTGGTTTCAATATCGTGTAGAGTTTGATTCTGAAAAGAAAGAAATCCTAAATGCCTTTCTTATTTCCATCGAGGCTGATGCAATTTTAGAAGAAGAGGATCATTTTATTTGCTATAAAAAAAGTCCTATTAATCCTGAAAAATTTAAGGAGCAGATTTCAAATTTACCTGGAGTGAAATCTGAGGTAAGTTATAAGATCTGTGAAGAAAAGAACTGGAATGCAGAATGGGAGGCAAACTATAAGCCCATCGCAATTGATGACATTTGTTACATTCGAGCAGAATTTCATGAGACTGATTCCTCGTTTGAAAATGAGATCATAATACGACCTGAAATGGCATTTGGGACGGGTCATCACGAGACAACTTACATGATGATTGGTGCAATGAGTTCACAAAATTTTTCGTATTGCAATGTATTAGATTATGGTTGTGGGACAGGAATTTTGTCAGTCTTTGCTGCTCAAAAAGGAGCGGAATCTGTTGTAGGAATTGATATCGAAAAACCTGCGGTAGAAAACGCTATAGTTCATCAGGAAATCAATTCATTGACTCAATTTAACATGGAATTTCATCTAGGGGGTCTTGAAGTTTTAACTCCTAGCAAGTATGATATTATTCTTGCCAATATCAACAGAAGGGTTCTGCTTGAAACAAAAGATGGTATTCTGAAATTCCTAAAGCCTAAAGGGAGTTTGATCATGTCAGGAATTCTATTATCAGATGAAGGATTGATCGTGGAGAGATATTCAGATTCATTTGACTTGATCGAAAAAAAACAAAAAGGAGAGTGGCTATGCTTCTTGTGGAATTCTAAAAATTAGTCAATTGATCATAAAGTTTGGCAGTTGGCAAACCCATGATATTTGTATAACTGCCTTTTATTTGTGCCACCTTAGCATGACCAAACCATTCTTGTATTCCATAGGCCCCAGCCTTGTCAAGCGGTGAATAGTTTTCTATATAATAATCCATTTCCTTCTCTGTTATTTCAGAAATAAATACCTCTGACAAATCAGAAAAGCTGATCATTTTTTCTAGGCTGGTGATGCAGACTCCACTAACTACTTTATGAAATCCGTTAGATAAGCTACTTAGCATCTCTCTCGCTTCCGCAAATGACTTTGGTTTTCCCAAGATTTCATCTCTAAGAATCACAACCGTATCTGCAGTAATAATTAGGTTATCTTCAGTCAGATCAAGTTCATATGCAACTGCCTTTTTATTGGCAATATATTCCGCTACTTTCTCAGTTGGAATGTTCGCTGGAAAAGATTCATCTATATCTTTGATGAGTATCTCAAATTCAAAGCCCAATTCCTGTAAAAGCTGCTTCCGTCTTGGCGATTGTGAGCCTAATATTATTTTCTTTTGAATCATGAGGGCAAGGATAATGTGAATAAATATAAAATCCCAAAGCCCATACAAGTTTTTAAAATTTTTGAAACGAATTTGAAGTCTTCCGAGTTTTTTGCCTTATTTGTTTTGATCATAGAATAGATAATGGTAAAAATAATAAGTACTAGAATGACACTTTTGTAAATAGGCATAGTTGCCAAAGTTGCATATATCCAAGTGCAGCTTACAATAATCAAGATGGCTAGGAAAAAGTTGACAAAAAATATCGTTCTATTAATCCCAATTCTAATAGGCAAGGTCTGTAATCCAAATTTTGAATCGCCTGAGATGTCTTGGCAATCTTTAATGATTTCTCTTGCCATTGAACTTAAAAATACAAAGCACATAAAGAGAAGAAGTATAGATTCTTTATTAACTTTTTGAACAAGAATAGTATTAGGAAGGTCGTTTTGAATTGGTATACAAAATACTTTGAAAACAAACCAGATTATTGCGATAACCAAACTTGAAAAGCTAGAAACAACAACATTGCCTATGAGGCCCAATCTTTTAAAGTGTGAAGCATAAAGAAACAAAAGCAGGGTGGCAAGGAAATAAATCAATGTATAGAATAAATTCCCAATCTCATTTGCTATGAAGATTGCCAATACCAATCCGAGTGTAACATTAAATAAGTAAAGTCTTAATAGTGAATCTTTAGATAATCTCTGTTTGAGTGGTTTATTTATTTCATCAATGCTATAATCAAAATAATCGTTGATCAAATAGCCCGAAATAGTAATAATAACAGTGCATGCAAAAATTGCAGGGAAGACAATTATTGGAAAACAATTTACTGAATTTGAATTTTGAATCAAAAAGGTAAGAACGACCAATTGAGTAACACATACTATAAATAAGTTGATTGGCCTATAGTGATATAGTATTTTTTTTAGCAATGTTTTTACCAGAGATTGTTGATACGCAAAACTCTTTCAATGATATCTCGGACGCAGCCCTGTCCCCCTTTGTACGGACTGATGTATTCGCAGACTTCCAATACATCTCTAACGGCATCATTGGGGCAGCATGGAAGAAGAACTTCATTTAAGATGACGATATCAGATATGTCATCACCTACGTAAAGACATTGTTCGGGTTTGACATTCTTTAATTGACAATACTCATTAAATGTTACTAGCTTATCGGGCATATTGGAGTAAATATCAACTACACCTAAACCTTTTAATCTTAATGTAACGCCTTCAGAATTTCCTTTGGTGATGATGGCTACATTCAGGCCTGCCTTGATAGCTTTTTTTACAACATATCCATCTTGGGTGCTCATGCTACGCAATAAATCTCCTGATTCTGTGATTTGCAAATCAGAATTGGTAAACACACCATCTACATCAAAGATGAGTGTATTAATTTTCGAAAATTTATGGTAGACAGTCATGGAATGGACTATTGGTTATCTCTCCATTCGTAAACCCATTTTGCTTGGATTTGCTCAAGGTGTCCTTCGCTTGATTCTTCTTTTTTACCAGTAAATGATTTGATTTCTAAAATCCATTCCAATAAATCTGTAAATCGAATTCTATAGATTTTGTCCTCGGAGAATTCAGCTCCAAACTTTTCGTAAAGTTTTATCGCAATGTCTTCGTGGTCCTCCCAGCCTATAGGTAAATTATCAAAGTCTTCAAATGACATAGTTGCTTTTTTTAATGTTCGTGTCCAATAATTTGAGATTGATCCGGAATAGTTACCTCAATTTCAGCGTTTTCATCCAATATAATGCATTGGCAGCCTAATCTTGATTCAATTCTAGGGTCAATTGCTCTGTCTATAAAATCTTCCTCTTTGTCAGATATCTCTTCAATGCTATCTTCTCCTTTGTCAATGTAAATATGACAGGTGCTACAGGCGCATACCCCGCCACAATTGTGATTTAAGTGTACATCATGGTCTTCGGTGATCTCAAGTATACTAAAACCAGCTTCTACCTTCTCTACAACCTTCTCTTTTAGCTTTTTATCCTCAAATCTAAAAGTAATTTTTGCCATGTATTTATTTTATGTTTAAATTGAATCATTATAACACCTCAAGGCCTAATGAGGTTCCCAAATCATACTAAGCCACAAATATGGCTGTTTTTTTAATGTTTTATGAATAATCTGAGATATGTTGATGGAAGATCAGTCATTACCGAAATTATACAAATTTAAAGAGCTTAAGGTTTATTCATCCACAGAGTGGTTGGCAAACAATGAAAAAAAGTATCGACAGGTGTTTGATCGCTATGATACTAGCTACATATATGCAGAATTGTCCTTTTTTAACAAGTCATTCGATTATGAATCGTGGGAGGTTGAAGTCAATCTCAAGTGCTTTGAACTCAATAAGACTCCAAAAGAAATATGTAATCTGGAGTTCACGAAGAAAGTAAGCAAATACGAAAATATAGTTTGCATAAGAGAAGGTTGGGGAAATAAGAGGAAAGGAGCATTTTGGAAAAAAGGAGTTTATTATTGGGAGGCATGGCTTGATGGCGAAAAATTAGCTACTAAATATTTTTATATAGAGGATGTTGGTGAAAACTCACAGGATGAAAACCTCTACTTTAAGGTAGATTCTATATCTCTCTTTGAGGGTCAATACGATGCTCCTTCAGATTCAGATAAGGTATATTACAATGAATTTGCAGCGGATCAAACCAAATACATTTATGCAGACATAAATGTTGAAAACATGATTCCAAATGGTATTTGGCATCTTGAGCTGTTTGCCAAGTTTTACAATGAAGCTCGAGAACTAAAAGGTCAAATCACAAAATTGGTCAAAGTAAAAGAATCGGAAAAGACCATACAGATTTCCGCTGGTTGGGGAAGTAATTCTCCAGGTTCCTGGAGGCCAGGAACTTATACAATGGAACTTATATTTTTAGATAAGTTAGTGGCTGTTACAAGATTTGTTGTTAGTGATCAATTCGTAGAAGGGGAGGTCGATATCAGAATTCCAAACCAGACCAAACTAGAAGCCATAACTTTCGATCCAAACACCAAACTCAACTTTGATGAGTTGATGGAAAAAATGGATGCCTTAATTGGCTTGAAAGATATCAAAGAGAAAGTACGGGAACATGCTATGTATCTTAAGTTCCTACAATTAAGAAAAGAGAAAGGAATTGAAAAAGGATCTATTGAAGATATACATTCTGTGTTCATAGGAAACCCTGGAACTGGTAAAACAACAGTAGCAAAGATGTTAGGATTGCTCTACAAGAAAATGGGCTTACTGAGCAAGGGGCATGTTCTTGAAGTCGATAGAGTAGATTTGGTTGGAGAATATATCGGACAGACAGCACCTAAAGTAAAAGAAGTAATAAAGAAGGCTAGAGGTGGCGTGTTGTTTATTGACGAAGCTTACTCCCTTGCTAGAACCAACGATGATAGCAAAGATTTTGGACGCGAAGTTGTTGAAATACTTGTGAAAGAAATGTCCAATGGCAAAGGCGATCTCTCTGTCATTGTTGCTGGGTACCCGAAGGAAATGAAACATTTTATAGATTCTAATCCAGGACTAAAATCTAGATTCAAACAATTCTTTGAGTTTAAAGATTACTTACCGCAAGAGTTAGCTAAGATTGCTTTATTTGCTTGTGAGGCAAAAGGAGTGAGCATGGAAGGTGGAGCAACTAGTTTATTAAATCAAATGATTACTGAGGCATTTAGGAACAGAGATAAATCCTTTGGAAACGCTAGGTATGTATTTGACTTGATCGAAAAAGCAAAAATAAACCTGGGTCTGAGAATAATGAGTCATAAAAACCCAAAAGAACTTGATGATGATGCGCTAAGTAGAATTACCCTTGAAGATATCCAACTGATAAATGCTGAAAAGAGTATTGAGAATCCAAGAATCCCAATCGATGAAACATTGCTAGAAGAGGCAATATCAGAATTGAATTCTCTTATTGGAATCAATCATATTAAAAATAAAATTAATGAACTCGTTAGAGTCATTCAATATCATCATCAAACTAGTAAAGATGTGCTAAATAATTATTTCTTACACACGGTACTAATCGGCAATCCAGGAACCGGTAAAACTACTGTAGCTAGGATCCTTTCAAAGATTTATAAGGCATTAGGCTTACTAGAGAGAGGACATATGGTAGAAACAGATAGACAGGGTCTTATCTCTGGATTTGTTGGTCAAACGGCTTTAAAGACTGCTGAGAAGATTGACGAGGCGATGGGAGGTGTATTATTTGTGGATGAGGCTTATGCCTTGTCAAATTATGGTGGACTTCAAGGAGATTATGGAAATGAAGCAATACAAACAATTTTGAAACGAATGGAAGATAATCGCGGTCAATTTTTTGTTTTTGCAGCAGGTTATCCGAGTAATATGGAGGCTTTTTTGAAAGCAAATCCAGGCCTTAGTTCGAGGTTTGATAAAATCTTAAAATTTGATGACTATTCACAAGAGGAGCTATTTGACATTGGGATAAAAATGGTTGATGATTTAAATTACAATATCTCAGAAGAAGCTAAACCACTCTTATTCAACATCTTATCTAACATGCACATGAAACGAGATAAGTACTTTGGGAATGCAAGAGATGTCAGAAAAATGATCTTAGAAATCATCAAACAGCAGAATTTAAGAGTGGCCCAGCAGAATTCACTTGGAGAGGTGGTAATCGAGGAATCTGTGATTCAATTGATTGACATCAAGTCACTAGATCCAAAAACTGATGAAGACATCTTCAATAAATCTAAAATTGGATTTGGCAAAAGATAGAAATTTAAGGGAGATGTGCCTTAAAATAGTAACTTTGATCCGATTTCACGTCAAAATTGGCATAAACCCAATTTTAGTTACAAATAAAACATGATGGATCACAACCCTTTAAAATTTAGCAGTAAAAAAGAAAGAAACGACTTTTATATTGCTCTAGCTGTTCTTATATTTTTTGGTCTCCTTTTCTGGTGGCTATTCACAGGAGAAAAACCAGTAGAAAAACCAGAAGTCGCTAAAGCTGAAGTGTCAGAAGTAATAGTACAAAAAGATCGCGATGCTGATGGAATCATTGATTCAAAAGATCATTGTCCAGATTTAAAAGGTGTAGCTAAAAATAATGGCTGTCCAATTGATTCAGATTCAGATGGAATCAACGATATAAATGACAAGTGCCCCAAATATGCAGGTACTGTTGAGAGGGATGGTTGCCCTCCAGATACTGACAGAGATGGTATACACAATGGAATAGATAAGTGTCCTGCTCTTGCAGGTGTCAGAGAAAATGATGGCTGTCCTGCTGATACAGACGGCGATGGCGTCTATGATGTAAATGATAAATGTCCAAAGAAACCAGGCTTGAAGTCTAATGGTGGTTGTCCTAAAATAAAATTAGATGAGGCTGAAAGAGAACTTTTAGCCACTGGTGTAAAAGCTGTTGAATTTGAAACAGGATCAGCTAATTTGAAAGCAACCTCAACGGTTACTCTTGACAAGGTAGTTGCATTGATGAGAAAATATTCTGCTTATAAGCTTTCTATAAAAGGACATACAGATAGTCAAGGAGATTTTGAAAAGAACCTCTTACTTTCTGACCAAAGAGCAAGAGCTGCAAAGGATTACCTCATATCAAAAGGCATAGGTTCAGGTAGAATTACTTCCAAGGGTTTTGGAAGTAAAAGACCAGTTGATAGCAATGAAACTCCTGAGGGAAGACAAAACAATAGAAGGGTTGAATTTAATCTGAGTTACTAGACAATTCAACTTCAATTTAAAAAGGCAATTAAGTATTACTTAATTGCCTTTTTAAATTTGTATATCTATTATTCAATAAAAAATTTACGACATATTTTTTTTTCCTCTAGAATCAATAACTACAAAGTAGATTCCAGCATTATAAGAACTTACATCTATTTTTTGTTGTGTCCTATTTAAAGCTCTATAGTTGCCTTTTATATTTATAAATAGATCAAACTATTTGCAAATTTTGAATCGTTCCCTGAGAAGGGCTTAGCTCAGTTGTAATTTGGTTCTTTGCTGGGTTAGGAAATACCACTATCTCAGATAAGTCGTTTTCTGGTTCTACATTACTGATTGTAGCAAATTCTTAACCTTCGACGGTTATATCATCGATAAACCATGCAAATATGGACTGATCTAATGCGCTAAACCGAATTCTAACTTCCGTTTGATTTGTGATTTCTGGGATGTAAATTGAATTAACTTCAGTATGTGGTAATACGTAAGCAAATGTTAGTGCTTCAGATTTAATAAGTTGAAAATCCGACCAACTCATTCCATCATCAATAGAATAACTTAGAAATAAATTATTTGCTTGAAGGTAAGTTAGGTATGCTAGGTGATAGAATTTTACTTGAGGAAAGTCAACATTGATGAGGTCAATAAGTGGCGATATCAGGTGTCCATGGTATGTATAGAACACAGCATCTTTTATATCAAAATCAGGGTCATTGTCAGAAGTGAGGTATAAAAAATCCAAGATGGGCGCTCCATTGCAAGCAGATGGTGATTTTATATCAATATTATTATAAACCGATTCTAAATTTGACTCATCCAAAGTATAATTTACAACGCTTTGAACGTCAGCAAGTCCTTCAATATGCCAATCTCCTAGACCTCCATCAAAGGTTCCTTCGCCATTTTCGCCACATACAGTTAAGTCATTAAACTCAAAATCACAAGGTGGCTTAACATAGCTTAGGATTGCATTTTCCTTATTATTTTCTAATTCGCTTTTGAATCGTTCGCAATCAGATTTGCTCATCATACGACTGAAAATATTAGGAGGAACTATATCTGCACTTATAGCCATTGGAAATAAATCGTTATCGTTTAATCTGCAGATTATTGCTACAATTGCTCCTGCTTCTTGTGCATTTATAACTTTCGGATGATAACCAACATATTCCTCCTATGTCAATCAAAACAATTTTGCCAAAAATAGAATTTAAAATTGGAGCATAAGCATCATTTGAGATTCCAATTTAGTCATGTGCATATGCTAACACACCAATGATGCTCTCCATTTGATTAGGCCCAAAATCTGCAGCAATAATTATATAATCTCCGGTTCTAGATCCAGGCTGAGTAACACTTAACGTGTTTGATTCTTGACTATAAATAACAGTAGGGGTAGCAAAGTAAAGCTAGAAAAGTGGAACTAAAATAGTGATTTGGTGGAAGCCGTGTTGTATAATTTCATGGTTAATCATTGTGATACTTTTCTCCCTTTATAATTGTAAAACCTCGATAAAGTTGCTCAAGAAAAATGACTCTAATTAATTGATGTGAGAAAGTCATTTTAGACAAGGATATTTTACCTGAAGCTTTCTTCTTCAACTCATCTGAAAAACCATATGCTCCACCAATTGCAAAAATCAGATGCTTTGTTGAATGCAATTGTTTTTGTTCAAGAAAAGCTGCAAATTTCCTAGAGTCAAACTCCTTGCCTCGTTCATCCAATAATATTAGGGAGTCACCAGCTTGTAGTTCATTAAGGTAAACTTCCGCTTCCCTTTTTAGTAATTCAGCAGCAGGCAAACTTTCACTGTTCTTTACATGTTTAAACATCTTAACTTCAAAACGACAGTAATGAGCTATCCGTTTTGAATATGTCTTGATGCCCTCATCAATAAAGGGCAATTTGTTTTTACCGATATACCAAAGTGAAATTCTCATAATAAAAAAGGGCTATCCAAAATGGATAGCCCTTCAAATATATTTATCGCAAGGTTATTATTTGCTAACAACCACTTTTTTATTGATAAATCCAGCTTCAGTAATTACATTCAACATGTAAATTCCTGAAGGAACGTTTGCAATGTTTAATTCAACTTTATCGTACTGAATGTTATTAGCTTTTTCAGTTAAGATTACTTTACCATCTATGTTGGTAAGGTTGAATGAAACAACTTCTGAATTGTCTTCCAAAATCAAATCTACGATTAATCTATCTGATGCTGGATTAGGGAATACCTTAACATTAAGATCTTTATTGATGTTATTAACGTCACTATATACTCCTATTGTCAATGGCATATATACAGACCAAGCACCATTTTGGTTAAAGTCTCTATTCTCAACATCGCTTAATTGGAAATCACTTCCTGATCCTGAAAATGATCCATATCTACCAACCTCAAATTCTGTTCTCAATCCTAAATTCATTGCTCCATATGAGAAGTTACGTTCAACTGCTGTGTTTGCAGCTATAATTCTATACTGACTTCCGTTAGCAGAAAGTGGTCTGAAGTGAGCCATAAGTAAGTAGTGAGCATCGTTGGTCAATTCAATTGGTCCTCCTGCTGGATTTCTCAAATTGAATGTCATGTTTCTTAATTCCGCTGCAGTTATGTCTTCACTTACTAGCACTTCTGCTGTACCCAAGGAAATTCTCTCATTTGGAGAAACTACAATAGCTACGGATGGATCTGGAGTAAAATCCGCATCGTTCCATTGGAACATTTCCAAGGTAATAAATCCTGAACTGTTTGCAATATCTTCAATTTCAACACCGAAGCTTACTTCTTCAACTGAAAGACCTGCACCATTTGGCACATAGTAGTAGTTTCCATATGACTGGAAGAATTGGTTAGGCGCAGCTCTTGCGCCAAGATATTCTCCACCAGCATCTTCTTCTGATTGAACTTTCGCAAATGTATCATCAGTGATTTGAAAGTTGAAAGATCGTGAGTTGTTGCTTGTATCTTCATCAGGATTATCTGTAACGACAGTATAGTTTCCAGTATAATTTGCAGTTTCAGCATCTGGTGTCCATGTATCAGCAAATACTCGATTCTCATCTAAGAAACCAAATGGAACTGTACCATAGTCTAAACTTTGCTCATGAACAACATCTCCAGTAGCATCATTTGTAATTGTTGCATCTACTCTTACGCCATCCAAATCTATGTTACCAATATTCTCAACATCAATTAAGAAAGGCATAGCATCAACTTGATCCTTTGGTGTTTGGTAGTTGTTATAGACAGCATAGAAATTTTCATTTGCACTGATATCAACAGTTAATTGATTTCTAATGATTACATCATCAATCATCCAAAAGTAATAATCACCTTCATTAGATGTAAATCTAAGTCTAACATCAGATTGATTTGCTGCCCCTTGAAGACTTACAGTTTTAAATTCTGTTCCTGCATAAAATGTAAGACTTGCAGTCCAAACATTTTCTGTAGATATTACTACCTCTTCAGAATACGTATTTCCACCATCAATAGAGTAAGCGAAAAATGTATCTCCGTTTAGAGGCATATTAAATTGATAAAATTCTACAACTGGATTATCAACCCCAGTTAAATCAATTGATGGAGAGATTAGCTGACCAGTATGTTGGAGAGGAGGATTGTTTGCGGCTAATCCAGCATCAGTTCCTCCAGTAGAAAGAAAATCAAAATCCATAATAGCAGCTCCATTACATACTGTTGGAGAAACTATAAATTCAGAATTTGGACCCCAAATTGCTCCATTAGGATATCCTGTAAGAGCATGAGTCCAAACATCAGTTTCTGCTGAAACACCAGCAGTTGACCAATCACCTAGACCATTATCAAATGCTCCTTCTCCAAATTGACCCCATACAACTGTAGAATCATATTCAGCAGAACATGGAGGTAATTGAAAGCTGAAGCTAATTTCAACTGGGCCATCTTCTAATTCAGCTTTGATCTGGTTACAAAGATCTTGTGTAGCCATTGCTCCATAGATATCGATCTGACCGGCAATAACTGGTGGGTCGTCGGCACCCATTGCTATAGTTGCACCAGGAACATTGTTGCAAACCAAAACAGCAACAGCGTTCGCATTTTGCGCATTTAGCATTTTTTCAACGAATGGACATTCTCCTCTATCGATCAAACCAATAAATCCAGTAAGATCATTTGTAAGGGCTGTACATGCATCATTTTCTGGCGCTGTGTCATCAATACCAAATGCTAAACTGCCCGAAATTGGAGCAGTGGGTTCAAGTCCAAACCCTGCACTAGAAATTGGGTAATCACCTGCTAAAGCGGCTGGCGATGTAATTGTCATAGTATTTGGTGACTGTGCTGATAATTGCACAGCACATAATGCTAGAGCTAAAGAAAATAATGTTTTAATTTTTGTAGAAAACATTCTCATATAAATAAAGTTTTAATAAAATATTCAATTTTTACAATAGGCTAAATTTAATAAAACATTGGCGTTTTAGCCCAGATTTACAACAATAATCTGTGAAGTTATTAAAGCTAAGTCCTTTTCAAGACTTGATAAAGCCCCTAAGTTCCTCAATACCAACACCATAAGCCCCTTGTGTTCTGCATGCAAGGTTACCAATAATGTTTAAAATTGGGCATATTATGTCTTCTTCAACATTATCTGCTAGCAGTAATGCAAGCATAGACACCACAGAATCACCTGCGCCAGTAATGTCGACTACTTCTATATCATAGCCCTTAGAAATTTGATTATTTTGATAATTATAGATGCCTTCAGAACCTAAAGTGACATATATTTTGTCAAAACTGATAAGCTTTTTTAACTCTTCTACTGCTGATTTTAAATCCTCAATACTTGTGCTCACTTTTCTGTTTAAAGCCTGACTGATTTCTTTTTGATTTGGCTTGATTGCAGAACAGTTATTGTACGCGCTCAAATTTTTAAATTTTGGATCTACAATTGTTACAATTTGCTTTTCATTGGCAGCGGCGATTATATGTTTGATTAACTTTGGATGCAGAAAGCCTTTGTTGTAATCTTGAATAATAATTGCATCTAGATTGGATCTCCCAACAAGCATATCAAAGCTTGTGATTGATTTTTCTAAAATTGAGTCTGAAATAAGATCGATACTTTCTTCATCCAATCTCATAATCTGCTGATTTTTTGCAATAAATCTTTTTTTGCAAGTAGTAGGTCTAGACTCATCTTTTATATAATGAAGTTCTATAGAATTTTCAGTACATAATTTTTGAATTTTTTCTCCTGTTTTATCTTGACCAACAAGTGCCAATAAAATTGATTTTGCGCCAAGCGTATGGATGTTTTTTGATACATTTCCACTTCCACCTAAGGTCGAATTTATTTCAGATTGAGTAAAAATTGGGATTGGTGCCTCAGGAGAAATTCTATCTACGCTTCCTAAAACATATTGATCAAGCATAACATCACCAACCGTAAGTACAGAGCGATTTTGAAAATTCAATTGTTTAAGATTTAGATTCATAAGCTTCGATTACTAGGGCTGTAAGTTGTGATAAGTCCTTTTTTATATTTTGCAAGGTCTTAGGTGCTGCCAAATGTAGAGAACCCTTGTTCAATTTTTCAATAATGGAGTCAAATTCTTTTCCGCTTTTAATGGATATAGCAAGATCATTTTTAATCAAGTATTTTGCTTCAGGGAAATTTTCAAAGTTAGGTCCGAAAACGATAGGAGCCCCAGCATATAAGGGCTCAATGACATTATGGAGGCCAGTTTTGAAGGCGCCACCCACATAATTCACCTTTCCATATTTATATAAATATTTTAAATCACCTATGGTATCAACAACAAGTACTGTCGAGCCTTTTTTAATTCTTCCATCACTAAAATAGGACAATGGATTAAAATTTTCAGCTAAATATTTTAGCATTGAATCACTAATTTCATGTGGTGCAATAACCCAGTGGATATTTTTAATACTATTGATTACGTTCTCTAATTGCATCAAGTCTTCCTTCCATACGCTTCCGCAAATGACTGTTGTCGCTTTAGTGAAAAACTCTTCTAATCCTATATCAAGGTTGTAGTCCTCATTTTGAATTTGTAAAGATTGACTATATCTCAAATCTGTAAAATGTCCGGTGCACTTCAATCCATTATTGATAAAAAGAATTTTAGAATCCTTATTACTTGTGCACACAAAATCAGCCTTGTTGATTAACTCTTTTGCGACTTTAAACTTGAGGTTGGCAGAGATGTTTTGTTTGCTGATATTTACAAAACCATAAGGGATATTATTCTTCTGGAGTTCATTTAAGTAATTAAACCAGAATTCATATTTTATAAAAATAACGAGCTTTGGTTTTATCAACTTTATAAAATCTTTGACCAATCTTTTTCTGTCAATTGGAATATACGATTTTGCTGCTCCTGCAGGGATTTTCGCAAACTCATAACCAGAAGGAGAGAAAAAGCTAAATAAAAATTTATGATCTGGATATTTGCTTTTTAGACTATGATATAAGGGTAGACTCAATTCAAATTCTCCTAGTGATGCACAATGAATTTGAATTAATGAATGGTCATTTGCCTTGAGCCAAGATGATATTTTCTTGAGATGATCAATCCTTCCGTGAAGAAACATGGAGGCTTTTTCATTCCAGATTGAATATATAGCTAAAGCAATCTGAAATAGAAAAATAAAGAATCGATACCCGATCCAAAACATTAATAATAGGTGTCTTTGCCAACTTGCTTGGACGTTAAACTTATATACCATGCCACTTTAAGACCAGCAGCTACATCAAGTCTCTGTGTTTGAAGATCATCTAATGTGTCAAATTCAATCAAGCCAACTGGCTTTAAAAATCCTTCAAAAATGACTAATGAAATATCAAATTTCTTTGCATTATTTCTAAACTTGAGTCCGATTTGTTCTTCGAGATAGAAACCTCTCACATTTCGACTATGTCCCTTTGCGTAATCATTGAAAGCCAAGGGTACAGATTTTGAAAATTCAGTAAAACTAATCTTGTGTTGCATGATTCCAGTACCGATTCCTATGAAAACTTTAGCATTTTCATTTTTACTTATGAAGCCTAGATTCTTTTTAAAATCAATTCCTACATAAGAAGCAGCCATTCGATAATTTACTTGAGCTGGAAAGCCATCCGAATTTAAAAGTTGGCCTTTAGAATTACGATAGGCAGCAAGTGGGTCTTCCTTAACCTTATCGCTTGTCAAAAAGCCCAATTTTAATCCAAATTGAGTTCCTAACTCTCCTCGATAAAAGTTTAAAGAGAAATCACCACCATACATCACTCCAAATCGGTCTTTTAAATCAGCCAATGGAGCGTCAAAACCAAAACTAAAACCAAGGTCTGTTGAGGTTTCAGTAAATCCCTGACTCCAGCAATTATGAGCAAATAGACATAGTAATATTGTTATGATTCTTCTTATCATCGGCACAAAATAATTATTACATCAATCGTAAAAGAATAGTTTGGTGAATAAATGCTAAGGTCGGTTAAAATTGTAAGTAATAAACTTGAATATTTGTGCTTAATATCAGCTGAGACACAAATTATATGATAAATAAGGCTTTGTATATATAATAGCTAAGTCCATTACTGTGTTATATAGGGTCTAAACGCCCAAATTGATGCTATTCCGCCCTGATGAAGACCAATTTCCATCCAAATTTCAGTAATACAAAACGAAAATTTACAGACAACTAAAATTTATATTAAATAAATATAAATATGTATTATCTTTGCCCATAGATATTTATAAAATTCATTTTTTATAATATTAAAGACTACAATTCAAAATAAGATGAAACTAAGATGCCTATCCCTGATAGTATGTATGCTTGTTGCTTTCCAATTGCAAGTCCTAGCTCAGTCACCCATTCTTACAGAAAGAGAAATAATATCTGAACTCGAAAAAAGAGGCCTAGACAGAGAATTAGTAGAAGCAGAATTAATTGAAAGAGGAATTGATATTACAAGTTTAGAGGACGTTACGCCTGAAGAAATTCAAATTATCCGTGAGGTGATTTTAGAAGCTGAAAGGAACCTGAATAAACCACAGAAACCAAAAGACGCTAAAGAAGAAGGCAAAGAAGCTGAAGAAGAAATGGAAAGAGATACCACTAAAGTTCTTTTTGAGGAGGAGGAGGAATTAGATCCTGAAGAGAAAGAAGCAGAATTACCCGAACCAGAAATTTATGGTCAAGAGATGTTCCGTAAAAATCTGATTAGAACATACATGGATGATATTAATATTGACGCTCCCGAATCTTACATATTGGGTAGTGGTGATGTCATAGCAGTCTCAATATGGGGGAAATCACAGCTCGACAAACAATATACAATCACCGACGATGGATACGTTGCTCTTCTTGCTGGTTCAAAAAGAGTATTTCTAAAAGGACTAAGCCTTAGTCAAGCAAGACAAAAACTTAAAACAGTACTTGCTCAATATTATAGGTTCTCAGATGGAGATATGGACGTATCCTTAAGTCAATCAAGAACTGTTTCAGTAAGTATAAGAGGTGAAGTTTTTAAACCTGGCTCTATTACGATTCCTGCAATTAACAATGCATTTAACGCCTTAGCAGAATCTCAAGGGCCCACAAACCTTGGATCTGTAAGAAATATATTGCTATCAAAAGCAAACGGAAAGGTTATCCAAATGGACATTTATAAATACATGAATGATCCAAATTATTCTAATGAACTTTACATCGATGACAATGACATTATTTTAATTCCTGTTGCAAGCAAGGTAGTTCAGATACTAGGGGCAATAAAAAGGCCTATGAAATATGAGCTTCTAGATAATGAAGGAATCATCGAACTTGTCAATTATGCTGGTGGTGAAAACTTCAATGCACTCTTGAAAACAATCAGAATCCAAAGATCTGAAAATGATCAAATGGTTGTTACCAATGTCGACCTCAGAAAAATTAGAAATTCTAATAAAAACTTTACTTTAAGGAATGGAGATATTATTTCTATAGATACCATTTCAACAAATGCAAGTAACTATGTAGAAGTTCAAGGTGCCGTTAAAAATCCGGGACTGTTTGAGCGGACAGGAAATATGAAAGTAAGTGATATCTTAACTGAAGCAGGATTAAAGCCTGAATCAAGAACAGATATTGCCTTTGTTAAAAGAAAAAATTTGGATGGGAGTTATGAATTTGAAGAATTAAATATCAATGATATTCTTGAAAACCCAAGCAGCAATTCTAATATCGTTTTGAGGGATGAAGACATACTTACAGTATGGGGCAAGGATAGGTTTACTGACGAATCAGTAATACAAATTGATGGTGCCGTAAGGTACCCAGACGAATTTCCGTATGATGTATCCAAGAAAGTGAAACTTAGGGAAGCAGTTATTCTGGCTGGTGGCTTGAGAAGAGATGCATCCAATTACGGAACGATTTATAGAAAAGATCCATTAAACCCTAAAGTAATTGAGTACGTCACTCTTACTGATATGCAATCTATAATAGATAACCCGCTAAGTGAACAAAACATTGAGCTCACTCCTTTTGACAGCATTTATATTTATAGCGACAACACATTTATTGAGGAGTCATTTGTATCTATCTATGGAGCTGTAAATAATCCAGGAACATTTCAATATGGAAAAGAGATGAATATTGAGGATTTAATTGTTTTGGCCGGTGGATTTAAGCTTAGTGCTGCTACTAATAATGTAGAAGTATCAAGAGTTATCATTAAGGACAATGAGCCAACAAATGTAGTTATTGCCAAACTAGAACTTGATCGCAACGATTATAAACCTAAAGGATTTAATGAAGGATATACGCTTTCACCTTTTGATAAAGTAGCTGTTAGGTATGTCCCAGAATTTGAATTGCAAGAATCTATAATTTTGGAAGGAGAGGTAAAATCTCCAGGTGCCTATGCGATAGTAGGAGAGAACGAAAAAATTAGTAGTATCATCAAAAGGGCTGGAGGCTTAACGAATGAGGCCTTCCCTGAAGGGGCCTCACTACAAAGGGCTGAAGATGATTACGGAGCTATCGTAGTAAAATTGAATGATATTTTTAAAAATCCTAATTCGAAATTTGATTTTATAGTCAGAGGTGGAGATACAATTACGATTCCTAAAAGGAGACAGTTTGTTACCATTGCTGGAGCAACCAACGTTTGGGAGGTACTGTCCAGTGAGTCCATCAATCAGGGCAATGAAATACATGTACCTTATCACGACGGCAAGAACGCCTTGTTTTATATCAATCAATATGCCGGTGGTTTTAATGACAATGCAAATAAGAGGTCTCTTGTAGTGAAACATCCAAATGGTGAAGTAAAAAGAATTCAAGGTTTTGGACTGTTCAACAGATATCCAGATGTGAAAGAGGGATCTGTGATTTCGGTAAGTTATAGAACATCCGAACAGTCGGAAACAGAATCGAAAGAAAGAGTAAATTGGACAGAAATTTTAGGCGATTCAGTAGGGCAGGTTCTCACAATATTATTGCTGGTGCAAACACTCAACTAAAATTTAATAATATTTAGCTTAGGATTGGTGCTTAATTGGTTTCTTACAATTGAAGTTATCTGTTTGTCAGTTTTGATGTAATCAATGGATTCTTTGATTTCTTCAATTCCTAAAAAGACATCTTCCGAGGAAATGTATCCATATCCCTGAAAGACTCCATCTTCTATAAGGAAAACAGCTTTTTCTTCGGGACTTCTTCCATGGTCCACTATGACAAAGTTTGGTTCTAAGAAAACATTGGTCATTTCTGCAGCTTCATAAACACGTTCATTATAGGAATCAGGAGACTCTAGCTGTATGCAAGCGCCTAAACATTTTTGAAGGGAATAATCAAAGCATGCCCCGCCAGTATCCTTTTCGACACCATTAATTTGCTTACATAAACCAAAGGCATCCGTATATCTTTTTATAAATAACTTAGCAGATCTAGCAGAACTATTTCTACTTATTATTTCATACGTATTTTCTAGTGCAGACGTTATTTTTGCGGCTTTAAATGAATGATAGCATTTCTCTGATTCTAAAATATAAACACAATATGGATAATCAGATGTTCTTAAAGCCTTGTTAATTTCTGGTTTCAATTGTTTAATCTCTAGAGCTTCTTTGATTAATGCAGCTAACTCACTACCAGTCAATTCAAAATAGATAGATCGTACTCGTTGCAACATTTTATCTGTCTTGGCATCAACCTTTGAGAAGTGCTGTTTTATTCTTTTCTGGATATTGATGCTTTTTCCAATGTATACTATTTCCTTTGACTCATCAGACATGTAGTAAACGCCAATTTCAGTAGGTAGGGTATTTATATATTCTAGTGTTATGCCGTCTGGTAGTCTAGACAGTGCCACTGATTTTGCGATCAGCTGTCTTTCTTTGATTTCAGCTGGTTTTTGTTCCAATATCATATGGAATATTTTTGTTGTCGCAACGGCATCTTCTAAAGCTCTATGACGATCTTTTACAGCGATGTCAAAGTGTTTGATAAGATTTCCTAGACTGTATGATTTTAATCCAGGAAAGGCTTTTCTACTCATTTTTACTGTACACAGTCTCCGTTTTGAAAAACTATAGCCAAGTGATGAAAAAGCTTTTTGTATAAATCCATAATCAAATCCAACATTGTGAGCGACAAATACTGTATCCTCTGTCATCTCGACAACCTTTTTAGCAACCTCATAAAACTGAGGTGCATCGGCAACCATGCTGTCAGTAATTCCAGTTATCCTTGTAATATTGTAAGGAATGCTGATTCCAGGATTGACCAACGTATCGTATTGGTCTATGATTTGTTTTCCATCACTTACGACAATAGCAATCTCTGTAATGCGATCTCGTTTGGCTAGACCGCCTGTTGTCTCTATATCTATGATGGCATATTTCTTTGTCATTTATCTTTTGATTCAACTTTTAATTTGCCAAATTAGAAATTTGGTCATATTGATTATATAAATTTAATATTATTATATTTAATTTTCTTACATATGATAAGGTGCTCCAAAGTATTATATGTACCTTGCAACCTTATACAAACGCCTCAAGACGTAACTTTGTTTGTTTCGTGATTTGAAAGATTCCTTTCTTCATGAATAGTTTTCTTGACCAGTCAAACTACTTAATCTAAAATTGTAAAAAATATAAGTAAGTCATTTCTTAAGATAATTTAATCTGAGCGATGAACATTTATGAAATATGACTTAAAAAAATATCAATCTAGAGTCTGGCTTATTATAATTATAGCTTTAGTTCTTAATTATTTATATGCAGTAGGCACCACCGCCACAAATTCTCCCTTTCGGTTTGATGATTCGGTCACTTTTCTTGCTCAATTCATGGATAATTATTTAGATCAAGATTTTGGTTCTAAGTTTGACTACTTTTTTATGCCTGCCATTCATCCGCATCCAAAAATCACATTGCGAATTGTATCAATTTTATCTTACCATATATTTGGAGAAATAAATTTTGAGGGCCTAAGATACCTCACATCATTTTGTGTAATTCTTTTTGCATTCGGAATATGGTATTTTTCCAACGTAAAATCAAGACTACTTCTGTTTATTCCTTTTGTAGCATTATTGCTAGTGCCAAATATTACCAATACTTGGGTTGTTATATTAGGGAATACAATCACAAGTATTCTAGTGATGGTTGCCACTCATAGTCTTATTAAAAGAAGGATTCTCCTAGCATGTCTTTGCGGTTTTCTTCTAACCTTTAATGGTCCAACAGGAATGTTTATTTTTCCTATCGGTCTCATTATTTTATTCTTATTGTCCAAAACTGGAAACACAAAGGTTAAAATTTCAGACTATTTGATTTGGCTAGGATTTGCATCCTTTTCTATTTGGTTTTTTGTTATTAATGTATTTAAACGAGAAATGCCTGAAGGAAGAAATGATGGTAGTTTAAATTTGGATAATCTATCTGATATATTAGGAATTGCTCGGATGTTTTTTGATACCACATTTACGACCTTAAAAAATGCAATTGGGATTCCAACCATCATATTGGTCTTACTAGGAGCTCCATTAATACTCTATGCAGCATATAAAACTTATCGGGAATTATTAGAAAAAAATACAACGCTCCTAATACCATTAACTGTTTCTTTCTACTACTTAGCACTGGTTGGGGTTATCTCAATTGTTTCTTACAACAGTAACATTGATACTCAAACAGTCTACACCCGCTATGAGTGTTATTCTAATTATATTCTATCCCTGCTAGGCTTTATAGTTATATATACAACCAAGTCTTATACATCTCGTGATTATTTTAAGATCGTAGTCTTAATCATCGTCGCGATTGCTGTTCAGATAAGTGGATATAAAAACTACTATACCTTTACAGGAAAAAGAGTAACCTCAGCTTTCGAAAGAAGATTGCGAATTGGGATACGTGTAGAAAGTGATGTGAAAGAGGAACTAGAAACAAACGATATAAACTATTCTATAGTTAGAAAGATTGCTCTTGAGAATTCCAAAGAAACAGAAAAGCAGAAATATTGGATTAAAGAATATAAAAATTATCGAGAGCTTTTAATCTATAGAGAAGCCATTGATAAGGAGGTCTATTATAATTCAAGAATATATGACTTTGATGGGTTCATTGAAGAATATGTCTTGTTTGATTCGTACTAGTCTACTTTATAATCAAATGAAGGGTCAAGCTGCTCTTTCATAGTTTGATTGATTCTTGCTAATTGTTTTTCATCAAAAAATTCTGCGTGTTCTCCAACTATTCCTTTTCTTGTTTGATATGAATTTTTGTTTTTCACATCATTTGTCTTTGTCCAAGGATCTTTATTTTCTTTCGAAGATTGCTTTTTCTGCATCCTTTTGATATTGCTATTTTGGAGAGCTTCTTCTACTTCAGATTCATTAACGTCTAAATCGATAAAGTGAGCCATTTTCATAATAGCATTGGTAGAGTTATTCTTCATCTCTTCGTAGGACATGCATAAAACTCCTTGGTTATTTCTCTCTGAATGCTTTTTCCATTTATTCATGAAGTTGATGATTTTCTTCAAGCCAAAAATTTTATTATCAATCAAGTCATCTTTGGAAATTCCTTTAATTTTATTTCGAAAAATCAAATGATAAAATTGACTTACTAAAACATCTCTCGGATCTCTGTAAAGGAATATTACCTTGTTGTTTTTAAAACTTGAGAAATCTTCCTTTTTTATCTCGTCTTCATCATGGAGGGGCTCTACTTGTTCCCATGATGATTTATCATGAGTAGCCAAGATGCTAGGAAAATTGTATTCACTGTCTGGTAACAAGCTTAATGCATCAGAAATAGGGGTATCGTCTTCAAGTACATTTTCTGTTTTTATTCTACCAATTTCTACCAATATGTTTTGGAGCCACGTTCTTCCAGATTTTGGATATGAAACAATTAATACATCATAAGAAACGGAATTGGAATATTTGCGGAAGCGATCAATGTAAAAGGGTAGTTGAGCAGGATTCTTAAGCAAAGTTTTTACCTTGTCTTTATAATAGTGAAAGTATAATTTATTTTTTGTAATGGTCATTATAGACTGTCTATCCAGTTATTAAATTGATGTAAATATTTATAAGTACCCAGTTTAAGAATTTTTTCATCATCAAAAATTGTATCCCCTGACTCTAAGGTCAATGCCAACTTAGGCCATTCAATATTTTCGATGCTTGATTCATATTTTTTTGCTACGACTTTCGCAGCATCTAAAAGACTTAAATGATCTTCACTCCCAATATTAAATGTTTGGTTCTCCGATGCTGGCTGCTTGATTGTGTGTATGATAATCCTACAAATATCTTCCACATGTGTAAAGGTACGCATCTGTAAACCATCTCCATATAAAGTAATTTTCTTTGCATTCATTGCTCCTTTGAGGAAAAATCCAACAGTCCCATATGAATAGCTGCCGTCAAAAATATTTCCATAAGGAACACAGATTCTAAATATATTATGTGCTAATCCATGCATATTGTAATACATGTTTAGATAAGATTCGCAAGCTATTTTATTCTGTGCATATATAGTTTTTGCAAGCAATTCACCATCCTCTTTTAGCTTGACTTTTTCTTTGCCACGATAAACCAATCGTGTTGAAGGAAAAATTATTCTTGCTCCTGATTTTTTAAAATGATTTAGAATATTGAGCAATCCTTTTTCATTGACATCAATGAATTTTGGAAATTGATCAAAGCTTGCTCCTGTTCCGGTCATACCCGAAAAAACAAATACATAATCCACTTTCAAATCTGCTTTGCTTAGGCTTTCAGGATTTGTGACATCAATTTGTACATAATCATTCAAGTCATCAATAGAGTCGTTTGCATGCCCGCATGGAATCACTTCGTGACCACTCTCTTTTAAGTAGTGGACTAGATGTCTCCCGATATATCCGTTGGCTCCAAATACAATTGATTTTGACATCTTAATTTATTGTTTCTTGTAAGATATAGGTAGGCCTATCTTTGACCGATTCAAAAGTCTTTCCGACATACAGACCAACCATACCAAGAACTGAAATAATGATTCCTGAGAAGAATGTGAGTAGCACTGCAAGACTAGACCATCCTGCTACTTGTATGCTACTAAAGAAATGAATTATTATCAGAGATATAGCTAAAAGCAATGCTAGGAATGAAACAAATATCCCAAACTTTACACTCAACCTGAGTGGTTTGTCAGAAAAAGTTAATATCGTATTGAAAGCTAATTGCATCCTTGCCTTGAAATTATAAGACGATACTCCTTCTTCTCTTTCTGCATGTTCAATTGGTAGTTTCGCACTATTGAATCCAACCCATTGAATCAGCATCGGATAATATCTATGATTATCATGAACCTGTGCCAATGCATTCACTACTTTTCTATTGTACAAAACGAAATTGGCAACACTGCTATCTTGATTTGTCTCGGTTAAAAAACCAAGCATCTTATTGAATAGTTTTGAAAACAAGATTTTTAAAAAGTCATCTTTTCGATTTTTTCGACTGGCAATAACGATGTCAAAACCTTCAAGTGCTTTTTGATATAAATTTACAATTTCTTCAGGTCTGTCTTGTAAGTCGCAATCCATGGTAACCACATATTCACCCGAACTTGCGTCTAGTCCTGCTTGAGTAGCATGTTGTTGACCAAAGTTTCGACTCAACTTTAACCCTTTTATGAATTTGTGTTTTTGACAAACTGATTTGATAGCTTCCCATGAATTATCAGGACTGTTGTCATCTACCAATACTATTTCAAAGTCATCGGTAATAGCACCAACAGATGCAATAATGCGTTCAGCCAATTCTTCTACTATATGCCCAGCTTTGTAGACTGGACTCACAACCGATATCAGTGGTGTTTTCATTTAATTGTTCTTATAAAATATTGAGCACCAAATGGAATCTTAGTCAAGAATCTCTCAATTGGAACCAACCATTTTAAAAACTTATGTCTTGGTATAAATATCGTAAACTTAGTTTTTGCAGATTTAAACCCAGCATCGTTGATGCTATTTTTTGCATATTTTGAATTTAGCAATACTGCATCTTCGTCAAAAACGCACTCTCTTACCACCTTTCTAGTCAAAGGATTTAAAGGATTGTGTTCAAAAATATAAAATCTACCGTTTGTCTTTAGTACTCTATGGATTTCTTTCAAAATTCTTTGATGAAGCTTGTGGTCTATATGATGAAAAACCATAGAGGTAAAAACCACATCAAAGCTTTCATCACTATTATCTATGTTGAATCCATCAAAAGCACTAAAGGAGGCCTTGACCAAATTCTTTTCTTTTGCCTTATTGATGCTCTCTTCAGAAATATCTATTCCAGTAATCGAGGCATTCTTAAAGTGTTTTCGAAAATATATACATGATTCACCATCTCCACAACCAAAGTCTAATATGTTGAGCTCTGCATCAGTGTCCTCGAGTTTCGTTAATTCGACAATCTTGTATTCCGAGAAAAAAGTACTATTCGTTCCACTTAACTTTATTGATTTGTCATGCAGATCACGATAGTCTTCGGCAAATTCATCAAAATTATCAAATTCGTTTTTCTTGGGATTAGCCATCAGCACTTAAGGTTTTAATTTGTTCTAATAGCTTGCTTTGGGTAAGTAGTTCATCGTAGTGTTTCTGATAATCTCCCGAAAGTATATTTTGATGAAAGGCTTCCAGTATTCTGACAAAATGATTATCAGGAGCAAGTTGTATATTCTCAACCTTATTGTGTACTTCAATCTTTAAACTTGGTTTTTCGTTTGCTTTTGGCGTGAAAGATTTATTTGCAATCAGTTTTCCTTTGCTTCCCCACAGCTCATAGTTGCATTGATAGAAATTATCAAACCCAAACGCAACTTCAGCAATAAGTCCTGAGTCGTCTGACAAAAACGCGCCGCCAAATATATCTACTTTTTCTTGCTCATAGTTTAATCTTGCAGCTCTGACCTGAATGCTATCGCCTAGGAATAATTGACTTGCTTTGACCGTGTAAGCAGCAGAATCCAATAATGAACCGCCACCCAGAGCTTGATCATAACGGAAGTTTCCTTTTTGAAGAGGTGGAAAGCCAAATGAACTTCTAAAGCATCTTAATTCACCAATAACTCCACTTTCGTAAATATCTTTTATCACCTTTTGTTGACTATGGTACAAGAACATAAAGTCTTCCATGATCAGCAGATTATTTTCTTTTGCTATAGAAATCATCTTTTGGGCGGATGAATAATCTTGAGCAAATGATTTTTCTACCAATAAGTGCTTGCCATTTTCCAAGCATTTTATAACCCACTCTTCATGGATTCCTGTTGGTAGCGGAAGGTATATTGCATCTATATCATCTCTTGTTACAATATTTTCATATCCTTCAATCGCCTCACATTGAAAAATGTCTGCAAATGATTTTGCTTTTTCAGCAGTTCTACTTGAGACGGCTTTTAGATTATACTGCGGTAAAGATTGGATCGCAGGTATTACAGATCTCTTTGCAATATTTGCACATCCTAATACGCCAATATTTATCTGTTCTTTCATCTTGCTAGTTAAATTTGATCGCTGCTATTAAACTCCTAGATTGAATATTCAAGTAGTTATTAAATTGAATAAAGGTTTGAAGTTGTTTTAATGTCATCCAATTAAAATTTGCAGGAATCTCCTCTGTCGAAAAGTCTTCACCCACCTCTATGATCATGTTGCGATTCTGTTCTCGATAAAATCGTCCACCTTCTTCCGATTGATGACTATCATACCTGACAGTTGTTGCATAATTTTCTGGACTGAGGGCATAGTCTAAAAACGGAACCTCATATTCATTATGACCTTTTCTGTAATTGCCAGTTAGGCATTGGATAGATGGAGCCAATTCTAAAATATCAAAATTACCTGCTTCTAATTTGGCCTGGACCAAAAAATGATAAACATTGTTTATTTTCTTTATGATAAATGCAATAATTCCTTCCTGAACAGACTCTACCAATGGTTGAGTCCAGTTAGCTATTTCTCTGTTCTGAATCGTTGCATCTACTGCGATAACCTTGAAGTACTTTTTTTCTTTGTGGTAGATTTGACTTTCGTCAATAACCCAATCTTTTACATCTCCTAAAGGAATTAATTTTGCTTCAAGTTCATATCTAGATTTCAATTCTGTAATCCAAGAGATAATCTCTTGTAAGCGAAGGTATTGATTATCATCAGTTGTCGATGATATAAACATCCCCAAGCCATAGCTACTAGTTTCCTTGTCAACAGTTTCAAAAGTTTCATAAAATTCAATCACATCCTCAGAGTAAACTCCATAAGGTATTCCAGAAATCACCGTTCGTGTATCCATGTTGATCACATTGTCGAGCTGAAGGAGTGATTTTATTTGACCTAGAGTCATCCAACAAAAATCTTCATGCATCTCAATATCATCTTCTATCTCGATAATGATATTTCTATTTCTCTTTTTTATAAATCTGGCACCTTGTTCAGATTGTAGTTGATCAAGCCTGATTTTTTTATTACAATCTTTTGCCCCATTAAAATATTCTAGGTAATGAGGTGCATCTCCTTTGTGCACTTTTGTATAATTACTTTTAGTAGCTTGAAGTGTAGGGGAGAGTTGAACATAATTTATATTACCAGGTTCAATTTTAGCTTGCATCAAAAAATGGAGGATTCCATTAAACTTTTTTGTAATGATTCCCAAATAACCAATTTCTGGTTGATTGATAATTGGTTGAGTCCAATGGTTTTTATGAGTTGCATTTGACATCACCTCCAAACCTTGAATACTAAAAAATTTACCGCTGGAATGTACTAAATTGGAATGCTGATCAAAACCCCAGTTTCTCATCTCTGAGAACTTGATTTGGTTTATATCAACTGTAACAGCATCTCTTCTTTTTTCAATCCACTTTATAAAATCGGACGTAGGTGAAAGAGGACTATCACTAATGAGTGCGGATTTGAAAAAATCCGAGCTTAAAAGCTCTTTTGAAGCACCTTGGGCCATGTGATAATTAACTGTTAAAAAATGAAGGATAAGCCAAATTTATATGACTTTACCGTGTTTTTTGTATTAAAATCACAAGATAACAAGATATTTTTGAACATCTTGATTCACACCATTTAACTCATTATTGATCCTTTCAAATTCGGAATCTAAAAATTCAATGGTTTGCTTTTCTTCATCTAACAACTTATCAAAGTTGGAAAAATTTCTATCAATTCTTTCCTTAATTTTTGCGGTATAATTTTTGAGTTTTTCTGTGATATCATCTTTGATTTGAACTCTACCTTTTTTTACCGCTTCCTTATATCCCGAAATAACTTTATTTCTTTTCAATCCAACAGTAACTCCAGCAAAAACCAACCCTAAAGTGGTAATAATCCCGCCAGTAATATCAAATACTGCTCCTTGTAAAACAGTCACCAACAAACCGGCGATGGCCATGGCGCCTCCTGTTGCAATATTGGGCATAATACTATTTCCTTCACCAAATAATTCTGGGTCGTAAAAATTTTCTGACTTCCTTAAAAAACCAGAAAAAGTTTGCTGTAAATCTCTCAACACATTTGCTCTTCTTTCTGCGATATCTGCAAAAATTTCATGATCATCTTTTAGTATTGTTTCGCTATTTTTAATTTTTGCATCAACAAGTTTACCCATATCTTGAATGCTTTCCGCGATGTCTACAACACCTTCTTGTAGTTTATCTTTGAGCTTATTGCCAAATTCTTTTTCAAGATCTGACGACATTCCTTCCAACCATTGTTTTGCATTACTGCCTCCTCCAAACATGGAACTAAACGATCTCTTCATCAAAGAAAAAATATTTAGACCATCTTTCAATTCCATTTGCTTCTCAGTTGTTACTTTATCATAGCTGGCAAGTAAATTTTCTACCAAAGAATTTATTTGTTTTTGAGTTCTTTCCTCTTGCTCATTCAAGGTCTCAATGATGTCTGATCTAAATCTTAAATCTGCTTCATATTGCTCTTTTCTTATAAGAACACCTTTATAGATTTTATCATTTATAGTCAATGCGGTCTGTACATTATTTTCAATCTTCAAAAATGGCGCCCTGTTACCAGTGATATTATCTTTGATATATTTCCTGACAGGAATAAATCCACTGATATCTTTTTTATCTTGTAATTCTTGCAAGGCCGAAACTGCATAAACTTTTGGTTCCTTAATTCCTTTTTTTATAGCCTGATCGTAGACGCCTTTAATATTTGTTTCCAAATCAGCAGGTACCATTAAATCTTTTTGCTGCAGTACAAATATTATTTTCTTATGCCAATCTTCATTTATGTAATCAAAAAATTCCCAAGCTGATTGGCGATATGGGTTTTTTGATTCAAACACAAAGACTATTAAATCAGAAGTAGGAATAAAATTTTCAGTAATTTCTTGGTGGTGATCTATGATTGTGTTAGTTCCAGGCGTATCCACAATCGCAATTTCTTTGAGAATATCGATTGGTTGATAAATCCGCTTTAAGTATGGATTTATATCTACAACTTTTTGCACTGGACCATAAGTGATCTGTTGGATAGTATCCGTCATCGGCGATGCAGCCACCTTGCATATTTCCTCCTTGGAATCTAACAGCGCATTTATAAAACTACTTTTTCCAGCTTTTACTTCCCCCACAATCACAAACATGTATGGATCATTGATCCTGTCTCGCACATCCGATACAGTTTGTTTCAACTCATCATGGTTGATTTTCTCTGTAATAACATGTAGAGAATCTACAGCTTTTGAGAGCTTTTCATTAAACTGCTTTGCTTCTTTACTTTCAAACAATTGATTCATGTTCTATTTTAACTTTTTTCACTTCCGTAAATATGGCGCGGTTGTCCAGGCATATCTAGCTTTTTTCACTTCCGTAAATATGGCGCGGTTGTCCAGACCTATCATTTGATAAACAAAATTACCGATTTAATACAAACTATTTTTGCTAATAATCTGGTCTGTCATATTTTTTAAATGTAATTGTGATTCGGGTCCACAGCAAAAGAGCAAATCTAAGATTGATAACTCCCCAATGAAACCAAGTCCTTTTTCCTTGAATAATTGAGGATACTGATAACTTAACTCAAAATTTGGCGTCTTAGCCCTAAAGTCCCAACTGTCCTCTGCGTAGTCTTTTATCCACTCTTTTGTAAAAGTAAGCTCATCCTCCATTTCTAATGAATCAATAATTAGCTGATTAAGTTCCAAGTTCAAATCCCAAAGATATTGAGGTTTGCTTTCTAAGCAACTAACAAATTGATCAAGATAAAAGTCCATATATGGGGAGCCGGAGTAGCAACTTATCAAGCTATGTATAAAATTCTTTGTCCAATTTTCCTCATAAGAAATCTCTACCTTTTTTATCGGTAACTGTTGGTTTTTACCAGCTTTCAAGGGAACGCTAATATGCTTTATGCCTTTATCCGTTTTAATCGAACATCGACTTCTTATGGATCTTTTTTGAAAATTCTCATTTGCCTCCCACTGAATATTTCCAAGATTGTAAAGAGCATAAATATTCACGCTAGCAAAAAAGTGGCAGGGTAGAATAATATCGATATTTTTTCTTTCTTTTATCATCTATAAGCATGAGCAAAGTTAAGAATGTTGTAAGGAAATATATTCAGCAAAGAATAAATGATGAAAAATTGATTGATGCTGATATCTGTGATGATTTGGAAATGATCATTGTGGTGCCCTCTTTTAAGGAATCGTTAGAAGATTTATTGCGGTTGTGTGAGTCACTTAATGTACAAGAAACAAGCATTGTTCATGAGATGTTTATTGTTTTAAACAATCCTGCCTCAGATGAAAAAGCCTATCATGAAAATGCTGTTGTGTGGAATTCTCGGAACTTGTTTGAAAATTACTCCTTTCCAATTCATCTAATCGATAAAATGAATCTGCCTGACTCAAAAAAAGTAGGTGTAGGCAATGCTAGGAAAATCGGAATGGATCAAGCATTGTTGCGTTTTGAAGATATATCCAACGAGGGCATAATTGTATGTCTAGATGCAGATTGCACAGTTGCTCTATCTTATGTTCAAGACATCTACGATTGCTTTATCAAAAATCCTAATGCACAAGCCTTATCCATCGATTTTCGACATCGTATTGCAGAATTAGATAATCAAGAAACACAAATAGCTATTACAGATTATGAGTTGCACCTACGATATTATATTCATATCCAAAAGTGGGCACAGTTGCCTTTTGCCTTCCAAACAGTTGGGTCAGCGATGGCAGTAAGAACTCATGCTTACGCTGCAGAAGGGGGAATGCCAGTATTACAAGCAGGAGAAGATTTTTATTTTTTACACAAATTTATTTCTAAAAACAGCTGTATCAATCTCAAGAAACCATTGGTATTTCCGTCGGGACGTATCAGTGATAGGGTTCCATTTGGGACGGGAAGAGCAGTTGGGGAGATATTGTCCTCAGACGACCCTTACAAAACTTACAATCCTAAAAGTTTTACGGTTCTAAAAAGAGATCTCGAAATCATTCTGGATTTATATCCAAATTTTGATAGACTTGAAAATGAAATTAGTAAGGAATCTCAGGCATTTTTCAGCACAGTTTCTTACAAAGAAAAAATAGTGCAATGCCATGAAAATACAACGAACAAGCAATCATTTGAGAAGCGATTTTTCCAATGGTTTGATGCTTTTTTGTTGATGAAATATCTTCACTATTTGAGAGATATGTTTTTTCCAGATATGGTGCTATTGGAGGCTGTAAACATGTTTGAAAAGATAAAGGGGAGTAATTTGGTTTTCGAAACAAATAGAGAAGCACTAAATCATTATCACCGAAAAGATGCTAATGAAGAGCCGCTCTAATTTCAAGCGATTCCAATATTTTTGCTTCGTGTTCTACCCAATATGCTAATCTGTCGTACACTTTATCGTGTTCAAAATAGTTAAGGGCCATTTTTACAAAAATGTGGCCATGCTTAGCCTCAGATACCCAAAGTGTTTTATAGAATTTTTGCATTTTTTCATCAGTTTGAGCTTCTGCAACCATTTTGAATCTTTCTGCACCTCTAGTCTCAACGATTGATGCAAGCAATAGTCTATCCATAAACCGCTCTTCTCTTCCAGAATGACATAGTTTTAGTAAAGCCTCCAAGTATGGATCTTTCCCAATACTATGTTGTAATTGGATACCTCTTTCCTGCATCAATTCATAAACTTGCTGAAAATGCTCAAGTTCTTCAATCCCAGTTTCGATTAGTTCTGGAATGATTTCGGTTCGATCTGGATATTTTGCAACAAAGCTCATAGCCATTGCGGAAGCTTTTCGCTCACAATCTGCATGATCTTGAAGAAAAGCATCAAAATCATTCATTACTGCATTTATCCATTCTTGTGAACTAGGAACAGCAAGGTCTAAATTTAACTTCATGTAGGAAGTTTAGTTTTTACATTTTTGAATAGAAGGATATAAATAGTAATACTAGTAGAACTGCGCAAACGATAATGGTTATTCTCCAAAATTTCTTTTCCTGGGCTTTGTTTTTAGCCTCAAGTTTTTGCTGCTTTCTCGATTTTGCCATAATGTAGAATTTTACTCAATATACAATATCGTAAAATAAAATCAAATCTACCAATACCGACTTTTAGTATCATAAAAATCAACGATTCGAGGGTCTACGAGAATATCTGTTGGTTTTATTGGCTTTTCAAGCGAGATCCCATTTAAAGTTCTACATCTACTTAATGCAACATATGTCTGCCCATATTCAAATGCCCCCCTTCCGAGATCTATTTTTATCTGGTCAAAGGTCTTTCCTTGGGCCTTATGAATCGTTATTGCCCACGCCAATTTTAAAGGATATTGGGTAAAACTTCCTGCTGGTTCAGTCTTAAATCGCTCAATATTATTCTCATCAACCTTATATCTAATGATTTCCCAATCCATTTTCTCCACCTTTATGATGGATTCTTGATTTTCGTGTCTGATCAATACATTTATAACTCCATCACCAATACTCATGATCTTACCCAATGAACCATTCACAAATCGTTTGTTAGGATCATTTTTAACAAACATAACTTGTGCGCCTTCCTTCAATTCCAAAACTTCAGCCGTTGGATAAACGCTTGCTTTAAAATTTCCGGTAACGGTGGCTTGAAAAAAATGACTGTATGAACTTATTTCATTTATTTTCTTCTGGTTGACTGCATTTGCTGTAGCGTTTATTGTACATAAGGTAATGTATAAATCATCCTCCTCGGCTTCTTGTCCAACTTGTTGATTCAACATATCCACATCGTCTTCGTCAAAGGTTCTAATTCGTATTCTATCTAGCAACTTCACAAAAAACTTCTCTGTTTGTCGATACACTTTCTGAAGTTCTATCATTTTCAAATCAATACCATTCTCCATAATCTTAGCGGAGAAAAAATAGGGTGAACTATATGAAGTATTGAAATAGTGCTTCTCAAAGCCAGTACTCACAACAGGAGGTAATTGAAAAAGGTCACCAAAACAAATAAGCTGCACACCCCCAAATGGAATATCTGCATCTCGATTAACTCGTAGAAACAAATCTATGTTATCAATCATATCTGCACGGACCATTGAAATCTCATCAATAATTAAAACATCTATATTCCTGTACAGGTAGTGATTTCTTCTTTTAGTTATGTCACCGGGTTGAAGCATCTTCGGGGGAAAACCAAAAAAACTGTGGATAGTCTGCCCACCTACATTTAAGGCGGCAATCCCAGTTGGAGCAACAATTACAGCTCTCTTCTTAGTAGTTTTATAGAATAGTGACAGCAAGGTAGATTTACCAGATCCTGCACGCCCAGTCACAAAATAGTGCTCTTGAGTGTTCTCAAGCTGATTCAATACTTCCTTGAATTCTTCGTCTAATATTCTTGGTAATAATTCTTTCACTAAGTAATCCTGCAATTAAGCTGTGTAAATGTAGCTGAATTAGTCATGAATAGCTCCTATTTATGGCAGTTTTACCCATAATTCAAGAATGTGGATAAAATCTAATATTAGGACTTCCTATATATTTATAATATAGATATATTTGGCCAAATTATGAGGTTAAAAGAACTAAGATTAAAAGGCTTTAAAAGCTTTGCAAACACAACCAGAATAGGCTTTGATGAGCAAGTCGTGGGTGTTGTAGGTCCCAATGGAGCAGGAAAATCCAATATTGTGGATTCCATCAGATGGGTTTTGGGTGAAAGAAAAGGGAAAGATTTAAGGACGGATACTAAAACGGATGTGATTTTCAACGGTACTTCTGTGAGAAAGAAAGCAAGCGTCGCTGAAGTCTTTCTAACCTTTGATAATACCAAAAACATCATTCCAACAGATTACGAACAAGTTGAAATAGGTAGAGTCCTTTACAGAAGTGGAGACAGCGAATACTTGTTGAATGGCACAAAGTGTAGAAGGAAAGATATCATCAATTTGTTTTTAGATACTGGTATTGGGTCTAATTCATATGCAATTATTCAACTCGGAATGGTTGATGATATCTTATTTGATAAAGACAACGCCAGAAACAAAATGTTTGAACAGGCGTCCGGTATTTCAAAATTCAAAATTCGTAAAAGAGAAACCTTACTAAAACTCAAGAACACTAGGGAGGATTTAGAAAGAGTAAAAGATATTTTGCATGAGCTTGAAAGCAATATGGCTGCGCTTGAAAAACAAGCAAAAAGAACCAAAAGGTTTTACGAATTAAAAGATAAGTACAAGGAATTAACAATCAATCTATCTTCCTCAAGTTATAATGTAATATCTACACAACATGCTGAGTTAAAGAAAAAACTAACGGCAGACGAAGAAGAATATCGAGGAGTAAGTAATAATCTAGCGGATCATGAATCGCGTTTAGAGAAATCAAGAACAGATAATCTTTCTAAGGAACAAACACTTTCTGAAAGTCAAAAAACCTTTAATAAATTAAATGACGACCTCAGATCCAAGGAGAATGAAAAGCAAATAAATCAACAAGAAAAACAATTCAGTGAGAACAGTCAAAAGAAACTGAATAATACTATTACAGCAAATAAGGCTGAACTAAAGAAGCTAGCAGAAGAGATTGAGCCAATCCAAGCGCAATACAATGAAAAACTTAAAGAGCTAAAAACCGAAAAAGTTTCTTTTGAAAAAGTAGAAGCCAGATATAATGAAGTAAAACAACTTTTGAATTCCCTTCAAGGTGATTCAGAATCTCAAATTGCAGTACTTCAGAAATATGAAAACGAAGTTTTCGAATTAGAAAAGCAATTGGTCGTCACAGAAAATAATCTCGAAAGAACACAATCTGTCGTTGCCAATTTGTTATTACAAATAGGAGAGTCCAAGTCTCAGGAAGCAGAGTTTACAAAGAACTTGGTTGAAGTTAAAAAGCAAGAAGCAGAAGTTGAAAATAAGCTTGCCGAGTTTGAGATTAAAACAAAAAACCTAAGAGAAGAACTTAAAGAAACTGATTTTTCTGTTGCTGAAAAATCAGAGCGTTTGATCGAAATAAATAGAAAATTAGACTCCAAGCAAAACGAGCATGATCTGATTAAAGACATGATCGATAATCTTGAAGGATTTCCAGCGTCGACAAAATTTTTAGTAGAAAAGTGGAAAAAAACACCAATTTTATCAAATGTAATCGATGCTGCGCCAGAGTTTAAAACAAGCTTGGAATCATACCTTCAGAGTTACCTGAATTACTTTATTGTTGATAATTATAAAGAAGCCATTGAGGCAGTTGATTTATTAAGCGGAGCCCAAAAAGGTAAGGCTCAATTTTTTATACTAAATCAAAATCAGATAAATTCAGCTCAAGTAAGTTGTAGTATACCTGGTGCTGTGTCTGCAGCCTCAGTTCTTGATGTAGATGCTAAGTATAAAACTCTTTTAGAATCGCTACTAAATGGTGTTTTCTTTGTTGATGAATGGAAAGATGAATTCTATCAAAACCTAAGTGATGACATTACAATCCTTGATAAAACAGGAAAATATGTAATCAACAAAAAGCAATTGTCGGGTGGTAGTGTAGGTCTTTTTGAAGGGAAAAAACTGGGTAGAGAAAAGACCTTAAAGAAATTGGCCAATGAAATCGAAGAGCTTAAAACAAATGGGTCTAAACTAGAAGAGGAGTTAGAGAAACTCAAAGCGCAAAAGAAACAGTTGGATGAAAAATTGGAGAGCAAAGAGAATGAACCAATTGTCGCTGAGCTTGAAACAATTAGAGCATCAAGAATCCAGATGGAGGCTCAATTGGGAGCAAAAAATGATTTCACAATCAATCTAAATAATCAGATAGGAGAGAATGAGAGTTTGATTTCTGGTTTTACATCTGGTCTTACAGATATTAGATCTAAAAGAGATGAGGCTAAAACTAGTCTCCTTAAATATAAAAGCGAGAAGGAAAAAGCAAGCGGAGAAATAGATAAAATATTAGAAGAGTCTCAATCCCTCACAGAAGAATACAATACAGCTAACATTGGATTGATAAAAATTCAAAATGCAGTTGAATCCTTTGAGCAAGATATCAATTTCAAAACGGAAAGAATATCAAGACTTTCTATTGAGGTTGAAAGTGCTCAAAAGGAAGAGGCTCAATTGCAAAAAAGTATTCAAGATTGCATTAGCAAAGCAGATACGATTGAAAATGAATTGAAAGATCTTTATCAATCAAAGGAGGGTATGGCAAAAGACTTAAGCGATACTGAGCAAAACTATTTTTCTGAAAGATCATCAATTAATGAGTTAGAAACCAATACACAGAAACTCAGAAGAGACTTGAATGAGAAGCAAGTAGCTATTAATGAAAACAAATCTGAGCTACAAAATTTCGAATTTCAACTTTCAGCCATTAAAGAAAGATTGAGCATTGAATTCCAAATGGAAAAAGATGCCATCAAAGACTTGCTGGAGTCCGCAGATGCCACAGAGGTAGAAGAAGGATTGGAGCTGAAGGTATCAAAGTTGAAACACCGGTTGGAGAATTATGGAGATATCAATCCATTGGCTGTACAAGCATACGATGAAGTAAAGGAAAGATATGAGATGATTGCCGGTCAAAGAGATGATATCTTGGAAGCTGAAGCATCATTGCTAGAAACCATTGATGAAATAGAAAAGACCGCATCGGAAAAATTCCTAACTGCATTCAATCAGGTCAACGATCACTTTAGAGAAGTATTTAGAAGCTTGTTTACAGAAGACGATACGGCTGAAATAATCCTCTTAGATCCAGAAAATCCATTAGAGTCTGGAATAGAAATTATTGCAAAACCTAAAGGGAAAAGACCAAGTACCTTGAAGCAATTATCCGGAGGAGAAAGAACATTGACTGCAACTGCTTTACTATTTAGTCTATATCTCTTGAAACCTGCACCATTCTGTATTTTCGATGAGGTAGATGCACCACTAGATGATAGTAATATCCAAAAGTTTGTAAAACTGATTAAAAGGTTCTCTGTAGAATCACAATTTGTGATCATTACTCACAACAAATCTACGATGGCAGCAGTGGATACTTTATATGGAGTATATATGCAAGAGAAGGGAGTGTCTGATGTGGCTCAAGTTGATTTCAGAGACTATGACCACGAAGAAATATTCCAAGCAGCAAATGTAAACTAGACGTCAAAAGTAAAAAGGTTTCCTAGTCTTTACTAGGAAACCTTTTAGGTTTTAACAGTTGCAGGATTATAAAACATATTAGCCAAATATTATGCCAATATGTAATACGTAATCTAAACTTTTCTTAAATAAGTTTCTTAAAATGCTAATCCAACTGAAAGAATCAGTCTAGATGGAGATTCAGAGAAATTATAAGATTCTCCTTCAAAAGATATATGATCTCCATAGTTTGTGAAATTGCCCTCATAGTTTAATGACAATCTAAGTTTTCTAAAATCAAGGCCTAGACCGGCTTGATATCCGAAAGATGCATTCTTGAATTTTTGCTCATACCCTTCAACATCAAATAATTCTGATGTACTATTAAGATGAATATGTGCAACAGGTCCTGCGTGTATTTTTAAAAATCCAATCTTAAACCCAATATTTAAAGGGATATCAAGATCTTGATAATATTCTTTGACTTCGATGACTGATTGGTCTGTTTCCTTTACGAGATAAGTAATTCCCTGCGAATTCAACAAAAGTGCAGGCTCCCAGTATAATTTTAGAAATTTGAATCGTGCATAAATACCAGCGTGAAATCCATAATCGATTTCTCCAATAGACATTTCTACCAACTCTGCCGAACTTGAAAGACTTATCGTCTCTGGTGTAACAACATTATGATTCTGTAATCCTATCTTAATACCAAATTCTGCTTTGTCATTTTGAGCAGTGACCAATGTTGCTATGGCAAGCAATAATATTATAAGATAAAACCTTTTCAAATCCATCATATTTAAAACAAATATCGTGTTTTTTGGGTTAACTTTCATCCTTCTTACTCTTAAAGAAACTTTAAATGGATATCCAGACTGTATATTTCGTAGGCAGTTTTCCGACTGAATCAAAATGTCCAACCGATAACAAACCAGAAATTGCTTTCATTGGTAGGTCTAATGTTGGTAAATCTTCCTTGCTAAATATGCTATGCAATCAAAAGGACTTGGCAAAAGTTTCTGGAACTCCAGGTAAAACAAGGCAGCTTAATTATTTTGTCATCAATGAAGAATGGTATCTGGTCGATTTACCAGGCTACGGCTTTGCAAAGGCCTCTAAAAAGGCTAAAGCCAATTATGAGCGCATGATTGAGCAATACCTATTACAAAGAGAAACACTGATGTGCGCTATGGTACTGTTGGATTGCAGACATGAATTACAATCCATTGATAGAGAGTTTATCAATTGGCTGGGGTCAATGCACATTCCATTTGTTTTGGTGTTCACAAAACTTGATAAATTAAAAGAGTCTGAAACTGAGGCAAACATGCAGAGAATCAAGGATCAACTTTTAGAATCTTGGCATTCTTTACCAGAAACCTTTGCAACGAGTGCTAAAAAGAAGAAAGGACGTGATGAAATACTCAATTTTGTAGAATCTACCATTAAAACATATCAAGAAAGGCAAGTTGAATAGTCACTAAATCTTTCCTTTTAATATTTTATCTTTGATTAAAATCAATCCATTTTTGGGTAGTCAGAAAAATCATATAATAACCGATCTTGAAGAATGGCCAATAACTAAGTTTTACACCAAAAGAACTGAGTTTATTAAGGCCTTGAATGAATACACTTTTTCTCGTTTGCAAGAGAAAAATGTAGATCTCATTTCCGTGCTTGAAAAAACCATTTATATGGAAAAGCAGAGGGTCAAGAATAAACCTTGGAAGGTAGATCCTCCTGATGATGAAGAATATTGGAGTTCCCTAGGTAAAGATTTAGCTGGTGCAATTTCTCTTGAAAATAGAGAGCAAATTGCCAAGGAGATGGTCATCAGGATTATCAATCGATATGCAGAAGAAATTGTGGGTGGATTTCTACCTAAAACCTTTCGATTTGCTCGTAATGCATTAACTGCAATATTTAAAAGATTGTTCAACCGAATTCGATTTCCATACCTTTTCAAAGCTTGGGGTCCAAAGTCCGAGCTTTTTAATAAAATACAGGTCTCAGGAAGTATAGATGAGGTAAGATCAATATTTGAAATGGGTACTGTTATTTTAGTACCCAATCACTTTAGTAATCTAGATTCAATTCTGCTTGGTTATGCAATCGATGCGAAAGTAGGAATTCCAGCTTTTACATGGGGAGCAGGTCTGAATCTTTTCGATTACGAAATCCTTGCTCGATATATGAATCGACTAGGAACCTATCGTGTGGATAGAAGAAAGAAAAACCCTATCTACCTTGAAACCCTAAAGGCGATGTCTTCATTGTCACAGCATTTTGGTCTCAACAATATTTTTTTCCCAGGAGGAACAAGAAGCCGATCGGGAGCAATGGAGAAAAATCTTAAGTTGGGATTACTCCAATCGACACTTGAGGCTCAACGACTAAATTTGCAACATAAAACAGGAAAAAAAATATACATCGTTCCAGTTGTTCTTGGTTATCATTTTGTGCTCGAGGCGAATAGACTGATCGAGGGTCATTTGCGGCAAGCAGGAAGAGAAAAATATACAAGAATTGGATCAGGTACGTCCAAGCTTAAAAAGACTTGGGTTGTATTTAAAAATATTCTAAGAAACGAAACCGATGTAAGTATTCATTTTTGCAAACCCATAGATGTGGTTGGAAATAATGTAGACATCAATGGAGATTCTTTTGATCAGACAGGAAAAAAAGTGGACATCAAAGATTACTTCACCTTGGATGATTTGGTCAATAAAGATAATCAAAGGGAGAAGGTATATACTCAGATATTGGCGACCAAGATTTTGGATAGTTATTACAAGGAGAACATAATTCTTAGCTCTCATCTTTTGGCCTTTGTTGCATTCAGGTTGGCTTATCAACAATTTGATGGGATCTCCGTTTATGAAATGATGAATCGCCTGAACAAAAAGTTCAAAATAGATGCTGGCTTATTACATAAGGAATTGTCACAAGTAATTGCCAAATTGATTTTAAAAGAAGAAGCTGGTGAGGTGATGTTATCCGATACAGTAAGATCAGGGGCAACAGAAACTATAAAAGAGGGTATATATAAGCTTGGTTTATTCCATCAGAAAAAGCCATTATTTAGAAAGAACGTAAATTCGTTTAGCTCTGAAAGTTTTAAGCTTTTATATTATTATCATAATCGGCTTAACGGATTTGGGATTGAGAAGTATCTAGACGCTTCCGCAAATTTGGTTGAGTAAAAAAATAAAATCGTGAGATATATTATATACGATGTCGAAGCTACTTGTTGGAGAGGTAAGCCTCCAAAAGGTATAAATGAAGTTATCGAAATCGGTGCTGTTATGATCAACGATTATGGCGAACTAATTTCCGAATTCAACAAATTTATAAAGCCAACAGTAAATCCAAAGTTATCTGGCTTTTGTAAATCTCTTACTCATATTTCACAGGAGAATGTTGATGCTGCAGAATATTATCCAAAGGTGATTGATATATTTAAAGAATGGATCGGGGTAGGAGAAGAGGATTATGTTCTTGCAGCGTGGGGGGACTTTGACAAACGAATCCTTCGAGACAATTGTCAACTCCATAAAATTGAAGCGGATTGGGTAGAGTACTTTATAAATGTAAAATCCCAGTATAACACGATAAAAGGTAATATGGGTCATGAAAAGAGTGGATTAAAGGCAACTGTCAAGAAAGAAGGCTTCGAATTTGATGGAGTTCATCATCGTGCTATATCGGATGCCAGTAATCTTGGGAAGGTCTTTTCCAAGTATATGGATGAGTGGGTGGTCGTTTGGTAGAATTTTAAGATTTATTTATCTATCATTTAGATACCTTTAGGAACTTTCAGCCTAATTTAAACAGTTATATAATTGAACATTAAACTATAAAAATGAAAAAATTTATTTTATCTGTCTTGTCTTTATGCTTTATAGCAAATGTAGCAGTAGCACAAGAGCAAGGTTATATTAAAATGGAAATCACTGAAGTAGAAAGCGATAACGCTGAAATGTCTACTTATCTCGAGATGATGAAGGGAACTGAAACCGAGTACATGTACACAGATGATAAATCTATGGTGAAAGCAAATATGATGGGAGGAATGGTCGAAATGACAACCATCGTTGCAAATGCTGATGAATCAATGGTAATGTACATGAATGCAATGGGCAAGAAGATGCAAATTGAAAGTACAAAAGAAGAAAGAGACATGGTAGAGGCAAAGTCTCAACAAGAAGCTCCAGAATTTACCATTGAATACGATGAGAATGTAACAAAAGAAATATTGGGGCATAAATGCATCAAAGCAGTTGTAACATTTGACAATCCTGATTCTGAAGAAAATATGTCTATGGACATGTTTGTAGCACCAGACTTAAAAATGAGTTCAAAAATGATTCAAGGACTTGATAAAGTAGATATCAAAGGATTTCCACTTGAATACATCATGGATGCAGGAATGATGAAAATGACTGTTACAGCAACTGAGTTCAAAGAAGAAGTAGATGTTGCTGCATTTGAGTTTAATTCAAAAGGATATCAGAAGCTTACTTGGGAAGAATTTTCAGAGCAAATGTCACAAATGGGTGGTGGGTTTTAGTCATCACTCTCCAAATAAAAAAAGGGCAATGATTTATTTTCATTGCCCTTTTTTTGATTAAAATCTTAATCAAAAAAGTATTATTAAAAAAATGGATTTGAAAACATAGGATTTGTAATCATCTTTTCATCTGTCAGAGTATGAAGAAAGGCCTCTAATGCATCCATCTCCAATGAGTTCAATTGTATTTTGATTGGGTTTCCACCATTTCTCAGTTTGTTATCGAGGTTGGGGTGGGCTTGTATATTATTGTTATAATGATTTAAGACATCTCTAAGGCTTTCAAATCTGCCATCATGCATGTATGGAGCAGTTAATGCAATATTCCTCAAGGAAGGGATTTTAAACTGGCCTTCTTCCTTACCGTTATCTGCATACTCTATATCTAGTCCGATGTTGGCTGTTCCCGAAGTACTTGCGTACTCACCAGATTGTCCGTCTGCTGCCGCAAAGTTTATCCCTGAATGACAGCTTGCACATTGTGCCTTGTTGGAAAAGAAAACTGCCATCCCTAATTTCTGAAACTCCGTAAAGTTTTCAAATTCATTTTCAATGGCTCTATCAAAGCTTGAGTTGGTAGAACTAATTGAAGCCATAAATTGTGTTATCGCATTTGAGAATCTATGCTCATCTATATGGGTAGAACCATAGGCCTTTTCAAACAGCTCAGGATAGTAAGAAATTTTCTTTAGCTTCTCCATTAAGCTCGGAAGATCTTCCATGCCCATTTCTATATGATTGGTGACAGGCTCTGCAACTAAGTCCCGCATGGAGCCTTGTCTGCTATCCCAAAAGAAATTATTGTTGGTAGCTAGATTTGTAAATGACATAGAATTTCTAGTAGTCAACTTACCACCAAATCCCTGACTTAAATCATCACCATCAGCAAAGGCTTTACTTTGTTGATGGCAACTGGCACAAGCTGTTGCATTGTTCTTTGATAGCTGACTATCATAGAAAAGAACTCTACCTAGGGTAGCAGCGTCATTATTTTCTACCTTGGTTTTAATAGGCGCACCAAAACCATTAAAAATTTCTGAAGATTGAAAACTTGGGTTAATCGAGTTTACAAAACTAAACTCAGGAAGGCGTAAATCATTGATCTTTTCATTTTCAGCCTGGTAATCATAGCTTATTTCTGGAAGTATAGGTTCTAATTGATTGTTGAGGAGAGTCGTTTGATTTTTCTCGCAGGATACCATGGCTAAAACAGCCAAGCATCCTATCGTAAGTGATAGTGTATACTTCATAGCTTTAAGAGTGTTGTTAACTAAAAGTAGTTAAAATAATCGTGCCATAGTGACAAGCTAATGTTTTTTGGTGTTTTGAGTATAATTTTGGCATTTTGCTAGAATTTGGGGAAACCCTTAGGAAATATCAAATTAAGAATGTTAAAGGATTTGGTCGGTGGCCTAAAAAGTATGCAAAGAAACCAAAGGTAGAACAGGTATTCAGGGAGTAAATGTGGTTATATGATGGATATAGAATGCTTCTAAGTGCCTACTAACACTTGGCCTGCGGTAAAAAGCAATGTAAAAGAAGTATTCAATGAGATTATTAGACTTTTGGGGATTAAAGTTCTTTTTGAACATCTTGTTTGACCACTTTGACTTTTTAACTCACATACCCACAAAAAAAAGACCGACTAATGCCGGTCTTCATTTTTATTTCAATTATATATTTTGCTACTTTCTAAAAGGGTTCGAATACCTTTCGTCTGTCAACATATCTTCATCTGTCAGTGTGTGCATAAATGCTTCTAATGCATCTAGCTCAAGCGAACTTAAATCCATTTTGATTGGCTCGCCATTCTTTTGTAGTTTGAAATCTAAGTTCGGGTGGGGCTGGATTCCTGTATTATAGTGATCCAATACCTCTCTTAATGTTTGGTATCTACCATCGTGCATATATGGTGCAGTCATAGCGATGTTTCTTAAAGAAGGAATTTTGAATTCTCCTTCACCTCTGCCATTATCAAAGTAATCCACATCAAGACCGATATTTGTTGTTCCTCTTGATGGGTTGTAATATTGGTCGACAGCATCCGGAGCAGCAAAATTGGCTCCTGTGTGGCATGATCCGCAAAGTGCTTTATCACTGTAGAATATTGCCATTCCCAATTTTTCCATTGAACTAAAATCTGAAAAATCATCTTCAATAGCTCTATCGTAAGTAGAATTTGTTGTAGTAATTGAAGCTAAAAACTGAGTCAAAGCCTCTGTAAATTTAGTTTGAGTTACCGCTGTAGAACCATATGCTTTTTCAAAAAGCTCTGGGTAGTAACTCGTATTTTGAAGTTTAGTCATCAAAGCAGGAAGGTCTTCAATCCCCATTTCAATATGATTTAAAATTGGTTCTTCAACCAATGTATTTAATTCTCTTTGTCTTGAATCCCAGAAGAAATTATTTCCTAAAGAAAGATTCTGGAATGATAATGAATTTCTTGTGGTAACAGATCCACCAAAACCAGGGCTAAATACATTACCATCAGCAAATGCATTTTCTTGGTGGTGGCAACTCGCACAAGCCGTAGAATTATTTTTTGATAACAAACCATCATAGAAAAGTACTCTTCCCAAAGTGGCAACGTCATTGTCATGTACCTCAGAAGTCATGCTCTGTCCAATATTAGTAGTTACAGCGGAAACAGCAAATTGAGTAGAAAATGTATTTACCAAATCCATATCAGGCATTCTGATATCCATTACAGCCTTACTATTTGATACATAATCAAACGGTACTTCTGGAAGCACAGGCGTAGCACTAGCATTTGATTCGAAATTGTCTTTTTGACAAGATACAAGTAGCAGTATTGCTAGAACTCCAACTAATGATGTAAAATGAATTGTTTTCATAAAATTGTTTTTTGAAAGAAAATTGTTCTAAGTAGAATTATCTACGTCTATAAATATAAAGTAAATAACTCATAATTGCCTATTTCATTGTGCTCTAGAACGACTTTTCGCCTATGTTTAACTATAAAATTTGGCTTTTATTAAGGAATTTCTCTCATTTGTTCTGTAATAAACCGGTATTTCAAGTTCACTGCTATAGGAGGAACGAATATAATCTGCACAACGTTGGTCCCTAGACCAAGAAATAACATAGCTTCTGCATTTATTCTCACTCTATCACTGATTTCATAGCCTGGTGCAAAGCCAATTGCCAATCCAAGACCACCACCATCAGGGTCGTTGGCATTTGGAGAATTTAGACCTCCAGCATAACCCATACCCATGACACTAGATTCATATATCCAGTTTTTATAGACTTTGCGCCTTTTGGTAAATCCAACTCCTAATGCAAGGTGACCAAAATCGGAATTAAAAGGACCACCTTCTTGTCCTCCAATATTCCCTCCCAAACTCATTCTAAAAAAGGTATTGTTTCTTCCACTTAACCAGGTAACATCAAAAGGTCCTGTTAAAAGTTGATTGCCAGTAAATGGCGCAAACTGACTTATCATGCCTGACATGTTCAAGCTTACTTCTCTAGTTTTTTGGTAAATTGATTCGTCTTGACTGAAAATGTGAGTACTACCAAAAATCAGAACACAAAGCAGTATGTTTTTTAGTATACCCATTAGAATTTAAGATTTATATATAAAGCAATAGGCGGACTAATCTGACCTCCAAATCTATCTGTATCAGCAATTGGAATATCATTACCACTTATGATTTCTGTAGTCTCGGTTCTCTCATAGAATCCTGAAATATTCATTTCGGTATGAAGTCTTACTCTATAATTGATACTATAACTAAGCCCTATAAATGGTCCACCTCCCAAACGCAAAATATCTTTAGCAATAATGGAATTGCTAAAATTAGAAGTAGCGACACTTTCGTATTCAATTGCTCCAAAAACATCAACTCCATAGTAAAATGTCAATCTCTTTTTAAGGCTCACATAGCGCTCAATTCCAAAACTTAAAGTTCCAGTCCTTTCTTCAGTTTCTCTAAATGTTACGGTTGTCGCATCAAAGAAATTTGATCTACTAAAAGTAGCTCCTACACCAATTCTTAAGGCTGAATTATTAATGTGATATCTCATTAAGATAGGGAAGTCAAAAACATCAGTCCCAGAAGAATTGCCAACAAACCTTGACAGAACATTGGTAATATTAAATCCTAGTTCAAATCCTTTGTAATCCTGAATATGGGTTGAATTCTCTTCAAAAGCGTCTCTTAGTTTGTTTTCCTTTTTATCATTTTGCCCAAAGAGGAAAACTGAAATAAGTAATAAACTTATTGTGATTTTGTATTTATGCATATCCTGTTTTGTTCGATAATGTTATAACAATATTAGTAAATTATTATTGCAATTATACTTCAAGTCTTACATTTGATTGTCTTCCTTTCAGTATGGGCTAGTTTGTTGTTAAGTATACCATGGATAGGTAAAGAACTAATCTTAAACCAATACTACCATCAAGTAAGCCACCAAAGAAAAAATCTCCCCTTCCTTGCTTAGAGAAATATATAAGCACAGCTACATATACATAACAAATGCTTAGTCCGTAAAAGTAACTTTGATTTATGAGTCCTGTGAAGAACAAATAGCTTATAAGGCAAAAGCAGATAATTACCAAAGCAAGCGCCAATAATTTTGATTTTTTGATGCCCAGTTTGTGGATCAATGTTTTGACCGAGATACTTTCATCAACTATAACGTCGCGAATATCAAAAGGGATGGTAATTGCTAAAAAGAATAATACGCGTTCTATAAGTAAAATCGCACAAAGAGGTGTAAAAAGTTCTGTTGATATCATTCCTAAGGTCAACCAAGTCCAGACAATGGCTATCAGAAAGATTTTTATGAAAGGGAAATCTCTAAGACGCTTAGAATTAAAAAGGGGTAGCACGTAGGCTGTAGTAAGTATCGCTGGAATTACAATCATCACCATTTGACGAAAGTCTAACTCAAAAAAGAAGAAAACTGCAAGTATAAATGAAAGACAAAAATAGACAAGAATATGGTGCCTATATTTTTTGATGACCCTATATCGTCCTTGTTTGCTGAATGCACTTACCATTGACATGCCAACCAAACGATGCGCAGAATAAACTGCCATTGTGGAAAGTCCTATATATAGAGCATAGTACCACTGAATTTCAATTCCTAAAATTAAATAGGACTCAATGCAGATCAATGCTGCACACAAGGAAATATGTAGGCTACTGTAGAGATAAAAATTCCCTAAGGCCTTTAGTATGTTCCACACATTTTAAAAGTACTTAAAATTGTGGCCATTTTTAATTTTGAGTAAAGTTTCATATATCAACTTTGAGACATTTTCAACATCACTAGCAGCAGCCATTTCTACAGTTGTATGCATATACTTCAAGGGCAAAGAAATCAAAGCTGATGGTATACCACCAGAAGAATAAGCAAATGCATCCGTATCTGTCCCTGTACTTCTTGACGCAGCAGATCTTTGGAAAGGTATTTTTTTCTTGGTTGCCGTATCTATTATAAGTTCTAGAAGTTTTCTTTGTACAGCTGGAGCATAAGTAAGCGTCGGACCTTTACCACATTTGATTTCTCCCAGTTCTTTTGTCTTTAAAAGTGGAGTTGTAGTATCATGAGTTACATCTGTGACAATGGCAACATTAGGTTTCAATCTTGCAGCTATCATTTCAGCTCCTCTCAGACCTATTTCTTCTTGGACCGCATTTATAATGTACAAAGTGTAAGGTAATTTCTTTTTGTTTTTCTTAAGCATTCTTCCTACTTCAGCAATGCAGAATCCTCCCATCTTATTATCGAGAGCTTTGCCGTAGAAATACTCTCCATTAAGCGTATCAAATTCGTCGATGAAGGTGATTACACAACCAACATGCACACCCATTTTCAATACTTCATCTTTATCCTTAGCTCCAACATCAATAAAAATGTTTTTCATATTTGGAGTGGGGTCGTCTTCTTTTTTACGACGCGTGTGAATTGCAGGCCATCCAAATACACCTTTTACAGGTCCTTTCTTTGTGTGAATTACAACTCTTTTAGCAGGAGCGATCATATGATCTGATCCACCATTTCTGATAACGTTGATATAGCCATTATCAGAAATATGATTGACATACCATGCAATTTCATCTGCATGTGCCTCAATAGCTACACTAAAATTTTTACCAGGATTTATAACGCCATAGGCCGTTCCATAATCATCAAGATGTACTTCATCAACAAATGGTTTGATGTATTCTAACCAAATTTTCTGCCCAGAGGTTTCGTATCCTGTTGGCGCAGCGTTATTCATATAGTTATATAAAAACTCCTTCGAATTCTTTGTTAAAAACTTCATATAAATTTTAATTATTCATCCAATTTTCGGGGTCTACTTTCCACCTTGAAAGAAGCTCTAATTGATCAGATTCCAAAAAGCCATTCTCTACTGCTTGTTTTAGCAATATATCATAGTTAGAAAGAGAGACAAATGTACAGTTTTTTGCTTCAAAAGCATCTACTGCACGTTGAAATCCATAATTAAATATGGACAATACTGTATCTACTTGACCACCTGCATCTCTCACCGCTTCAACGGCACTCAAGCTGCTCATTCCTGTAGAAATTAAGTCCTCAACCAACAACACTTTGGCTCCTTCTGGTAGATTCCCTTCGATTTTATTCTGCCTTCCATGCGCTTTAGCTTTGCTTCGCACATATAAATATGGCTTTTCTAATCTATCAGCTAGCAATGCACCATGTGGTATTCCAGCTGTAGCAATTCCTCCGATTATATCGAATTCCATGCCTTTTATCACTTCCGTAAATGCTTCTACTATCTCCGTTCTTACTTTGGGATATGACAATGTCAATCGATTATCACAATATATAGGAGATTTAATTCCACTTGCCCAAGTAAATGGTTTTTGTGGATTGAGTTTAATTGCATTTATTTGCAGTAAATTTCGTGCTATTCTTTCTGCACTATTACTCATGTGAGATACTTTTTAATTTAGAAGCCAATGTACAAAATTTACGTCAATGAAAAACCTTTGATCTTGGTAGATTCAATATCTGTCAAAGATGCATGGCATTCTCAAAAAAGAACACTTGTCGTGAGATATCTAAACAAGACAAAGCAAATCCTACAATACATAGATATGCTTAACAAGACCAAAAAAGTCGATAAGGTCGTTTTGCATCACAACAGCAAAAAAGAACTATGGAAAGATTTTATTAGTTTGATGAATGTTGTTGAAGCAGGAGGTGGATTGGTTTTTAATGATAAAAATGAACTCCTCGTAATCTTTAGAAGAGGAAGTTGGGATTTGCCGAAAGGCAAATTTGAAAAAAATGAACCTAAAAGATTAGGGGCTATGAGGGAAGTCATGGAAGAAACTGGAGTTGATAACGTACATATTGATAAAAAAGTAGGAAAGACCTATCATATTTTTAATCAAAAAGGGAAACGCTCTCTAAAACTTACCTACTGGTATTCGATGTCTACAAATTTTACTGAAAATTTGATTCCACAACAAGAAGAGGATATTGTCAAAGCAGAATGGATCGATCCAAAGAAATTCTTAAAAACTTATGATCCAATCTACAGCAACGTTTCTAATATAATCAATAAGTATCTTGATAAACGATAGGCTCTCTTTACTACATTGGTTTTAGAAAACTCCTACATTTATATATGATGAATGCACATGACTAGGTTATTTTTCTTTTTTGACCATGTTTCATTTATACTTTGGATTTAAATTGTGTCGTTATTTTAGCATCAGTCAATCGGATCAGATGATACTTCGTCAGGGTTTACCCCCATCTAATAGTTCGTAGTAAAACCTTAATAATAATTTACGTTGACTCCATATATTTGTAAAAATTAAAATATATGCGATTTTCTACCTGCTTTCTAATCCTACTTTTTCCTTTTGTTTCTTTTTCTACCAAGTATTATGTTTCTCCAGCTGGAAATAATTCCAATAATGGATCCATCAATGCTCCATGGGAAACAGTTCAATTTGGAATTGACCAATTGACTGCTGGAGATGTATTGTATCTAAGAGAAGGAAATTACGGTGAAAAGGTGAATGTCAATGTATCTGGTACTGCAGCTTCTCGTATCATTATTACCAATTACCAGACTGAAGAAGCAATTTTGGATGGTACAGGTTTGAATTCTCAAATTGCGATGATTGATCTTGTAAATCAGGATTTTGTAACCATAGAGGGGTTGACAATAAGAAACAACATGATGTTGGATGCTCAAGGAATTCATGTGGCAGGAACTTGCGATGGTATCGAGCTTTTAGGTAATAAGATTTATGAAATCAATTTTTCTACCAACCCCAATCTACCTGCAACTCCTACTCGAAATGCACAATCAATCATTGTATATGGAACTTCCGGAACTGATCCAATTACTGATTTGAAAATAAATGGCAACGAAATTTATAATTGTATGCTAGGGCACAGTGAGGCTCTAGCAGTGAATGGCAATGTGGATGGTTTTGAAGTGATAAATAATTATGTGCACGACAATACCAATATTGGAATTGATATTATTGGTCATGAAGGAACAGCACCAGCCAATGATCAGGCGCGGAATGGATTAATCAAATACAACATTGTTCATGATTGCGTAGCTGACTATGCAACTTCGGGCGGCTTATATGTTGATGGAGGTAAGGATCTAATATTTGAAAATAACTACTCTTATAGAAATGGATATGGAGTTGAAATTGGATGTGAAAACATTAATAAGACGACGAGCAATATTATTTTAAGAAATAATATAATCTATGATAATGTAGAAGCTGGATTGTCATTGGGGGGATACAACTATCCTTCAACTGGTAAAGTTATTGATTGTAAAGTGACTGGAAATACTTTTTATAAAAATGATAATTCTGATAGTTATACGGGTGAATTATACTTGACCTACTCAGAAAATTGTGAAATTTCTAACAATATATTTTACACGAGTAATTTAAACACTTTTGCATATGTTGAGAATTATCAACCGGGATTGATTGTAGACTACAATACAATTTACAACCCTTCAGGAAGTTCAGAATTTGAAGTTGATTGGAATGGTGCCTTTTATTATGGTTATTCTAATTATCTAAATGGAACAAACAATGATGCAAATTCTACTTACGGTGATCCTCAATTTGTAGATGGAAATTTAAGCAGCATAGATCTACATATTCAAACATCAAGTCCAGCTGTAGATGCTGGCGATCCAAGTTATACAATTGGAGTAGGCGAAGAAGATCTAGATGGTAATAATAGAGTTCACAACTCTATCATTGATTGTGGGGCACATGAATTTGGATCAAGTCCAATTGCTAACCATTGTACAGATGGGATCCAAAATGAAGATGAAACTGGTGTTGACTGCGGAGGTGTAGATTGTGTATTGTGTCCAAGCTGTACAGATGGGATTCAAAATGGGGATGAAACAGATATTGATTGTGGTGGTCCAGAATGTCTTGCTTGTGCAACTTGTAATGACGGGATTCAAAATGGCGATGAAACTGATGTTGATTGTGGTGGCCCAGATTGTTCTGCTTGCGTAACTTGTAATGATGGAATTCAAAATGGAAATGAAACTGATGTTGATTGTGGTGGCCCTGATTGTGCTGCCTGTGCAACTTGCAATGACGGTGTTCAAAATGGAGATGAAACCGGCATAGATTGTGGTGGGCCTGACTGTAATTTATGCACCAATGATGGATGCGATATTGTCAATGCAGAAGATTTTGAATCAGGCTGGGGGATTTGGAATGATGGTGGCTCTGACTGCCTGAAGACCTTAGGGGATGCTGCTCATGCAAATTCTGGAGAGTATTGTGTGAGATTAAGAGACAATACATCTACTTCCGTAGTTACAACGGATAACTTAGATATGTCTTCTTATCCATATGCAAGTATATCTTGTAGTTTCAAAACACTTGGTTTTAATCCAGGTCATTCTATAAGATTTGAGTATTCGACTAATGGAGGTTCTACTTGGAGTGTTTCAAAAACTTGGACTTATGCTGCTGACTTTCTCAACAACCAAAGAATTAATGATGTTGTTGATATTATAGCCACTTTTACATCAACGACTCAGTTTAGATTTGCTTGTAATGCAGCTTCCAATGGTGATAGAATATTTCTAGATGATGTTATTATCAATGGTTGTAATGGATCGGATGGAGCGGACCCAACTTGCGATGATGGTATACAAAATGGTGATGAAACAGGTGTAGACTGTGGCGGAACAGACTGCGATCCATGCGAAACTTGTGATGATGGAATTCAAAATGGAAATGAAACTGGTATCGATTGTGGAGGACCTGACTGTGATTCTTGTGCTGGCAATTCATGTACAGAAATTGATGCAGAAAGCTTTGAGTCAGGTTGGGGAATGTGGGTAGATGGAGGCTCGGATTGCCTGCGCACACCGGGAGATGCTGCACATGCAAATACAGGTACTTATTGTATTAGATTGAGAGATAATACTTCTTCTTCGACTTTGACTTCTGCCTCTATGGACCTGAGCTCTTATGAATCAGTCATTGTAGATTTGAGTTTTAAAACCTTAGGATTTAATGAGGTCACCCAGATGCTTTGGCTGGAATTTTCAAATGATGGTGGTTCTTTTTGGTATGATGTCAATGAGTGGAGTTACAATGATGAGTTTGTCAATACAAACAGATATAATGAGTCAATAGAAGTGTTTGGACCATTTTCTTCGGATACAAAAATTAGACTGAGATGTGATGCAGATAATAATGGAGATAGATTCTTTGTGGATGATATTGTTATTTCAGCTTGTAGCAACAACAATAATAATTTTGATATCATCATTGATGATGTTGATCAATCCAATCAGGTTGTTGATCCTATGGAGACAAGATTAGAGTTATCGATTTATCCTAATCCAAGTTCCGACATATTAAATTTGAATATCAAGAGTGCTTATGAAATTTCATTAATTTCAATTTATTCTCTTGACGGTAGATTTATTAGTCAAAGCATCGTTGATGTTCCCTCGATAGAGCTTAATGTTGAGGATCTACAGAATGGTGTTTATTTAATAAATGTCTCAAACAACCTGCAAACTCAAGTTGTAAAATTTGTTAAGCAATAGCTTATTCATTTTCTATTGAAATAAAAGATTGACGCTCTTGATTGAGAACTAATTTGGTGACATCTGGTCTACTGTAATGACCAGCCACATCAAAATTATGCCGTTCCTCCAGCACCCGATTAAAATCAAGCTCTGCGGTGAATATTTCTTCTTTCATAATAGTGGGAGGAATGATCCAGTTGCCGTCGGGGCCGGCGATGCAAGAGCCTCCATTGGCCATATGTTCTGGAGCGAGATTCATCAGTTCATCGTAGTGCGGTGTATCAGTTGGAAAGTCTTTTTTAAACATCAAGCTGCAGGCGCCAATCACAAATGATCTTCCTTCGAGTGCAGCAAATCTGGTGATGTCTACGGTATTGTATTCATTGCCGGGCCACACAGCAACATGCAGATTTTCACCTTGACCATATAGAGCAGATCTAGACAATGGCATCCAATTTTCCCAACAATTTAATCCACCCAAAGTAAATTTTCCTAGTGAATGAACTTTAAGTCCGTGACCATCGCCTTGTGCCCAGGTCAGTCGTTCCTCATAAGTAGGTTGTAATTTTCGATGGACAGATTTTATTTTTCCTTTTTGATTTATATATACCAGTGAGCAATACAAGCTATGGCCACCTCTGTCTTCTGCTCTTTCTATTGTGCCCAAGTAGACTGCTATTTTATTTTTCTTTGCGCTTCCGCAAATGTCTTTAAGATCTCCGGAATCTATTTGCACTGAATTAGAAATATAGTGAGCTTGAATTTCTTTATGAAATTTTGAATTGAACTCAGCGCCATTTGAAAATGATAACCAAAAGGGGTATCCAGGTAATAATCCCTCTCCAAATACTACAAGTTTACAATCCAATTTTGCAGCATCGTTAATGCAGCTGATAATTTTTTCTGTAGTTTTCTTCTTGTTGAGCCAAATTGGGCTTATTTGCGCAAGCGCGACTTTGAGATTTTTATCTTGATTCATTTTTAAAATTAGTGAATCATTTTTTATTCTACTGTATAATCTGCTGGTTCACTTTCAGATATTATAATTGGAATCTGAGAAATCAACTGCTTTTGTTGTATTGAATTACATGCGTCAAAGGGTAGACCAAAGGATATCTGGGCTTGCTCGTCCCGCAACTGATTATAAGCCTTTTTTAATTCGTTAAAGACCTGAATATATTTTGTATAGCTCGTTGATCGATCATTTTGTAAAGAGATAACTGCCTTGGTGGGATTTTCTGCAAGATTTGATTTTGAGTATGGATTGCTAATAAATTCTTTGACAAAATCTGTGATTAATTCTACTTCCATTTCTTGTCCTCTTACAAGAATTTTATTTTGGTGATTTACTAAAATAACACATAAGTTTCTATCAGCTACTTTGGCTGTTTTGCCAATATCACTATAAGGAGGAAGTTTTATCAAAATACCCTCTTCAATATTAATGGTCGTGCTGACTAAGAAAAATATGAGGAGAAGAAAAGCTATATCTGCCATGGAGCTAGGGTTGACCTCATTTCTAAAATTGCGCTTTAGTTTTCGTTCGTTCACAACAAGTGTTTTACTTATGATGTGAACTTTTCATTTTATGGTGTGTATAAAAGTATATTCTAAGTATGCATATTAAGCAGATTAGTAGATTATTTGTGGAAATACTAAAAGTAGAATGTAACTTAGGCATTAATTAACCGTTATAGCAGAAACAAAGACATAGTGGATAAAGCGTCAATGTACCAACGAACAATTCTTAGCATTTTAGCAGTTTTCTTTTTACTAGGGACTGGCCACGGTCAAAGCTTATCAGGTTATGTTTTAAATGAACAAGGAGAAGCAATTCCATATGTAAATATATTTGTAAGGCAATTAAGCTCAGGTACAACAACCGATGAAAATGGATATTATTTTCTGACAATGCTTCCTGGAGAATACGACCTCGTCCTCTCTTCAATAGGGTATGAAACCAAAAATGCTTTAGTCAAAGTTGATAATAACGATACTGCAAATTTTGAATTGAGCGGTTCTGATTACGAACTAGAAGAAGTAACAATTAAAGCATCCAAAAAAGATCCAGCCTACGAAATCATCAAAAATGTAATTGAAAACAAAAAGAATTATCAATCCCAAATTGAAACCTTTAGATGTGAGGTGTATGTCAAAGCCTTGGAAGAAATAAATGTAAAAGAAAAAGAGAAATCGGAAAAAGATCTTGCTAAAGAGGCTAAGAGAAAAAGAGAGCAAGAAGAAAAAGAAGCTAAGAAAAAGAAGAGGGAGGAAAATCAAGGAGTCGCAGATATTGATAAAGATCCGTTTGACGAATTGGAAGCAGCAAAGGCAAAGGAAATGGCCAAAATTAATTTGCTTGAAATGCAACTTACTCTAAATTTCCAAGCACCAGAAAATTACAAAGAAGAAAGAACGGCCTATAAAGTATACGGGTCTAAAGCGGGTTTGTATGTGCCTAGATTTGACGATGCAGATTTTGATTTTTATGACAATATGGTCGAGATGAGGGAGATAACAGAAACACCCATCGTATCACCAGTTTCTAGGACTGCGATACTTTCCTACAAGTACAAGTTGCTTGCCAGCAAAAAAGAAGATGGACAACTCGTGCATAAAATTAGAGTCACTCCGCGAAAAACAGGAAATAGTACTGTAAAAGGTTATATCTATATCAATGATGAACTATGGAATATCAATAGAGTAGATTTCGACATGCCCAAAAATAGTATGAAGCTTTTTGACGAACTAAATATTAAGCTAGATTATGAAGAGATAGAGGAAAATATATGGATTCCCACGGTACAGACACTCAGCTACTTTACCAAAATGGGTAAAAGGAAAAAGTATGAAGGAGTTACTGTATTAAGTTATTCTGATATTGAAGTCAATTACGATTTTCCAGAAAAATTTTTTGGTGCTGAAGTTTCATCCATTACACAAGAAGCTTACGATCGAGATTCTACGTATTGGAATCAAAGCAGACCGGTAGAGTTAACGGCTAAAGAAAAGAAGTTGGTTTTCTACAAAGATAGCCTAGAGGCTATTTACGACTCTAAGGAGTACAAAGACTCCATTCAAGCTGCTTTTAATAAGGTGGAATTGATTGAAGTTTTTTGGCAAGGTATGGGTTTTAGAAATCATGAAAGAAAAGAAAGCTTCTTTGTAACTTCCCTTCCTCAGCTAATTAATTTTGATATAGTGGGTGGATTTAGATATGGTCCCTGGACTTCTTATTTTAGAAGATATGATAATGGAAAATCATACAGAACCAGTAATAATTTCACTATAGGGCAATTAAATCGTGATCTTAATGGTAGAACCTATCATAATTTCATGTATGATCCATTTCATTTAGCTGAAGTAAATATAGTGATGGATAGATCTTTTAGAACCATCAATCCCAATGATGCCATATTAAACTACTTTAATTCCGCCAACTATTTCTTAAGAACCAATGTAGGTGTTGGACACCGCAGAGAATTTATAAATGGTCTATATCTATTTACGGGGGCGGATTGGAGTCATCGAGGAGATATCAGCCATCTAGAAAGGTTTACTGGAATTGATGAGTTGTTTGGGGAGTCAGATGTATATGATTTCGAAAGCTACAATACTTTTATAAGTCAAATTTCACTAAGTTTTACACCATTCCAAAAATATAGTCGAGAACCAAATCGGAAGATCATCCTTGGAAGTAAGTGGCCTACTTTTACTTTTTTACATAAAAAAGGTTGGGAGGATATTTTAGGTAGTGCTGTAAACTATGACTACTTAGAATTTGAAATTTTTCAAGATTTAGTTTTAGGTGTTTTCGGTAATTCTAAATACCGTTTGTTGCTAGGAGATTTTGTTAATACAAAAGAACTTCCGTTTTTAGATATCAAAAGATTTAGACCATCAGATCCATTCATATATTTGGACCCTTTAGAAAATTTCCAAGTCTTGGATACAAGTTTAGTAACTAGTTCTCCATTTCTTGAGTTCCATTACATTCATCATTTCAATGGAGCATTGGTTAATAATATTCCTTTGATTAAAAAGACAAGAATTGGCATCGTTGCTGGAGGTGGATTCTTATTTGAGTCTGAAAATAATTACAGACATCAAGAATTATTTACTGGATTAGAAAGAGTATTCAAATTAGGGCCAAGAAGAAGGTTGCGTTTGGGGGCATACGGAGTTCTAGGTAAATCTAATTTTAATTCACAAATACAAACAGAATACAAGTTTTCGATTGATATAATTGATACATGGAAAAGAGATTGGAGTTTCTAAATGCTCCAATCTCTTTTGCAATTTTATTGAACAATCAACTTTTGTGTTGAAGTTTTACTTCCTTGTCTGAAATACATGAAATATACTCCAGCTCCAAATTTTCCTTTATTAAGTTCATAAGTATTTCCATTGATGATATCTGTCAGGACTTCTTGTCCTTGACCATTTGTTATTCTCAATTGAGTTTGTGTATTTGGTTCGGCATCAAATTCAATAATGGAAAAATCACCCATTGGATTCGGTTTGACAACCAAATTAGAAATTGACTCATTGATATCTTTAATACCAGAGATTCCAAATGGATCAGAGAATTTTTCATCTTCAATAAAGCTATGGTCGGTTAAGGTTTTTAAGAATGCAACAATAGCTTGTTGGTCACCTTCAGTAAAACCATATCCGCCTTCAGGTATTATCCATTGGTGATCATTCATTCCTACTTCTTCACTATAGTATTTTACCACTTCCTCTAAGGTCTCAAATCTTCCATCGTGCATATAAGGACCTGTAAGCTCTATATTTCTCAAGGTAGGAACTTTATATAGACGATCAAATCCTTCTTGCCATTCTCCAGCGCCATTATCATCTTCTCCTGGAAGAACTGGTAGCCCATTAGTAAACATTTCTGGAAAGATCTCGAGCAATGAAAAGTCATCTTCTGGAAGAATTCCAAACATCGAAGCTAAATCTCCTTGTATATGGCACTGGCCACAAGAAAGCCCAAAAAGAAATAAGCCTTGCATTTCTTCATCGCTGAGGACTTGCTCAATTCCTTCGTTTGAAGCTTTATCAAACTTGCTGTTGAAAGTTGTCATTGATGACATGAAATGAGCAAGAGCTTCTACAATCATTATTTCATTAATATTTGTTGTTCCAAAAGCTTTGACGAAAAGATCTGGATAATAACTTGTCGCTTGAAGTTTGATAACGACCTCATCAATATCTACTCCGATTTCATTTTCATCTTTAAGTGGAAGCACGATCATCTCGCGTAAGTCTGTTTCGCTCATATCCCAAAAGAAACTATGATTGTCAGTCCATCCAATATCATTCAATGCCATAGAGTTTCTCTTTGTTAATGTATTGACCCCTTCAGAAAATGCTTTGTCGTCCGCAAAGGATAATTTTTGATCATGGCAACTTGCACAAGAAATATTTTCTAGAGCTGATAGTTTTTTATCGTAAAATAATACTCGTCCTAATGTTGCGACATCATCATCAATAAAATCAAACCGTGTGCTGTCTATCTCTCCTGAGCTATATCCAAATCCATCAAGTGTATCATTGGCGAAATGCTCTGGCAATTCAATGTCAGAATATGGAAATGCTTCATCAGGTAACTCAGGTTCCTCACCTAATGCCATAAAGATAAATTGGCCACTATTATGCGTAATGGACTTAAAATTCGATAAGGTGAGGATTAGAACAAGAAGGGAAAATGACAGTATAAATATCTTTTTCATGTGGAAGAAATTGGAAATGAATAATACATACTACAATAGTAATATGTCTAAAGTACCAAATTCGCTGCACTTATTTATGTTAATTAAATGAAATTGCCAGTTTAGTGCCTTGGGAGATAGCTCTTTTTGCGTCCAATTCCTTGGCTTCATAGGCTCCTCCAATTAGATTTGGTTTTAAGCCTTCTATCATTAACTGTTCATATAATTTTGTTTGACTAAGCTGTCCAGCGCAAATAATTACATGATCTACATCTAAGGTTAATGGTTTATCGTTTGACTTGATATGCAGTCCCTCATCATCTATTTTTAAGTATTCAACAGAGGATAACATATTTACTTTTTTATGTTTCAAACTTTGTCTATGAATCCAACCTGTGGTTTTCCCTAGTGATTTTCCATGTTTTCCAGTACTACGTTTACAAAGGTATAATTCTCTTGGACTAGTAGCATGATTTCGTTCTTTTAAAGCACCTCGATTTGCGTATTTCATATCAACGCCCCATTCGTCCATAAAGACTGGAATATTTACGGAGGGCTTTGGATCTTCTTCAAGAAGAAATTCTGAAACATCAAATCCAATACCACCTGCACCAATAATAGCGACTTTCTTACCCGCAAATTTTTCTTTTTTCAATAGTTGATCATAGATTATCACCTTTTCATGATCAATACCATTTATGTCAGGCACTCTTGGAGTAACTCCAGTTGAGATTACAATCTCATCAAAATTATGGCTTTTCAAAAGTGTACTATCTGCCTTTTGTCCAAGGTAGAGATTGACTCCGTATTTCTCTATTTGATTATAATAGTATCGAATGGTCTCTTCAAATTCTTCCTTGCCAGGAATTTGTTTTGCCAAATTAAACTGCCCACCTATTTGATTTTGGGCTTCAAAAAGATGTACGTCATGTCCCATTTCTGCTGCTGTAATGGCACAGGCAAGACCTGCCGGACCCGCTCCAACAATTCCAATCTTCTTTTGAGAATTCGTTTTCTTAATTACATATTCAGTTTCATGACATGCTCTTGGGTTGACCAAACAAGAGCATAGTTTTAATTCGAACGTGTGATCAAGGCAGGCTTGATTACAACCAATGCACGTATTAATTTCATTGAAATTTAGTTCCTTGGACTTTTTGACTATTTGCGCATCAGCTAAAAATGGTCTAGCCATAGAAACCATATCGGCATGTTGATCTGCTAGTATTTGTTCTGCCTTGTGAGGCGTATTGATTCTATTGACAGTGATCAATGGGATGTTTACTTTGCCCATGAGTTTTTTTGTAACCCAACTAAATCCACCTCTCGGAACCATGGTAGCAATTGTTGGAATCCTTGCTTCATGCCAACCAATCCCTGAATTAATGAGAGTTGCCCCAGCTTTTTCAATTTCTTTTGCAAGTAATTCTACTTCTTCATAAGTGCTTCCATTTTCAACTAAGTCAAGCATTGATAGCCTGTATATGATGATGAAGTTTTCACCAACAGCTTCTCTAACTCCTTTTACAATTTCTATTGGAAACCTCATTCTATTTTCATAACTACCTCCCCAATTATCGATTCTTTTGTTGGTGTGCGTAACCAGAAACTGATTGATCAGATATCCTTCCGATCCCATTACTTCAACACCATCATACCCAGCTTCTTTGGAAAGTAAAGCACATGAAATATAGTCTTTGATTGTTTGTTTGATTTCTTCATCCGTTAGTTCCTTTGGTTTGATGCGATTGATAGGAGCTTGGATTGCAGAGGGTGCTACAATATCCAAATGGTAACCATATCTTCCTGTATGCAGAATCTGAAGACAGATTTTTCCACCTGCATCATGTACAGCTTTGGTTACTATTTTATGCTTTTCAGCTTCTTCCTTTGTTGTCAATTTTGCAGCTCCTGGACCTACACATGCGGCTATGTTTGGTGCTATCCCTCCTGTTACAATTAAAGCGACATCACCTTCTGCTCGATCTGCATAAAATTTTGCTAGTCGCTCAAACCCACCTTCTGTTTCCTCAAGACCAGTATGCATTGAGCCCATCAGAACTCGATTTTTTAGTGTAGTAAAACCAAGATCTAGAGGTTTGAAGAGGTTGGGGAATAAGCTATGGTTAGACATCTATATTGTTTATAATATTAATTCTTTTTCTAGCTGTAATGTAAGGAAATTATCATCATTAAAAATATTGGCAATACCTTCAATTTTTGACAATTCATATTTGTAGAAAAATTTCATCGTATGGATTTTACTTTCGTAAAATTCCTTTGAGTATTTCAATTGGTTATTGCTTAATGCATCTTGAGCAGTATTTGCCATCTTTAACCATTGCCAAGCAATAACTAAGGTTGAGAACATTTCCATAAATGGGGTTGCATCAGCTAAGTATTTTTCAAATTCACCTTCCATCGCATAGCCTGATATTTTTCCAAGTACTCCTTCGATGGTTTTCATCCCGGCATCTAGTTTGTCAGCGTATTCACTTAGGTTGCCATGATCTTTTGCTCTTTTCATTTCCTTCTGGAATTCAGCAACAAGAAGTTGGACAGATTTTCCGCCCTCCATTGGTATTTTTCGTCCTAAAAGATCTAAGGATTGTATTCCAGTTGTTCCTTCATATATAGACATGATCCTAATATCTCTGTAATATTGTTGAAGTATAAAGTCGGTACAGAAGCCATAACCACCAAGGATTTGTAATCCTTTGTCTACAGCGTCCTTTCCTTTTTCTGAAGGATAGGTTTTTGCCACTGGAGTAATTAATTCCAAAAGTAAATTGAGGTTCTTTTTTGAATCTTCATCTGCACCATAGGTTCTATCATACAATGCTGATGCTTCGTGAATTAAGGAAAGTGCTCCTTCAGAGACAGCTTTTTGAAAAAGTAACATTCTTCTCACATCAGCATGCTCAATAATTTTTACAGGATTGTTGGTAGCATCTTTTTTTCCACTTGATTTTATTTTTCTTCCTTGTACTCTTTCGTTGGCATATTGTAGAGATGCATGGTAAGCTGCAATTGAACAGGCAGTAGCATCTCTTCCTACAGAGATCCGTGCCATGTTCATCATTTGAAACATGTATTTCAATCCTCGATTTTCTTCTCCCAACAGCCAGCCTTGTGTTGTTCCATCTTCACCAAAGGCAAGGTGAGTTGTGCAATATCCTTGTTGTCCCATTTTTTGAAAGTCAGCTATAGTCTTTACATTGTTTGGACTTAGTGTTCCATCGTCATTGATTTTCATTTTAGGAACCACTAAAAGCGAGATTCCTTTTGTCCCAGCCGGAGCTCCTTCTACACGGGCCAAGAAAAGATGTATGAAGTTTTCTGTAAATTCATGATCTCCACCCGAAATAAATATTTTCTGACCTTTTACATTGTACGAGCCATCCCCATTTGCGGAAGCGGAAGAGGTCAAATCAGAAAGAGAACTTCCTGCCTGTGGTTCTGTCAAACACATGGTACCAGCCCATTGACCAGTCAACATCTTCTCGACATAGCTATTCTTTAATTCCTGTGAACCAAAGGTTGTAATTAAGGCTGCAGCACCTGTGGTAAGACCAGGGTAACCAGCCATGTTATTGTTGGCAGAAGAGACAATTGTGTAAGCGGCATTAATGGCAGATTCAGGCAGTTGCATTCCACCATATTCCTCATCAAAGTGACCACCGATCAATCCCATCTCGCCAAATTTCGTCATCACTTCTCCAACTTTGGGATGAACATGAATTTTGCCATCTTCAAAGTAGGCAGGCTTCTCATCCATCTCTCGATAAATCGGAAAAAGTTCTTTGTCGCAATAATCCTTGACGCCATCTAGCAAAATATTGATCATGTCAGAATCAATGTCTTTAAATCTTTCCCCTTTGAGAAGGTCATCAAGAAGATGCACATCATGGAGAATGAACTTTAGTGTTTCATAATTGAAATAAGTACTCATATCTTTATATTGTTAGCTATTTTTTGTGAATCATTATAAATTGTTCCTAATATGCCTCCGAGTTTGTAGTTGTCAAAACCACAAAAGTAAACGGATTTAAAGTTACCGAACCCTTGCCAATTTGAAGGGATTCCATCTGCATTAAATTGAGTTTCAATTCCTGGAAAGATGTCCTCTATTTTTGCTTTATATCCAGTTGCTAATATAATCTTGTCATAATGTATTATGGTTCCGTCGGTGAAATTTACGGAAGTGCCATCTATAGATTTTATTCCCTTCTTTATTTTTATTTTTCCCTGCTTAATCTTTGCAACTGTTCCAAGGTCAAGTACGGCGGTTTTTCCAGTTTCTTTCAGTTGTTGAACAACAGATACTTTTGAAGTTTCTAAGCCGTATTTGCTTAGATCTCCAACTATTATATTTTTGAGGAATGCACCGATGGAATCTCCCATTCCAAATGGCAACTTGTCTAATATTTTGGCAGATTTTTGAGAAGGTCTCCCAAGGAAATCTCTTGGTGCAATATTGACAATCGAGCGTACTGATAGATTAGTATCCACATCATTGTTGGCAAGATCCAAGGAAATTTCTGCACCAGTATTTCCCATACCTACAACCAAAGTTTTGGTTCCAAGAAAGGGTTCTGCATTTTTATATGATCTGGAATGAATAATATTTTCATTCTCCTTATTGAGCCCATGCCAATTTGGGTAATTAGGTATTCTATTTATACCAGTACAAATAACTATATTATTGCTTGAGAAAATTTCTTGATTTGATTCAATGATCCATTTGTCATCCTTAGATTGGATGTTTACAATATCGGTCTCAAACTTTGGTTGAATATTGAATTTCTCTTTGTAAGATTCCAAGTATTCAAGTACATTCTTTCTAGTGAGATATGTCGGAAATTTTTTTGGAATTGGAAATAGGGGTAGTGCAGAATATTCTTTAACGGTATGTAAGCAAAGTCGATCATAGTGACGGTGCCACATTGGAGCTACCATTTTTTCTTTTTCATAAATTGAAAAATCCTTACCTAAATTTGTAAGAACACCAGCGACAGCCAGCCCTGCAGGTCCAGCTCCAATTATGCTTATGTTTTCAGTTCTCAATTTCAATAATTAATTTAAGTTTATTGCTTCTGCACATTTGCGTCCTGTAATTACACATGAGCCCAGAAAGGTTCCTTCCAATGATCTATAACCATGTATTCCTCCACCTCCAAATCCGGCCGCTTCACCAATTGCGTATAAGCCAGGGATGATACTTTGTTTTCCTTCCTTATCAGGCTTATTTAAAACTTCACAATTTAAATTCGTTTGAATTCCTCCAAGCGATTTTCTTGAAACAATAAACGATCTTATAGCTATGAACGGGCCAGCTGTAGGGCTTCCAATTTTCTGAAGATTACAAGTTCTAGCGCGGTCGCCTCTCCATTTTCTTGCATTTAAAATCATCTGATGTTGCATGTCAGAGTAGGGGCTGCCACCATCAATCAAGCTATCATAATTTTCCACCTCTGATATAAGTTTATTTAAATCTACTTGAACAGGATTACCTAAAGAATTCATTTTAGAAACCAAAGTTTCTAGATTTTTCGCAACAACAATATCTTCACATTTATCAACTACCTTATCAACAAGTTTTCTATTTCCAAAAATAACATTGAAAATAAATCTCAAAAATTGTTTGTTCTTGATAGCGGGATTGTGTTCTGATCCTGAAATAGCAAATTCCTTCAAAGCTATTTTTCTGTTGAGTAAATGCCATGAATATTTATGTTCTTGCTTGGTGATTTGTTCGATTAAAAATCTGGTATCATATCCAGAAACGAGTGGAGTTGGCCCGATTCTTTCTCCTTTTGCATTAAGCCACAGTGCTGATTTGCAAGGTACCAAGCTGAGGCCATGATCTGGCTTTCTCTGTTTGTAATGCTTAATGCCCATTGCATAATTCCATTGTTTTTCTAGATTTGTAACATTGCCTTTAATTAAGTCTACACTTTCGTGTAAATCACCAGTTGCAAATTTGTGAGCGCCGTTAAGTATTCTATCGGGAGCTACCCCCAAACTTTTATCCCAATTTTCTTTTACTTTTTCAATACTTCCGTTGATGCCACCTGTTGCGATGATAGTTCTCTCCGCATGTAATTCGAATGGCGAAAGCGTTCTTTCATTTTGGCCCCTACAGCCAACGACTTTTTTATTAGTTGTTATCAAATCCTGAACCCTATGCTGAAATAGTAATTGAAGATTTTCTTTGTTTGAATGATTGAGGAGTTGATGCTTCAGAATCTTCACTAGCTCCCAACCAGTTCCCCAAACCATATGGAATCGAGGCACTGAGTTTCCATCTTCAAACATTCCGCGTTCTGCCCAGTTGATTACGCTAAAGAAGTCTAGTCCTTTATGCCGAAGCCAGTGATATCCTTTTTCGGTGCAAGTTTCGATGTATTCATTAGCCCATATTTTGCCCCAAACTTCATATTTATCAAATTGAGCATAACTATACCAATCCTTTTTGGCTAGCTCAATTGAATCTTTTATTCCATTTCTTCTTTGATGTTTGGTATCGACAAAAAACATTCCTCCAAAAGCCCATTTGGCTAGACCACCCAGTTCTGATCCCAAATCTCTGTCGACAATGGTCACTGACTTTCCCTTGTCCAATAACTCAATAGCAGCTACAATCCCTGCGATTCCGCCACCAATGATGCATATTTCCGTTTTAGATATTGAACCCATAGTATTTTCTATACTCAAAGTAAAGAAAATTTAGGAAAGAAGCTCTATGATTGAGTGTATTTGTCTAGTAGGACATGTATTCCCATGCAGAACTGTAACATTCTATTTGCTCAGCATAGTCTTGTAGTCTTCTGAAAATTGGGTTTTTCCCTAGAGTAAGCATGTCGCCGACTATAATCAGTTTTTTCTTAGCTCGGGTCATGGCCACATTAAGTCTTCTGTGGTCACCAAGAAATCCAATCTTACCAGTGGGGTTTGATCTAACCAATGAAATATAGATTACATCTTTTTCTTGACCTTGGAATCCATCGATACTATTCACTTCAACATCCAATTCTTTGAAATGGTCATCAGATTCTATTTTTTCTCGAATCATGATTACTTGTTCTGCATAAGGACTTATGATACCAATAGAAGCACCAAGTAGGTTTTCTCTGCTTTGATGTACATGTTCTGAAATGATAAAATATTCGCCTTCGTTTCGGAAACTTTTTTGATCTGGATTAAACTCTTCTTCAAACCCAGTTCCTACGGTATCTACTAATTGGAAGGCTTTATTATCAGATCCAAGTTTTCTGTTTTTTACAGACTCATGAGATTCCAGTTGATTGCCGTAAAATTCCTGATTTGAAAATTGCAGAATTTGGTCATGCATTCTGTATTGGGTTTTCAGGATGGTACTTAGCTCTTCAATGGGAGCCAATAAATCTAGTAGGGTGGTTGAAAGGCCTAATTCTGCTGATTTTTTACCTTTTACAGTAGGGGATAGTTGTTTGTGATCACCAGCAAGTATAACTCTTTTAGCCCTCATGATCGCATTCCAACTTTCAGGTTCAAGAGCCTGAGAGGCCTCATCAATGATGGCTGTGTCGAATCGTAAATGGTCTGTATATTTTCCTTTAATACCTATAAGAGTTGCAGCAATAACTTGCGTGTCTTCGAATATAAAATCGACCAATCTTGACTCTAAATCATTTGCCCATTTTGCCAGTTCTTTTGACTCCTTAAACAAGGCTTTTCTTTTATGGTATGCTTCTTTATCAAATGTTCGCTTGAAAGCTTTTGCTTTTCTTCTTGCGTCAGAAGCTTTGATTTTTACCTTTTTGATGTTGTTCCATTCTTTATCTCCTCTGACTTTTTCTTCGATCGTAAGATGTCCAATTTTATCACCAATTCTTGATAAGTTTCCAACACGAATCACTTTTACTCCAATTTCATCCAGAAGGTATGCCAACAAGTCAACTGCGTTATTACTTGGAGCGGTTACTAAAATCTTTTTTTCTTTTTGAACCAAGGTTTTAATCAACGCAATGAGTGTTGTTGTTTTTCCAGTACCAGGTGGCCCATGAATGATACTCACATAGGGAGCTTGCAAGCATTTTTTAATGGCGGTTTGTTGAGATTCATTGAGATGTCCAGGTATATCAAAATGATGGCCAGGATAAAGGGGCTGATATCTTTGGAAGGATTTTTTTTCAATTGTATATCTTATTTCCTTCACATGGTTTAAATCTGATTTCATGACCTCCTCTAGGACTTCCTTCATAACCTTGTAAGGCCTTTCATCATAGATGATCTCGACACCTAATTTCGCATAATCAGATATACTTTCTTTCTCAATGATGTCACTTCTTAGGATTACATTGATGTACTTGCGTCTAATTAATGACACAGTTCCTTTGAAAGATTTAGTTTCATCTGATTCAGCGATCACCAAACAGCCTACTCCTGTTCTAAATTTTGATTTTGAAACACTCAGCGAAGGAGGAAGGTCAAGCTGTAATTCTACATACTCACCTAATGTGTAGCTTTTCCGACCAATGCTAACAGGATAAAGTAAGAATCCTGATTCTACCTTTTCTTTTTTTGTTTTACTACTGGCAATATTTTTATAATAGCTTTCCTCAATTTTTCTTTCTTCTTCAACGGCATCAATAAGCCTCTTTAATCTTGATTTCTGTTCTGCCATAGCATTGCAAAACTAAACTTTATTTCATACTATAAAAAGAAAGGCATTAGACTTGAGCCAATGCCTTTCAAAATCAATATTATTTACTTTTTGAGTTATTGTTAAATCCAAATGATAATCCGATTCTTTAAGATCGTTTTCCTGGAATATAGAATAGAATCATTGGAACATTCGGATTTCCAGATCGGAAGGTTTTTACTACAGCCAAGACTATTCCCGAACCAATAGAAATATCGCCTCTGCTATCTATTCTCTCTATTTTTTCTGTTGCTGGTGGAGTCGGCTGCGCGTTATTAATGAGGATAAACTCATCTCCAGACATATAACCCGTTGCTTTTTGAGTCATGTATATATTTGGTCCAAAGGCAAATTCCAAACCTGTTTTATACTTCTACTTCCTGATAATACTGTAAGACTTGGAATAAATCTTCCTTGATCTAGTATTGATTTAGGAATTCAAATTGACCATATTTAATAACTTCTATTCTTGATAGACTGGCTAGTTGGGATGGGCTAAGTTGAGAACCTGCGTCGTTAATGTTTAAAACAGCCATTGTCAGAAGATTGCTCTGTGCAAATACTTGAATAAAATTTAAAGAAAGAAAAATTACTGCGATTAAAATTGTTCTAAATTTCATAATGTTTTATTTAATTATTGAATCATAATTCAAATAACGATGAACATTAACGGGTAGAAATTAGACAAATATAAAATGAGGTTTTTCTTGTTTATCTATTGTAATAATTAGTAAAAGCTTGGCAGTTATAATCCAATAAGGTGAAGATTATAAAGTGCCAATTAGAGTTGGTAAACTGAAAAACGAAATCTAGGTAATGGCATCCATGTCGAGAAAATCCTCATTGTCTGGGACAGTCTTTTCTGCCTTTATTCTTGGGCCAGCCTTAAATATGTAACGCAGATTAATAGAGAAAAGAATTAGAGCTACCCCAAGCCATATGTACATCCAAACGTCTGCTGGTAATACTTTCATGTTCTTTGCATATTGTGTCAGATCAGAAGAAGGTCCAACATTGAAATCTTGTATGATGTATAAAATACAGGCAAGACCTAAAAACATCAGTACCTCTCTTCCCCAATTAGTTTTCCAAATAATGAAAAGCAGAAACAATCCAAAAGCTATTAAAAAGCCGGTTGTAAACATTGAGCTATAAAATAATAAACCTATTGCCACCATAGAAATTGATAGAATCAATAGAGTAGGCTTTACCAATTTTTGAAATTTCGCACCGATTAAAAAAAGTATATTTCCAAAAATTGCACTACCAATATATCCTCCCATCAAAATTATCGAATGAGATCCTCCTCTTGTTCTTGTCAAACCAGATCCATCTTGATTGATGGTGATATCTACAACGGAACCACCAGTAATCCATGAGCCAACAGCATGTCCTAGTTCATGAAGATAAGTAACAAGCAATATTATAGGTGTTAAGGCCATTCGTCCATATTCTCCACCATAATATCTTAATCCAACATAGATTCCTAGTAGAATAATCATTCTGATTAAAATGGATTGTCTCATAATTTACTTGGTGTTTGTGTTATTGGAAAAGTTTTTCTATTGATTTGTATCTAATATAAAACAGTATTAGGGATAAGGAAAGTTCCAAAATTACTTTTTGAATTTAAAGCTGTTATAGCAATTGTCATTTAATGGGCGAGTATAAATAAAAGGCAATCCTGTTTCGAGTATAACAGAATTGCTCTCTTTTAATTTTATTCTAGGAAATGAAGCCAATTAATCCAATGATTTTGAAATTTTATTAGATAATTCTAAGTTGTGAAATTTATTGATGTCACTACCTGAATCACTTCCTTTTGATTTTAAATTTGATTGTAATCTGCTTAAGCTGGCAGTCGCAAGTGCTGTAAGATCACTACTTGAATTCCTTTCTTCTTTTCCGATTATTTCGATTAATTGATCTACATAAGATCGCTGTAAATTTCTTTGGAAAGAGTCGGACGAACTCGAATTGAAGATTGCATTTTCTAAATCTTGAATCATATCGCTTGCCGTATATGCATCGTTACCATTCATCATTTCGTTTTTGACCATCCTATCTATTCTTTCTTCATTCAATAGTAACCCTATGGTTCCTCGTTGCACTCTTTCTATATTCTGAATTATTTCGTCTGCGTCAACCAATTGCAGCAATTCATTATCTAACATCCAATCTGGTGTTGTGAAAATTTGATCACTTAAGAATTGCATAGCTTTCTTTTGATACGCTTTGTCCACATTCATGAAAACTGCCCCTAGTTGATCTGATGTCTTGTAGAATTCATAGACTCCACCAACATTGTTTCCAACGTGGCCCATATATCTTCTAAATTGACCAATGACATTTTGATATATTTCTTGAAGGTCATCATAATTCTCACCACTTGTTGAGGTCCATTCCTTTAAGTTGGGCAGAATTCTTTGAAGATTTTTAATTCCCAACTCACTTGCTTTGATTGCATCATCTCCTAGGTCTTCTGTTTGAGATGATGGATCCTCTACTCTGAATTGCTGTGCTCCAAATCTGTAGAGTGGATTGCCTTGCTTAGCCAAAACCATTGTGTGAAGTGCCTTTTTTTCTTTATCTGAATCCTGTAAATCTGCAAAATATCTATAGCCAAAATCAATACTCCAATCATCATAGATTCCAATACCTGGCATAAGTCCAACATCTCCATCTTCTGGTTGTGCAACATAGTTAAATCGCGCATAGTCCATAATTGAAGGAGCAGTACCCATTTTTTGCGTAAATCTAACTGAGCGCAATGAGTCAACAGGGTAGGCAACTGAAGAACCCATATTGTGTGGTAGGCCTAAGGTGTGACCAACTTCATGTGCTGCAACAAATCTTATGCAAGCTCCCATTACTTCCGTTTCAAAATTTACACTTCTTGCTTTTTCGTTGATTGCTGCTGTTTGAACAAAGTACCAGTTTCTAAGAAGGTTCATTACATTATGATACCAAATGATATCACTCTCTAATATTTCACCAGTTCGAGGGTCATGTACATGTGGTCCCATGGCATTTTGAATATCAGTAGAAACATACCTAATTACAGAATATCTCACATCTTCTGGAGACCAATCTGGATCTTCTTCTTTGGTTGGTGCCATCTTGCATACGATGGCGTCTTTGAACCCGAGTTTTTCAAATGAAGTCTGCCACATTTCTACACCTTGCATAATATATGGTGCCCATTTTTCAGGAGTGGATGGATCAATATAGTATACAATTTGTTTGACAGGTTCTACTAGTTCACCTCTCTTGTGTGCCTCAGCATCTTTTGGCTCTAATCTCCATCTTGTGATAAATCTTTTTGAGGCTGCTTTCTGCTCTTCCATGCTATAATTTGTCTGTGAAACAGAAAAGTAGCCGACTCTCTCATCATAGTATCGTGGAACCATAGGCTCTTCTGGGAGCCTAATGAATGACTGATTCATTTCAACTGAAAGCGTTCCAGTAAGTTGATTGTCTGGTAGATTGTTTCCAGTGTAGGTGAGTACGTGTCGAACCTCTACATTTTCTGGAAATGATTTTATGGAATTTATAAAACTTCTTTTTTTGTCAAGGCTTCTTATTTCAAAAGATTTTCTTTGCCTTTTCGAAACGGCACCAATCATTTGCACATCAGTGGTGAAAAGGGGAGATACTTCAATAACATAGGCATCCTTTTTAACGGACAATGCTTTTATATCAAAGACCATTATTACAGGCTCAAAGTTGTTGTTTTTGACGGATTCATAGATAGGCTTATCAAAATCTGCTACACTATTAAAGGATACAGATCTCAAAAGTATTTGATCGTTTTTTTTCTGCCAACGAATGACTTGCTGTGGTCTAGACTTTACTCCAGCACCGCCAAAATTTAGTCCTTTTACGAATCCAGAAATTCTACTGACCACCAATATTTCAGCTTCTAGAAGATCATCAGTTAATTCAAAATAGTGTATCCCATCAACGTAATGATTGATGATCAGACCTGAATCGGTTTTCGCCTCATTTGTGATAACTTTATTATAAGGTTTGATCTTACCGTCCTTTTTCTTTTCCGCTGGTTTCGCATTAGCGTCATCTTTCTTTTTGCCAATTTTAAATAACTGGGCATTTAATTGGTATGAACATAAAAACGCACATATTATTAAGCATGATAATTTTTTCATTTGGTGTTTTTTTTTAATTTTTAAACTCACTTTCATCCCAGCCTGCAAGGTCTAATAAGAACGCATACTCAAAAGCAACTTCTTCTAGTCGTCTAAATCTACCCGATTTTCCTCCATGTCCTGCCTCCATATTTGTTTTCAGCAAGAGAGGATTTTTGTCTGTTTTCATATCTCTAAGTTTTGCTACCCATTTTGCCGGTTCCCAATACTGTACTTGTGAATCGTGATATCCAGTAGTCACTAAGGTTGTTGGATATTCTTTTGCTTCAATATTATCATATGGGGAATAAGATTTTATATACTCATAATATTCTTTGTCCTTTGGATTTCCCCATTCATCAAACTCCCCTGTCGTAAGAGGAATAGTTTCATCAAGCATAGTGGAGACTACATCCACAAATGGTACAGACGCGATAACACCTTTCCATAGATCGGGACGCATATTCATAATAGCGCCCATCAAAAGACCCCCTGCGCTTCCACCTTCTGCAAACAGTTTTTCTTTGCTAGTATAATTGTTGTCTACTAAATATTCACCACAGTCAATAAAGTCGGTAAAGGTGTTCTTCTTTTTCAATAATTTGCCATCTTCATACCATTGTCTTCCCATTTCTTGTCCTCCTCTTATATGTGCAATTGCATATATAAATCCTCTATCTAATAGACTAAGCCGGACAGAGCTAAAATAAGGGTCCATACTGCTACCATACGAACCGTATGCATAGAGTAGCAATGGAGTATCAGCTCCTTTTTCGATCCCTTTTCTATAGACAAGACTGACCGGAACTTTTGCTCCATCTCTTGCCATTACCATGATTTTTTCTGATTGATAATTATCAGCATTAAAATCACCTATCACCTCTTGTTGTTTGAGTAGGTTCAGCTCTTTGGTTTTCATGTTGTAGTCATAGGTAGAACTTGGAGTGGTCATAGATGTGTAGGAAATCCTCAATGTGTCCGTATCAAATTCGGGGTTTACACTTGTTCTCACTGTGTAAGCATCTTCTCCAAAGTCCATATAGTAATCTGCGCTTTTATCCCAACGTTTGACATTTACGGCAGTGTTACCTTCGACTCTTTGAGTAAGAACGAGAAAGTCTTTAAAAATTTCTGTCGCAGTCAAAAGAATGTCTTTGTTGTGAGGGATAAATTCCTGCCAGTCTGAAGCATTTGTTTTAGCCTCATCCGACTTCATAAGCTTGAAATTGATTGCTTCATCTTTGTTGGTTAGGATATACCAATTGCCATCATAAAAATCAATGCTGTGTTCCAACTTTCTTTCCCTCGGAGAGAAGGTTCTAAATTTTCCTGTTGGATTATCTGCTTCTAAAATTTGATATTCATTTGAAAGGGTGGCATAAGAGCCAATAATTAAGTACTTTTTGCTTTTTTCTTTATAGATAAAGACGTTAAAAGTCTCATCACTTTCATGAAATATTTCCACGTCAGTGGATGGGTCTGTCCCCAAGGTGTGTCTGAATATTTTGTATGGACGGAGTGATGCATCTTTTCGAACATAGAAAAGTGTTTTGTTATCGTTGCCCCAAACGCAATATCCAGTTGTATTTTCAATAACATCTGGAAGTTGCTTTCCATCAACAAGACTTTTGAATTTTATAGTGTAAATTCTTCTACTTTTTGTATCCTCTCCGTATCCCAAAATTTTATTGTCTGGGCTTATTGATCTTCCTCCTATGTTATAAAAATCAAACCCATCAGCCATTTGATTAACGTCCAACATAATTTCTTCTTCGGAAGAAAGATTTTCTTTTTTACGACTATGGATTGGGTATTCCTTTCCTTCTTCATATCTAGTTATATAGAAGTATCCGTTTTGCTTGTAAGGAACGGACATATCCGTTTGCTTGATTCTTCCTTTTATTTCTTCAAACAATTTGTCCTTAAAACCATCCAAATGCGCTGTTGCCTTGCTGGTATATTCGTTTTCTGCTACTAAAAAATCAAGCACAGCTTGTGTCTCAGCATCCGGAGATTCAGCATTTTTTTGCTCATCAGTAAGTCTCATCCAGAAATATGGGTCATTTCGTGTATCTCCATGGATGGTCATTTCGTGATCTATCTTCTTTGCCACGGGAGCTTCAATACCGTCAATTGCAGTTTTGATGTTTTCTTTAGTAGTCATATTATTTTCTTGATTATTGCAAGCAATTAATGAGAAGATCATTATTGCATAGAAACTTAACTTTTTCATAAAGTGTCAGATTGGTTAAAAGTCCAGTATTTACAATAATATTGGACTGTTAGTAAATTTAATTAATAAGTTCAGTCTACACTAGGCAAAATCTTATTTCTTATAATAAAATATTAAATTTGTAGCAAGACCAAGTATTGAAACCTGAATGAAAATGAAGTACGCCATATATCTATTAGTGGTTTTTTGCATGACCTTTGGCTGTGATAAGCAAGAACCGATGACAAATATGCCAGAGGAAATGGAAGAAATGGTGGAAATGCCTACTGAGACTTTCATGGATACCATCCGTTTCGCTTCCTATAATGTTGCAATGTATGGCAATAATGTAGACGAAATTTTATCACAATTGGAGACCGCAGAGCAGCAAATCAAGCTCAGAAGATTGGCTGCAGTTATCAAAAAGGTCAGACCTGATGTTTTGGTGTTAATGGAAGTGGATTATGATGCTGAAGGTAAAATACTTGATCTATTTAGGCAAAATCTACTTTCTATACCACTTGATAATTTTGAAGGCATTGATTATCCTTATGCTTATCAGATTCAGACAAACACTGGTTTAATCTCTGAGGTAGATATTGATGGAAATGGAACTGTGAGTTTGCCAAATGATGCCTATGGATTTGGTAACTATGAAGGTCAATATGCTTCTGCAATCTTATCTAAGTATCCAATTGATATTGCCAATCAAAGGTCATTTCAGAAGTTCCTTTGGAAAAATATGCCTGATGCCGCGCTTCCGCAAAATTCAGATGGAAGTTCATACTACTCAGAGGAAGTTTTAGAAGTCTTTAGATTGTCCTCAAAAAATCATATAGATCTGCCACTTCTAATTTCAGATGAACACACAATACATGCCTTGATTTCTCATCCCACTCCACCAGTTTTCGATGGTGATGAAGATAGAAATGGGAAGCGAAATCATGATGAGATTAAGCTATGGTCGGACTACATTACTGGAGAAAATTATCTTGTCGACGACAATGGTGGCACTGGAGGTCTGAATAATGATGAATCATTCATGATTTTTGGCGATCTTAATGCAGACCCAGTAGATGGAGATTCATATAATAATGCAATAAGTCTGCTGCTTGAGCATCCAAGAGTAAATCAAAATGTTACGACTGGAGCCTTAATTCCTTCAAGCAATGGTGGTACTGAGCACAATCAAAGCACAGGCAACATAGGAGATCCTGCCTATGATACTTCCTTCTTTGGACTTCGTATTGATTATGTAATGCCGTCAGCTGATTTGACTGTGGTAGACTCAGGAGTTTTTTGGCCTTCTAGCAATGAAGAAGGAAGCGAGCTTGTTCAAAACAACGCAGCTTCTGATCATTTACTTGTTTGGGTGGATGTAGAATTTAAATAAACCAATTAATAGAAATAATTAAGAACCAAATTTAAAAAGATGAAAAGATTTATACCTTTTTTAAGTTTCATTTGCTTAGCTTTTTTTGGAAGCGCTCAATGTGATGATTTGTTTTTTTCAGAATACGTTGAGGGATATGCAAATAACAAAGCATTGGAAATTTACAATCCAACAAATGCAGCAATCAATCTAGGTGATTATGGGATTGCTCGATTTTCAAATGGTGCAACAGTAGCTGGAGAAACAAAAGCCATCGGTTTGCCTTCGGAGATGATTGAAGCTGGGGATGTATTCGTCGTTGTTGTTGATCAAACAGACATGAGTTTATTTGATTCACAATTAGATAAACCTGTTTGGAATGGATTCAATGTAATAGATACGTTGTATGATGTTGTAACAGGAGAAGTAGTTTTAGATAGCTTCGGCAATGTAATAGTTGGACCTCAATACAACGAAAATGTTTCAGCTATTTATGGTGATGTCTACAATGAACAGTATGATTTGCAATGCAAGGCAGATGCATTCCTTTGTCCGGAATATGAAATAAATAATGCAATGTACTTCAATGGTAATGATGCAATGGCACTCTTCAAGGGATCAAGTGTAGATAGTGATGGCGGTAATATTATTGATGTTATTGGTGTTATCGGCGAGGATCCAACGGTTACCTTGATGCAGGATGCTTGGGTTGATGAATTTGGCGGATGGATAACAAAAGATAAAACGATTATTAGAAATTTTGATGTTGCCACTGGGAGATCTGATTTCTCAGAAGTTGTTGCGGCCTTGGGAGGATCATTTACGGGAGAAGGATGGAGTAAATACAATAAAAATGATTTCAGTTATTTGGGAATTCATAATTCTGTTTGTAATGCAGACCCAGTTCCTAATCAATATAGTTGCTCTTTAGGCCCACTTAATACAAATGATATTAATCTAGTGTCCTTGAATATATTTCCAAATCCAAACGGAATTGGAACACTGCAAATAGAAGCAGAGGAAAATGTAATTCTTGTAGAAATCTATGATATTTTAGGAAAGAGAATCAGTTCAGAAACCAGAAATAATCAATCAAAAGAAGCAAGTATTGATTTGGATGGATTGAATGCAAGTACTTATTTAATTAAGGTCCACTTTCCAAATAATCAGTTTTCTGTTAGAACTTTAGTGGTAGAATAAAAAAAGGCAATTGAAAAACAATTTTTTAAAAGTCATTCTGGCTTTTTGTATTTCTTTTGGTAGCGTTTCGGCATTTAGCCAAAGCGAACTAAAGGGTACCGTAACAGATGAACTTACTGGAGAACCTTTAATTGGTGCTACAGTTTCTATCGGAACCATTGGGACTGTTACAGACATAGATGGATTTTATACTATGGATATTCAAAATGGTACCCATACACTTCAATGTTCATATGTAAGTTATGCCAGCAAAGAATTATCAATTGTGCTCGATGGAAATCAGGTAGTTGATATTAGATTAGGTACATCTAACAATGTACTAAATGAAGTTGTTGTAACAGCCGATATTGCAATTGAAAGAGAAACGCCTGTAGCTTTCTCTAATATACCAACCATCAAGATAGAAGAAGAACTTGCTGCTCAAGATATTCCAATGATTCTTAATTCAACTCCTGGAGCTTATGCTACGGAGGCGGGTGGAGGTGATGGCGATGCAAGAATCTCTATCAGGGGATTTGATCAAAAATACGTGGCAGTCATGCTAGATGGAATTCCAGTTAACGATATGGAAAATGGTGAGGTGTATTGGTCCAACTGGTTTGGTTTAGATTTGGTTACAAAGACCATGCAAGTACAACGCGGTTTAGGAGCTTCAAAAATTTCAATTCCATCGGTAGGAGGTACCATAAACATTCTGACCAAAGGTATAGATGCAAAGCGAAGTGTTAGGGTTAGGCAAGAAGTTGGTAACAATGGATATCTGAGATCTACTTTAGGTTTCACCTCGGGAAGAATGGACAATGGATTTGGTATATCCTTAGCTGGGTCTTATAAGCAAGGAGATGGCTGGGTTGATGGCAACTTTACACAAGGCTATTTTTACTATTTAAGAGTTGACAAACAATTTGGTAAACATCTTGTAAGCTTGACAGGTTTTGGTGCTCCTCAAGAACATGGCCAGCGCCCATTTTCAGCCGAAATTGGACAAGTAGATTCAGAATATGCTCTTTCTTTAGGAGTACCTGAATCGGTCAATGAAGAATTGATTGTCTCCAATAAAGGAAGACGGTACAATGATGCTTGGGGTTTGCTAGATGGTGAAATCTATAATACTAGAAAAAATTACTATCATAAACCACAGTTCTCATTGAGACACAGTTGGCAAGCAAACGAACGTTTGTTTTGGTCAAATATAGGCTACCTTTCAATCGGAAATGGTGGGGGAACATCTCCAGATGGGGCCTCAATTCCAGATGGAGCAGATGATCAATTAGACATCAATCAGGCAATTGCAAATAATGATCCTTCGCTATTTAACCCTGACGGTATTTCTAATACGATTATAAGAGCAAATAGAAATAATCATTTTTGGTATGGTATCCTATCCACATTAACTTTTGATTTAAATGATAACATCACCATTTCTGGGGGTATCGATGGTCGTTCTTATGAAGGAGATCATTTCAGAGAGGTTTATGATCTTTTAGGTGGTTCAGGGTGGCAAGAAGGTTCTGTAAATCCTAATAGTCCAGTCTTACAAGTTGGAGATAGCTATGACTATGATTATACAGGTTTTGTAACATCATATGGTGCTTTTGGTTTGTTTGAATATAAGCGAGATAAATGGGCATCTTTCCTAAATTTATCTGCAGCAAATGCGACTTATGGGTTTAGGAACAACGAAACTAATTTTGAACTTGACCCTGTTGATGTTCAAACTTATACTTTAAAGTTAGGTGCAACCTATAATATCAATGATCGTCATAGCGTGTTCTTCAATACTGGTAGATTATATAAAGCACAGCCATTTAAGAATGTAATTATAACCAACTTTTGGACTGATGACTTTGATGGACAGGTTGCCAATAATTATGAGAATGAAGATATCCGTGCCGTAGAACTTGGGTACACTTTTAAAAGTCAAAAATTTGCTGCAAACGTAAATGGATACTACACGATATGGGGAAATAAACCACTTGACAGATTGCCAACAGTAGCTGAAGATGAAAGTGATCCAGAATCAGATAGAATTCCTGTTAATGTTCCTGGTATTGATGCCTTACACAAGGGTATCGAGATTGATTTTGTTTACAAACCGATTAAAAATTTAGCAATCGAGGGTTTGGCTTCAATTGGTGATTGGATTTGGACTTCTGGAGAAACGGTCGAAGGTGTTCTTCCAAATGGAGTTAGTTATAGTTACCAATTTGATGCAACTGGAGTACATGTTGGAGATGCAGCACAATTACAAATAGGTGGACAAATTAGATACGAACCTTTCGATAAATTTTACCTAAAGTTAAAAACTACTTTCTTCGATAATAACTATGCAGATTTCCTTCCTGAGAATCTTCAAGGAGAAAATGGTGGCAGAGACTCATGGAAAATGCCATCTTATTATTTTTCATCATTCCATACAGGTTACGGATTTAAGGTAAGCAATTACAATCTAAATGTGCGGTTCAATATTCTGAATCTTTTTGATGCAGTTTATTTAACTGACGCAAGAAATAACGACGAATTTAATTCACCAAGCTTCCAAAACTTTGATGCCAAATCAGCATCTGTTTTCTTTGGGCAAGGGCGAAGGTGGAATATGTCATTACAAGCAAGTTTTTAAAAAACAATAAATAAAACAATATGATCAGAGGAATACTCATTTTTACCATGCTTCTTTTTTCAATAATGGGCTTCAGTCAAATAAGTATTGCAGATGCAAGAAATGAAGCAATAGGTCAAATAGTTACTGTAGAAGGTGTCTCAACGAATGGTGCTGAACTTGGAATTATTAGATATCTTCAAGATGATAGCGGAGCCATTGCAGTCTATCCAGGGACTGGATCAGTAGGTGATTTTCCTGGAGATGTATCAAGAGGTAGTTTGGTAAGAGTCACTGGAGAGATCAAGGAGTTTAATGGATTACTTGAGATAGATGCACTTAGTGCATTTGAAGTAATTTCAGAAAATAATGCTTTGCCTGAACCATTAGAACTTACTCCAGCTCAAATCAATGAAGATGTAGAAGCTGTGTTGGTTAAATTAAGTGATATAAAATTTACTGCAGGGGGTAATACATTCTCTACTGGAAATTATGAAATCATTTCAAATGGTGAGACTTCTGAAATCTATATTAGAACTGGCCATCCTCTCATAGGAACGGAGATTCCTTTGGCTACAGTTAATTTAACTGGAATAGTTTCTCAGTTTAATTCCATATATCAAGTTTTACCAAGAGACTTAGATGATATTGAAATTGCTGATGATTTCTTCCTTACGACATCACCAGCTCAATCAAATATTTCTCAAAGTGGATTTAGTGTCAAGTGGTCTACAAACCAAGCTGCTAGCTCAGTACTTAAGTATGGTACAACACCACAACTTGGTGAGGAAGTTTCAATTGCGGATTTGGAAATGGATCACCAGATTAATTTATCGGCATTAGAGCCAGCAACTTTTTACTATGTGCAAGTGTGCTCAAATAATGGAACATCAGATGTTAGCTCTGCTTTGCAATTATACAGCACGGCATCCAATTCTTCTGGTGAGATGAAAGTGTTTTTTAATCACGGCATAGACGGTACTTTCTCTACTGGCTCTTATCCGGTAGCAACAACTGGAGCTGCGCTTGAAGCAGAAATTATTAGTCAAATAAATGCTGCTCAAACATCAATTGATGCATCTATCTATAATATTAATAGAAACTCAATTGTTAATGCATTGTCCGATGCTTACGATAGAGGAGTTGTAGTGAGGTATATTGCAGATAACGAAACAGCAAACCTTGCTCTATCAGATCCAACACCAGACTTTCCAATCATAAGAGGAAATTCTGATGGTTTGATGCATAATAAGTTTTTTGTATTTGATGCCGATGATGTTAATAATTCTTGGGTCATGTCTGGGTCAACAAACATGACTGAGCAAAACATTGCAAACGATTTTAATAATACAATATTTATTCAGGATCAAGCACTTGCCAAAGCGTACACATTAGAGTTTGAAGAAATGTGGGGTTCGGATGGAGCTGACCCAGGAGTATTTTCAGTATTGTTTGGAGCAGATAAACTTAACAATACGCCACATTTATTTAATATTGGTGGAGTAGAAGTTGAGTCATACTTTTCACCTTCTGATAACACAACAATTGGAATTGTAGGAGCTTTAAAATCGGCAGACAATGATGTGCAGTTTGCTTTATTGACATTCACCAATAACGAATTAGGATCAACTATCTTGGATCTGAACAATAATGGAATAGAAGTAAGAGGAATTATAGATAATGTTAACGACCAAGGATCTGAGTTTGATTTTCTACAAGGACAAGGAGTCAATGTTACTCCAGATAATACCACACAATCAACGCATCATAAATATGCGATTGTAGATGCAAGTGGAGGAGATGATCCATTGGTAGTCGTGGGATCACACAATTGGTCTGGTGGTGCAGAAACAAGGAACGATGAGAATACATTGGTTATCCATGACGAAAGAGTAACCAATATTTTTATTCAAGAGTTTGAAGCAAGATGGTGTGAAGTTCAGGGTGGTGGAAATTGTGTCACTAGTGTAAATGAATTTGACGAAGCAGAAGTTACTTTTGAAATCTTTCCAAATCCAGTTTCTGATCGATTAAATTTTAATCTTGAATTAGAGGATACAGAAAATATAACTATTAGCATCATGGATGCACAAGGGAGAATACATCAAAGCAAGATGCTAAATAAAGTGTCAGGAAGCTACAATGATTCAATAAATCTTGAAAATATGGCTGCTGGTAACTATTTCATTCAATTGAGAATTGGGAACAAGCAATCTGTAGAAGGATTTCAGATAGTAAAATAATTGATACTCATAACAACGATTTAAAAGCCAGCTGGGATCAGCTGGCTTTTTTTATTGGTATAAACGTCTTGAATAATAGTACATATTTGCATTAAAGCATATATGAGTAAGATAAATTCCATACTTTTGCGACGCAAAACAAATTTTAAATAAACAAAAATACAAATGAGTAAAGTCACAGTTGTAGGTGCTGGAAATGTTGGGGCAACAGTTGCCAATGTTCTTGCCCATAAAGACATCGTTAATGAAGTAGTTCTTTTGGATCTTAAAGGAAATATGGCCAAAGGAAAAGCATTGGATACTTGGCAACAAGCACCAATAGATTACTACTCAACAAAATTAAAAGGAACCTCTAACTACAAAGATACTAAGGGGTCTGATGTGGTAGTAATTACTGCTGGTATACCTAGAAGACCGGGAATGAGCAGAGATGACCTTATTGCTACAAACGCAAAGATTGTTGTATCAGTAACAAAATCAATCCTTGAATATACTCCTAACCCAATCATCATTGTAGTTTCAAATCCTCTTGATGTAATGACTTATGCAGCTCATAAAGCTTCAAAGCTAAGCGCAAAGAGAGTAATGGGAATGGCTGGAATTTTGGATACTGCTAGGTACAGAGCTTTCTTAGCAACGGCATTAAAAGTTTCACCAAAAGATATCCAAGCGGTTCTTATGGGTGGACACGGAGATACAATGGTGCCTCTTCCAAGATATACTACTGTAGCAGGAATTCCTGTGACAGAAATGATTGATAAAAAGAAACTTGACGCAATTGTAGAAAGAACAAAGAAAGGAGGAGGAGAACTAGTGAAGTTAATGGGAACTTCTGCTTGGTATGCGCCAGGTGCTGCAGCAGCCCAGATGGTTGAATCTATCATCAGAGATGAAAATAGAATTTACCCATGTGCTGTCAAATTAAATGGACAGTGGGGTATTAAGAATTCATTCTTAGGAGCACCTTGTAAGTTGGGTAAGAATGGTGTTACAGAGATTCTGGAACTTAAGTTAAATGCAGCTGAGAAGAAATTGTTGAAGCAATCAAATTCACATGTACAAAAAGTAATTAAAGCTTTTGATAAAATGAAATTGGTATAGTAATACATACTTCATGATAAAGAAAGAAGTACTGAATGGAATACATACTAACAAAGGAAACAATCTATATGATTTGTCGATGGAAAGGCCAGTTTTACTGGTCTTTCTTCGTCAATTTGGTTGCCTTTATTGTCGTGAAGCCCTAACTGATATTTCTAATTTACTCGAACAGATAAATGAAAGAAATATTAATCTCGTACTTATCCATATGTCTGACCTTGAGTTGGCAAAAACCTATTTGGATAAATATAACTTGGCAGATGAAGAGCAAATATCAGATCCTAATTGTGAAAGCTATGCTGAATTTGGTCTGGTGAAAGGAAGTATAGGTCAGTTATTTGGTCTTAAGGTATGGAGTCGTGGATTTGGTCAAGCCTCAAAAGGTAATTTTTATAGCTTAAGGCAAATAGGAGATGCCTTACAAATGCCTGGTTTGTTTATGCTTTCAAAAGGGGTAGTCAAAAATATGTTTATTCATAACTCAATAGCCGATAAGCCTGATTACCTCAATTTAATTGATGATGTTATAGAAAATTTAAAATGAAATTATTTTCTGTTCAGCAACGTTTTAAAACAAATAGCAAATTCATGAGAAGTCTTAATATTGTACTAATGCTTGTGTTTTCATACCTAGGTATATTTGCGCAAAGCAACGAACAACTAGTCAAGGACATTCATTTCTACGCTGATATTGTTGCAAATGCAATGGATACTGAACACAAAATAAGGGCAAATGAAGCTCTGGTTCCTTTGGTTGAAAAGGCTTTAGAGGAAAATATTGAAATCGATTTTAAGAAGAATAAATTCATTTCAGATATTATTAGTCCAGATTCTCTTTTCTCCATCATTACTTGGCCAATTCAAACGAGCGAATCTTCACACAGCTATGCAGGTTATATTCTGCACCAAGGGAATGTTATAAAGCTTAATGATCAAGCAACCAATATGCTAGATAATATTGATTACGTAATTGGTGATGCTGACAATTGGTTTGGTCAACTCTATTATTCAATCAAACAGTTTGAAGAAAAAGAGCAAATGAAATATGTTCTATTTGGAATAAATGCGTTTACACAATATGAGGACATAAAAATGGCTGATATCATGTACTTTGATGAGAACGGTGGAGTGGTATTTGGCCAACAGCTGTTTGCGAAGGATATGAAAGATTTAAGAGATGCAAAAAACCGAATTATCTTAAAATATTCAGATGACGCTCCAGTCAACTTGAATTATAACTCTGGGCTCAAAATGATTGTCTATGATCACTTGATTCCAAGAATGGGACAGATATCAGGGCAGGGGATTATTCTTACAGGAGACGGCAGTTATGAGGGATATTCCTTAAACGAAGGCATCTGGATACACAAAGAGAAGCTGTTTGATCAGATATATGATGAAGCTCCTCGTCCAACACCAGTTTTTGATGATGAAAAGTCAGGAAGAGATATCTTTGGAAAACCTAAAGGAAAGAATTAGCCTTTCGGCAAATTAGAATTCTACTATAATATGTCCGCACTGCCTATCAGGGGCAGCTGCATCAGCTTCATATCTTTCATCAATCAATAATCTTCCAACTTTTCTTTGAAGGTCTAGGTCGTTCATCGTTGTCTGTTTGATATCTGGTCTAGCCATTAAGATCGATCCTAAAGGGTCAATGCAAGCAATTATTTTTAATACTCCTTTGTGGCTTGGGTCGGCTTCTTTTTTAATAGTCTCCACTTTTTCAAAGAAGCTTGCTGATAATTTTCGACCATAGATTCCATCACCTGATTCATCTAGATCGCCATAACTTAGGGAAGCTGCACCAATTTCCTCATCTGCCTGCTCTTCAGCAGCAGTTTTAGGTTTAGGTTCTTCCTTTACTGTCTGCGGCACAGTAGGCTTATTAGGCTTATTAGGCTTCGGTCTAAATTGTTCTGTATTACATCCTAAAATGCAAAAGCATATTATAAGAAGGGATGTAAGTATGTTTAATGTTTTTTGTATCACTGTTTCTTTAGGTATTCGTAGGTATAAACTTGGTATTTTCTAGGTATCAAACTTAAAAGTCTATTATCGTACCTGCTTTTCAGCATGTAAGATATAAGACAATATTTTATCAGTAAAATTTCATACAAGTAAAATGCTTTACTTTTTTCTTCTAAATTAATTAAGATTAGTTCGGTCTATCTACCTAGGATTGAACTTCATGGAAATAAGTCGATTTAATTTCCACTTATGTTTTTAGATCTATCAATTCTGATTTTCACAACTCCACATTGTTCAGATGGTGCATTTACATCTGGTTCAAACTTATATCCTGTAACCAATGCAAGTGCTTTTTTTAATACAGTATTATCGTACACATCTGTATTGATTTCATCTAATTCAACATAGGTAACTTTACCTGCCTTGTTTACACAAGTTTTAATCCATATCTTTTTATTTTGCCCCACATCGACACCACTCATCACACCTGCCAGTTTAGCTCTGTTTACATAGACAACCTTTCTTCCAAAAATTCCATTTCCTGATCCATCGTAAGCGCCTGTTCCAATTCCTCCATCTCCGATTCCACTATCTCCATCATTACCTCCTGAGTCACTACCTGGTCCGTCTCCGCTATTTCCTTTTCCAGTTCCTCCATCGTCTCCATTTGTTGTTGCTGGATTGTTTCCTTGTGGTGAACTATCAGAAGAATTTGTTTTTCCTGATGAAGTGTTAGGTGGAGTATTGTTTGATGGCTTTGTAGGCTCAGGTGTTGGGTCTGGAATCGGTTCTGGCTCCGGTTCTGGCTCCAACTCTGGTTCTTCCATTTCGATTTCTTCTTCAACTGCTTCTATTGGTGATTCTTCTAGAGTAGTCGTTTCACTTACTACTGGATCAGTTGGTTTGGGAGTTACAGGTTTTGGTTTTGGTACCTTTGGAGTAGGCTTGGTTACTTTTACCTGATCTACCTTATTTTCCTTAATCTTAGTGACTGGGTCTTGTTTAGGCTTAGACTTCCCAGATTTGGCCTTTGACTTGGTGCTATTTGAACTAGTTTCTCTAGTAAACTCTACATCAGTAAAATCAACGGTAATGGCAAACTGCTTGTCCTTGGCTTTTTCTGGCGTATGCGGGCAGGCTTTCAAGAGCAATAGCATTAATAGGAAAAGTACCCCATGGGTAATCAGGGAGATTTTCTTGGCTCTTTTCTTATTGTACTCTTCTGGATCCATGTCCAGTACCTGATTTGATATATTTTCTGCCATTTTACTGTATTTTGCTACAAGTTAAAACATAACTTCCATGTATATATTAAAAATTTCTTTAAAGTATACTAATGTTATGCAAAATAGGATAAAGTCTTATTCTTCAGGAACCGCCTTTCCTATTACCTTAACGATGAAAAATAGTGCCAGAATACATAAAACGAACATAAAAAAGCAAATAAAGAAGCCTCCACCTAGCAAAATGGCTGCTGTCATGCCTAAAATGCTGAAAAACCCCACCAAAAGTGAATATGGCATCTGGGTTTTAACATGGTCCAAATGATTGCAATCTGAGGCCAATGATGATAAAATAGTAGTATCAGATATAGGAGAAACATGATCTCCAAGCACAGATGCTGCTAATACTGTAGAAATCACTGCCAATAATATCTCATAACTAATGGCCTCGGGATATCCAGCCGCATTACATACTGCATACGCAGTAGGTATCGCAATTGGGTATAAAATGGCCATGGTGCTCCAACTTGAGCCAGTTGAAAATGCAATAAATGCCGCCATTATGAAAATGATTGCTGGGAGTAAAACAGGACTTATATTTCCCTCAAGCGCCTCACTAATATAATCAGCAGTATGAAGTTGATCTGTTGTAATTGCCAACGCCCAAGCTAGGGTCAGAATCATCAGGGCAGGTAGCATCGTTTTAAATCCAGTTACCATCCAATGAGTTGCATCAATCAATTTCATTGTCTTTGTAGCTGTACTGATAATTAATGCCAAAATCACTCCTGTTAGCGAAGACCACAGCAAGGCAACGTAGGAATTTGATGAACCGATAATGGTTCCAAGTTTTTCAACAAAGCCAGCATCCTTATTTCCCAGCAAGTTCATGTCACTCCAAATTGCTCCCCAAGCTTGATAATTGTTTCCGTTATCTAAAGCATACAAAGCAGATCTCAATGAATCAAATCCTGTAATAAGCAAACCTAGAACTGTAACTATAATTACAGATGCAACTGGAATAATTGCATGCAATGGTTTCATCTTTGCGCCACTGACTGGCGTCAAATCTTCCATGTCCGGTTCGTCAGGATTATCTTTAGATGCAGAGGAAACTCTTCCTGTGGTCCGAGCACGCATTTCTGCTTTGTGCATTGGTCCAAAATCCTTCTTTTGATACACGATTATTAGTATGAAAATAATCGTGAGTATCGGGTAGAAAGAATACTTTAAGCTACTTAGGAAAATGGCATAAGGAGTTACTTCCATCTCCAATCCAATTTTGGCAATTCCATCATCAATATATCCGAGTTCTGCTCCTATCCATGTAGTTATAAATGCAATGGCACTAACAGGTGCAGCGGTGCTATCAACGATATAAGCTAGCTTTTCTCTCGAGATTTTAAACTTGTCAGTAACACTTCTCATGGTGTTTCCAACGATTAAAGTATTGGCATAATCATCGAAGAAAATAGCTATTCCCATCAACCAAGTTATGAACTGTGCACTCCTAGGAGATCTAGCATATTTTGACAGAGAATTTACGACGCCTTGCATTCCACCATTTTTCGAAATCAACGCAACCATTCCGCCGATTAGTAGAGAAAATAAAATGACCGATAGATGATCTGGATCTGCTAAAGCGCCAACAATATATGTCGTCAAAACTTTGAAAAATGAACTGATTAATCCTCCAAGGCTTGCCAAACTAAATCCACCTGCAATGAAGGCTCCCGACCAAATCCCTATGAATAAAGCAATGATAACTTCCTTAAAAATCAGAGCTATGATGATGGCTAAAAGTGGTGGGAGAATTGATAGCCAAAGGGGTATATTTTTAACGCTGAGTGCTTGGGTATTTTCATCTTGTTTAACAAAAACCAATCTGTGATTTGACGATGACTTGAAAAAGTTTAAGCCATTTAGCTTCATATGGACAGCTGGAATTGACGACTTGCCATTTACGAAAGTGAGATTGTGATCACTGCCATTAATGCTTATTTGACCTTGACCGGAATTGCTTTTATTTTCCAAATCCAAGATAATGGCATTGTTGTCTTGAGAAATTCTAAAATTATTGATGTCAGGCGGACTTAATACTTGTTTTACTTGTAAATTTGGGTCTATCTGGGCATTCCCGGCGTTTATTCCCAAAAATAGGCAAGTAAGTATCAATAATCTGTTCAAATAATACATCATCAAGAATGTTAGAAGTAATCAATGTAAGTTCCAATATAATTAGAAAAGAGGCTATTAAGAAAAATCTGATCTTTTTCGTTTGTGCTTGTTTATTTAGCCTTTCGGCAAATGGCCAAAATTTTGACCTTAAAAAGTATACCGTTATATCAAATGGTCAAACTTTGGAGAATCCTTTTACTGGAGGTTATACGGCTGCTCAACTAAATGAAATTGACTTCAATATGGATGGAGTTATGGATCTTTTGGTTTTTGATAGAAGAGGAGACATAGCTGTTCCATATATTCATGATGGAGTAGTTGGATCTACAAACTATACCCATGAACCTAAGTACTTATTAGGCTTGCCTCCGATGAATGATTTTGTGAGAGTACGAGATTACAACAATGATGGCATACCTGATATTTTTACTGTGCTTCCTAACCAATCAGGGAATATGAGTGTATATACTGGAAGTTGGGATGGAGAAAGACTGAGATTTGATTTGTACGAAGTAAGTAATTGGCCTGAGGACATATTGCTTGTTACATCAAATGGGTTCCCTACAAATTTATATTTAGGCCCTGGAGATGTACCCGCTATTGCAGATATTGATTTTGACGGAGACCTTGACGTATTAGCTTTTGAGTCTGGTGGTTCTTTTGTTAGTTTCTATAAGAATATGGTTGTTGAAAAAAGTCTTGGCCTCGATACATTTGATTTCATAATAGGAGATTTTTGTTGGGGGAAGTTTAAAGAAGGAGGATTAGATGGAACACTATTTTTAAGTGACAACCAAAATGAGTGTGCAGAAGAATTTGCACCTAATATAGATTTTGTAGAAAGGCATGCTGGATCAGCTATTGAGGTTTTTGATTTTCAATGTGATGGAGATTATGATATGATGCTTGGAGATTTATTGGGTCGAAATATAGTACTTGCCATCAATGAACCAGATGGAGATAATGCCTATGTTCCAGAAGCAATCACAAATTTTCCTGCCAATGATCCTGTCGATATGCATGTTTTCCTAGGAGCTTGGGTATTGGATGTTGACCATGATGGAGATCAGGATTTTGTTGTATGTCCCAATGATGAATCAAATGTGGAAAATGTCAATAATTTGCATTACTACGAAAACATAGGTGCTGATTGCAATGAAGAGTTTGTTCTAAACCAAACAGATTTTCTAAATGAAGGGAGTATAGACTTAGGAACAGATGCAAGTCCTGCTTTTCTGGATTTTAATGCTGATGGATTGATTGATATTTTGGTTGGAACCTCTGGTGAAAATGATAATTCAGGAATGGCTAATAATATTGGTTTAGTACTTTTTGAAAACATTGGAGATCCTGAGAATCCGAAGTATAGATTGGTTGATGATGATTATCTTTCATTTTCAATTAATTCTGAATTTTCTGCAGATCCAACACCAACAGTTGGTGATTTAGACGGAGATGGGGACGAAGACATTATAGTTGGTGATTCTCAAGGCAAGTTATACTATTTTGAAAATACAGCAGGAGAAGGAAATATTTCAACATTTGCGCAAGCGGTCTATCCATACAAAAACATTGATGTCGGTGCGATAGTAGAGCCTTATATTTTTGACTATAATGATGATGGATTAGGTGATTTGTTTATTGGAGAAAAAAATTCTAATTCAAATGAAGGAATAGGTAATGTCAATTATTTTGAAAACATAGGTAAGCCAGGTATTCCAGATTTTGATGCAGATGTTTTAGTTGGCAACAATACTCCAACATTTGGATACATAAATACTAAAGTGGAATTTGAGTCCTCTGGAAATTCAGCTCCTGTCCCTTTTTATGCAGGTGATAAACTTTATGTAATGTGTGCCACACAGCAAGGATTTCTTCAACTTTACCAATGTAGTTCTGACGATCCAGATATGCCTTGTGATACTATTGATTTGGAGTTTGGAAATATTTATGAAGGTGATCAGACTTCTATTGATCTTTCGGACATTGATGCTGATGGATTTCTTGAAGTTGTTGTAGGAAATAAGAGAGGCGGTATTGCTATATATAATACCATCATCAATATTGATGGAACAATAAGCGATACAGAAGAGCTAGTATTAACAGAAGAAAAGGAAATTAAAATTTATCCCAACCCAAGTTCTGACGAGGTATTTATTGATTCAGAATTTGCAATCTCTGAATACTATCTAAGTAACATTTATGGACAAATAATATCTAGCGGAAGCTTAAAAAACAATAAGATTAGTTTGGGGAATTTACCTCAGGGCGTTTACTTTGTTTCATTGAAAATTGGAAATGAATTTGTTGTCAAGAAGCTAATGAAAAACTAAACATGAAATCAAAGATTGAAATTAATGTAGAACTGGATGAGAAGAAGGTTCCTTCCAAGATAGAGTGGAGTTCTACTGATCAAGGAGGGGAGTCAAAGGAGGTAAAAGCGATGTTTATTTCTTTATTTGACAAGGAGACCTTAGATACCTATAAAATTGATTTGTGGACCAAAGATCTTCAAGTGATGGAAATGGATAGATTTGTATTCCAAGGGCTTAGGAGTTTGGCTGACACATACATGAAGGCAACCAACAACCAAGAAATGGCCAATGATATGAGAAGATTTGTGCAGTACTTTGGTGAGAAGACGGGAATCATACCGCCATCTGAGCAGTAGTTATTTGTGCCGAGTAAGCACATACTCCCATACAAGTATTAAGTCGTCCATTGAATCTGCTTTTAACTTACCTTGGAAGTTTTTTTCTATGTAGGCTCTTGATGCTTGGAACTGAAAGGTGAGTATATCATCCGTCACCTGCCTTCCCAATGATATTCTTTCTTCGCCTCCGACAACGATGTAAGAAAAGAATTGCCCATCTATGGTATCATCTTTAATGAGAATTCCATTAATTAGTTCATCTTCAAATCCTGGTATTCCACAGATATTGTATCCATTTGCAAATGGGAGGATATACCAATACATTGGATACTCATCATAATCTGATTGAATAATCTGTGTTCGATGAAACAGTGTACCTCGAATATTGACATCCCATTTTCCAGCTATTTTATCTTGGGGATCTGTGTAGGATAAAACCTCCATTGCCTCTTCGTCTGTCTTTATACATTGGGTTTGTGCATGCAATGAAAAGGACAAAAAGTGAAGAGATACAAAGAAAGTGAAGAGTGAAAAGTGTTTCATTAAGTCGAAATTCAAGATTCTAGAATAATATTTTGTTCCTTATTCGCAAACAAATATAATTTGATGAAAGTTTCAAATATTTCTATAACATTTATCTTAACACTACCTAAGTTCAAATTATACTTAATTTCGATAATTTAAATCAGAGGTTTATATATTAGGATTATATCTAATTTGTCATTAATTTTACGCTAGTGGACGGAAGTTCTTAAAGTTTATGTTAAAATGGAATAACTAGCCATACAAAACTTTATTTTGACCGTCTATCTAATTGTAATCCACATTTATAAAAAGTAAAATTTTTAATTCTATGAACATGTTAAAAGAGTTTTTCAATAAGCTCTTCAAGAAGGCACCCAAAAGCCTAAAAGGAAGAACTGGGTTGAAAACCTACAATGAAGAGTATGAAAAGTGGCTTGGAGTCTAAGGACTTCTTCACTTTCATCATTTAAGAACAACAATCTTTACAATAGTCAATCTTAGGATCTTAGGACTCTAGCTCTATTTTTCCATTCGTTTCCTACTTTATCAAGCTTACATTTCCTCGGAATTCTAATTCCTCACCGTCGCATCTTATGTGTTTCACATAGTATGCATAGACGTCTGGTGGAAGAGCCTGAGATTTGTAGCTTCCGTCCCAGCAATCATTCGTTTCTGTAATAAGGATGATTTCTTCTCCCCAACGGTCATAGATGTATAGTTCGAAATCATCCATGTCTCCATAGACTTGGAAGCAATCGTTATGTCCATCACCATTTGGTGTAAACATATTAGGAATGTAGTATTCTTTAAGGAGACAAGAGTTGTCTACCTCTACCTTAATATCTTCTCGGGATTCGCATCCATCTTTCTCAATGAGGACTGTGTAGATTATTGTTTCTACCGGAGTAGCTATTGGACTCTGAGCATTGGGATTATCTAAAGTTTCAGAAGGCATCCATTCGATATTACAATTCTCTAATGGTCCGCTATTGACAGATACATTTAACTGTGTGCTTGCTCCTAATTCAATTAGACTTGGATCAGCGTCTGCAGTGATTCCATCCATGAGTGGGCTTAATTCTACAGTGGTACTCAATTGCAATTCGCATCCTGCTTGATCTGTGATCATTGCGGTCACTTGCATATCATCCATTGGGCTAATAAGTAATGAATATCCTTCCCCTAGATTTTCACCTATATCATTTGACCATATTATCTCTAAATTATCATCGTTAGATTGAATTTCTATTATCACATCCTCCAATTTACAAAGAACTTGTGGATCTGTGATACTCGCCTCCAAATTATTGATGATGATTTCGATATCGCCCTGTGTACTACACTCATCAAAATTTCCTGAGCTAGAAACAATATAATTTACGGTAGCAGATTGGGTTCCAATAAAGTTTGGATTGGAGCTTGTCGGGTTGTCAAATAGATTTGTTGGAGTCCACATGACAAACAAATCATCGTCCACTCCCAAGTCAATACTAATAGGATCACCTTGGCAAAATGGATTAAATTCAATTGGTTCTATAACAGGAGCGCCACCAATTTCTATTTGTATAGTTGCATTCACTTCACAGCTCAAACTTGAACCTTCTAGTTGAAAATTATATATACCAGGTACATCAAATCCATTATAGGTGAAACTCATGTTGTTGTTATTGATTGACGGTTCAACATTTGCGGAAGCACCAGAAGGCAAATCAATGATAGATATATTGTCAATGATTAGTTCTGGGATATTGAAATCGAGACTTATGCTATCTATGGTATTGCCACCAATCTCACAAAAACTTTGGATCGATACCAATGTACCTTCTCCTAATACTCCGATTTGGATGCTTCCAGAACCGTTGCAATTTGTATCTCCAATGTCATAATCATATTCAAAAATATAAACGCCTTCCATTAAATTGGAAAATAGAGTTGTTGTCGAACTTAGTGCACCAATAAAAACATCATCTGACGGTCCACTCAACATTGTCCATTCTATATTAGAATCAAAGACTGGACTGTGCTCTATAACTACAATTGTCTCACTGCAGACCGCCACATCTTCAGAAATTAAATCAAATTCTTGCCAGCTAATTTGGACATCATCTTGAGCTACGACTCCACAACTAGGATCATCTGCTAGTATGTTCCAACTAAGTGTTACCGTTCCTTGCTCTAGAAGTGTAATATTGGTGTTGAAATCTTGAGCGTTTTCAAATGTAACAGCTAAGCCATTTGGACTTGAATTTTCTATGGCCCAAAAACCTTCATTTGTTTCAGGATCGGCAGCATTCAATTGAAAATTGGATTGACAGCCAATGACGTCTTCTCCGGCATATGCTACTACATCACTCGTCGATAATCTAACTTCTATTTGAGCTATTTCTTCTGTTTCTCCACAATCTCCGCCAAACTCATACTTTAATTCGAATATGAAAGTCCCATCAGCTTCTATAATGATTGTAGTTGTATCATTTGAAATATTTTCAATTGTTGGAGGTATAGTCGAGCTACTGCTTAGCAATTCCCAAACTACAGTTACGCCCTCAGGTGCAGGGCTTGGTTCTATATCTAAGACATAGGGAAACTCTGCATTGCAATCAATAATCAAGTTTGTTACATCTATAGGAACATAGCCTGTAGATTTTATAAGCAATTTATCTTCATTGATACTTTCACATTCGACATTTGTTACTGTCCAAATAAATTCTCGATACACTGGAAAGCTCACGCCGTTTATTATGGTAGCTGTGACATTGGGGTCGAATGGGGAAGGGTCAAAGCTTGCCTCACCTGCACCTATATACGTCCATTCGCCAATACCATCCTGGATGTTTTCAGCATTTAATATGTGTACATCGCCAACCACTCCAGTCACGCAGGTATCCTGATTTAGGATATTGGCTGGAGATATGGCTGAATCTGCAATATTAAGATCAAAGGATTGTGAATATTCAGAACAACCGTTATCAACTATATATTCAAACTCATATTCTGTACCTCCTTCTAATTCTTGAAAGCATACCAGACCCCCAACTTCGATGATAGGTATAGTAATATTGGGTCCACCCGTCTGTACCAATGTTGTTGAACTACCTCCATCATCGATTGGTAGAGTGATACAGTATTCATTCTCAATGCAGAATACTTGATCTGGGATTTCATCAATGGCTAATAAATCTTCATTAGAGACGATGACGACCACATCATCAAATCTATTTTCATATTCGCAGATATTTTGGTTTGTCGAAAGATCATTGTAGGAATAATAATATCTAAATATATATTTTCCTACCTCAAGATTTTCTAATTCTAAGAATTGATTTTGAATTAGATTTGGTACAGGGTTATCGCTTCCAGAGGGAAATTCAATGGCTGTCCAAAAACCCTTTACAATAAGATCATCCCAACCTAATTCATTTCCTACGACCGTTGTTTCGTATTGCATGCATGGGAGGACTTGATCTGTACCAGCATTTGGTAGGATAGTGTTGAATTCTGAAAGGTTACTCAAAACAATTTCTTGTTCGTACTCAAAACAATCGTTTGATAAAGTAATTTTGAAAGCATAAAACCCGGATACAAGTTCGGAGCAAAGATTAAAATTTAGGAAACCACTAGTTTCTTCACTCAAATTCAGTCTACCGAAATTGAAATTATTTATTCTTTGTTGGTCCCAAAATACTAGAGGAATAGAACCAGTAGTTGTTGTTTGAAATTGAAGAAAGAATGGGGTGGTCAAGTCCAATGTTGGAGGATAAGATAATAACTCCACTTGCATATAAATATTAAAATAATCATTGGGATTGTTGTCTTGAAAAATATATTGGTTGTTGCAACTAATTACGCTGGAGCAAAACCCAAAACTTTGATCTCTAATAAAAAACTCGATGTCGGGGTCAATGATTTCTTCATATACTATAAATATCCTAACTCTTACACAGCCTGTAATAGTGTCAGTTATAATTTGCATGAAGCCATATTGTGAATTCGAAATGAGACCGCTCACGGTAAGATCCATTGAGTTAATTCCAATCATTTCAGTATCTGGTCCTAAATATTGTATCCATTCTATGGTTTCCCAATCTTCTGGCATCACTGTGCCCTCCAGTAAGATATTTGAAGGCATAAATCCAGGACAAAATTTATTAGCATCAATTCCCAATGATAATGTATCTCCTTCCGAACATAGTGGAGTATCAGGTAGAATCTCGATTTGAACTGGATCAGGATCACATCCGAGACCAGTTACTGTGTATTGAAAAACATATTCCTCACCAGGAGCATACCCACACACTTCAGTAATTTGTGAGTTAGGGTTTGATAGAGTGGCGTTGCCTCCAGGAGGAGCAGATATAATTTCCCACAAGGGTGTTCCAATACTAGGACAATATCCAATCAGATCCCCGCAACCACCTTCTAGTGGAGGCGAATACGTGACTTCGGAAGAGTACACAATTATAGTTTGTACTGTTTCTTCTTTTGAAACAGTGCAGGCAAAATCATTGGCTACCCTGTACTTGGGATTGTAAAACTCTTCTTCGATGCAGCCTCTAATTTCCAATAACAAAGAATCCTGTCTTTGCTCAACAATTGAAAATATGTTATCAACTTCAAAGTCATAAAGAAATTCATTACCTGGTTCAATATCTTTTATTACCCAAAATCGCACGTTTTGATTGTGACAAATAAGATCTGGAAAAATCAAGCGGCCTTTGGCTTCAGGATTAAGTTGGTGGGTAACTGTTTGGTTAGCTGTGCCGATCTCGCAATCAATAGAAATTTGAAATTGATATTCACCCGGAATGGTTAGAGTATTTGTTCTCGTATTGATAGAGGATGGATCTTCTATAACAACATTTGCGCCTGCTGGGGCTGAAATCAATTGCCAATTAACTGTGTTGACATCAAATTGACCAGATATAGCACCCCTTAGTTTAATTTTATCTCCTTCACAATAGTTCTCTGTTGCCCCAGCGTTGACAGAACAATTTGTCTGTGCTTCAATTGGTACAATAAAACCTAGAAATAAAAGATGAAAAAATATGGATTTGCGCATTGCTTGTAATGATTTGAATCATTAAAATAACGCAAAAAAACTAGTTGGTGCTATATCTCATTTGATAATTGCCAAGTTTAACAGATGGAAATCATGCTGGCAAAATCAAACTGGTCAAAATCGTGCTTCGTAACTGCACATGGTTTGCAGTCTAATTCTTATCTAATTTATCCATATGGTCCATACCATCTATTTCAATAGACTCTGCGATTTTGGATAATTTATTTAGGTGTATATCTCCGAAAAAACTAAGTAGTACAAAATCAGTTTCGCTACCAACCAATAGCAGTAACTCATTGACGATATTTCCATCTTTACTATCCTTTACCAGGAACTCAATATCAGAATCACCATCTCTGACTGTCATTAACACTTCATATTCATTTGTATTAATAAGCCCTTTGGCCTCTTTATAGAATTCAATTCCATTCCTGTCCGTGGTTAGAATTTTTAAAGACTTTATACCTTTGATTGCATCGCGCAGATCGTCGTCAATATCGTTGTCATCCAGCTTGCTTATCAGGCTGAACATTTTAGGACTAATGTATACAACACTAAAATCTTCGTTGTCTTTGTATTTTGAAAAGTATTTATCGATTGCATCTTGTTGGCCAAAACAAAGACCTGATATGAATACAAGAAGTAAACTTGAAATGATATTTTTCATAACTATGTTGTTTGTTATTTCTTTAAAATTTTGTTCATAGATAATTTAGCGACATTGTTTTTTAACAACCTCTCGCTCTTATCCACTTTATTAGATAAAAATGCCAATGCTTCTCTGGTGATTTTGAGTGCTTCTTTTGGATCTTCTACCTCTCTCCAGTTGTCTGCCAATTGGGTTTTTTCAGGAGGTACAGATGTATTATTCCAGACAAAATATCCACCAAGTAGAATTAATAACGCTGCAGCTATATTTCTGACAAAGGATAAACTAGTTAGTGTTCTCACTTTAGGCTTGTCAAGCTTTTCAACAGGAAATTCTGTGATACTTGTTTTGATTTCTTTTTGCATACTAAAGAATCCAAACATAGCTGACTCTTCAGGGTGCTTAATCTTGCCTTCTTCAGTACTTAGATATGATCGTAACTCTTGCTCTTCTTTAAGAGTGCTGTCACCTGCCCAGTACCGTGAGATCAAATCATTAAATTTTTTATTTTCCATCTGTTATAATTCTAATTGGCTGATAGCTAGTTGTAAAGTTTTCCTTGCACGGTGTATATTAACTTTTACTTTGCTAATTGACCAGTTTGTAATTTCTGCTATTTCATTATAGGTGTATCCTTCGATATCACGCAATTGTATCACTGTCCTCAAATCTTCAGGCATCCTTTCAATCAAATTCCTTATTCTCTCGAGAGTTTCTTTCTGTTCGAGATGTACATCTGCCGTTACCATGTTATCCTTGAGATCATATTGAGTTTCGATTTCTTGATGAACTCTTTTTCTCTTCCTCAATCTATCATAAGACAGATTTCTTGTTACAGTCATGCACCAAGCTTCTTTATTCTCAATCTTGGCAAAATCCTCTTTTTTCTTCCAAATCTTAATTAATAAATCTTGGACGATCTCTTCTGCATCATGAGTATTGCTCACAAGTCTGAGGGCAAAACGGTAAAGTTTATTTTTAAATGGTAAAACGATATTCATAATGTCTTGATAGTTCATTAATTCCGATGCATTACAATTTGAAGACGGGGGTGGTTTGTCTAATGTTACAATTAAGCTAAAATTATCTTTTAATATAGTCTAGATAGGAATATTTACGTTTATAAGTTCTAGTATATTTGTAAGGTGAAGATTTTAGACAAACTGATAGTAAAAGGATTTATCGCCCCGTATATCTTGGCTTTTCTCATCGCAGAGTTTGTCCTTGTTATGCAGTTTTTATGGAAATATATCGATGAAATCATCGGTAAGGGTATTTCCTTAGGTGTTATGTTTGAGTTGATCTTCTATTTTGCCGTTACAATTATTCCAATGGCAATTCCAATTACAATATTGATATCTTCAGTATTAGTGTTTGGTGATCTTGCCGAAAAACACGAATTATCTAGTTTTAAGTCTGCAGGCGTCTCATTATTTCGAGTTTTAGCAGCTGGTTTTGTTATTTCTATTCTAACTGGGATGTTTTCTTTCTTGGCATCTAATTTTCTTAAGCCAAATGCAAACTATCAGTTTTTTCATCGATTAAACTCAATAAGAAAGCAAAAACTCTCCTTGAGTATTGAGCCTGGTGTATTCAATGAAGATTTTAAAGAGTTTAGGATGCACATTGGTGAAGTTGATGATAATGGTAAGGACATTGCTGATATTTTAATTTATGACCACACACATTCTAACAGAGGTGCTGGTAGTAATTTTATAAACGTAGTTTCGGCCAAGCACGGTGAAATGTTTTCTTCTGAAGATGGGAATTATTTCATTATGAAGCTTTACCAAGGTCATCAATATAATGAGGAAGCGTCTTCTCTCAATAAAGAAACCAAGGAGAGATCTTATCCAATGACAAGAACTAATTTTGAGGAGTGGACAAAGATATTTGATATGTCCCAATTTGAGATGGCGGCTACTGATGTAAATTTGGATCGTAGAAAGTATGACTTATTAAATTCTTGGCAATTAAAATCTGAAATTGATACTTTTGAAGCCAAGCAGGCTATAAATAAGGAAACAGATTTTTTCAAGTTTAATTACATATTCAACACAATTCCTGGTGTTAGTAATAAAGACGATTCTGACAAAGAGAAAAATAAAAAAGTAGGTAAGATAATTTCCAACTCGCAAAAGGAATTGAAAAAGAAAAAGGAGAGTCTCGATGACAAAATGAAAAATGTCAAAAAGCCTGAGAAATTTAGTAGGCACAAGGTTAGGAAGGAAAACCTAAAAGCGTTTAATCCTGATTCCGTTTCATCATTGGTTGAGTACTATTCTTTTAGTCCAGAAAACAAACGATTTTTATCAAGTGCAAATGTTAGTTCAGTTAGAGACAAAGATAATTTTTTCAATAAGAATCGTGAGTATGCTAATTTGCAAAAGCAAAAGAATGTCTACATCTTAAGGAGGCATCAACAGTTTAGTTGGGCAACGATTTGTGTCTTATTTTTGTTTATAGGTGCACCCATGGGAAGTATCATTCGTAAAGGTGGCTATGGTTATCCATTATTAGTGTCAATCATATTATTTATGATTTTTGTGATCTTAAATATCATGGGAGAGAAGATGAATAGGAGTGCAATCATAAGTCCATATTTGGCCGCATGGTTACCTGTGGTAGTGCTTCTTCCATTTGCAATTATAATCACTAAGAAAGCTGTAAATGATGAGAGATTCGAAGGTCGGATAATGACCAAGTTGAAGTCATTAATTTCCAAGTCTTAGTCTGGGAAAATAATTCTTAAGCCTGCTATTGAAGTTTTTTCCTCTATTTGTTCCAAGGAGACTCCAAGTAATTTCGCTTTAAGCAAATTTATTTTTCCTTGTGATAAAGACTTAGGTATCTCAATTTTTAAGCTGCCACTTTCTTCCAATTGCTTGTGAATAATCGGTATGTCCAATTGCTTTAATGCGCTCATTAAATTTCCCATAATTGAATAATCAAATTTCAATTGTATGATGTGGCTTAAGGTCTTTTCAATTATTTGTGCATTGTCAATGGCCATGGCACACGAGGCACGATATGAAGTAATCAATCCGCTAGTTCCGAGTTTTGTCCCACCAAAATATCTGATAGAGATACATGCTACATCGTAAAGATTATTTTTGATGATTTGACCATAAATTGGTTTTCCTGCTGTGCCTGACGGTTCACCATCGTCAGAAAATCGATATAGCTCATTTTCATAGTTTATGCGATAGGCAAAACAATGATGATTGGCTTTAAAGTGTTCTTTTCTTAGTTCTTCAATATAACCTTCAAATTCTATAATTTTCCTTACGGGAAATAGATACCCAATAAATTTCGAACCTTTCTCTTTAAATTCACTTATAGAAGGTTCTTTAATGGTCAAATATTGATCTGGCTTATTTCCCATCAGCTGACAATTAGATAAATAGCAATGATGGCTAGCAGAACTCCAATCGTTTTATTTCGACCCATCGCTTCTTTAAATACAAAGTAACCTAGCAATACTCCAGATAAAATAGTACCAACGTTGATGAAAGGAAACAAGACACTTGCCTCAATACCTGATGATAGGGACTTAAGTAATAGATAGATGGAAAAAAAGTTTGGAATACCAAGACTGATTCCTGCAATTATATCATTTTTTGACACCTTCCATTTCCCCATGATAATTTTAATTACAAATCCAGAAACTCCAGCTGTAAAAAAAAGAAATGTGACAAAGGAGATATCACCATTTGGAGCTATGCCTTTTACATCAACATGATAAAGTAATAATTCTATCAGACCGCTTCCCAATAGTGTGAGCAAAGGTAGATACCAAAACTTTTTAATTCCTTCTGTACCTTCTGAGATCCCATCTGAATTACCGTTTGGGAAATTGATGATTATAATACTAGCAATGGCTAAACTTATTCCAGCGATTCGTTTTGCAAAAATATCTTCTCCATAAAAAAACATTGCGGCGACTACAGGAAATAACAAGGACATTTTTTGGAAGAGTGTTCCAATTACGACTCCTGTTTTCTGGATCGTAAGAGCAACTATGTTGAATACCGCGATAAAAACAAAACCTAAAAAGACGGCATAAGGAAACCATTCTTGAGAAAAAGCAGATTTGTCGAAAGGGATTTTGCCGAGGACGATGGAGCCAGTGATGACTGCAACAAAATAATTGATAATTATGGCATTGACATTATTGACATTAAACTTGGGAAATAACTTAAAGGCAATTAAGATTAAGACATTTGCGATAAGCGTTAATAACATCAAGTAGTACATGATGCAAAAGTAGGATTAGATTTGGAGTTATCGTTTTTTTTGAAGGTTATTCTCGGTGGATTATGACTTAACAATTCATTCGCAAATTCTTTTCAAACTATTGAGAGCAAATCTCTGTTAAAAGCTTGAAATTTGAACTAAACATTATATTTGCAAAAATTCTAATGCATTGAGTAAGACCTTAGATCAATTTGACCAAATACTTTTAAAGACTAAAAACCTTTTTGAAGCCAAATCCAAGGATTATGGGCCTTCTTGGAGAGTTTTACGTCCTTCTTCTCTCACGGACCAGTTGTATATAAAAGCAGCCAGAATTCGTAGCATTGAGACCAAAGAGAAGCAAATGGTTGATGATGATATAACGGGTGAGTATTTGGCCCTGATCAATTACAGTATTATGGCCATCATCCAATCTAAATTAGGGGTGTTGGACAATCCAGATCTAGATGAGATGGATGCACTTGTAAAGGAATACGAAGCCTTGGTTTTGGAAACAAGAAATTTGCTTGAAGCGAAAAATCATGACTACGGAGAAGCATGGCGAATGATGAGAATCAGTAGTTATACCGATTTGATTTTGGTTAAGTTACTTCGACTCAAACAAATGGAACAAAATACTGAAGATAATCTTGTGTCAGAGGGCCCAAAATCCAACTATCAAGATATACTCAATTATGCAGTCTTTGCACTTATAAAATTCTCTGAAATTGGAAAATATAATTTAAAATGACTTTAAGTACATTACTAATAACCTTTACAATCGTTGCTGCTATTTTGACTGCACTAATGGTTTTTATTTTAAAGATTCACAAGAAGGTATATATAACTTATATTCAGAACTTTTTGGGAGTATGGTACATTTTTTCTGGATGGGTAAAAGCGGTTGACCCATTGGGAACATCTTATAAGTTGGAACAATACTTTACTGAATTTGAGACAACTTTTGAGCCGACTTGGTTGGGCTTCATTAGTCCATTATTTCCATTTTTATCCAGTATTGCAATTTATGTATCTGTATTTGTGATATTGCTTGAAATCTTATTGGGGGTAGCTTTGATAATAGGGTGGAGACCCAAATTTACAGGAAGGTTGTTTTTCTTATTGTTGGTCTTCTTTACAGTGTTGACGGGCTTTACATATCTAACAGGGTATGTTGGCAATGGAGTTAATTTCTTTGAATTTTCTAAATGGGGAGAATTTAGTGAAAATAATATGAAGGTGAAAGACTGTGGATGTTTTGGAGATTTTATAAAATTAAAACCAAAAGTTTCCTTCTTTAAGGATGTCTTTTTATTGATTCCTGCATTTATCGTTTTATTTGGTGGAAAGTCCTGGCATCAGTTATTTTCCAAAGGAATTAGAAGCAGCATATTGGCGGTGACAGCGTTAGGATTATTGATATATTGTATGAGTAATTTTGCATGGGATATACCTTCTAAGGATTTTAGACCGTTTAAAATTGGTGCAGATATAAAAGCCGAAAGAAATGCCCAATTGAATGCAATGGGGAGTGTGAAGATTCTTGCTTGGAAACTGAAAAATAGAAGCAGTGGGAAAGTAGTCGAGTTGTCCAATGATGTTTACATGAAAGAATTTAAGTCTTACCCTAAAGAAGAGTGGGAAATAATAGATCAGGTCAAATCAAAACCTTCTATTGAAGCCAATAAGATCAGTGAGATGGAGTTTTCTTCATTTGATGGATATGATGTTACAGAAGAGATTTTAGATGCTGAAGGACCAAGCTTTTTGATTGTGGCGCACAAATTGTATGCAAAGCCATATCAGGAAACAATGACTGTACTTGATTCATTATTTGTAACTGATACCCTACAAAGGGCCGATGATGGTGTTGAAATGTTTGTGAAGAGGTTTGATAGAACAGTAGAGAAGCAAGTAGAGATGACCAAATACAAGTGGGATGAAGGATATATTGAGGATTGGAAAACGGTTATAAAGCCAATTGCTGATAAAGCAAAAGAGAAAGGGGCCAAAATGTATGTGGTTTCTGGGGGTGCAACAGAGGAAATGGCTGAAAGTTTGAAAAATACTACCGGTATCGATGCAACATATTTGAACGCTGATGACATTCTATTAAAAACGATTGTTCGTTCAAACCCAGGAATTGTTTTGTGGGAAAATGGTAAGATTTTAAACAAATGGCACAAATCTAAATTTCCAGGCATTGATAATTGCGGTTTGTGACACATTATTAACAGTTAATATTAGAAGAATTAGATAAGTATATCTAATTTTGCAACATATTAGTTAAAATAGTTATTTGACATCTGAGTTATGCTAAGTAGACGATGCATTAGAGTTAAGATCATGCAATTGCTGTATGCTCTAAATCGGGACGAAGTCCTTAAGAGTAAGGACTTAAAAAAGACATACAAGGAATGGCTTGAGATGAGCTATGAATTGTTCTTGTTTAACATCTATATTATTGCTGAGATATGTAAGTTATCTCAGCCGGATGCCGAAAAACGAAAGAAAAAACATATCCCTAAGGATATAGATAAGGCATTTACTGCTAAGTTATTTGAAAACGAAACGGTACAAAGTATCGTTCTAGATAAGAAGCTTCTTAAGAAATTCGATAAGTATAAGTTTGAAAATAGGGTAAACCCTGAGTATTTACTCAAAATTTATGACGAATTTAGTAAGACTGAAGCTTACGAGAAATTTATCCTAAATGAAACGTCAAAGGATGAATATGTTGAAATTCTTCTCGAATTATACAGATTATGTAGAGGAAATGAGTTTTTCAACGAAATGTTAGAAGATTCGTATTTTAACTGGATTGATGATAAATCACTGGTAATTGGTGCTTTAAAGAAGTATTTGAAGGCTCAGCCTGAAGAAAATGGCTTTTTTGAGAATTATTATCCAGACGATGAAACAACAAAAGAATTTGGTGAAATGCTCTTAAGTGAGACGTGTAAGCAAGATTCTTCGTTACAAGAAGTAATAACACCGGTAATAAAGAACTGGGATCAAGAAAGAGTAGCCGTTTTGGACATGATATTGCTTAAAATGGCTGTGACAGAGATGATTCAGTGTAAAACTATCCCAGAAAAGGTCACTATAAATGAATATGTAGAGATCTCAAAAAAGTACAGTACACCTAAAAGTAAAGAGTTTATTAACGGTGTATTGGACAAAATGTACAAGGACCTTGAAGAAGCAGGAAAGATAAGTAAAGAGGGCAGGGGCTTGACAAACTAACTAGCAAAGTTTAATTTGAACATAAATTGTAATCCACATGAGAAATATTTCTTTAAAACTTGTTATCGCGTTCTTATTTGTAGGAACCATAACATCTGCTCAATCTGCAGAGAAAAAGACCATTTTAGTTAATGGCGTACCAACTGAGGTTATGCTTAGTTCAACTGGAGATATAGAGTCTACAGTAAGAACAAGGCCAAACTATATGAATGGGTACATGAAAGCACCTGCAAACCTTAAAAGGGAAGCGGCAACTAATCCTATAATGGATGAAGTAGCAACAATTCCAACTAATGCTTCAGGTGATATGAAAGTTAGTTTTGCTAAAGACAAATTTGCACTAGATAGTGCAGGTACTGAAAGTCTTGGGCAAGTTATTAACAAACTAGGATCAGCTCAAAAAGGATTTGTTCTTTTGAGATCTTCATTTACAGCAAGTTCTTCTGCTAGCAATGTAATTGCTCAAAAAAGAGTTTATGCTTGTAAAAAGTATTTAGAATCTAAAGGTATAGCACCAAATAAGATCTTGATATCTCTTGAGCCAGGGAGTAGTGATAGTAATGATGTAAAAGTATTCATTAGATAATACTAAAGAAAATATATTTTTGAAAGGTCCTTGCTTGCAAGGACCTTTTTTTATGTCCTTAACTTGCCATGAATTTTCCAAATGAGAGAACTCGAATAATAAATTTAATTAGATCCTTGCCGTATTTTACAATTACTGAACCAATCCCCAATGCTTCAATTATCAATGAAAGGATAATTACAAAAAGAGCACCTAAGGCATTCAGCCAAAGAAAGGCAATTCCAAACCATTCAAAATACCAAAAGCAAATAACAAGTATTTCAGAAATTAACGCGGCAACAAAAATTGAATCAGCAGTAACTCTTTTGATGAAAAAGGCAACAAGAAAGATGCCTAGTATGGTGCCATAAAAAATGGAGCCAATAATATTTACAAACTGTATTAAATTCTCTACCAAACTTCCATACAGGGCAAAGGTGATAGCAATACCACCCCAAACTGCTGTCAAAACTCTAGACATGTTGAAGTAATGGCTCTCTGATTTATCTTGATTGATTCCTCTTTTATAAATATCTACCAGTGAGGTGGTAGCAAGAGCATTTAATTCAGAAGCAGTTGATGACATCGCAGCGCATAAGAATACTGCAAGCAACAATCCGATCAATCCTTTCGGGAAATTCTGGACGATAAAATTAATGAATACATAATCTTTATCGTTGGTACTAGCACCTGGTACTCCAAGAGAAATAAGAGACTTTACAGAGTCTCTTATTTCTCTTTCTTGATTTGTATAATCTAAATATGAGCTTTTAAATTCTGCACTAGGATTGGAAATATCTGCTTGAGCAATTAGAGATTTTTTAATTTCATATATTTCTGTCAACTCATTCTCTTGCGTCTTCAGCTCATCCTTATATTCAGTCTTATTAAGCTCCTCTAAAGTGATTTGATTGAAATGTGCAGGTGAAGGATTAAATTGATAAAAAACAAACACCATGACACCTGTAAGAAGGATGAAAAACTGCATGGGTATTTTCAGAAAGCCATTAAAGATTAACCCCATTTGGCTTTCTCTCACATTCTTTCCCGACAGGTATCTTTGAACCTGCGATTGATCAGTTCCAAAATAAGATAACATCAGAAAAGTACCTCCTAATATCCCAGTCCAAAAAGTATATTTATTGGATAAGTCAAAACTGAAATCCAAAACATTCATTTTATCACCAGCAGAGGCAATTCTAAGACTATCAGCTAATCCAATTCCATCAGGCATTTTATCCAATATGAGATAGAAAGCTACAAACATGCCTAAGAATATGATTCCCATCTGGTACTTCTGAGTAACGTTGACTGCCTTGGTTCCTCCTATCATGGTATATAGAATGACCAACAAGCCGATAATTATGATCAAGACATCGAGATTCCAACCTAGCACCCTGGATAGCACAATAGCAGGAGCAAAAATCGTGATACCAGCAGCAAGGCCTCTTTGTACAAGAAAGAGAATAGATGTCAATGCTCTTGTTTTATAATCAAACCGGGACTCTAGAAACTCATAAGCAGTATAGACCTTGAGTTTGTTATAAATAGGAATAAAAAAAATGCAGATAATCACCATAGCTATCGGAAGCCCAAAGTAAAATTGGACAAATCCCATCCCGTCATGAAAGGCCTGACCAGGAGTAGATAGAAAAGTAATCGCACTCGCTTGGGTAGCCATCACAGAAAGACCAATCGTCCACCAATTAGCTTCACGACTTCCAACAAGAAAACTGTCTAAGGACTTTCTTTTGCGGGTTACCCAAGTTCCATACCCCACAATAAGGGCAATTGTAGAAACAAGTACAATCCAATCTATATTTGCCATTTATGCAAATGATTTCATAACCCAATAAAATAGAATGATGTAAGTTGCATTTGCAACAATCATCATCACGTAGACTCCATATTTCTTTTCCCCTTCCATCCGATTAATTAGACAAAGCAATCATGTTTGCAAATATTCGGTATGCGCCAGGAACTCCCGCTGGCAATTGTCTAAACCAAGAAAAAGAGGAGTAGACAAAATATCCATCACCATACTCAGCAATCAACATACCACCTTCGCTTGCGTCCTCGCCTTCATCATTAGATGATATGATGGTTTCGTATTGATCAGCCCATTCACTAGCAAAATATAAACCTCGCTCTTGAATCCAATTTTCAAAATCATTTGAACTAATTTTGTTGGGATAGTTTAAGACACGATGGTCTTGATTTACAATTCTCATTTCTGCTTCTTCTTGACAAACTCTAAACCTTCCCAAACTCATCGGGTAAGGTGCAAAGTCCTTTGATTTAAGCCTCCTTGAGGTATTATATTGAGTAATGAGTGTTCCTCCATCGGAGACATAACTCAATAGGTTATCACTATAAACATCAATATTTTCGATGGTATTTAATGCTCTGATTCCAAGTACAACAGCGTCATAATTATTAAGTAATTCAGGCTCTGCTGAACTTATTTCAATCTCGTCCACTTGATAACCTACGTATCTTAGGCATTCAGGTACTTTGTCACCTGCGCCCATGATATAAGCAATTTTATTTCCTGCCGTATTTATATCAAGTTTTGCAATTCTTGCAGACTCGGGTCTAAATACTGATTGAAAAGGTATGTGGTCATATTCTATCTCGACTAGTTCTTTGCTATAAGTTTTTCCATTATAAGTTGCCATAGGTACCAAGTCGCCAAGCGATTGATTTTGAGGCGGTTTTACATCAAATTTAAATTTTTGAATACCACCTTTCGTTTTGATATTATAGTTTTCAACTTTTGGGCTCACGATCCATCCGTTAGGCGAGTCTAATTTTACCTGACCTGATATATTTCCTTTACCTGCTTCAACAATTACTTCTACTACCTTACTATCATCATTAGGGAAGATTAAAACATCTTCCGCAATAGAAACAAATACTGGAGTTGTTATCTCAAAAGGTCTGTAAATTTCTCCTTTACTTGGGTCTGTATATTTATAAACTACGTCTTTTGTAAAATCTATTGATTCCCCAAGAATATCGACAGTAAATGTTGAGGTAAAGGATCTCGGTGTTTCAGGTAGGCCTATTTTAGAATTATCCTTTACGTCAAACATCCCTAAAGTTCCTTTATCTTTCAGCCAATAGTGTGAAGTGTTCTCTTGATCCTGATTTACTGCAATATTAAGATATTCTTCAATTCTAATATTATCTTCTAACTCGATATTACTTGCATTCAAAGATTCTCCTGAGTTCAGTTTCATTGATTTAAGTTGCATCGCAATATTACTTCTGTTAATTGCTTCAACTTTTATTTCAATGGAGTCACCGTGAACAACTCTATGGCTGTCTGCGCTTGCCTCAAGATACAATCCAGAGCAGGCCTCTATGATACTTTTAACTGCCTCAAGTTTGATTTCTTTCCAATCACCATCATCCAAAGTATTTATCTTTTTATAAATCGCCACCAATTCATCAATGCTTTCTGAAGGTGCGCGAAAGTCATAACTTTCTAATAAGGCATTGACCATTTTCCCAATTTCAGCTCCGCCATTTAATCTTGACCAAGTCGTATTGATTCCTTCAAATGGGCTGATTTTCTGTTCTGGCATTTCGCCACTAAGCAACTCCAAATATTCGGTGTAAGAGCCCCTTGTTCCCGCTGATCCGAAACCTTGACATTTATGCATACTTCTCGCTTCGGCTGCTATTTCTGTATTTGATTTTCCCAATAGGTCATAATATCCACCTATGTCCATGGACATTAAGTTTGTTTTATCCGCTTCCGCAAATTTTTCACGGCTTCCATAAAACCACCAAGACGTATTGAAGAATAATCTTGACGGTTGCCATGTTTGAATACCTTCATCAAATTGTTCGGGGTAAGCAGTGGAACTTCCTACCAGATCAAATGCTTCAACTGATAGCATGGCAGAAGAGGTATGATGACCGTGAGTTTGTCCTGGAGAGCGGTGATCAAATCTATTGATAATAATATCTGGTTTAAATTGCCTGATAACTCTTACAACATCAGATAGCACTTCATCTTTGCTCCAAATTGCTAGAGTTTCATCGGGGTGTTTACTGTAACCAAAGTCGATAGCTCGACTAAAAAACTGTTGTCCTCCATCTACAGATCTTGCACCTAATAGTTCTTGAGTTCTAAGTACGCCAAGTAATTCTTGTATCTCGGTTCCTATCAAATTTTGCCCTCCATCACCTCTTGTTAAGGATAAATAAGCTGTTCTGGCCTTTATGCCATTAGATAGGTGAGAAATAAGTCTCGTGTTTTCATCATCGGGGTGTGCCGCAATATAAAGGGCAGAGCCAAGAAAGTTTAGTTTTTCTATCGCATGATATATCTCCGCAGAAGTGTAAACCTTTGGCTTTTGTCCTGTTAAAAGCACGGTTAATCCTAAACTAAGTATGGTTACGCAGATTATTTTCTTCATCTTTATGATTATGCTGGTTTTTTCTTGATTTTAGAGTACTTTCCGCTTTTCATTGCTGAATGCCCTAAAAGTCAATAATTTATAAATTACAATAAAAATGCAAATGTACAGAATCACACTTCTTTTTTTAGCATTATTTTCTTTCACTGGGACAATAAACGGACAAACAGATTATACCTGGAGTGATGATATTGCCTGTCTTATTTATTCTCACTGTGCAAATTGTCACAATTCGGATGGAGTAGCTCCATTTGCTTTGGAATCTTATGACGACGTTGTTGCATACAAAGAATTAATTTTGATGGAAGTAACCGCTGGAACAATGCCACCGTGGCCTGCAAAATCGCCAGAAAATCATTTTATCGGAGATAACTCACTGACAGATGATGAAATAAATGCTATCGATGAATGGATACGAAATGGTACGCCAACGGGGGATATGAACATGGCTCCCGATGCTCCAGTTTTTGAAACGGATATACAAATCACTGACCCTGATTTCATTATTGAATTACCTGAGTACACAGTTCCAAATCTAGAAGATAACGATTTATATAAGTGCTTTGTATTTCCATTGGATTTTGATGAAGATGTTTTTGTGAAGGCAATAGAAGTATTACCAGGAAATAAAAAAGCAGTCCACCATGTATTGCTTTATCATGAAACAAGTAACATTCCAATCAACTTAGATAACCAAGATCCAGAAATAGGATATACTTGTTTTGGAGGAATTGGATCAAATAACGCTAAACTTATTGGTGGATGGGCTCCTGGAGGTGAAGCTCAATTTTACCCAGATGAAATGGGGGTTAAAGTTCCTGGTAAAACTAATTTGGTGGTTCAAGTTCATTACCCGGCATACGCTCATGGTGAAGTTGATCAAACAAATATCAGATTAAAATTGAGTCAGGTTGAACAGAGAAGCCTTGCTGTTGAGCCTGTTTTAAACCACTTTACCAGCATGTTGGACGGACCTCTTATCATTCCGGCTAATACTGTGAAAACGTTCAATCAATTATGGACTACACCGATAAAAATTACTCTAGTAGGTACTGCTCCACATTCTCATTTGATTTGCACAAGCATGGAGTCATGGGCTGTTACGCCTAGTGGTGAGACAATTGATTTGGTAACCATTCCCAATTGGGACTTTGACTGGCAAAAGTTTTATGGGTACAATAGACCAATAGTCCTAGAAGCCGGTACAAAAATATATGGTCGAGCTACCTATGATAATACAATAAACAATCATCATAATCCAAACTCTCCTCCACAACTAGTGACACTTGGAGAGGATACAGATGAAGAAATGATGGTATTCTTCTATACGTTTACAGGCTATCAACCTGGAGATGAAAACCTTGTCTTTGAAGATTCATTTCATGCTGAACATATAGACGGTTGCAGTTTTGAATTGACCGATAATCATTCTGTACTAGAAGATGGGGATGTTGTGTTGTTTCCAAACCCAGTAGGTAAAGAATTATTTCTTGAAAGTGATTCTAAAGTGAATTGGGTTCAGATTTATGATGTACTAGGACATAAAGTAATCGACATAAAAGCAGAAGAAATTACAAGAATCAACACATCAAATTTGACTCCTGGTACATATTCTGTTCAATTAAAAACGGGAAATGTATTAAGGTCTAAACTTATAGTTGTCGAATAAGAAAATATAAAAAGAAATAAATAAGTAAATGGGTGAGCTATTAAGCTTGCCCTTTTTTATGCCTCAGCTTCAGGCATTTGACATTCTTGTTCTGGAGATTTTCCGCATACTGTACAATCTCCAATTTCGTTTTTTAGCATTGGATTATTGGTAGCACATGTCCCACGAAACTCATTCCCTGTAACGATGTATCTTATGTTTATCAAAACAAATGACAAACCGAATACGGTGAAGATTATTAAAAATATGACAAGAATTTGACTCATGAAAATTGAGTTATATTTGCTTAGTAATAAAGAATAAACAAAAATACATCTAATAAGTTTTAATGGATAATAAATCAAAAGCTTTTGTGCGTCTTTTAGGTATTATGGATGATCTGAGAGAAAAATGTCCCTGGGATCGTAAGCAAACAATGGAATCTTTAAGGAATTTGACGATTGAAGAAACCTACGAGTTGGCTGACGCTATATTGGAAAATGACCTTCCAGGCGTGAAAGAAGAACTAGGTGATTTGATGCTTCATATGGTCTTTTATGCAAAAATTGCGGACGAACAGAAGGCTTTCGATATTGCTGATGTGCTCAATGATGTTTGCGAAAAGCTTATCAATAGACATCCTCATATATATGGTGATGTGGTTGCTGATAACGAAGAACAAGTAAAGAAGAACTGGGAACAATTGAAGTTACAGGAGGGCAAAAAGTCTGTTCTTGGCGGTGTCCCTAAATCTCTCCCAGCCATGGTGAAAGCTTATCGAATGCAAGAAAAAACTGCACAGGTAGGTTTTGAATGGGATGAATTGGACCAAGTTTGGGAAAAAGTAGAGGAGGAAATTGCTGAATTGAAGGAAGCCATCGAATTGAAAGATCAATCAAAAATTGCAGAGGAATATGGCGATGTTATGTTTTCGTTGATCAACTATGGCCGATTTCTAAAACTAGATCCAGAGACGGCTTTAGAAAGAATTAATAAAAAGTTTAAAAATAGATTTGAATTCATTGAAAAGCATGCACCCAAACCTTTAACAGAAATGAGCTTAGCAGAAATGGATGAACTGTGGGAAAAATCTAAATTACCTACCTCTATCTCTTAAACTTGTCCTTGCATTAAATTCTGCATTTAAAATGCTTGGATCATCTTGTAATATCTGCATAAGCATATCACCATCCACTTTCTTCGTGTCAAAAGTGATAAGCCATAGGTTTAAGTTTGGTGCAATTTTCTTTATGATACGCACTCCATATAATTCTTTCTTTTCATTAAACCATTTGGACATGGCCACATTTGGTTTAGGCTCAATGATGATTTCTGTTTTGATTACTTCTTTTTCCTCTTCTTTCTTTTCTTCTTTATCAATCTGTTTAGGTTTTTCTAATAAATTCCAACCATCTGAAGATGCTATATCCTCAAGTAACACTTGAAGATCTTTCAATTCTTGAGGTCTTTCCAATTTTCCAATGACGGTTTTCTTAGGTAATTTTCCTGATCGATAAGTGACCTTTACAGATGGAGCATCAGGAACAATACTCTCATACTTATCCTTGAATTCATAAAAATTTGCATCTTCAAAAGCTGAGACTAACATCTTAATAGTTTCTTGGTTTATAGTCTTGTCGTAAGTTCCTAATTTGGCGCTGTGCCTATCTCCATAAAACTTTGTGTAGCCTCCATCGTAAATTTCGATAATGTACATAGGACATTTCCCATAACAACCACCTTTTACCATTCTGAATCTGATATCTTCATCGGTTAACTCACTGATTTCTTTAGAAGTTTTACACGAACTGAAAACCATGCAGCCGAAAGAGAATGCTGTTATAAGTAATAAGTATGAAAATCTCAAATTGGTTGTTTTATTGAATAATTGACCCAAAATTAATCTTTTATGCATAAAGTTTACTTAATTTAAGTTTGCAGTTACCTAGAAGTCAACTTTGTACCAGAATATGATGAAATATCCTACATTTTTGCTGTTTTTCGGGCTTTTTATTGCTTCATGCTCAAATGATGAAGCCCCTCATAAGATAGAAAATATTGAAGTGCAGTCAGAATTTAAGGCAAAAATCAATATGGTAGCAGGTGATGTTCTTAAGGACGATTCTTTTCAGGAAATACCTATTTTCTTTAATGTTGGAACATTTTCAATTGCTGAAGGGCAGGAGCATGAAACAATCATACTTGCTGATAAGTTAACTAAGGGTAAAGTTTTAAATATTAAACCAATCAGTCTTTTAAGATTTAATAAGGATACAACTAAAGAAAATTATATCATTTCGGTTCCAGTTGATTCTGTCAAAAACGTATATGGAATTTATAGCTATCACGACTTAAGTCAAAAGCAATTTCAGATAAAGTTTTTAATTGAGGATTGGTTTAGAAGCAACTGTAAACTTGGACATTGTAGTAAATTTGAATGGCAAAGTGAAGTACAAGCTTTAAAGCTTGTTCAATAGATTGAATGGAGGAATTCCCTGATGAGAACGAGAAACTTGTTTCCAATTTGTCTGGAGACATTGTACAAATAAATGATGCTCTTTATTTGAAAATTTCTGATAAAATTTCAGATTATGCCAGCATATGGGATAAGGAAAATCAAAAAGGAATTCTCAATTCATATAATTACCTCAGCGCTCTCGAACGATCATATCCTGAAGGTCTGAAATCATATTATTGTATTCTATATCAAAAAGAATCACCACTTGGTTTATTCCTATTTCAAGTAAAAGATTTTGACTTAAGTAAATCTTTAAATGTTCATACTCACGACGAAAATTTCTTAGCTAAAATATGGGTAGCTTTAAAGAATGCTGCAATATCAAGAATAAGGCATCATTTACTAATTGTAGGGAATATTTTATTGACAGGTCAATATGGTATTAATTTCTGTAGTAAACTCTCAATCGAAAAGAAGTTAGAATATTTAAATTTATCAGTGGAGGCCTTCGCGGATTATATGAATAAATATAAGGGCTATCGTTTAAAAAGTATATTGTTAAAAGATTTTGAAGAAGGGGAAGACTCGAACGTTCTTTTACCGGATTATATGAATTTTACCATTGACCCTTTTATGTATATTGATATTAGATGGGACTCTATGGAAGATTATCTTTCAGAACTTAAATCAAAGTATAGAGTAAGATATAAACGCGCATTAAAGAAGGGTAGTGCTCTGGACTTTCAAGAAATGGAGTTATCGGAGTTGCAGGAAAATAAAACTGTGATGTATGGATTGTATAAACAAATAAGTGAAAATGTAAGTTTCAACCTATTTGATCTTAATGAAGAGTACTTTGTCCAATTGAAGGAACAGCTGGGTGATAACATTATCATTAAGTCTGTAACAAAAGATGGTAAGATAATAGCCTTTTATAGTTTGATTCGAGATGATGATCACAACGAATTGGATGCACACTTTCTTGGGTATGATATGTCCCAAAATCATGATAATCAGACTTATCTTAATATATTATTTTCAATACTTGAGGAATCGATAAACCAAAAGGTCAAGAAAGTAAACCTATCAAGGACAGCAATGGAAATTAAGAGTTCTGTTGGAGCTGTAGACAAAACACTGTTCCTTTTGGTGAAGCATCGGAACAACCTTGTCAATTGGCTGTTGAGAAAATTTTTGGATTCATACGTTCCAGACAATAGCTGGTTACCAAGAAAACCATTTAAAGGAAATTAAAATTCGTGTTGGGTATATTTTTTTATAAATTCCTGCATCTCTTTAACCATGTCTGGTGAGCCGATAACAATGGTGGATCTTTGATGAATATTTACAGGTAGAACTTCCATAATTCTTTCCAATTTGGTGTTTATGGCTTGCCCACCTGCTTGCTCAACTACCATTGACATGGGTACGCATTCATACAATAAGCGCAATTTCCCTCCAGGGTATTTTCTTGTACTTGGATAAAGGAATATACCACCTTGAAACAACATTCTATGAACATCAGATACCATACTGCCAATATATCTTAATCGTAAATTCAAGTCAGAGCAGTAATCTATGTACCTCCTCATTTCTACATCAAATTTCAGATAGTAACCTTGATTGACGCTGTAATAATTACCGCGATCTGGAATTCTGATATTGAGATGGGAAAGACAAAACTCTCCTATACTAGGGTCAAGTGTAAATCCATTAACGCCATTTCCTGTGGTATATACAAGCATTGTGGATGTTCCATAAAGAACATACCCTGCGGCGATTATTTCTGTTCCTTTTTGAAGAAAACTCTCGGCGCTTACCTCTTTAGAATCATCGGGGACCTTGTAGATTCCAAAAATAGTACCTACGGAAACATTTACATCTATGTTGGAGGAGCCATCCAAAGGGTCCATTGCAACTAGGTATGAAGCCTTCTTACCTTTTACATTTGGAATTTTAATCACTTCTTCATTTTCTTCAGAAACGATTGCAGCACATTCTCCACTGTTGCTGAGAAGTGATATCATTTTTTCATTGGCAAATATATCCAGCTTTTGAACCATATCACCTGTAAAATTTTCGCTGCCTTCGATACCTAAGATATTTACCAGTCCAGCTTTGTTCACTTCACGATTGACAATCTTAGCAGCAACACCAATATCCCTTAACAAAGAGGTTAATTTTCCAGTGCTATCTGCTTGCAGATTTTCATTGTGAAGAATGAATTCATCTAGTGTTGTTATTTTACTCATTCTCCATTTTCATTTGGTAATATAAAGGTAGGAGAGAATTAATGATATTCAAGTTGATTGTCATCATAATCTTATAAACCGACAAATTTCCTCGTTTTATCTTATTCTTCCACTACATTTCACAGTCTCAGTTGCTCCATAAAGACTTTCTCATGTAAATTATATATGATAATAGCTTTTTATTTCATAACTTAATTCTGTCAATATTGATTTTAACCACAATTAATTACATGAAAACATTTTTTACAATACTATTATTTATCTCTTCGTATGTATTATGTTCTGGACAAGCCTCAAAATTGATTAATCCAATCAATACATATTCGCTTCAAGCCCCACCTAATTATACTGGTGAAGAGCAATCAACAAATACTGAAATTGATATGACTGATGTTGGGTCATTTCTGAAATCAGATCTAGAAGTGAACATAGGAGAAAGTAGGTATGATTTACAGACCAATGGGGCAATCAACAACAGATTCACTAGAACTGAAGATGGAAAGATGTTTGCTGTTTGGACAATGGGTTTTCAAGAAGCAGCTTTCCCAGATAGAGGAACTGGTTACAATTCATTTGATGGAACTGAGTGGAGTGATATTCCCTCATCACGTCTTGAGCAAGATGCACGTACTGGATGGCCAAATTATTCACGGACAGAATCAGGGGCGGAATTTATTGTAAATCATGTGTTTACAAATGGAGAATATCGTCTTCATTATCTGAGAAGAGATAATGATACAGAGGAATGGACAGAAGGAGATGTTCCAACGAATACTCCATCAGGAACCTTGTGGCCATCATCAACAGTTGGTGGAGCAGATGGTGAGTCTATTCACATTATTGCCATTTGCACTCCAGAAACTCTTGGAGGTACTGTCTTTGAAGGTGTTGAATCGCATCTTTTATATTATAGATCACAAGATGCAGGATTAACTTGGGATGTTGTTGATGGTATCTTACCAGGCCTAGATAGTTTGTCTATGGTAGTGTTAGGAAGAGCTGATGCATATGACATTGATGCAAATGGTGATGTGGTTTCTATGGTACTTTTAGATCATTGGAATGATGTTATTTTGATAAAGTCAACTGACAATGGTGAGACTTGGACCAAGACAATTGTAAATGATCTTCCTGTTGATAATTACATTATTGATACGGGATATGATATTGAAGCTGTTCCATATGATTCTCTAATTTACCCGGCAGTTGGGACACTTTTCACTTCTGATGGTACTGGTTCAGTATTAGTTGATAATGATGGTGACTCTCATGTCTTTTTTGGGAGGATGTTCGTACAAGATGTTGATACATTAGATGCTAATTGGCAATATTTCCCAGGAACTTCAGGAATCGCATACTGGAACGAATCATTCCCGTCTGATTCGACGGCATTTATAGCAAATGTTGATGATATAAATGGTAATGGAATCCTAGATCTCAATGGTGATATTTCACCTTATGGAAACGCTGGATTAACTTCTCACACGAGTCCAGGAATTGATGCTGATGGAAACATTTATCTTGCTTACACTGCAGTTGTTGAAGGTGATGATTACATAGACCCACAGGATGGGCAACATTATCGACAGACATATATTATTAATTCGACTGACAAAGGAGAGACTTGGAGCTTCCCTCCATATAATATGATAAATGCAGAAACTACAGGAGATGCTCAATTAGCGACCTTAACAGAAGCCGTATTTCCACACATGGCTAAGTTGGTTGATGACAAAATCCATGTTATATATCATTCAGACTTTCGACCAGGACTAGCCGTAGCTGGGGATGAAGATCCATATGGTGAAAACATTATAAAATATGTAGCGGTAGACCTTAATGATCTTATTAGTTCCAATGAAGAAATAGCTTTTGAGACAGAGGTAACATTAGTACCAAATCCAGCAACAGGGCAGACTCAGCTAATTGTGGATTCACCATTGAAGGAAAGCTCAGCGGTTTTAGTCTATAATACAGCCGGGCAACTTATCTGGAACCAAAATTTATCTACTAATACGCAGATAATTGAAATACCACTTGATGATATGTCGAAAGGAATCTATTATGTGAAATTAAATGTTGGGAATCAAAGTGTAACTAAGAAGTTGGTAAAAATGTAATTATTTCTAATCCGAAATATTAAATTATAATAGCCGGTTCAATTAGATGTATTCTATTGGACTGGCTATTTTTTGCTAGTATTATGAACGTTGATCCTCAAGTCTTAAGTGAAATACAGGGTAGAGTCAAATAACAAATCTTCTTGTTATTTATTCTTTAGATTATTCCGCTGTTAATTTTTTAGGGCTAAAATATTCTTTAAGATTATAAGCCATCAGATTTTTCTTTGATAACCCGTTCTACTTTTATAGATTTATCAGAAGGGTATACTTTTCTATCATGAGCAAGAGCATAGACTTGAGTAAATTCGGCCCCTGCAATGAGTATGATTGCGTTGTAATAAACCCAAACCATAAAACTGGCAAGAGCTCCTGCACTTCCAAAGGTGCTGCTTATATCACTATATCCTAAATAATATCCAATGGCAAATCTTCCTACAGTAAACATGATTGTTGTCACTATTGCACCCATTACAAGGTCCCTTGTGTGAAGACGTGCATCTGGTAGAAATCTAAACAATGAATAAAACATAGCAAATGTCACAACCAAACCAATTACGGTAGAAGTAAAAATGACAGTGGTATCTCCGATTTCTGGAAATATTGAGGCTACTTGATTGGATAATATAGTCGCTACTGTAGAGAGCCCCATAGATACCAAAAAGACAAATCCCAAACCTAATAAAAATCCTAATGAAATTATCCTGTCAACGACCAAAGCCTTAAATCCTAATGAGGGATCCTTTATGACATTCCAAGCCTTATTTAGTGTTTGCTTTAAATGGATAACTACTGCAGTTGAAGTTACCAATAGAGTTAATGAAGATATTATGGTTGCCAAAGTTTCAGATGAAGTATTTTTAGCATTTTGCACAACACTTTTTAACTCATTTGCTTGAGTGTAACCCATTACACTACCTAATTGCTCAAATAATGCAGCCTCTAATTCGGAAGATTCCATCACAAAACCCAATATGGCAATGAGCATGATTAATAATGGAGCAACTGAGAACAATGTGTAATATGATAATGCTGCTGCCATCATAAATCCGTTATCCTCGGAAAATTGTTTCCAAGTCTTTTTTATATACTGTAGTAGGCTCGTTTTATTTTTCATTTATAAAATCAAATAAATAATAAATAGATTGTTTTGACATTTAGAATTATAAAAACCGTTTCCATGTAAAATCAGGGTAGACCTGATTCCCTACTTTAAAATACAACAAAAATTAATGGATGTTCGGTTTAATATTGGCAACATTTTCACAAAGACCGAAAAAGCCAACTTATTTCCTTCACGATTAATTTGAGGAAATAAAGAACGTTTGTTGAATAGTATGAAAACTTTGAAATTGAAATACTGGATATAAATGAAGCACTTGAGATAATTTCTAAGCTGGCTATATGAGAATTAGAACAAATTCTAATCTATCGACATGAGGGCAATGAAGGAACACAGGTTGATTGTACAACTCTAGAAATCTACTTTCCAGCAAGAAGTATTTTATGAGAAGTCAATATTATAGGGCATAGCTCCAAATACCTATTTAACATAATATTAATTATGGGCAAAAAGACTACAGGTACCTGAATAGCTTAGCTTTGGTGATTTGCTTCTTTTTTAACTTCTTCATATTCTTGATCAAAAGTTTTCTTGTATCCTTAATTTGCTTCTGTGTCATTTTATAAATCGCCTTATAATTGCTTTGATTTTTTCGCTTGGTATAACGCTCTTTATTTTTAGTCTCAATGGTATCCATAAATTCAGAAAGTAATCTGATGCTTTCTTTTTTACCAAATTCCCATCTAGCTATTAATGCATAATTTCCATTGATTGATTTTAAATCTTCAAACATATCATCTACATCATCATTTACCTCTGTAATGAGATCAAAATACCGCCAATCTGGTAATGTGTACTTTGATTTCAAATTATCTGATAGATCGTATATAATCTGCCTCATAAGTCTCACATCACAGGACTTATAATAATAGAAATATTCTATTGAGCCCTCTGTGGGCAATTTACCAGTCCTTAAGTTGAGCTCATGGCTTTGATATTTTAAAATATGTTTAGAATACTCAGCCAACTTATTTTTAGCAATACCACAATCTAGCATAGCTTTATGAATATTCTTCCAATACTTATTTAAATCGGTTTTCTTGATTTCCCAATTACTTTCTAGGTGCTCATCCAACTCATAAATGCTTATTTGTAAAGCTATAAGCTTCTTGTAAAAGGCTTTTTTGCCTCTGAGCTTGCCTTGAGCCATTAGCTCAGGAATTTGCCTGTATTGAAATAAAGCCTTGATTTTCTTCTTCATTTTTGTACTTTGAGTTGTTTATAGATTGTAAACTTATAATTATTTTCTTATTTGAACTATCCAATGAGAAAATTGGAAAATTTAGGTTAAAAGTATGAAGACAAACCGATTGCTCACTCTCCTATTGATTATTTGCTTTATGGCTTGCTCAGATGAGCCTAATTCTAATGAAAAGGCTACTCATGTTAGTCAAGAAACTTCGACGAGTTCTGCTAAAAAGTCTCAGTCTAAAGTTTCTGTTTTTGAAAAATTAAGTCCTGAGTCTACAGGAATAAATTTTAGTAATCGAATAAAAGAGACGACTGATCTAAACATCTATACTTTTGAATATTTCTACAATGGTGCTGGTGTATCAGTTGGTGATGTAAACAATGATGGACTTGCTGATTTGTATTTTTCGTGCAATCAATGTCCAAACAGATTGTATATCAATCGCGGAAATCTCAAGTTTGAAAATATAACAAAAAGCTCTGGAATTGAGGCAAGAGGAAAATTTAAAACTGGGACTGCCATGGTGGATATTAATAACGATGGCTTCCTAGATATTTTTGCACTCCGATCAGGGAAAGATGAATTAATGGATAGACGGAATTATGTTTTTATCAATAATAAGGATCTTACATTTTCAAATCAATCTTCAACCTTAGGATTGGATCCTCCGACAAATTCAATTCATGTCAATTTTATAGACTATGATAGAGATGGAGACATTGATGTATTCTATGGAAACCATCCTTTAGATCTATTTACAAATAACCAATTACGTGTATTAAAAGAAAATGGTGGCTTCAAAATAAATGACATTGCGACCAATCAAGAAGAATCTCAAAAGTTGTTTAGAAATGACAATGGGAAATTTGTAAATGTTGCCGAGCAAGCTGGAATTGCAAGGAGAAGTTTTGCCTTGAGCTCAATTGTTTCTGACTTTAATGATGATGGCTATCCAGATATTTTTGTAGGTAATGATTATATTGATCCTGACTATCTTTTTATCAATCAAAAGAATGGAAAGTTTAAGGATGAACGAGCTTCATACTTTAAAGTGATGAGTCAGAACACAATGGGTACAGACTATGAAGATGTCAACAATGACGGGCTTATGGACCTAGTTGCAACCGATATGCTAGCTGATACAAGACAGCGACGTCATGAGCTTGGCAACAATATGTTTAGAGATTATTTTGATCAATCAGTAGCCTATGGTTATGGTGCTCAAGTCTTTAAAAATGTTCTACAGATCAACCAAGGGAATGGAAAATATAGTGAGCAATCTTACTTGAGAGGCGTTCATGCTAGCGATTGGACTTGGGCAGCTTTGTTGGCTGATTTCAACAACGATGGATCAAAGGATTTGTATGTTACCAATGGATTTAGAAGAGATATTAGTGATCTAGATTTTATGGATTTTAGAGATGCTAATCAAGGTAAAGCAATGGATGTCAGTAATATTTCAGAACTTATGGATCTGATCCCTTCCACGGCGGTTTCAAATAAGTTTTATATTAATATTAATGAAGGTGTCTTTCAAGATGCAACAAAAGAGGCAGGCTTGAATCATCCTGGATTTTCGCATGGAGCTGTATATGCAGATTTAGATAATGATGGAGATTTAGAATTGATTGTCAATAATGTTGATGAACCTGCATCGATTTATAAAAATATGAGTCGAGAAAATGATCCCGACAACTCAAATTATTTATCTGTTCGTCTAAAAGGACCAAATGGAAATTTATTTGGAATAAATGCAAAAGCAAGATTGTATGTAGGAGATAAAATAATGCTGCAAGAATATCGTCCAATGAAGGGCTACATGTCCTGTGTAGAAAATCGATTGCATTTTGGATTGGGTAATTCCACTTCCGTAAATAAGATTGAAATCGAATGGCCTGATGGGAAAGTAGAAGTAGTCAACAATCCAAAAATCAACCAAGAATTTATTGCTGAGTATAAAAATGCAGGTGCTAGAAAAAGGGAAACACTCCCCTCACCCAAATATTCAAAAGCAAAAATACCAGGTTTAGTATTTAGACATAAGGATAAAAAGTATAATGACTTCAATAGAGAACCTCTTTTATTGCATAAGTATAGTGATACAGGCCCAGCATTTGTGACAGGAGATCTGAATGGTGATGGCTTAGACGATTACTATGTTGGAGGAGGCGCTGGTCAAAATGGTTCTGTTTGCACGCAACTAAATCAAGGTGGATTTGGAGTTATAAGCACTTTGAATAAAAAGGCTGACGCAAAATTTGAGGACACGGACGCCTGCTTGTTTGATGCAGATGGTGACAATGACTTAGATCTATATATTGTGTCTGGAGGCTCAGAGTATGATACAGGTAATGAAATGTATTCCGATAGACTATTGATTAATGACGGCAAGGCAAAATTTACTTTAAGTGATCAAATTCCTGACTTTAAAGAAAATGGCTCTTGTGTAACTGCAGGAGATTTTGATGGAGATGGAGATATGGATCTTTTTGTAGGGAGTAAGGTTGTTCCTGGTAGATTTCCCGAAATTCCAATGTCTAGAGTATTACAAAATGAAGGTGGTGTCTTTACAAATTTCGTAGCTCAAAATATTTCGAAAGCAGGCTTGATTAGTGATGCAGAATGGGTGGATCTTGATGCAGATGGTAAATCTGAATTGGTAGTCGCAGGAGAATGGATGTCCTTAAAAATATTTAAATTTAATGGTAAGAGTTTTGATGATGTGACAACAAGTTATGGCTTGAAAAAATATTCAGGCCTATGGCAAAAAATAAAGATCACTGATATAGATGGAGATGGAGATATTGATATTATTGCTGGTAATTTTGGGTTAAATACGAGATATAAGGCAAGTAAAAAAGAGCCACTCACATGTTATGGTGGAGATCTAGATAACAACGATTTTCTAGATCCAATTTTATGCATGTTTTCAGAGGGAAAAAATTATCCAGTACAAAGAAAAAATACCCTTTCGGCAACCTTGCCAATGGTTAAGAAAAAGTATGTTAAAAATGCTGATTATGCATCAGCTTCAGTAACGGAATTATTTGGAATTGAGGCATTAAGAAATGTTCCTAAATATGAAGTGAACACCTTGGAGTCCTGTGTATTTATTAACGATAACGGATCGTTTAAAAAGATAGATTTGCCTATAGAAGCACAGGCATTTCCCGTAAGGGCAATCGAGTACAATAAAAGCACAAAGAGACTCTTCATTGCAGGTAGTATAGATGGAATGGAAGTAATAAATGGCCCAAATAATGGAGGTTATGGTTTGGTCCTTGAAAGACAGGGGGAGGGGTGGAGAAGCCTATCAATGTTAGATTCTGGCCTATACATCCCCTACTCTACTAATGAATTTAAAATTATTCATAACCGTAAGAAGCAATCAATATTATTGGTAGCAAATCACAATGGTCCATTGATGGCATTTAAACAAAATTAAGGACAAGGATTAGGGAATTGATTATGTAATTTATTGATATCACGCATACAAGCATTTGGAATTTTAGTGATGGCAGAATCAATGTTTTCTTTTAATTGATCAAGGTTTGTTGCGCCTATTATATTACTTGCTACAAAGCTTGATTCATTGACAAATGACAAGGACATTTTAGCCATTGGAATGTCGTGTTTTTGAGCGACTTCAAGGTACTTGCCGGCGACTTCAAATTGATGCTCTTTATTGTATCTAGCGACATAGGAATTGAACTGATTCATACGATCTTCAGGCTTGTCTTTTTTGAGATGATACTTACCTGTTAGAAGCCCAACGGCTAATGGAGAATATGCCAACAATGGAATGCCTTCCCTTAGAGATACTTCTGACATTCCATTTTCGAATGTTCGGTTTAAAAGTGAATATGCATTTTGTATTGATACTGGTTTTTCGAAGTTATTTTCTTTACATACTTGAAGAATTCTCATGACACCCCAAGGAGTTTCGTTTGATAGTCCCCAAGTTCTTATTTTTCCTTCTTTGATTAAGTTGTTAAGCTTTCCAATTACACGAACAAAGTTATCTTTCCAAACGTCAACTTTACTTAAATCTCTGACGCCAAATCTATTTGTGTCTCGTTCTGGCCAATGTAATTGATATAAATCTATATAATCAGTTTTTAATCTTTTAAGACTTCCTTCTAATGCAGTATCAATTGACTCATTGCTGTAATTGAGTTTGTTTCTAATCCAAGTTATGTTAGCAGATGGACCACAAATCTTACTCGACACAATGACCTTGTCTCTTTTTTGATTTTGTAGCCAGGTACCAATATATTTTTCTGTAAGGCCTTGAGTTTCTGCTTTGATGGGAACAGCATATAATTCTGCTGTATCTAAAAAATTGACCCCATTTGCGAAAGCATAGTCTAGTTGCTCATGTGCTTCTTGCTCTGAGTTTTGCTCTCCGAAATTCATAGTGCCTAAACATATCTTACTTACTTTGATGTCGCTATGACCTAGTGTTCTTAATTCCATATTATTCTTTGGTGAGTATTAATTTGTCTCTCTGAATGAGAAGTCTTTTTTGCTCTTTGATATTGGTTTCAACTTCTCTTTTAAGCGATTGTCCGATTCTGCTTATTTTGTCTTTGACAGATAAAACAGAGTTGAGTGTATTTCTTATTTTCTGTTGGATAATCCAATCTGTAATCAGATTATCAAGAAAGTAATCTGTGAATTTATTTAACTCATTAAAGTTGAGTCTAAATTTCATGTTATCTTCTCCAAGATCTGCCATTTCTTTTGCAAAGAAATCTAATGATCGTTGTGTTACGGCCAAGGCCCTAGAAGCTTCTGACATTTTATTTCTTTTCATCATTTCTGCATGAGCTGGATGAGATCTACCACCCCATCGACCCCAATCTAAGGCTTGACCAAGAATCTGGGCCAAAGCAGAAAGGTTTTTATGTGCCTTTTCTCCCGCATCGAAAGCTTCAATGAGTTCTTTGCCAAGTAGAATACTTTGATCATGTTTTGATAAAATGAGCCTTACTTCATCTCTCAGAACTGGATTTTCAGAATTCAGTAATTCTTGTTCACGTTGATTTTTGAGGTTTTCCATTTCCTTTTTGACCTTTGTATAGCTTAAGGACTTTTTGAGGAGTAGGTCTTTTTCGAATTCTAATAATTCAATATCTTCTTTGAGTGAGTTGTACTTGAGTGAAACGGCAAGATACTCTTGTCTTTCGTTTTCAAGTTGTTTTTCTTTATCTCCCAGAATCTTGTAAAATAATGGTTTGAAACCCCCTTTTTCTAGATCCTTTACATCCTTTTCTTCCTTCTTTACTTTGGTGCTAACATGCTCTAATTCTCTGTATTTATTGACCAATTTGACCTTTACGTCATCAAGGTGAGCACTTACTCTACTAAGGCTTTGAAATTCTTCAATTTTGAGTTTTAGTTGATCTAAGGTGGGCAAATTTGACATATTTGAATAAACTAATGAGTAAAGAGCTGAAAATCAATGTTAAATCCATTCAAAATTAACAGCAGAACAGTATTGGAATTACTATCTTTATAAAACACTAAAAATACTAAACACAACAAATTCATGGGTATTGTAAACGATTTAAAGAAAATATTTTTTGGAGCTTCATCTGTGGCTAAGTCTGCTGCGGAGTCTACTAGCGATTTCATAAAAGAAGAAGGAGGAGATATTTTGGCTAAAGGAAAGGACATGGTTTCTGAAGCTGGAAAGACTGTTTTGGATAAAACAAGTGATTTGAAAGATGCAGTCACTGAAAACTCTGGAGGGATGCTAGAAAATGCCAAAGAGAAAATGACAGATTTGGCAGATGGTATTACTGATAATCCAATGGTGAAATCAGCAAAAGAAAAGTTGTCTGATGTAGCAGATGGCTTATCAGAAAATCCATTAGTGCAATCTGCTCAAGAAAAGGCAGAAAACTTAGGGAGAAAAATTTTGGATACTGGTGGGGATGCTGCTGAGAAAGGATTGGAAGTTTCTGAATCCGTTGGTGAAAAGCTTTTGGAAGCAAAGGATAGAGTTGCACAAAATGCTTCTGAAATAAAAGATCAGATTTCTGATAAGATGGATGAAACTATGAAAAAGGCGCAAGCATGGGAGGCAGAGCAAGCTAATAAACCACCACAAGGTGAATTTGCTGATGATACTTTGGATGCTGGAGGATCTTTACTTGATGATACAGATGATTTCTTCTCAAAGGCAGACAAATTTGGAGATGGTGATTATGATGCAGTAAATGAAGGAAAATTAACCATTGAAGAAGCACCAAAGGATACAAGTAAAACAATAGCTGATCTGGCTGGATTTGATGATCTAGACGGCGATGGCAACCCTTTGGTTGATGATGCAGATATAATAAATGACGATACTGACGGCTAGTAGGCAGCGTTTTGCCCAAAATTCCGGTCTTTTAAATAGGTAATTAGAATATTTTGAATTTAAAAACACGTCAAGAATATGATCTAGTAAGATCCTGTCTACAAGGCAGTGAAAGTGCTTTCAAAGCGCTCTTTGACATGTTTGCGCCTACTATGATGGCTGTTTGTAATAGATATGCCGTTGATAAATGTGAAGCAGAAGATTGGATGCAAGAGGGATTCATCAAAGCTTTTAACAATTTAGGCTCTTTTAAATTTGAAGGGTCATTCGAAGGTTGGTTGAGAAGAATAATGGTTAATACCGCATTAAAACACCTCAACAAACCATCCAGGAAATTAGAACAAACAGAACTAGATCAATTTTTGGATACTGGTTACGATGGAGATATTTTATCAACGCTTGCCGTCGAGGAAATAATTAAAGTTGTCAACGAGCTTCCTGAAGGTTATAAAACAGTGTTCTCTTTAAATGTGATTGAAGGTTATAATCACAAAGAGATTAGTGAAAAATTAGGCATTACAGAATCAACTTCCAGATCACAACTTGTAAAAGCCAAAAAGGCTTTGAAGAATAAATTACATCAAATTATGAAGTTAGCCGTGTGAGAAATTTTGAAGATATAATGAAGGAAAAGCTCTATGGAGCTGAGAGTGATTACTCTGAAAAATTATGGGGAAACATAAAAAAGCAGATACCTATCGCCAAAAAAAGTAATGCCAGATATTATTGGATGGCGTCTTTCTTGGTTGCTTTTACTAGTATGATTTTTATGGTTCAACAATACCCAAATTGGAAAGTTAAACAACAAGCCAATCAGGTTACTGAAGTTGAAGCGCTCGATGTCTCTAAATTTATTCTTAGCCCTGAAGATTTAGCTTCTAGACAAATATACTCGACTTCTCACTTGAAACCTACCCTTAAATCTCCAATTGCCTTTGATGATAAGGTTCTTTCAACGCAAGCTAAAGTACTTGATTCAGATGTGCCTACTCTGTCAAGTGTTGTGTCAAATGAATTAATTTCAGCTGATGTAGCTTTCACAAATCAAACGTCTCTTGAATCAATCGTTTTAAGGGACGATTTTTTTAGTGAAAAAAGTAAAAACACTGAGTCCGAAAATTTAGAAGTTGCATCAAAAGCCCCTTTGTATACTCTTGCTAAAATTTCAAAATTCAATGTTGGACTTAAAATTCCAACTTATGAAGTTCCAGAAAAAAATAAAATAAAAGATAACGATGTACATTGCGAGGTGCTAAATGGTAGACAAAGCAAATACTATATTGCTGCAAGACATATCAATAGCTATGCATTCAATTCTATTAGTGCAAAGAATCCAGCGGCAGAAGAATATATGTCGAGTAGATTTACTTCTGAATCAAAGAAGTATTCCTTTTCTGATGAAGTAGCTTTGGGTATGGAATATAGATCAGGTTTATTTGTTGAACTTGGTTTTAGATATGATCAAATCAATGAAAAGTTTAACTACTTAGACCCTAATGCTAGAGGAGAAACAACAGTTATTGTTTCTGACACAGTTTTCTCTGGTGGTGTATCTGAAGTTTTTACCGATACAATCACAACAGAGTTATCTGGAGTAAGAGAAATCGTAAACAACAATCATTTTAGAAAAATATCTGTTCCACTTTCAGTAGGTTATGAGTTTCCTTTGAATAAAAAAGTTTCGATTGCAGGACGGACAGGTTTGGTACTAAATATTTGGTCCAAATATGAGGGTAAGATGTTTGATGAAAATTTAGAGGTCGTTTCTATTAACGATAGGCAATCAAGTAACAATCCTTTTTTTAATAAGTTAGTTCACAGTGTATCTGCAAGCGCATATTTGCAATACCAAATGAATAAGCGTATGGAATTCTTAGTAGGACTTGATGGATATAAGAACCTTGGCTCGGCATCTTTTGACTCAAATCCTTTAAATCAAAAACATTCCTCATTGGGTATTTTTGTAGGAACTAAATACAACCTATAATTTTGAAAATAAAGAAAAAACGAAGAAGTTGAAGAAAAATTTACTATTCTATTTAAGTATACTGATTTTATTTTCTACAGGATGTCAAAAAGATAAGGATCAATTTGTTCCTTACCCTCTAGATGGTCAGATTGATAATATGATTGCAGAGCTCCTAGATGAGCCACTGTCATTTCAAGTAAACGCTGAAATGAGTCAAACAATCCAAATTGATAAAACCTTTAGCATCAATTTGAATGCCGACAGCTTTGCTGGTATTGATGAAGATGTGTTTACCCTAGATTGGATCAATGCAAGAAACAGTATCCAGATGGAGTTGCATAACTTACCACACTTTTCAAATAACACATACCTGGCTCCTTCTTTTACATTTAATATTTCTAGTAAAGAAGAAGTAACAATAAACTCTAATGAGCCACTAAATCTTTTTATAGAATCCGATTTAGTCGAAGATCAGTATCTATATTATATGTCCAATGAAGGATGGACTGAACTTGACATGTCTAAATTAATATCGACTGAATGGTCTGATGAAAATGGTCTAGCCAAAAGCGGTTTTAGGGTGTCAGTAGAGCAATTTGGTTGGTATACCATAGCATCGAAGGTAGAAATAGCTGGAGGAGCCGTCAGCAATTTTTGTATTGAGCTAGAAGGTCAGTATACTCAAGCTAATAGTAAATCTATGTTATTGCTGGATAAGGATGTTGTTGTACCGATTACAAGATCGCTTAACCAAGGATTGTTTTGTACAACAATGAACATACCTGTGGATCAAACTATACGCGTTATTTCTATGTCAAGTCTTAGAGATCAAGAATATGAATTCTATTATTTTGAAACTCAGATGGAAAATGGTTTGATTGTTGTACCCAATTTAGAATCAAAGTCTATCGAGGAAATTAAGTTAATCTTAGAAAATATATAAAGAAGCATTTTTATGCATTAGAGAGTTGCCTGTTCATACTTTTGTATGGCAGGCATTTTTTATTTCTCTAAAAGCTCTTTAATATTGGCTGGAGAATAATTAACTGACTTTAGTACCTTCCCGTCTTCGATTCTATATACCAAAAACTCTCCGTTTCTTTCTTCAATACGAGACTCCATACCTTTTTCGTCTTTGTAGTGTTCTTGTGTAGCCTTTGCCTCTTCCATTGACTTGCAGGTTTTACTCATATTTGATCTTTGAACTTCATCAAATAAAGTTTTGAACTTATTCTTTAAACCAAATTCGAGAATGGCTCCTGAAAGTACATACTGAATATCGCAAAAAGCATCAGCGACTTCTACTAAATCATTGTTGTCGATGGCTTCTTTAAGTTCACCCAGCTCCTCTTCTAATAAGTTAATCCTTAATCTTGTTCTATCAAGATCTGGAATGACAGGTTCCTCCAGAACTGGAAGGTTAAAGGTATCATGAAAATCTGCAACTGAACTTAGTGCTTGAGGTTCTTCAATTTTTCTATTAGGCATCTTAATGTTTGATAATTGTTTTTGTTATAGTTTGATTTGACTCCGGCAAACTTAAAGAAATAATATACATTCCAGAATTGAGGAATGATAAATCTACTTCTTTTTGATTGGTATTTTCATAAACTTTTACCCCTTGATTGTCATGTACTTCAAGCTTAAAATTTGAATATGAAAGACCATCAATATTCACAGAACCGGTTGTGGGATTAGGGTAAACATTTACGGAAGTGAAATCAGTATCCTGAGTAGAAACTGGTTGGGTCTCTAGATCAACACGATACGTACCATTGCCGTGCGTCGCTGCCCAAAGTTTGTTGTTTGCAGTAGAGATTTTCAAATCTAAAACAATGACAGCCGTCGGTAAACCAACTTGATAGGGAGTCCAGTTGTCACCACCATCAGTAGAGTAATATACACCTAAATCATTTCCAATATAAATTTCTTTTTCATTATAAGGGTTGATAATTACTGCATTGGTTGGTACATCGGGAAGGTTGTTTGTTATATCGTTCCAGCTTGCACCATAATCATCTGTTCGGAATACATGTGGGGTATCAAATCCACTGTATACAGCAATCGCACTTTCCGGACTGTTGGGGAAGATAGAAATGTCATTAACGATTTTATCAGATAGAGGACTTACTTCAGTAAAGCTGTCACCACCATCTATTGATACCATCAAAGCTGCCGGTTGATTTTCTGGAGCGGTCCCGGCATAGATAATCTCATCATCAATCGGTGAGACATCTAAGGCATAAATAGGATCACCGTTAAGCTTTTCACCACCATTTACTTTTTCCCAAGAATTGGCTCCGTCAAAAGTTTTGTACAAGTACTCTCCTGCTGCGTAAAGAATATTTGGATTGGTTTTGGAAATAACAAATGGAGCTATAAAAAGAGGAGAATCCCCATTGGTCACCGGTGATACATTTATAAAAAATTCACCACCGTTGTTTGAGCGAGTGATTCTTAAAAATTGCGATGATGCGTATAATATGCTATTATCAAATTCATTTATAGCTGTCCAACTCCCATCTCCACCTACATCTCTTTTCCAAGCATCTGTGCCATTAAAAATTGAAGTGCTATTATCTTGAAGACCACCTAAAGCAAGATCTGGATTAGAATTTGAAGCCGAAAATCCATTGTAAAATTGGGTTGTCTGTAAACCAGCATTTGCACTTCTGAAAGTTTCTCCTCTATCGAAAGAAATGAATACTCCGCCATCGTTGCCAAACAAAACAACACTATCGATTTCTGGGTGATGTCTTACAAAATGATGATCTGAGTGAGAATAACCAGGTGGGCCATCTGGACCTAAAACTGGAATTTCTCCTAGGGTAACACCATACAATCCAATATTTGATTTTGCAGTTAATGTTGTTCCTCCATCTTCACTTTTATGTATGTCAATACCAATGGCAATCAATTCATTTTCATCGTTAGGATGTACAGAAACATCATGGGAGAACCAACCTTGCCATCTAGAATAATCAGTCTCATTGACAGTTATAAAGTTTTCGCCATTATCTGTTGACTTGAGTAACCAAGTATAACCATCTGCTCCTGAAAATCCATTTCCTACCGAAGCATAAAGGACTTCTGGATTGGATTCACTTCGTGCAAGAAGAATTTTTCCTAAAAAGGAGTCTGGAACTCCCGAGCTGTTTTCCCATGTATTTCCCCCATCGATTGTTGAATATATACCCTTACCCGTTGAATCAAAATTTCCACAAGAGATTACAATCTGATTTGGATTGTTTGGGTGAATTTCTAAATCTGTAACCATTGGATTCTCAAAGATATTTTCCCAGGTTTCTCCTTGATCTATAGATTTTAACACTCCTTGAGTGGTTGCGGCATAAACCAATTGTGAATTTGTCCTAGCAATTTTCACCATCCATACTCCCTCATTTTGATTATAGCTCCAATCTAATGAGTGTGTCCAGGTCTCTCCTCCATCTGTTGATTTTAATATTCCTATTCCGTAGGATCCTCTAGTGGCCCTGTAAGCTCCATCATTTCCAGTTACTCCAGTGCTGTACACTTCACCTGTTCCAATAAACATAACAGTACTATCTTGATGTGCAAACTCGATGGTACTTACTCCCAATACCGGAAATCCAGTTTCTATTCTTTGCCAGCTTCTTTCTAAACCAAAGTTTCTACTTCTCCAAATACCGCCACTTGCAAATCCTCCATATATCGTTCTTGGCGCTTGGGGATTTATACCAACTGTGAGGCAACGCCCAGAAGTGTTGAATGGGCCCATGCCCTCCCAGCTGTTTTCTCGTTGGAGACTTATTTCTGAAAGCATGTCCTTGTGCTTGACGTAAGCAGACATATATCCTTGTTTAGGAATATTTGCTTCTGGGTATGCTCTTACTTTCGTAAATAGTTCTAGCGCCTTAAAAGAGCCAGGAATCTTATTTTCAATTGCTTGTTCCTTTTTACAGGATGTGATAAGCAATAGTATAGAAAAGAGAATTAGATAACGCATGTTGATTGTTTATTGGTCAATTTCCTCGAATATATTAGATTCGTTATAATATTAGCCCATGTTAAGATTGTATTCTAATCAATTTGTTCTGATATGCTATAATTAGGGCTTTTTCAAGACATAAATATGAAGAAAATTCTTTGGGTGCTATTTTTCATATGCATAGCTGCTATCATGGCAGTAATGATTTACCTGAATAAGAATTCATTTATAGTGACAGCATATGTGGCAAAAAAAGCATGTGGTTGCCATTTGTTGGCAGACAGGTCTCTTGAGTCCATTTATGATCAAGATCTTAATAGGTTTCCGCTAAACCTAACCAAAACTACATTTGATGATCAGAATAGCATTGCAACAGCTAGTCTATTGGGAATTTGGGAATCCAAAGTCAAAAAAACTAACTCAAGGGGATGTATTTTGTTAAATAAGGAAAGTGAAGAGATCATTGATTATTCCTTTCCAATTGATTCAAAATCAATTGACGTCCCAATTAAAATAGATTTATTAGACGAAGGTGAGTTGGATATGGCTTTTGATTTAGCTTTTGATCGCGATGGAAAATACATTAAAAAGACAAGAGCGCTTTTGGTTTATCATAAAGATACTTTGGTGCGTGAAGAATATGCAGAGGGCTTTGATAAGGATACAAGAATATTGGGTTGGTCAATGAATAAAAGTATTGTGCATGCATTGATTGGTATTTTAGTCAAAGATGATAAGGTAGATATTGCTGATGCAAATTTATTTAAAGCATGGGAAAATGATGAGCGCAAAAATATTAGCATTGATCACTTGTTGAAAATGTCATCGGGTCTTGATTGGGATGAAGATTATACTAAAAAATCTGATGCCACAATTCTGCTGTTTGAAGAATATGACTGTGCGGAATTTGCAGTCGACCAACCGTTGGAGGCAGATCCAGGAAGCTATTGGGAATATTCGAGTGGAACGAGTAATATTCTCTCTAAATACATTAGAAATCAATTTGATACACAGGAGGCTTATCTCAAATTTCCTTATGATTCTTTGTTCTCAAAAATCGGCATGAATTCTATGGTATTAGATACTGATCAATCTGGAAATTATATTCTTTCATCCTATGGGTATGCAACTCCTAGAGATTGGGCAAAGTTTGGTCTGTTATATCTCAATAAAGGGGAAGCTCCGAATGGTGAGCAAGTCTTTCCTGAATTGTGGACAGAATATGCTGCTACTCCTGCCGAACAATCTAAGGATAAAAAATATGGCGCTCATTTTTGGTTAAATGCCGGAGGTTCCTTTCCTGATGTTCCTAGAGATATGTATTCCTGTAATGGATTTCAGGGACAATTTGTATTTATAATTCCATCTAAAGATTTGGTCGTAGTACGAATGGGTTTAACAGAAGGTGATAATTACGATAAAAATGGAGTTATAAAGCATATAGTTGACTCAGTTACCAAGTGATATCTTTGGAGATTAAACATAAAATAATACTTACTGAAAAATAAGGAATTTATAGTATTGGCTGCCATGGGATTGGTTTTGTTTTTCCAACTTGGATCATGGGGTGTAACTGAGTCTAGTGAGGCAAGATATGCTGAAATTGCTAGGGAAATGTATTTGTCTAAGGACATTGTCCAGCCTACCCTTCTTAAGATATTTCATTATCATAAGCCACCATTTACTTATGCTATCACAGCCCTATCTTATTCTATTTTTGGTATAAATGCCTTTGCTGCTAGATTTTTTTTGGTTGTGTTCTTTTTGATTCAAGTATTTGCAATAAAGCGATTATCTGAACTTTTATTTCCAAAGAAGCAGAACATTGGCTTGGTATCTATTCTAATATTTTGCTCTTTGCCTTTAAGTATTCTTGGAGTAAGAAATTTAACTACCGATACATATCTGAGTACATTCTCTATATTGTCGATATTGGCTTGGGTACAATATCGGCAAAAGGATACTAAGTTCGATTTTTACATATTCTACCTACTTATGGCCTTAGGGTTTTTAACAAAGGGGCCTGTCATTTTTCTTCCTACGCTCCCTTTTATTTTGATTTATAATTTTAGTTATCCAAGTGATAAGAAATTTTCTTTACAACATATTCTAGGCCCTTTATTGTTTCTAATCTTAGGCTTTTCTTGGTACATAGCTGCCATATTTAATAAGCCAGAACTTTTTGATTATTTTTTAGGAACTCAAACGATAGACCGCGTTGCAACAAAGAAATTTAATCGTTCTGAACCTTTTTGGTATTATTTATTAACTGGAACTTTGACCATGTTGCCTTGGTCATTAATTTATATTCTAAAAGCAAAAGGTATAACTAAGATTAAAAAAGGCAGCAGCTTAGCTCTTAGTTTGGGCTTCTTGATTTCTCTTTTTATCTATTCACTTGTATCGTCAAAGTTGATTCTTTATTTGCAACCATTATCGGTATTTATTTCTATTTATCTAGCCAATGTACTTTTGAGTACTTCAGAAAAGAATGCAGAACTAATCAAGAAGTTTGTCCTAATTTTTTCAATGCTTGCAATGGTTATTATAAGCATTGCAATTTGGCAGTTTGGCGACCGCATAAATATCCAATTTAAAAATTACTTTTTTGTAGTTCCACTACTCTCTTTGATTGCTATAATTTTTATATACAGAAGTTCAGAAAAACTACAAATTCTTACAGCTCCACTTATTACATTTGTTACGCTTTCTGCAGTTATTCTTCTTAGTACTTTTGTATTTAATAATAATCAAATAACTATCAATTCATTTTATGAGGTTGCAGAATTCATCGATGAGCAAAATTTGCATGATAATGAAATACTCGTCTATAATAAATTGCTTCCATCCTTGGAATTCCATTTGAATAGAGATCTACGATTTATTGTAGATGGCTCATATAGCTATAAGCGAGAAGTGCAGTTTCAAAATAATGATAAATGGCGAGAGTACTGGTTGTATACAAATAATGGAAATGATCAACGCTCAATTGAGGAATATCAAAATAATGGCTCTATCCTTTTCTCAAGACGACAAAAAGAGCCAACCGATTTGTATTTGCAACTGGTAGCAAAATATCCAAGCAATAAAGTATTTGGGAAATACATTTTGTATTACTAAAAATGCTACTTTTTATGACAAAAAAAAGCCGATGACAAAAGTCATCAGCTTCATTTTATTTGCCTAAAAACGGAAGTTAGTATATATCTGTTTGTGCGAAGTGGAAATTTCCTTCAATCATTGCATTCTCATCACTATCAGATCCATGAACAGCATTTTCACCAACATTAGTCGCATAAAGTGCTCTAATTGTTCCTTCTGCTGCTTCTTCTGGATTGGTTGCTCCTATTAATGTTCTAAAATCTGCAACGGCATTATCTTTTTCGAGAATAGCAGCTACAATAGGTCCTGAAGACATAAAATCCACTAATTCGCCATAGAATGGCCTTTCTTTATGCACTTCATAAAATGCACCAGCTTTTTCTTTAGATAATTTGGTATACTTTAAAGCAACAATCTTAAATCCGCCTTCAACAATTTTTTGAAGTATGTTGCCAATGTGCCCGCCTTTAACTGCATCGGGTTTAATCATAGTAAATGTTCTGTTACCTGCCATCTTTATTGTTTTGTATGTTGCAGCAAATGTATAAAATGGAATTGGCATTAATACACTTAAATAAACTTTTAAATCGCTTTTAAAGTTAATTTATTAGTGCTTTTAGCTGTTTTTTTATCAATTTTGCACACCACTATGGAAAACCTGAAAGAATTAAAGAATATTCTAAGTTACCCAAAGGATATTGTGATCATAAGTCACAGGAATCCAGATGGGGATGCTATAGGCTCAAGTATGGGCTTTCGATATTTTCTCGAGTCCTTTGGACATGTTGTCAAAGTTATTTACCCGAGTGATTATCCAAGAGCTTTTGAATTTATCAAAGGAATAGAAGATTGTATAATCTACGATAACAATCCAGACAAAGCTGAGGAGGCGATTAAAAAATCAGAGATTATCGCTTGTCTCGATTTTAATGCATTGGATCGTATTGATAAAATGGGACTGCTTGTACAAGAATCAAAAGCAACCAAGATTCTTATTGATCATCATTTGGATCCTGAGCCATTTTCTGACTTTGAATTGTCAGAAACTACAGCAAGTTCCACTTGCGAGTTGGTTTATAAATTTATCCAACTCATGGATGAAGACAAAAAACTAAATGCCTTCATAAGCGAGCTTTTGTTTATAGGTCTTATTACAGATACTGGCTCATTTAAATATAGCACCAATCCATACACTTACGAAGTGGCTTCTTCACTTAAGTCTAAAGGTGCTGATGATTACAAAATACAAGACCTTATTCATAATACCATGACTGCAAAGCAGATTGCTTTATTAGGTCACTGCTTGGCAAATAGACTTGAGCTAATGCCAGAATATAGTACAGGTATCATCACATTGAGTAAACAAGATTACGCGGACTTTGATATTGGCCGTGGAGATACAGAAGGGATTGTAAACTATATATTGATGATGCAAGGAATGAAGGTTGCTGCGTTTATTACAGAGCAACCTACAATTGTGAAACTGTCTTTAAGATCAAAAGGAGATATTTCAATGCAGGATATGGCTAGAAAATATTTCAATGGTGGTGGGCATAAGAATGCCAGCGGTGGCGCTTTGTACAGTAAGCTAGAAACAGTTGTTGATAAATTTAAAACAGTACTTCCAGAATTTGTTGAAAAATCGAATTAAAAACATAACATGAAAAAGAATCTTTTTGCCGTCATATTTTTAGTTAGTCTACTTGGCTCTTGTGGTGAAACAGGACCTACAGAAAAGTATGTCAAAGGTTACAAAACAGTAGTACACAAATCTAATAATGCACAAAAGCCAGCAGTTGGTGAGTATGTCTTTTTTAATTTAGACATCTATGATGACTCAGGAAAAGTAATAGACACATCACCAAGAAACGAAGATATGCCTGTTCTTCAAATAATTGCTGAAGAAGATATTCCAGATAAATCAAATCCAGTCATTGCGATTATGGGAGGGATGGCTATAGGAGATAGCGTTTCTTTATATATTCCAATAGATTCTATTCCAGCACCTCCACCTAGTATGATTGGTTCTAAGCATATCGAATACGTGATTGAGACAGTAAAGATAATGACCGAAGAAGAGTTTACAGAAGCGGCTAATAAAAGACAAGAAGAAGAGGCAGCAAAACTACAAGTTGCTATGGCTGAAGCGCCTAAAATTCTTGCAGGAATAGAAGAAAAACTTCAAGATTATTTGGATGGTAAGAATGTTGGGGAAGTGAAAGAAGGACCAGATGGATTAAAAATAATTATAGTGGAAGCAGGTGAAGGCCCAACAGCAAATGATGGCCAATATGTTTCTGTAAACTACTCAGGTTACCTTGAAGATTTAAGCAATTTTGATAATAGCTACAAAAGAGGTTCACCTTATAAATTATCGCTTGGACAAGGTTCGGTTATTGCAGGCTGGGATAAAGGCTTGGTGTACCTAAACAAAGGAGCAAAGGCTATATTAGATATTCCTTCAGAATTAGGATATGGAGCGGCTGGAAGTCCGCCAAGAATACCAGGAGGATCAAGATTACTTTTCTTTGTCGAAATGACTGACATTAACTAATCTACAATAAAAGAAGACAATATGAACGCAGATCAACTGTCTGAACTGCAAAAGCGATTGGTATCTATTAGGGGGTATCTTTGACATCGAGGCACGATTTAATAATGTAATGAATAAGGAGGAGCTTGCGGGTGACCCAGGTTTCTGGGATGACCCATCGAGAGCGGAAGAAGTTTTAAAGGAGATAAAATCTGATAGAAATTGGCTTGATCGTTACGATGAGCTGAAAACTCAAATTGAGGATGTCGAGGTCTTGTATGAGTTCCAAAAAATGGGAGAAGCTTCTGAAGAGGAAGTAGAAAAGAAGCATCAAGAAATTGTAAATGCCATTGAGGAGATTGAATTTAAATCTACCTTAGACCAGCCCGAAGATAAGTTATCATGTACCATAGAAATCAATGCAGGTGCAGGAGGTACAGAAGCCTGCGATTGGGCAGAAATGCTATTTAGGATGTATCTCATGTACGGAGAAAAGAATGGCTTTAAAGTTAAAGAACTAAATAGAGTCCATGGAGATGTTGCAGGAGTAAGAAGTGTCGAATTAGAAATCGATGGAGAAAGTGCTTATGGCTTTTTGAAGTCAGAAAATGGTGTTCATCGATTGGTAAGAGTAAGTCCTTATAATTCTCAAGGCAAACGGATGACATCTTTTGCATCAGTTTTTGTGCATCCAATGGTAGATTCTACTATTGAAATAGAAGTGAATCCTGCGGATATTGAATGGGATACTTTTAGAGCAAGTGGAGCTGGAGGTCAGCATGTAAACAAGACTGAATCTGCAGTTCGGGTGAGGCATCTGCCCACGGGAATTGCTGTAGAATGTCAAGAAGAGCGTTCTCAACATATGAATCGAGAGAAAGCACTTACCATGCTAAAATCTAGGCTTTATGCTTTGGAAATTGAAAAGCAATTGAAAGAGAAATCAGCTGTTGAGAACAAGAAAATGAAAAACGAATGGGGATCACAAATTAGGTCTTATGTATTAGATGATCGGCGTGTCAAAGACCATAGAACAAATCATGAAACAAGGAACCCTGATGATGTCCTAGATGGTAATTTGACTCCATTCATCAAGGCCTATCTGCTATGGAACCCTTAATTCTTTAAGACATATATAGTTTATTCTTTCCAATTGTAAGGCTCACTGGAGGCGATAGCCTATCTTGTATACAATTATAATAATTTGAAAAAGTACTTAGCATTTCTTTCTCTACTGATGTTAATCATAAACAGCAGTTATTCACAGGAAGTTTTCAATAACTGTGTAAGGATAGATTTTGAAAATTTCAATAGTTCGGGTCAAACGATTTCAGATCAATATTTGGAAAATGCTGGTATACGATTTCAATTAGAAAATGGATCTTTCCCAGTACTTGCACAGCCAGGTGCACCTACCGAAGCATTCACAAGTGGTTTTGGACCGGACAATATAGATGATCCTGCACTTATCGGTGATTATATTTTGACAGATGATGGCTTGCTTGACGGAGTTGATTACTCCCCTCTCCTGGTATTTTTTGATAACCCAGTTGATAGTGTTTCTGGATTGATTCTAGATATTGATGCAGATGAAGAATTTGAAATTTTAGCATTAGATGAGAATGGTGTGGTTTTAATGTCTCAATTAATAGAGTCTGGAGATTCATTGACAGGGGATGCGATAGCTACTCCATGGGGATTTAATTTGGCAGGATGTGAAGGGAGGATTCATAGTATTAAACTAGATGGAAGTAGAACAAGCGGAGACTTTGGTTTGGGAATGGATAATTTTGTTTTTTGCTTTTCAGGAACTGATCTGATTCAAGACTTAGAAGTAAATGTGACAAATATACTTTGTCAAGATAATCCTGGAGAAATACAAATCTTATTTGATGATCAGGCCAATTTGACTTTTTCTATTGATGGTGGTATTAGCTCTAATACTACTGGTGTATTTGAAAATCTAACTATTGGGGAGTATGAGATTATAGTCACAGATGAAAATGGTTGTCAAGGAGTTTTAAATACAGAAGTACTAGCAGAAGGTCCGACAATAATTGAGGAAGTAATTATAACACATACAAGCTGTGGGTTGAATAACGGTTCATTCCAAATAATTGCTACTCAGGATCAGGGTGTCATATACTTTCTTAATACCGATGCATTTAATCCTCAATCTCAAAATACATTTGAAAATGTAGAACCGGGAGTTTACACAGCAACCGTCATCGGCCCTACTGGTTGCAGTGCAGCTCAGGTCATTACAATCAATCCAAGTGATGATCTGTTTATTGAAGATTCAGATCTGATTGATGATGCTTGCCAAAAAATGATTGGATCTATAGAGGTTAATACAAATGGAGGAACGGGTGCTTTGACTTATTCCTTAAATGAAAATGAATTTCAAGAGTCTCCATTTTTTGATAGTTTATCAATGGGAGAATATGTTGTTGAAATTCAAGATGAAGCATTTTGTACAAGATATGATACTGTACAAATAAATGATACGCCTGGGATAATTATTAGCAATATACAGACGACAGAAACACTTTGTGAAATTGCCAATGGTACCGTTAGTTTTGCCGCATCTGGGGGAACAGGTCAATTAACTTATAGGCTAGATAATGAAACGATAAGCTCACAACCATTTTTTGCTTTTGTAGATGTTGGTGAACATATAATTTCTGTATTTGATGAGCTTGGCTGCAGTCTAGACTCACTTGCTAGAATTGATATTCCAATCTGTCCGATTTTTATTCCAAATATTTTTAGTCCTGCTATTGAGGATGAAAACAAAGAGTTTAAAATTTATACCAACCAAGAGCAAAATGTAAATATTCTACGTTATCAAATTTATGATCGCTGGGGTGCTAGGATTTATAATGCATCTAACTTTGGTGTTTATGACAATGGTTTTTGGTGGAATGGAAATGACGCTGGTTATAAATACTCTAGCGGAGTTTATGCTTACATCATTGAAGTTGAGTATTTTGATGGCTCTCGGGAGACTTTCTATGGAGATATAACGCTTGCAAGATGATTCAAAGCGTTAAAGAAATCTAAAATCAATTCTATAATCTACATTCGCGTTGTAACCCACTTAAATTTGTTGCATATTTCAGACTTATGAAAAAATCAATTCCTTTCCTCTTCTTTAGCTTTTGTTTCTTGTATGCTTCTGCCCAATACAGGGTTCAGATACTACCTAGACTAAGCCCCGACAAAATGGTATACCAAAAAATTGGTTATACTGAAGTACAGGTAAATTATGGAAGCCCGAAAGTAAAAGGAAGAAGTATTTGGGGTAACCTTGTCCCTTACAATGAAATCTGGAGGTCAGGCGCCAATGAATCTACAACCATAAGTTTCTCTGACGATGTCGAAATTGAAAATAATATTCTACCTGCTGGCAAATATTCATTCTTTTTAATTCCTAGGAAGAATGAGAAATGGACTGTAATATTTAATAAAGTGCATGAGCAATGGGGAGCTTATTCCTATAATGCGGAGGAAAACCAATTAAGCTTTGAAGTTCTACCAAGAACTTCCGCTGGTTTTCATGAAGAACTAAACTATAGCTTTGAGCAAATTAATTTTCATTATGCAAGATTGGTTTTAAATTGGGAGTCGCTCGAATTAAGTTTTGAAATTGAAACAGAATTTGAAAACAATTTAATAAAATTTACCAATGAAGAGATTGCTGAAAGTCCTGATAATATCCACTGGGTGATTTATCTTCAAGCAGCAGAATTTTTAGTAAATCAAAACAGAAATTCTAATCAATATTTTGCTTGGTTGAAAAAGTCTGAAGAACTTTCAAAAACGGTAGATAAGTCAACCTGGAGTCATCAATACTATCCAATCGAATTTGTGAAAGGTCACCTATATTGGACAATTGCTAATGCTTACGCAAATGAGAAAGATTATGCAACTAGTTTAATGTATGCAGATAAACTTCTAGCGATAAATGGTGATGTTACATTCTATAGCTGGGAAAATGAGGCAGAGGGCATTGATGAGAAAATAGCTTTTTGGAAATCGAAGTAGAAATTATTTTTTCAGCTTAAAATAGATTACATCACAGACGTGCATGTCAGAGTTTAAAATTACTCTTTGTTGTGTGACTCCATCATTAATTATAATAGCCACAGTATTTGGTGGATACTTACCTAAGTTGTGAGCATATAACAAGACGTAATCAGGGTTCTTTTTATCAGCATGTAAGACAACATCAATTTTGTGTTCTTCATTATCAATCTTGTATTTTTCCAATAGCCAATAACCATTGTAATTTAGAGATATTATATCACCGTCATTTTTCTTATGATCATAAACAGTGATGCTGATTACTCTAGATTCAACTTCAATAGTATTTCCTTCATTGACTTTTCTGTCCTTTATTTTTTTAATTGTCTGCTTGTCCTCATCCCATTTTAGTTCTACAGGTTTGCCTTTGTCCTGAGCAAAATTTATATTAACTGTGTTTGCATACTCTATTGCTATGTCATCTGGATTGACTTTCGTCAAATGAATTTTACCAGGTACACACTCAATACCAGTAACAGAACCAGCACCAGTCCACGCTCCTTCTAGATGAAATTCACCTTTTGTTTGATAAAACTGGAGATTAGCTTCCTTCAGGCAAGTTTCTAAATGCCTTAACTCACGATGAGTATTGATATAATTTTCTACACGGACATCTTGATATTCCATATTATCACCATTCCAAACTCCCTTGAAATATTTCTCATAACTCAGGTAGCCCATATTATTAGCAAACTTGGCTCTACAAACTAGAAGGCCTGTTACTAGCTTTCCTTCTTGCTCAATTTCAACATGTAGTTTTCCAGTAGCGCCATTAAATTCTGGTTGTCCATCCCAAGTCATTTGTGAAATCTCCCCTTCCCAAAGACCATTCAAATCCTGAATTTGAGGAGTCCTAATTTCTTGAAGTTGTCGCTTTCCTTTTTTAGGAAAACTAACATCAACCTGTGCCGAAATAGAAATACTGAATAGTGCTAAGACTGTAATTAGGAATATTCTCATTTATTTTAAAATGCTTTCTGAATAAAAAAATGCGAACTTCTGTTTTTTATTTTCTGGCCACGTATCAATTCTGATCCCAAAAAATAGTCATCTGTTACGACATCATCAAATCCTTGACTCCATAACCAACCCAATACAATTGAGCCTTGACCTAGACTTAAGCTTGCTCCTAGAAGAAAACCCAATTCACTATCTTTTATTGGCAATTCATTCACACCTGGAGGGGCAAGATCCTCTGCATTGATTGTTTCGGAAATAATTCCAAGATCACTGTACTCTTCTCCACCTAATAGCTGGCCATAGTACAAGCCTCCATTAAGATGAAGGCCTGGGATACCTGCTATTCCAGCCATTAGTTGAGCTCTACCATAATTATGTTTGTGTATGATTTTTTCGTTTGCCGATAGCAACTCATTGTAGTGTGCTTGTTGGAATAGGAGTTCTGGTTGTAGGTAAAACCTTTTGGTGATATTCCATCTTAGGTAAGGTCCTATCAGATAGGATCTCTGCTTTGAAAAGAAAAATTCTCTCTGATCGGTTTGTGCCAAAGATTTACCCATCCCAATTCGAATCCCTACTCTTACTTTTTTACGTTCCTTTTTATTAACTCCAATTTGATTGGTCAATACATCCATTATTTTTCCAGGGATTGGAGGAGTAGGTGTAGACTGAGTATCTGCGACTAGATCTTTTGGAATTGTCGTTGCTGTTAATACTGGGGTAAGCTTTCCTTCGATGCCATCTACATCTTTATAAACATTCCAAACAATTGTCTTCCCAGAACCTGCAGGTACTTTGCCAACATCTCCATTGAGACTTCTTGGAGTTAATTTGGTGCTATCAGCCTTTAAAAAATGAAGCTTTATATTGTACAATTCATTTGCATCTCCCTTTAAGTCATAAGCAATGATCATATAATCATCGGTTGAGCTTGCTTGTATATTTTTAATTTCTTGAGACCAAATAGTAGAACAGATCATAAATAGACCTAAAACCAGAGCGATTTTTTTCATGTGTTTTATCCTTGTTTATTATTAAGACGGTGTCTTGAGTCCAGTGTTACCACTCAACTAAAATTTAAACTTTCATTAAGATATAAAAGTTCTTCAAAACTAGGATATTGCTGCAAATTCTCGGCTTTATTGCAGTTCGAGTTCTACAGTATCGACATTTTGCCAATTATCAGAGGATATTCTTAACTCACCAACTAAACTATCACCTGTATAGAAAAGCTCCGATTCTATTTCAAATGACATATCATTTTCAAGATTGATAGTAGATTGTCTTGGAATAATGATTCCACAACCGTTATTATCAATAGCACTAATTTTAAAATTATATGGAGTATCATTTACGCTCACGGCAAAAGTAATTTCGCTTTCTTCGATAGTTAAACTGTTTGTTTGATCAGAGTAAGTTCCAAAATTTGCGGAAGCATCGGAATTCATAAACAAATCATAAACAGTTTCAGAGTCTTGAGTGATTATTATATTAAAATGAATAGATCCATCATCCATGATATCTCCATCACCTGATACGGTCATAATGTTTGGCCCCAGAGCAACAGTATATTCTAGGATTACTAATCTATCAAGAACTCTTTCACAGCCTATATCAATAAATGCTTGTGAAGAATTTTGATATCCCGAAATGTTCGAAATTATATAATCAAATCTTTCTGTTGAATCATGAGCAATCGAAACTTGACTAGAAACAGGTCCATTTAGACCATCTCGAAATGTGCAGTAGTCACCTGTAACTTCTAGCTCTTCAGATGGTTCTTTTGTGCACGAATAATTGAGAGAAGTGAGTAGAAAGATACCAAATACAGTCAGTAATAAAAGGTTCGTTTTGGGTGTCATAATCAGCGGTTGGGTGGTAAAAACTATTCAAACTAAAAGATAGGAAATTTCTTTTTATTTTATGGAAGCTTCGTTGTATTTTTTTAAAACATCAAAACTTTTAGAGGCTTGGCTTTTAAGCTAATCTGTATCTAGATGGTCAGTAGTTCCTCAAGACCCTTGTCGATTATCCATCTAGTCTAAAAATTATAGTAAATTGTAATGCTATTACTTTCGTTTACTAAATTTTAAAAGCAAACAATGGATACTTTAGCATTATTAACGGTGCTTTTCTCATGCGCATTTATGTTTCTGCTATTTAGGGCTTTATGGAAGATGCTAACATCTTCACCCTTAGAAGGAGAAGATAGCCAAAATCGTGTCTTGAAGATATTTCTCCCTACTATAATTTCAGGGATATTAATTATTTTATTCTTTATTTTCGTTCTTCCCAAATATCACTAGGTCTCTATGAAAAGAAATAGCCAAAGCAAGTAAAATTGATTGATGCAATACTTCTAAGAGACTGAAAGCCAACCTTCTGTAATCAGAAATTGAATTGAAGTGGCTTTTTCTCTAAGAAAAATTTAACTTTGAGTATAATATTTAATCATTACCAATGAGTTTTAAAATAAAAAAAGCTGCAGTTCTGGGATCCGGAGTCATGGGGTCTGGAATTGCTGCACATCTAGCCAATGTAGGTCTAGAGGTGTTATTATTGGACATCGTTCCATTTGATTTGACTGACGAACAAAAAAAGGACCCTGTAATGCGAAACAGCATTGTAAATGGCGCCTTGAAAAAAGCAATCAAATCCAAGCCTGCCCCACTCTTTCGGAAATCCTTGGCAAGCAGAATCACAACTGGAAATTTTGATGATGACATGCACAAGATTGCAGATTGCGATTGGGTCATAGAGGTCATTATTGAAAGATTGGATATTAAAAAACAAATCTTCGAAAAGGTTGAAAAGTATAGAAAGCCCGGATCATTGATTAGTTCAAATACCTCAGGCATACCTATTGGTATGTTGGCTGAAGGACGATCTGAAGATTTTCAAAAGCATTTCTGTGGTACACACTTTTTTAACCCACCGAGATATCTTAGATTATTTGAAATAATTCCACATGCTGGAACTGATCCAAAGGTCTTAGATTTCTGGATGGAATATGGAGATAAAAACTTGGGTAAGCAGACAGTGATGGCCAAAGACACGCCCGCATTTGTAGGAAATAGAATTGGTACTCATTCTATGTACACCCAAATGGAGCTAGCTATCAAGCATGGTTTAACTGTTGAAGAAACAGATAAATTAACTGGACCTGTGATTTCTCGACCTAACACTGGGACGTTCAGACTTCAAGATTTGGTTGGAATAGATACAGGATCTAAAGTTACAAAAGGTGTTGTTGACAATTGTCCCAATGATGAATTTGTTCAGCGTATTTCAAAGGAAAAACCAATAAAGAGCATTGACTTCTTATTGGAGAATAAATATTATGGCAATAAATCTGGTCAAGGTTTTTATAAGAAAACTGACGAAAAAGATGAGCGAGGAAAAAGTGTCATACTTGGATTAGACCTAAACACCTTGGAGTATCGTCCAAGCCAAAAATCCGATTTAGAAAGCCTCAAACTTTCAAAAAGTATTGAGCTAATTGGCAAAAGACTTCAGACACTAATTGAACACGAAGACAAAGGAGGTAAATACTTGCGAGAATATTTTGCAGGTCTATTTTCATATGCAGCAAATAGAATTCCAGAGATAGCTGATGATATATATACCATCGATGATGCAATGAGAGCAGGATATGCATGGGATCACGGGCCGTTTGAATTATGGGATTTGATTGGATTAGAAAAAGGAATTGAAATAGCCAAAGAGTTTGGCCACTCTATCCCTTCATGGGTTGAAGATATGTCCGCAAAAGGAGTTCAAACCTTTTATGTATCAGAAGGAGGAGAAAAGCGATTCTACAATATGGGATCAGGTGCTTATGAAGTTGTACCAAGCCTTAAGCCCTTTATAATTCTTGATAACTATAGAGATAAGGCACCAGTATTTAAAAACTCAGAATGCATTGTACATGATATCGGTGATGGGGTCATGAACCTTGAATTTATTTCTAAGGCTAATGCCATTGGTGAAGGAATAGGTACTGGTATTATGGAGTCTATTGATAAGGCGGAAGCAGAAGGATGGAATGGTTTTATTATTGGTAATAATGCTAAAAATTTTAGTGTAGGTGCCAACCTTATGGCTGTAGGAATGCTTGCCATGCAAAAGGAATACGATAAGCTGAATGAAATGGTTGAAGGGTTTCAGAAAGTAACCATGAGAATGCGTTATTCTGCCATCCCCACTGCGGTAGCAACCCAAGGATATGTGTTTGGTGGGGCTTGCGAACTGGCTATGCACGCGGATGTAAATGCTTTGGCAGCAGAATCATACATTGGTCTGGTCGAAGTAGGAGTAGGACTTTTACCTGGAGGAGCAGGGACAAAAGAAATGACATTGCGAGCATCAAATGAATATTTCGAAGGAGATGTTCAGATGCCAACTTTGATAGATCATTTTAAACCTATTGCGATGGCATCGGTGGCTACTTCTGCACCGGAGGCTTATGATTATAACTTAATGTTACCAAATAAAGATAAGGTCATATACAATACCATGAGAAATATAGCAGAAGCCAAGAAAATGGTTCTTGCTTTATCTGATGGTTATGTACAACCTATTGAAGAGGATGTTACTGTCCTTGGAAGAGCTGGACTTGCAACTTTATATACCGCGATAAATGAATTTAGACTCGGTAATTTTATGTCTGATTACGATGTCGAGATTGCTAAAAAAGTTGCTTATGTGATGTCGGGTGGAGATTTGACTCAAACACAAAAGGTATCACAACAGTATTTACTTGACATTGAACGAGAAGCATTTTTGCAGTTGCTTGGAAACACTAAGACTCAAGAGCGGATTCAACATATGTTGATGAATAATAAACCTCTTAGAAACTAATTGATTTTAGAAAAAAGAAAAAATACCATGGAAGCATATTTAATAAAAGGATATAGATCAGCAGTTGGGAAGGCTCATAAAGGAGGATTCAAAAATTATCGTTCTGATGACTTGGCTGTAGACATCGTGAAACATCTTATAGGACAAGTTCCAAATTTTGACCAAAGCTTAGTCGATGACGTGATTGTGGGCTGCGCCAACCCAGAGGGAGAACAAGGTCTGCAAGTGGGAAGATTGATTTCAGCACGTGCATTAGGACAAGTTGTTCCTGGCATGACCATCAACAGATATTGTGGATCTGGACTTGAATCAATAGCAATAGCTACTGCTAAAATAAAAGCAGGTATGGGAGATGCATATATCGCTGGCGGAACTGAAAGCATGAGCTTGATTCCTATGACTGGATATAAATTGAGCCCAAGTTATAATGCAGCAATGGAAAACATCAATTACCATGTTAGTATGGGGCATACTGCAGAAGCCGTTGCCAAAAAATACGAAGTTACCAGAGAACAAGCAGATGAGTTTGCATACAATTCCCATATGAAAGCAATCGCTGCAATCGATGGTGGCAAATTTGAAGATGAGATAGTTCCGATTGATGTAAAAGATGTTTTTGTAAAAGATGAAAAACGAATAGAAAGTAGTCATACAGTAGATACTGATGAAGGCATAAGAAGAACTACAACCATAGAAGGACTTAGTAAATTGAGAGCTGTTTTTAAAAAAGATGGTGTTGTTACTGCGGGTAATTCATCGCAAACATCTGATGGAGCTGCATTTGTCCTTGTGGTTAGTGAAGCTTATGTGAAAAAATTTAATCTAGAACCTTGGGCAAGGTTGATTTCATGTTCTGTCGGAGGAGTTGATCCATTGTATATGGGAATAGGCCCTTGCGTTGCAGTTCCAAAAGCTTTAGAAAGAGCAGGTTTAAAGCAAACAGATATTGAGCAAACTGAATTAAATGAAGCATTTGCTACACAAGCATTGGCAGTGATTAAGACTTTGGGCCTCGACCCCACTTCCGTAAATGTGAATGGTGGTGCAATTGCACTAGGTCATCCATTAGGGTGTACAGGTGCCAAATTATCTATTCAACTTTTGAATGAAATGCAGAGAAGAAATCAAAAATACGGAATGGTGACGGCTTGTATTGGCGGTGGTCAAGGAATTGCTGGTGTTTATGAATTGTTGAGTTAGAATGAGACTCGCTTCGCTGAGGACAGCTCCTTTAGGAGCATAGGATTAATAATTAAAACAGCAGAATCCAAAGGAACTAGTATTTTAAAGATTGTTAGAAACTTAAATAAGTACAAATCTTTTCGAAAGTCAATCTACCCCTGCCAAAGGAAGGTGAGACACATTTTCCTATCCGTCCGACAGGATAATAACATTTGCCGAAAGGCAGATGATTATTCAAGGAGGATTTAATTCTATAATTTAGCAAAAGATCTAATCGAAAAATCTTCTGACCTTCTTTTATGTGTTTTTAATAAGCAAAGATCATGGCTTTGGTCTCTATTAGATCATTATCAACCTGAAGTGAATAATACATAATACCTTCTGTACCCCATCCATGAGTAAATACCCACTCATTTATACCTAATTCCAATACAACTTCTTCTTGTCTTATCATAATCCCTTCAGAATTGCGAATGATAATCCTTGCTATTTTATACTCTATTTGCTCATTGACCATCCATGAAATCGTTGTGGCTTCATCGAATGGATTTGGACGATTTTGTAGAAGTTGAACTTTTGGTATAGCCAATTCAGTGACTACTTGTTCCGTGGAGTTTATTAAAAGTAGCTGTTCTTCTGCGAAACAACTTTCGTTGCCTTTTGCATCAACAATAGAAGCGCTAACAAAAAAGAAACCGTTGGGATCTGGTGCAGGAACAAAAATTTCTTCTGTGGCATTAAATACATAGATAGAATCAAAATCATTCGAATCTGTTCTTACTCCGACTTTGACTGACGCATAATCTACAGAAGAAGTTACAGTGACTTTTACACGGTCTGAGATTTGTTGAATTTCAATTTCAGGCATTGCTGGACTGATCGCTACCATTCCAAAGCCAATACCGTTGATCACTGAATTTCTTTTCAGATAATTAAAATCTACAAAGAAGCTATCAATCACTCCATCACTATTTGTATCCTTTCCTAATATATCATCAGAGGTGTGCTGGTGGTCATGATAATCGGGTCCAAGGCTAGCATCTCCATTTTCATTTGCTGAAGTAAATCGAATAGCAGTATAGCCTCTTTCTCTGAACGGAATATGGTCTCCTCCTCTACCCGTCCTGTCTTCTGCGGACATGATACTAATCAGCATCGGTACTTCTGCTATGGGTTTTATTCTTTCTTTATATTGCATTTTTGTATATCGCACCATATTCTTGTGAGGAGATACAGCTGAACCTTGAGAAAAGATTCTAACTTGCATACTATCAACATGCCCAGGTCCTGGACAGCCAGGCGGTGAGGCAGTTTCGCCACAAAGAATTCCACCAATCACATCATTATTGAATACTGCTTTTACATCAATATTTTCTTGTTGGCAAAACAATGCCATCGCATCTGCACCATGAAGTCCCTGTTCTTCTGCCGTAGTCATCATAAAAACGATTGTTTTATTAAATGAGACCTTGGTCATGACTCTGGCAAGTTCTAGAATCAAAGCCACACCACTCCCATTATCTTCAATACCGTTTGCTAAACAATCAATATCACAATTTTCAGCACATCTTGAATCCATGTGTGCTTCTACTATCACAATGCCTTCATCAGGATTCAATCCAGGATGAACAAGAATTACATTCTTATGATGCCCCATTCCACAGATGTGTTGGTCAAATTCTAGATAATCAACAACACTATTATTTCCATTTTGCTGATTAAATTCTTCAAATTTATTGTAAAGCCAAGTTCTTGCTGCGCCAATTCCTCTTGTTGTAGAAATGGTATCAGAACCCGAGTTCCTATTTTCATACTTTTCAAGGCAAACCAGATAGTTATGCAATGAGTCGGTGTTGATTTGTGACTGAAGCATGGAGGCGAGCTCATCACCCAACACTGCGTCATATAAAAGGCTCGAGTATTCACCTTTCAAGTATTCAGTTGTAATGCCTTTACTTGTTTTAATATTTGTTTGAGCGAAAGCGCTTACACTTAGTAAAATGATGAGGCTAGAAAAGAAGGTTTTCATTTTTAATTGTTTTGGTGGGTACTGTAAATTACTAATGAACTTTAATAGTACCAAAAGAAATGCTTGGCAAATGTCTAGACAAGGTTTGTAACTTTATTCATTGCTCCTGCTCATACAACCACTTCGCATCTAAATATATCATACTATCCAAAGAAATATTTTCATTAACGGATTTTTCCCAGACCAAATTAAAATGCTTTCTGTCATTTTTGATTTTGTAGATAATATCATTGATTCTTGGCCAAGCTTCTTTTGGTAAATCACTATTATCCCTCTCTTCATAAATATGCTCAAAGAAACCCCAGCCCACAAAATCCATATTGTTAGCTGAAACCATCACAATGGTGAGGTCAAAAATATCCATTGCCTCCATGCAAGCTGCTTTGTTTGAGAATCGTGTCTTGCTTGCTCCCGGTGAAAATATTTGATTATTGCGATACCAGAATTCGTGTCGCTCAAACAGTTGATGATGGTTTATTATCGGATTAAAACCCCAATAAAAACTATCTCCGATGACCAAGACTTTGGGCTCAAGCTCTTCATCGATTCTGTCAAAGATGATATCTCGATAAGCAAGCGTTTCATCTGCCACAATAGGTTTGATCAAATTTAAAACTTGAGCGATATCATTGTCTCGACCCTGCGGTATATTAGTTTCTAATAATTCGCTAAAGTGAAAACCATATAAATCGTGATTTTGTAATTCTTCAATATAATTTAGCAAGGAATCTAGCACCAAACTTTCTACATATTTGCTAATGTGAATTCCATGCTTTGGAAAAATCGGATATGGGATATTATCGCGCTGTTCTAAAAAATAATTTTGGAAATCAATTACATTTAGTTGATTCGCTTCCGCAAATTTTAAAAAGTCAGTATGAATTTGGTTTTCGGAGATATCTGACTGCTGTTTCTTAGGTATTTTGGTTGGGTGATAAAAAGTCTTAGAAGGCATCATTACAAAAAGTAAATTACTCCCTTCCTCTTTCATCTTTTGATCAACATATTTTATCGGCTCCTTGACCTCACTAAATCGTTCCCTTTTGTCATCAATGCCAAGGCCATACAGCCCGTCAATGTAACCTTGTTCAAACAAGTAATTATCTTCTCCCAAGATAACATCTTGGGCATTGGGTTTGCCCCAAACGCTAAAATTCCATTGATTGTTCATCATGACCAATGGTGTATAGAAAGCAAAATTTGAAGAAGCAGATCTTTCAAAGCGCATTTGATAATGACCAGTAAACCACCCAAGTTTTGAAATCTTAGGTTTGGCTCTAACGGATTGTGCTCCTCTCAAAGTAGTCGCCTCACCTAGAACCATATAACTATAAACCATTAAGACAAACAATATGACCATCAAGCCATACCAATTATACTTCGCTATGTTGTTATTATAATTCAAAATCTAAAATAAATAAACGGATTAAAGTTACTTGATCCCAACTCTGAAAGGCATATTAAAAATAGTAAAAGCGATACGACAAACTGCATTGTACTTTTATGGACTTTTAAGGGTGTCTCCATTAATGATGCCTCCCACTTCAGTCCTACTCTGCTCATAGTGATAAATGAAATGAAGGCTGCCAGTAACATCGCCAACCAAAAATTGCCCATCACATCTGGAAAACCAAGACCATCAAAGAGAAACAATTTTTTATAAAACAATCCTGCTTCAGCTAATGATTCTAATCTAAAAATCACCCAGCTCAGTACAACAATAAAAAAAGTAATTAATACAGACATAAGATCACCCAGCTTTCTCAATAAGTCTACTAAAAATAATCTATCAAGTATCAAAAACAAGCCATGAAAGATTCCCCACAAAACAAAATTCCAAGAAGCCCCATGCCATAAGCCAGATAGCAGAAAAACAAAAGATAAATTGAAATACAATCTCAGTTTAGAATCTACTCTGTTGCCTCCCAATGGAATGTATAAGTAATCTCGCATCCAAGCACCTAAGGTAATATGCCATCTCTTCCAAAATTCTGTGATATTCCTGGAGATGTAAGGACTATTAAAATTTTCTGGAAACTTAAAGCCCATCATTTTACCTAAGCCAATCGCCATATCAGAGTATCCAGAAAAATCAAAATAGATCTGGAATGAATAAGCGATGATAACCATCCAAGCAGTTCCAGTATCCAGTAATTCAATATTGGCAAAAAGAGGATCAATGGTAGCAGCAATGGTATTTGCGATAAGCACCTTTTTAGCAAGACCCAGATTGAATCTAAAAAAGCCATGCAATTTATCACCATAGTTCTCTAGACGACCTGTGATCTGATCTGCAATCTGATTGTATCTCACAATTGGACCTGCTATCAATTGTGGAAACATCATGATGTACAAGATGTAGTCCGTCGGCCTTTCTAACGGTTCTGCCTTCCCACGATAAATATCTATTGAATAAGTCAAGGTTTGAAAAGTATAAAAGCTGATACCGATCGGTAAAATAATCTCAATCCAAGAAAACCCTCCACCACCAAATACAGAAAGTAAATCTTGAATATTTTCAATAAAAAAGTTGGCATATTTAAAATAGGCAAGCAATCCTAAGTTAAGCGCCAAGGAAAGAACCAACAAGGTCTTCTTCCTCTGCTTATCAATTGCCTTGTTCATCGATCGCACTAGATAAAAGTCGATCAAAGTGGATAATAAAAGTATGAATACAAATGTAGGTGCTCCCCAGGCATAAAAGAAGATGCTGGCTATGAGTATCCATATATTCTTACTGTTAATGGAAGGTAGAAACTGATAGACGATAATAAATATCGGAAAAAAATAAAGTAAGAAAGTAATCGAGCTAAATACCATAGAGTTTCTACTATGGGAAATTAAGAAATCTTATTGGGAAGTAGTTTAATGTATCGAGGATATATATCAGACCCTTAGATAATTCTGTTGTATCTTGGCTTTTGTCTAATAGATATAAGGCTTTATGATACTGGAACAGATCTTGTCTTGAGGGGGCTAGTAACCTAGTAAAATCAAGCAAATAATTAGACTCACAATAATGTAATTACTATGAAGTTGCCTTTCATGATAAGTTTTATTTTATGTATTCCTATGTTGGTAATGTCCCAACAAGAAACATTTATTAAATCTATTACGGAAGGGAATTTTAGTGTTAATCCATATATGATTGAAAAAGGCCTACAGGGTCCAGTGGTTTGTGGATTTAAGTCAAAGAGAAACCCTGATAGGTCTTATTTCTTTTGTGATGAATTTGATGAATTTGGTAATAAAATCAAAACAGATTCACTCTTATATTCTACAGATTTTTATTTATTCAGCACGGATGATAATAGGCCTACAAGAATTGACAATAAATTGTTTTGGTTTCGAAGGAGTAATAGTGGTCATCTGTTTTTTAGTATTGATTTAACAACACTGTCAATAACTAGACTTGATACTATTAATTTTGATTCAATAGGTTTCTATCCTAATCACTTAAAATATATTGCAGAAAATCAATATTTCTTAGCTGGCTTTGTAAATAATCAAATCTCAGAAACTGAAATATTTAGTGACCTAGCTATTGCCAAAGTCGATGAAGGTCAAATAGACTTATATGTAGAAAAAAAGGAGGAAGAAACTAATGATTTAGGAAGATATATATTGAAAGCAAGCAATGACACCATTCGAGTTTTATCAAATTTTATTAGATCAACAGTTGGAATTCAAGTAAGCGAATTTGATTTTGATCTCAATAAAACAGATTCCTTACAGACAGATATTTTTTTTCCTAGAATTGGTAGAATTTATGATGGATTAGAAGATTCTAGGGGAGGTTATGCTTTTGTAAGTCGTAGTGCTTATGATTTTGACAACTTAGTTTCATATATTTCTAAAGATGGGAGCGAATATTGGAATAAAGAAATTGGTCATAATTTAAATGCTGGAAATAGATCAAAGTTGAGCAGCATTATAGAATCTCATGATAAAAAAGGGTTTGTTTTTGTCGGTTCTGATTTAACTGTAGACATTGAGGTGGATTCTTTTTTTTCTTATGCTGTTGTTGGGAAAATATCGAGAGATGGTGAAACAGAATGGTATAGAAAGTATAAGTTAATAGATTCCACATATGCAGAGCATGAGTTTTATGACATTACATATGCTAATGATGGTGGTTATTATCTAACAGGTAAATTAAGGTCTTTTGATACAACCGAGACCGAACCTGTAAAATTAATCCTGGCAAAAGTTGATTCAATGGGTAGGATTGATGATTACACAAATATCGAGTCTACTAACATTTCTTCTAATGCATTTAGTATTGCACCAAACCCATTCACCAACCAAATAAATCTATCCCAAACCACGAATCATGATGTTGAATACAAAATATTTAATCTACATGGTGTTATGATGGATTCATTTAAAATGAGTAATGAAAATCAGGATAGAATTATAAACACACAATATTATCCTCCAGGGATGTATTTTATCAAAGCCTTTATTGAAAATGAACTTATTAAAAGTGAAAAAGTACTTAAGATAGAATAGTATAAAGGAGACTTCAAGAGTAGTTATAAAAAATGTTGATACATCATTTAATCCAAGAAAATATATCAAAGCAAAGCAAAATTTCAATAATTATAGTTACCAAATAATGATTAATAAGAGTGTATGGACATTTGTTAGATTACTTTTAATATTCCTTTGGTTTTCAATTGGCATAAATGCTCAAGGATTTATTGAATCTATTGAAATAAATAGTGAGGAACCAAATGGTGCTTTGGTGTTAGATAAGGTGGAAGATGGCTTTGTAATATGTGGGCTATATTTTGATTCTACAATCAATCGATGGACAGGATATTATTCTGAATTTGATCAAGTAGGTAGTCGTAAATTCATATTGATCGAAAGATTAGATACTCTCGTGCAGTTATCAAATAATGGAAGCCTATTAAATACACCAAATGGCTTTCAGGCATTGGGTGGTTTTCAAGATTCACTATATTTTTTCAAAGATGATCAAGAAGATAGTACCATTTCCAAATCAAATTTCCTAAGTAAATCAGAACATGACTTTATTGGTAATGGAGTGTTTTTAAAACATGATACTGTTTTAATTTGTGGAAGAAATTATTTAGAAGACAATTTAGACAGAGATGTAAAGGTTCTAATGATTGAAAACGATTCTATTAAAGAATTTAATGAATTTGATACTCTATCTAGAAATCTAGCATTGAATATTGGCGTAAATTCAAAGAATGAAATAATTGTTTCATGTCTTAATTCTACAGATGCAAATTCAGATGAAAGCTATCTTATTTTTTTCGATAGTGAATTAAACAAAATCAGGAGCACAAAAGATTTTAACAGCTTATCAAACATGCGATTGAATTATGGTTTTCTTATTGATTCAAATGATAATATAATTATATCAGGCGAGCAAAGAGAAGTTGTTATTGGTGGTCTACCTAATTCATTTCCTTGCATATCAAAATTTGATCCAATGGGCAATCATCTTTGGACAAGAAGAATTGGAAGAAATATAAACAATATACAATCGTTAGGAAAATGGAACAATGTAATTGAGTCAATTGATGGTCAAGGATATATTATTGCAGGAAGTACATCATATCAAAACGTTGATACAATAATAGCAAAAGCGACTATTGCGAAAATTAATTATGATGGCGAAGAGGTATGGTATAATGAATATGTATATGACTCAACTAGTCATAGGATTGCTGAAGATATTACAGATATTATCGCACTAGAAAATGGTTATGCAGCATGTGGGATGAGTACAAACTATATCGCAGACCCCTTAAGACCTTGGCTAAAATCGATAATAATAAAAGTTGATGAAAACAGCGAATTAGATACTATAACTTCTATCACAAACCTAATTGAATCTGTAGATCCTGTTTATGTTTATCCGAATCCTGTTAGTGATTATTTATATATCCAAAATCTTGATAATGTAATCGAGAGAATAAATATTTTCGATTCGAGAGGAGTTATGGTAATGTCTATCAAAAATTTTCAACTTGAAGAAATCAAAAGAATTGATCTAAGTAATTATAATTCAGGTCCATATTTTTTAGAGATAACTAAAGATGATGAGAGTAGAAGTATTCAAAAATTGATTATCAAAAAATAGTAATTCAATTATATAAGCCATTTCTACCCTCATGTAGCATACCTTTAATCACAAAAAATAAAACCCCCATCAACATTATTTGACGAGGGCTTCCCAGTGACCGCAGAAGGATTCGAACCCTCAACCACCAGAGCCGAAATCTGGTATTCTATCCAGTTGAACTATGCGGCCAGAATTAAACTCAAATTTAACAATATTAATTAAGCTGAGTAGATAACTGTTAATATCTTTGTTAAGTCTGTAATTTGAAGTTGCGTTTTGGCTTCTAGAGACATATTACTAGTGTAACTAGTAATCACAAAATTTATAAATTAATTCCATGAAAAAATTTCTACCTTTTTTATTTAGTGCTTGCCTGTTTTCAGGCATGTTATCAGCACAAACGCAAGATCCAGTAATCCTGTGTGCTAATGTCACTGTAGACGGAATGGATGTAACAATCGATGTTGAAGTTGAAAACTTCGTTGATATTGGTTCATTTCAGTTTGGTGTTGGATGGGAAAATTCCAAGTATACTTTTGTTGGCGTTGACGATATAAACGAAGAAACTCCCGCAATGACCAATCAAGTCACCGAAAATGTACCTGATGCTATAAGTTTATTACGTACTCTTTGGTTTGATCTAACAGCTATTACTCCCATTACACATGAGGATGGTACTAAGCTATTTACAGTCAATCTTCAATTGAATGATTCTAATGAAATGGGTCTTGTTGGTGTGACGGATTCAAATGATTTTATGATTGAATTTAGCAATGGAAATGCTGATTTAGTAGCTGTAGAAGTAAATAACACAACTTGCTCTACCCTTGCTTTTAATTCTATAGTAAATATTGATGACCTTACAATTCAAGAGTTTGAGGTATCACCAAATCCATTCAATGACAAGCTGACAATCAATGTCACTGAAAGTTTGGATGGAACATTTTCAGTTTTTAGTACTACTGGAAAACTTATGAAATCAAATATTCCAGCACAAGGAACCGAAGTAAATCTAGAACTACCTGGACTTGTGCCCGGTGCTTATATTCTAAAATATGTGTCAACAGATAATCTGACTCAAGGTCAAATTAAAATATTTAAAATCTAATTCTGGTTAAAAGAAAACCTAAAGGCCTTGTGTTTCGATACAAGGCCTTTTTTTATTTATACAATCCATTTCTTGTCCTTACCTTAGACTGAGCAATAATAAAAAAAATGACAAAGAAGCTTAACTTCATTTCAGCATTGGTACTAATGTTTACTTTAAGTGCAAATGCTCAAAATATTTGTATCGGAGAAAGACACGCTCTGGAATCCAAGTCGCTTAATGAAACTAGGGAATATTTAATCCACCTTCCAGAAAGCTATCATCACAATCCCAATCTTAATTATCCGGTTCTCTACCTGCTAGATGGTGATTATAACTTCCGATATGTGGCTGGCTTATTAGATCAAATGTCATCAATAAGTGGCCAGATTCCAGAGATGATTCTTGTGGGCATAGCTGATAAGGGTACCAACACTTATCGCTATAATATGCAGCCAGTTTTGGAGTTGGATCCAATGAATCCACAAAGTGGAAATGCAACTGCCTTTGCCTTATACCTCAAAAACGAATTGAAAGATGAGATTGATAAACAATATAGGACCTTGCCATACAATATTCTTATTGGTCATTCTGTAGGCGGTTTATTTGCAATAAATACCATGTTGAAGTCGCCTTCATTCTTTGAGGCATACTTAGCAATCAGTCCGTCATTATGGATAAATGATAAGTTGATTGTAGAAGAAGCAGATTCAATTCTAAATTCTACATTGGAAATGGACAAAGAGCTATTTATAACGCTCGCCAATGAAACTCAAATGGGTGTGTACGACTTTGTTGATGTACTTGATTTTCATTCACCTCCTAAATTCAAATTTAAGTTCGAACGTTACGCTGATGAAAACCATAATTCAGTTGGATTGGTAAGTATAAGTGATGGGTTGCGATATTTTTTTGATGGTTGGGAAATCAATCGAGAAAAGTTTAGAACCTTTGGAAGCTTCAATGAGATCAGCGAACATTATCAATACTATCAAAAGAAGATAGGTGGTGAGACTTTGATACCAGAAATTATCATTGGTAACATGATGAATGCCTATACGAGAGAAAATAAAATGGATGAAATTGGTATTATGGAATCTGAGATTGCGGAGAACTTTCCTTCCTCTCTTGTATCTTTTTACAATGTAAAAGCGCTCTATCAATTGGCAGCAGGCGAAAGAGAAATGGCCCAAAAAACTTATGAGGATAATCTAAAAAAGTATCCTGATTCTTATAAACTCAATCAAGGATTATCAAAGGTATTTTTAGCTCAAGGCAAAGTTGAAGAGTCAAAAAAATACATGGAAAAATCTATTGATCTAGCAAAGAAGCAAAATGTATCTCAATGGATGTTGAACATCCTAATGGAAGAACAAGCTAGAATGGAATAAAAAAAATCGGGACAAACTTTCTTTAAAGCTTTATCCCGAATTAAAACTACTCGCAAGTTTCAATAGTATTATCTAAATGCTTCTAAGAACGTTGCAGCAAGTTTAAATAAAATTGAAATTTTATTATAAAGGCATCACTTTTTGCAGTTGATCATAAAAATTTGGACTTTAACATCAAAAAAGGCCCAGAAACAAACGTTCTGGACCTTAAATTTTTAATTTATTTTGCCGAAAGGCTATCCACTATGGGAATATACCCATCGTAAGATAGTCACCAGCTACTTTCTCAAGTGATACGAGGAAAGCTGCTGTTCTCCAATCTGTTACAGATTTTTTCCTTCTCATAACAGTAGCGATTTCGTTATATGCATCTATCATTGTCTCCTCTAGACCTGATCTTACCAAATCCACCTCATCAGCACCTTTTGTTAGAACAGTTCTTTCTTTTGCAGAAATGGTCTTACCCGTCATCGATTCTACCTTATTGACAAGTTGCGTATATGCTCTTTCGTCAAATCTCTTTTCCATTCTACCAAAACGGATGTGAGATAGATTCTTTAACCATTCAAAATATGAAACAGTCACACCTCCAGCATTTGCATACATGTCAGGAAGAATGATAACACCTTTCTTCAATAGTATTTTTTCGGCTGCAGCTGTTACAGGTCCATTGGCAGCTTCTGCAATTATTTTAGCCTTTATTGATTTTGCATTTACTTTGTTTATCTGGCTCTCCAGTGCTGCAGGAATTAAAACATCACAATCTATGCTGACCCAATCTTCTCTATTATTAAGCTTCTTTGTTCCTGGGAATCCAATGATAGACCCTTTAGATTTTCTGTATTTGACTAGCTTATTAATATCTATTCCTTTCTGGTCAACGATGGTTCCTTCAATTTCAGAAACTGCAATCACTTTCATGCCTCCTTCACCAGAGCATATTGAACCAGTGTATGTTCCAACATTTCCGAGCCCTTGGATAACTACTGTTTTGCCTTCCGTTCCAGTTTCTTTTCCGACCCTTGCCATTTCTTTTTCGTCATTTAACAACTCTCTTACTGCATAGTAAACTCCTCTACCTGTTGCTTCAGTTCTTCCCTGTATTCCACTTTGCGAAGTTGGTTTACCTGTAACACAAGCTGCGGCATCTAGTTCTCCATTTCTCAATTGAGAATAGGTGTCTAGTATCCAAGCCATTTCTCTGCTTCCTGTTCCGTAATCTGGAGCAGGAACATCTATACCAGGGCCGATAAAGTTTTTACGTACCAACTCTACTGTATATCTTCTTGTAATCTTTTCAAGTTGCTCAACTGTATATTTTCTTGTACTAACTTTTACACCACCTTTTGCTCCACCAAATGGAACATTTACAATAGCACATTTGTAGGTCATCAAAGATGCCAATGCCATTACTTCTTCTTGATTCACCATGTGGCTGAATCTAATTCCTCCTTTGGTCGGAAGTCTGTGATGTGAATGTTGTACTCGATATGCTTCGATAACTTCATACTGATTTCCAATTTTTACTGGAAATCTCATTTGGTAGACGGCGTTACATGCTGCAATCTGAGCAATCAAACCTTTTGGATGGTTAGAAAGAGCTGCAGCCTTTTCAAAATTAGTTTGAACGCTCTGGTAGAAACTAGCTTGTTTTTGACTCATTTGTTAAGTATTTTCTCGATTTTTCTAATCTTGGAATCAAGTCTGGCAAGGAACAATACGATTGCTAAAAAGAGTATACAAATCACTACGACGACAACGTAGATCTTTCCAGTACTTCTCAGAAAATCTTGTCCTGATTCAGCAAATATAAATTGGGGAATAAGTAATAAACTAAGGAGAATGCCAGGTCTAATTTTTTCCAACATTTGTTTGTTGTTTATGATATAGCAAATGTAATTTTATTACTGAACTATATATAATAAAAAAGGATTATATTAACTATACTCTGAGTCAATTTCTCTTTCTAATAACTCGCTACTAATTTTTTGATATCTGATATATAGATTTGCCATCCATGTTCCGAGCAACGTTAAGCCAATAATAGCAGGGTAAAATACCATTCTTAAGGTATTATCTAGATCTTCCCCACCCATCGCTGGGTTCCCGCCACTTCCTGGATGCAAACTATCCGTTAACCTTGGGATTATTATTAATAATGGAATCAAAGCCACAAAAGCAAAGATATTATACATCGCAGCAAGTCTTGCTTTGGTATCCAGATCATCTATAGAAGACCTCAGCAACCAATAAGCTAGATAAAGAAGCAAAGTAACAGCTGCCATATTTAACTTGATGTCTGCAGTCCAATATGCTCCCCATGTATATTTTGCCCATATCATTCCTGTAGCAATTCCCGCCAATCCAAATACGATCGCTACAGAGGTAAATCCGTTTGAAATGTGGTCATACTTCATATCTTTTTTGATCATGAATAGAATACTATTAATCACTGAAACAATTAATAATGCAAACATGGCCATCCATATTGCAACATGGAAAAAAGTATTTCTTACTGTTTCATGAATGACAGATCGATAAGGAAAAGCAAAATCATCCTTAACATGCAACTTGGGACGGATATCCCCAATCCAAACATCAGCGCTTCTAGTTTTATCTATATCTTTCACAAAAACTGCCTTAGGTAGCAGAGCGGGTCCATCAATTTCATTGTCAATAATTAAAGTTGCATTGGCAATGCTCGTTTCACTTTTTATCTCAATTGGAATATCAAAGGTAGCAGTGAGATGATTATAATCATGAATGTCTCCAGACTTTGCAGATATAATCTGGTCGTCGCTAAATTTCAAAAATATATTTAGGTCTTTGGCTTTATTGAGATGTGTATTGTACGTCTCTATCGTCAATTCTATATCATGTCCAGCAGAAACAGTCTTTGGAGAAGAGTCAACTATGCCCGGCTTTAGTGGTACAATCATCCCAACTATGATTACATAAAAGAGAATTATCACACCAAGTATCTTCCACCAGTTATTTTTCATGTTGCAAATTTAAGATTTCCACAAGCTTGGGAATAGTAATATAGAAAGCGAAAAAAACACCAATATTATTGCGAGTAAAAGCATAATATCTTTGTAGACTCCAGTATCCACGATTAGACCTAAGGCAACTGCATTTATCTTTAACATTAATAAAAGATTAGGTAACACCAGGGGAAGTGCTAACACAGAAAAAACAGTAGAATTGCTGTTTGACTTGATCGATAAAAGTGATACAAAACTAAAAACCACACTTATACCCAAACTACCCATACCTAAAGAGCTTAGGAATAATGGCCAATCCTGTATTCCTCCAGATGAGAATAGCAATAAAACTACTGCCAAGCTAAATCCCAATAAAAATAGAAGGAAGAAGTTGTAAAGTACTTTTGCTAGATATAGATCAACAGGAGAATAATAAGAATAATAGTGCAACTGGCGATGTCCATACCGATTACCAAAGCTTTTTAAAACAGTGTTGAGTCCAACAAAAAGAAAGATGATCAAAAATATAGCTCCCCATGTCACTTTGGGTAGTACGTTGAAGGTCTTATACGCAATGTAGCTGTTTGTCAAAACGTATAGAAATAAGGCAAAAACAAGATGTATCTGCCTAAAATCGAGTAAAAACTCCTTTTTGATGATGGATAAAATCCGCCCCACTCAGCTATTTTTTGCACAATTTAAGGCTTATTACTGATAACTGAATTTTATGAAAGAAATTACACATTAGATTATTTTATAATATGTAAATGTTTGTATATTTGGGTATTATATGTGATAATTATCACTTATATGTCCTAAACTATCGATTATGAAGACATTCTTTCCCCTAATGGCATTTCTATGCCTTCAATTTACATTTGTTCAAGCTAGTCCAACCGGCCATGCCGATGAGCCAACTTATATCGAAACGGTTGCCACTAAGGGTGATGGGGTCTACTCTCTTCTCAGAAAATATAAACTTGAGACATCAGAATGCAATAGATCTCAGTTTTATGCATTGAACAAAATGAAGAATAATTCTCAACTAAAAATTGGGAAAACTTACAAACTACCTGTTTTCGTTTACATCTACAATGGTACAAGTATTAGATCAACCATCGGAATAGATGATTGGGATTTGGCAGTGACCATCAAAAAATATAATGAAAAATTAGTCGCTTCAAGTATTCATAAAAAGAGTTATACCATTTCAAAAACCTTGTGGGTGCCTTACGACATGCTTCACTGCAATCAAAATAGAATTGTTGATAGTTCTCTTGAAATTTCTAGTGTAAAAACAGAAGTTGTAGAAAAAAAGGATGATGCAAATTATGTGATTGAACCACTTTTTGGATCATCTAGTCAGAGAGTTGGGATTAAAGATCTAAGTCTCAAGAATAAAGTGTTTTACTTAGTAAGTGGACATGGCGGTCCGGATCCCGGTGCACAGTGTACGACATGCCCTAAAACGATGTGCGAAGATGAGTATGCTTACGATGTTGCTTTGCGTCTTGCAAAGAATTTAATGGAAAGAGGAGCAACAGTCCACATGATCATTCAGGATAAAAATGATGGAATAAGGTCTGAGAATTATTTGGCTTGTGATAGAGATGAAAAAAGTATGGGCAAATACGAGCTTCCCCTAAATCAGTTGAGAAGATTGGAGCAACGTTCTAAAAATATTAATGAACTGTATTTGAAGTATAAAAACAAGGGTATTAAAGATCAATATGCGGTTATGATTCATATTGATTCAAGATCTGAGGAGAAAAGACAAGATGCATTTTTCTATTATTATGAACATGGAAAGACAAGTAAAGCCTTGGCAAAGCATATGCAAAATACCTTCAAGAAAAAGTACGATTATCATCAGAAAGGTAGAGGTTACAAAGGCTTTGTAGCAAGTAGAAATCTATATATGGTGAGAAATACATTACCTACTGCACTTTATGTTGAGCTTGGTAATATCAGAAATACGGAGGATCAAAAAAGATTTATACGAGCTGAAAATAGACAGGCTTTGGCCGATTGGTTATTTCATGGATTGAACACTTTCAAACACTAGACATACAATAGGTTGCAGCCTCTTGCAAGGCTATTGTCTGCCCTACCTAATACTTCGAAGCTTCCATTTTTGTGCACTCGCCCTAAGTCTTCAGTGGCGATGAATGCAACTGAATCTACATTGGCTAAGTCTACGATATTTATGATTCCAGTTTTCCCTTTTTTCACTTCCGTAAATGGATCACTGATTTCACGACAAGTGATATACATGCTATGAGCTTGCTCAAACAAGTTGCCATTTGCGTAAGCTTGAGATAAAAGCTCGGTCATCCCATACTCAGAATGGATTTCAGCATTGGGAAAGCCTCTTTGAATTTCAGCGTGCAACTCCGATCTAATCAATTCCTTCGCTCTACCCTTCATCCCTCCAGTTTCTATGATTTTTAAGTTTGTATTTTCGGTTTTAAAGTTTTTGGCAAAATCCAATAGGGCAAAGCTGACACCAAAGAGGATGATCTCTATTTCTCTATTTTCAAGCTCCTTTAATCTCACATTCAATTCTTCAAAATTATTGAGATAGAAGGCACCTGGCTCATTTGTTTGTTCCATAAAGTAATTGACCATATAGACCAAAGAGCTATCAGAACGTTCCAAATAAGAAGGTAAAAGGCCAATGACAATCTTGTTTTTTAAAGGGCCATATTTTTTTTCAAAGATGGATTTTGAAACCTTTTGATAAATAGCATGCTCTCTGATTTTATGCTTAGAAGTTTGATTACCTGTCGTACCACTACTAGTAAAAACCTGAACTGGTTCCCATTCATTGGTCATAACTTGATGCGTTTTGAAAAAGGAAATTGGCAGATAAGTTAGTTCGTCTAGACTTGTAGGGCATTTTGTAGCGTTAATAGAGTCTACAAAGGACAATAAAATAGGATTATTCTTAATTTGATATTGAAATAGTTGTAAGATTAGTTCATCTTTATGTGACGGATCGTCAAATAAGTTATAAACTGCTTCTATTAACTTTTCTCTGCTTAACATTTATGCAAATAAAATATAAATACCTAATAATCATTCTTCTTGGCACAACTATATTATCGTGCAGTGTCCGCCCTCAGTTTTCGGAAATTCCAGAATTGACCTATACAGGCTTGAGTCAAAGTTCTATGGTCCAAAGTAGTGTGTTGGGTGATTCATTGTTTCTATTTTTCAGATTTACGGATGGCGATGGTGATATTGGTGTTGCCCAAAATCAAAATAAATTTGATTTAACCATTACTGATAACCGAACTGGGAATATATATGATCGGTATAAAACTCCATTTGTTCCAGAACAAGGAGCAAGCAATGGAATTGAAGGAACCGTACAATTAAAATTGTTTACCACCTGCTGTATTTTTGAAGGTGCCATTCCTCCTTGTAGTGCACCTCCAGAATTCCCAACTGACACCTTGACTTTGGATATCCAAATGACAGATAGAGCTGGTAACATTAGTAATGTAATTACGACAGATATGATCGTACTGTTTTGCGACTAATTAAGCCATAGCCTCTTTAACTGCCTCTACCGTCTTTTTTGCATTGCCTGCAAATACCTTATCATCTATAATAAAAACAGGACGCTTCAAAAAAGTGTATTCTTCAAGAATATATTTTCTAAAATCTTTCTCGCTTAGATTCATTTCATTTAGGCCCATTGATCTGTACTTCATAGCTCGCTTATTGAACAAGCCTTCGTAAGAACCGATAACTTTTTGCATCTTGTCTAAGCTTTTTGCATCGATATTTTTCTCCTTTATATTTTGGATCTCCTCCTTCCAATCTATTTCCTTGATGATACGTTGACAAGTACCACAGCTATTTAAAATATATGCTTTCTTCATGATTTAATTTTATCTTGCAACAAAAGTAACTTGTTCGAGCATATGAGAATAGCTGAATCGGAATTAATTATAAATGATGATGGATCCATCTATCATTTAAATCTCAAGCCAGGTGATTTATCAACTTGTATCATCACTGTTGGTGATCAAAATCGAGTAGATAAAGTTGCGTCATATTTTGAAAGCATTGAGTTGACCATTCAAAAAAGAGAATTCAAAACGATAACTGGTTTGTACAAAGGGAAGCGGTTGAGTGTTATTTCAACTGGAATAGGAACAGATAATATCGACATAGTCCTCAATGAAATAGATGCTTTGTTCAATGTTGATTTCGACTCAAGACTGATCAAATCAGAACTCATCCAATTAGAATTTATTAGGATCGGAACCTCCGGAGTTTTGAGATCAGAAATCCCAGTTGATAGTTTGTTGATTTCTAATGCTGCAATTGGAACTGAAGGATTGCTTAATTTTTATGAGTTTGAAGAATCTGAGGAATTGAAGCAAATTGATGCAAGTACTAACAATGTTTATTGTTATTATGCTGCAGCTGATCCTCAGTTGGTTGGTCATTTTCAGGATCCAGGGATCTTAAATGGGATCACGGTTACGGCTAATGGCTTCTATGGTCCTCAAATGAGATCTGTGAGATTGAAACCAAAATCAAATCATTGGTTGGAGAAATTACAAGCTCTTGATTTTGCCCCACTTCAGATTACAAATCTTGAAATGGAAACCGCAGGCATATATGCGATGGCTAGATTATTGGGACATAGAGCTGTTTCTATAAATGCGCTATTGGCAAATAGAAAAGAAGGCGTCTTTAGCTCACAAGCAGAAAAAACTGAAAGTAAAATGATAGCATGGGCCTTGGAGAAAGTTCTAGCGCTCTAAGCATTTGCTTTATTATGATCTGCTAAGAATTTTTCAAGACCAATATCTGTCAATGGATGTTTTAATAATCCAAGGATTGGAGTAAGTGGACAAGTAACAATATCTGCCCCAGCTTGAGCTGCCTGCACAATGTGATTAGAATTTCTAATTGATGCAGCGAGGATTTCAGTATCAAACATTTGGATAGCATACATCTCTGCGATTTGTCTAATCAGATCAATTCCATCCCATGTGATGTCATCAATCCTTCCTATAAATGGAGAAACATAGCTTGCTCCTGCTTTTGCAGCAATCAATGCTTGGCCTGCTGAGAAGATTAAGGTACAATTGGTTGGAATTCCATTGTCTCTACAAAAACTTAATGCTTTGATTCCATCTTTTATCATCGGAATTTTGATCACAATATTGGGAGCAATGTCTTTTAGCTCCATCAGCTCATCCTTCATTCCTTGAAAATCAGTAGAAATCACCTCAGCGCTAACATCTCCATCAACTAGATCACAAATATTTTTGTAATGCGCAAGGATATTATCTCTTCCTGAGATTCCTTCCTTGGCCATCAAAGATGGATTGGTTGTAACCCCATCTAAGATTCCTAATTCTTTCCCTTCGGCTATTTGGTCAAGATTGGCAGTATCGATGAAGAACTTCATAATTATGTTTGAGTTGGATTTTACAAAAAAAGTGAGGAACTACACCAAGTCGCTCAACCTCCTACCCTTGCTGCATTTCTGCCCT